>ENA-OBLH01000089-OBLH01000089.1-metagenomes-genome-assembly--contig:-NODE-89-length-31527-cov-4.9463_pt1 | contig 31527 bp, 28 predicted proteins | sample MGYA00153382_OBLH01 | MGnify analysis MGYA00153382
GCATGGTTCGGTGCGCCACCGCGTTCGGCGGAACCGCAAGCGTTCCGCCCTACGGAGGGTTCCCTCTGCTTCAAAGGGAGGGTTAGGGTGGGGACGGTTTGCGCCCTCATGCGCGCTTGCCCTTCCCGTTCGCTGCCGCTTTGGCCGTGGGTTTGCTGGTCATTTGGGTGTACAGGTCGAACAGTTTTTCTAGCCGCTCGGTGTCGTTTTTGAAGCGGCGCCCGATGTAGATGCGCTCTAGTGTTTCATCGTTGGCTTCATGCGCGCGCCGCAGGTTGTCGGGCATCGCGTCCGGCTCGTACAGGTCGGCAATGGTGGCGGGGAAATGCGCTTCTCGGGCGAGCAAAATGTTTTCCGCGCAGCGCGTGAGATCGGCTTTGTTCACGTCGGTGAGCGGTGGGACGGGGAAGGTGTTCCACCCGAGGGTGTTGGAATAGCGATAGCGCGTTTCCAGTTTGCCGCAGACGGTGCCGATCCAGACCAGGTGAATGCGCGAGGCGATGAGCGCCATGTTCCAGAGCGGGGCGTCGTAGAGGCCGTACGTCGCATTGGTCAATGTACTTCGGTCATCAGTCAGCCCAACCGGCAGATATGGCCGGTTTTCTGAAGTGTGGATCGGGATAATGATCGTATGCGTCACGCCAATTCGCATTAATTTCAACTGATGCGGACGCCTGGCAAGAATGGTTCGTGCACCCTTGTCTGGGCTGGCAAGTCGTAGTTCACGCACGGCATGAATACGCTGGCGCAACGCTGGAATCGATTGCGCTTCGTCCAAATGTTCATCCTCGATCCAAACACAAAACCGAGTGCTGTTGTTGATGAGGTCATGAGCCCCGTAAATGCGACGTATGAAGCGTTCTTGCTGCGATGCAGACAAGCCTAGTGTCGCCAACTCATCATGGCTGAGCAATAAATGCCCGCCGTCGCTTGGTTTGTTACCGAACTCCATCACGTTCTGGTCAGATATTGGTGCGTTTTGCTTACTGACGATGATGGGAGCGCCAACAGTTAGGTACGGTGTAATCGAATCGCTTTCGCGCATTACCACCGCACCGTCGTCTTGATGCGCATACAAGCGGCGCGGTGCGCGGTTTGAAGCACCAATCCCAACGACAGCTACTGTAACGCCAGCGTTATTGCTGGCAAGGTTCGCCCATTTGAATGACGTGTAGGCAAACAAGATGTCGCAGCCGGTACCGTATACAACAGGCCAGAGTATCGAGACAGATTGCCCCTGACAAACTGAGTTTGTACTAACAAACGCAGCCATGCCGCCAGCAATACGAATGTAGTCCGACGCCTTGACGAACCATCCGGCCACATAGTCCAAAAAGCCAGGCGAATCACTGCGTCCACTCACAACGTCGCGCACTTCCGCTTTTTGTTCAGCAGTTTGGTACGTGTTACCCAGATAGGGCGGGTTGCCGCAGATATACGTCTCACCCCCCTCGTTCTCAAAATCAATCTGCGCTTGCTCCAGCGGTGTCTGAAATAAATCGTCGGATACGAGCTTAACGGCAGTGCCAGTAGACCCGCACACGCCGAGCCAATCCAGCCGCAGCGCGTTGCCGCAGGTGATCCAGTTTTTGGTGTCGAGCGGCAAAAATTCGGCGAGCGCTTCCTTCTGCCCGCGATAGCGCACGTCGCATTGATACTCAGCGATGATGAGCGCGAGGCGGGCGATTTCTGCCGGAAAGTCGCGCAGCTCGATGCCGCGAAAATTGGTGATCGGGATGTCGGTGCGCTGCTCGGTTTCACCGCGCCGAAGGTTCACCTCGGCCTCGATAGCGCGCATTTCTTTGTACGCAATCACAAGGAAATTGCCTGAGCCGCAGGCCGGGTCAAACACGCGAATTTTCGCCATGCGTTTGCGCAGGTTCAAGAGCTTGGCTTTGTTGTCGGCTGCCTCCGCTAACTGCGTGCGCAGGTCGTCCAGAAACAGCGGGTTGAGCACTTTCAGAATGTTCGGCACGCTGGTGTAGTGCATGCCCAAAGCGCCGCGCTCTTCGTCATCCGCCACGGCCTGAATCATCGAGCCAAAAATATCCGGATTGATCTCGCGCCATTTGAGCTCTCCCGCCCGCAACAAGTACGAGCGGGCCATGCGAGAAAAACGCGGCACCTCCGTGCTGCCAGAAAACAAGCCACCGTTGACATACGGAAAGCCATCGGCCCAGCCGGGCATTTTTTGTGTCTTGCGATCAGCGATCTTGGTGTTCATCGCACGAAAGATTTGGCTGATGACGTCGTGCGTGTTCGACGAGTCCTTCGCGCTCATCTGGTCGACGGTTTTGGTGAACAGGCCTTCGCCGTTGAAGATGTCGGTGTCTTCCGCAAAAAAGCAGAAGATGAGCCGCGCCATGAAGTGATTCATGTCGTGGCGGCGGGCGCTAGTGGCCCAATCGGCGTTGTCGCGGTCGTTGAGTAGTTCAACGTAGAGTTTGTTCAGCCGCCCGGTGGCACGCACGTCAATGGCGTTGTTTTTGATTTCCTTGACAACCGAGATGCCGGCGAGCGGCAGGAAGAAGCCGAAGTGCTTCGCGAAATCGGGGAACGGCGTGGCGATGGTCTCGCCGCTGACCAGGTCTTCTGCCTCCAGCATCGCGCCGTCGGTGGCGAGAATGAATTTGGCTTTGTTGGACGCGGTTTTTGGGCTGTCGCGCAGGGCCTTGAGCGTTTCGCCCACCGCGCCGCTTGCACAGGTGGCAATGTGAATATTGTTGCGCTGGAGTACGCCGCCCGCCACATCTGACGCGTTCGATTCACCCTTGCGCAGCCGCTTGATGGTGGTGTCTTTGTTGCCAAACGCGACCAAGAAATCGAACGGAAACGCCGCCGCATCAAACGGTTGCTGCGCCAGATTGGAAACGGCTTCTTCGATTTCAACGGCGTTCATAGGGAGCTTGATGGTCGCGGACAGAACCAAGCATAGCGGCTGATGTGCGCGTCTCGCCGCGCTGCCATGCAGCCGCACCGGTGCCCAAAATTTAGGCGCAAGATCACCACGTTTTGTAAAAAGATTACGAGCAGCTTTATGGCTGAAAGCCCATGCGACTGTGGGCTAGGTGCTGTTTAGTGTGTAAATCGACTTTAGGCATAAAGCGGTTGTAGGCCCATAGGAAACGGTCATTACATCGAAAAGTTGTGTGAAGTCGCGCTGCGGATCGCCACTGCACGTCCTTTGGCGATGCAAAAAAACAGTTGATGCTATGATGTATTGATGCAAATCAAGGTCAAACTGCCTAACATGCGAACCACTTTAGAAATCCGTGACTCAGTGCTGCAAGCCGCCCGGGAGGAGGCCGCGCGCCGAAACACGTCGGTGGGCGAGGTGATTTCCACTTGGGCCGAACGCGGCATATATGCGCCGCTCGCCGCGCAACAGCCGCGCGCTGAATACCGCACCGGCATTCGTCAACTGCCCAGCCGCGATGAGGTCGTCACCAACGATCACATCGACAAACTGCGCGACGAACTAGGCGTTTGATGGCGGAGACCACAAAGCCGCAGCGCGCGTTACTCGACGTGAATGTGCTCATTGCGCTTATTGATCCCAAGCACGCATCGTCGGCGCGAGCCCACGAGTGGTTTGCAGCAAACCAGCAAGCGAAAGCGGGCGTCGCAACCTGCCCCATCGTGCAAAACGGCGTAGCGCGCATCCTCAGCCAACCCGCGTATTCATCAGGCGCGCAATTCTCGGTGCGCAGTGTCGTACAAGTGCTGCGAGATTTTTGCGCAGCCGTCGACCACGAGTTTTGGGTGGACTCGGTCGCGCTGGTTAACGCGGAAACCTTCGACGAATCACGCCTGATGGGCCACCGCCAAATCACCGATGCGTACTTGCTTGCGCTGGCGGTTGCCAACGATGGTGTGCTGGTCACTTTCGATTCAGCCATTGCCGCGACGAAGGCGGCGGTGCGTGACGCCAAGCAAGCGCATGTGCTGGTGTTGTAGAGGCGAGGACTTCGTCTGGACGCGCGCGCCCGCTAATCAACCGCCTGAAAATCCCAATTGAAACTTGCGCCGTCGTTGGCGTTACAACTGCCTTGCAGCCGCGCGGTACTTGGGCTTGTCTGGTTGGACACCACGTTGTCTTGCGTCTGGCAGGTGAACCATATGTAGCCAAACGGCACCTGTGCGGGCGGATTGCTGCCACAGGTGATGATGACCGGGTTTGATCTGAACAACCCGCCGTAGCGCACGCTGCCACCCGTGGTTGCTGCCTCGGACACCGCCAGCGCGCTTGTCGGAATTTCAATAGACACGGCTCCGGGGGCCGTGCATTCGGAGGCGGGCGCGGAAAGGTTCGCCGTCGCAGCACTCACGCGGTACAAAAGTTCACCCGCTGGCCCTCGCTCGCTGGTGTCCAGGCTCCACGTCACGCTGCCAGAAAACTCGATCTCCTGTTGCCCTCCGCGAAACGTGCCGCGATAAGTGCGCACTGCCGTCCCGCTCGCAGGTGGTTGCGCGACTGCACCACCGCAAAATGTCTGACCCTCGCACACGTAGCCGTCAGCCGCACCTGACTCGCACAGCGCCAGGCTCGGGTAGTAACGGTGATTTGATGTTTTGCCGTTGACCCCGGCCCGGAACGCCCGAAACAACGGCGTGTTGCCCACGGGACACACGTTGTTCGCATCCGGTTTCACGGTCGCAAAATCGTAACCCTCCCACGAGAAACCCGGCACGTTCTGCGCGCGAATGCCCTCGCAGTCGCTGCCTTCTTTGCCGTAAAAATGAGAGCTCGTGAAAGGATTGGTAACCGAAACATAAAAGCGACAAATCCGGGAAAACGCAGCACTTGCAACCGTTGCGTCGGTCGCCTGAAAGCTCATGCCCGTGCGCCGGAAACCGGGGGAGCCGTCGAGCAGCACCTGCTCATTGGTGCGCCCGGTGATGAAGTAGGCATCTAGTGCCGTGTTGTAGTACTCGACGACGGTCACGGCGCTGGCGAACGCGCTGTACGCGAGCGCAAGCGGTACGAGAAAAATTTGCACTAGACGGCGTAGCGGATTCATGATGTGCTCCAGACATGAAAGTAAAGTAGTTATCAGCTAAGCGTGAAGATCGAAAAAACGGCTCACGCAAAAACGCGCAATTGGTGTGAAATTGAAATGTCGTGGCGTTAATGCGGTTACGATTGCGTCACGAATGCCTCCACCAGCTCAACCGCGCGGGAGCCGAGCGAGCCCCATCAAGCGGCTGCATTTAGCGCGACGCTGTACGCCGAGCTACAGCGCATCGCGCGCGGCAAGAGGCGTCCGATCACACCTTGTCGGCCACCGCTGTGGTTAATGAGGCCTCCCTGAGATTGCAGCGCGACGTGCAAGCGCCGACCATGGAGCACACCCATTTTGTGCGTCTGGCGGCGCGCGTGATGAGGAACGTGCTGGTGGATCATGCGCAGCACGCGGCGGAGACCTTGCGTTCACGAGCCTTGATCACACTGCCCACGCGTTTCACACGCGCTGTGCGGACCAGCTGTTTGTGGGCTCCGCTGTGCTCGCGCCACCGCTGTAGACCGTTGACCAAAAACTGGCGCGGGGGCGTGCATGGTTCAACCTCAACACAACGACCGCACTGACCAATATGCTGGATCGTCGCATCGTTGCGTTGAACAACGCCCGCACCGTATTTGACGAAATTGAAAAGGAAGCCGCGGCGACACCTTTGGCTAAGGAGGCGCAGCGCTTGTCGCTGATTGCCTCGACGTCGCTGGCGGGCGCGGAAATGGGGACACCCGGCAACGCTGGGCTCGCTAGCGCGTATGACGCCGTCCAGCGGGCGGTGGCGGCACACACCGAGCGCGTTCGCAGCGCGAAGGGAGGTGCTGGAAGCGCTTTTCGACGAAACGCAGATCGGACAGGTGGCGACCTTAACCGCCGAGGTTCTTGCCAGATTTGAGCAACTGCCGGATCAGGTTCATGAGCAGATACAGGGTAAAAACATCCGGGGCATCGTACACCTCACGCTTGGACGCGCACAGGCCGCTTTGGCCGAGAGCGAGCAACAAACCGACGCCGCGCGCCTGGGTTACTGGGGCGACGCATTGAAGCGCTTGACAGCCGCTTTGGAGACGCAGATGTCGATCAAGGCGTTGTTTCAGGACGAAGAGGCCAAAGCGCTGGATGACACGCGGAAGGCGATTGCGCGCGCCAGGAGCGAAATCGCCCGATTGTCAAAAATTCAGGAGCGATGATTTGCTGTCCCCGGAGTGAGTGCAATGACTTTCATCGCATCCTGAGCAGTCTCGCGCAACGCTACAAAACGCTCACCTCAGTCGCACGCACAGTCGCGACCCATCGAATATTGCGGCCCACGAGACCGGTCACGCTAATACCGAACGCGCTGGTGGTGCCCGGCGCAAAGCTCACGTTGGCATCCCAGGCAGCTTCAGATTCAAAGATCACTGCTTTGTTGCAGCCGGTTGGCTGAATCGCGGCACCACCTACCACGACAACATAGTGGCATCGGAATGCGTAGCTTGCGGAAAACCCCGTGCCTTCGGCAAAAGCAACGACCTGAACATCGAGCAAACCAGCGCGGCCTGGCTCAAACACTAACGCGGCTGCGAAACCATCCAGATACAACCAGTTTTGATTCGCGTCCGACGTGCGATTTCGCAGCACATACTGCGTCGCCTGTGCGGTGCCGGCTGTGGCTGAAAAAGTGCCCGCCGCGCTAGCCGTCTGGCCGTGCAGGCGCGCCCTTCCCGCTAGGCCCCCTGGCACCGATGCGTATGCGGCAGAAGCGGTATTGGATGCGCCGCCGGCGACCACCGCGTTTGATGCGGCAGCAATATTTGAGTCACCTCCGCCAACGCTCGCATAGTTTGCGCTGACTGTGTTGCTGACGCCACCAAGCACGGCCGCGCCGTAGGTCGTAGCCTCCGTGCCCGTGATGCTGTTGAGGTAGCCGCCGCCGATAAACGATGCCGCGCCAGCAACGCTATTTTGGTAGCCACCGACGATTGAGCCGCCTCGGCCAGTGACCGTATTGGGGTAGCTCGTTGTCTCACCGCCTGAGCAGCAAAAGCCGCCAGCACCGATGAATGATCCGTGCGCCGACGCCGTGTTGCCGCCGCCGCCAACAACGACCGAGAACGTGCCGGTTGCCTGATTCGATTTGCCGCCGCCGACCGAGCTGTGTTGCCCCGTGGCGAAATTACTTTCACCGCCGCCGACTTTGCTCCATGATCCGCTTGCCGTGTTGTTGAGGCCACCACCAATGGCGCTGCGCAGTCCGTTGGCCGCATTGGCGCTGCCGCCAGCCACAGCACTGCCACCTCCACCTGCGGTATTACCGAGACCGCCCGCCACCGTGGCCCCTACCGCGCTATTGGGGCCTGAAGCATCGTCACCCGCGCGATTGCCCCAGCCCCCGCCAACCGTGCCATAGATATCGGTCACGCGATTTTTCGCTGCTGCTCCGAAGCCCGGATCAGTGCCATCAGTGATGCCGCCTCCGGCGATGGTTGCGCCGCGCACGCCCGCGACGACCTCGTTCGCGCTCGAACCGTTAACGACGTTCGGTGCGCTGGCGACGCCGCTTTGCACAATGCGCAGGCCGTCGCCGCCGGGGACAAACACATTGACCGAAGCGCCGCCACTTTGTACCGTGACCGGAAACGCGTCTGTCGTTCCGATGACGCCTGCCACGCCGAACGCATTGCCGCCCAACGTCCATGCGTTGATTGCGCCGCCAAGTGCGCAACCACTTGCAAGGAAGCTGGTGATTGCGGCAGTCGTGGGGCGGGAGGCAGAAGGCGCTGTACCGAGCGCGAGGCCGGCTGTCAGCGACGCACCCGTGAACCCGGACAAATGTCGCGCAATGATCGTCGTATCAACGGTATCGATTGCGCCATCGCCGTTCATGTCGAGCGCGCAGCCGACGCATTCGATATTGTTCTTGACCTGCAACGGGTCGAGGCTGGCGTATTTGGTGCTGGCGACAAGGGGGTTTCCGGTAATGCCAAGCGCGTAGCGGGCCAGCACCAACCCGTCATTGACCGCGTCCGACGCGGCGCTATCGAACGGGCATTGCGCTGCGCTGACCGCCGAAGGGGCCGTTGCCGCGACGCAAGCAAGCGCCGCTGCTGCCGCGCCACGCCGAAAACGGGCGACATAGAAGGATGAGCAAATTGATGTGACCATGCAAACTCCGGAGGTTGATTGGCAGACTGTGGGCGTCCGTGCCTCGTGCACTGAAAGCGTAAAAGGCGCAAAACCGGCTCATCCCTGCTCGTATCTTAAAGCAGCTTTGCAGTGAAAGCATCGTTAAATATGGGCTTAGGGCTATAAAAGTGTAAATATCGACAATTGAGTAAATGTGACCCTACGCCCAATAAAATAGGCGCTTAAGCCCAAAAGCCAATCACAAAGGACTCAGTACCATCCCGCACTGTTTCACCAAATAATCGCGAATCGTCGGCCACACAGAACGTCTTGCGCCGGGGAATAATGTGGTCGCTCGCGTTACGTCGTCGCCCGTGAATCCGAGCGACACGCGCAGCAGCAAAAGTACATCGGTGAAGGTCATGGCGATGCCGTCGCCGTCCACGTCGAGCGTGCAGGTTTGCGCCGGGATGAGCCCGCCGCGCATGACGCGAACGGCGCACATGTCGGTGATGCCGGCACCGTCGTTGCCATAGCAACCGCCAACCATCAACTGATTGCCGTCACCGTCTGCGCCCGCGCCGTAGACGTTTACTGCGAATCCGTAGTTGGTGCGCATCAATCCGCCGATGCCGTATGCGGTGTCAAGTGCGCCGTCGCTGTGCAATCTTGCAGCACAAAAATCCAAGTCACAACCGCCTGCCAGCATGATCTTGCCGTCCCAGTTGATGGTCACGCCTTGTGCGCTCAAGCCTTGTGTGAGGCCGGGCGCGGGCGTGATCAGGCGATAGCCGCTGCCGTTGAATGTGCCGTCCAGCGTGCCGTTGTCGTTGAGCCGCATTGCACACATTGAAGTCAACGATTGCCCCGCCGTGCAGTAGCCCGCTAGCACTACTTTGTTGTCCGGTTGAATAGCCGCCGCGAACGCGCCCTCGCTGTGCGCCGGTGCGCCGATGGCGATGCCGGGCAGTCCCGCGACGTTGACGTAAGCCGTGTCGCGTACGCCGTTGGCCGCGAAGCGGATCACGCACATGTCGGTCGCGGTGTTGCTTGCGCCGCAGGCACCGACGACGACAAATCGCCCGTCGGAATACAACGCTGCCTTGCCACCGCCTGCATAGCCGAGGCCTGCGCTGGTGGCGTAACCCGCGCTGCCAAACGTAGTGTCGAGGCTGCCTGCGACCGTGTAGCGCACAGCACAAAATGTCCCGCCGCCGCAGGTGCCGGTGACGATCACTTTGCCGTCAGATTGCAGCAGCACTGAGCCCGCGTAGCCATACGTATTGAATCCCGGCGGTGGCGTCAATACGACGCCGCCTGCGCCCCACGATCCGTCGAGCGCGCCAGTGACGGTGAGCCGTATCGAGCAGAAATCGTAGAACGTGGTTGCTGCATTGAGGCAATAGCCTGCGACCACGATCTTGCCATCGCTCTGAATGGCAACCGCTTGCGAAGTGCTGAACGTTGTGCCTGGCAACAGGCTCAAATATTTGCCACCCGCCGCGAAGCCGGTATCGACCGATCCGTCGGCGTTGAAGCGTGCCGCGCAAAACACTTGCGCATTATTGGTTGACGATGCAGTGCATCCGCTGACGACCACAATTTTTCGATCTGTCTGCACGGCAACGCCGACGCCCGTGTCGGACGCGCCAGCGACCAGTTTAGCGTCAATTCGCCCGCTCGTGCCAAAGGTCGGATCAAGGCTGCCGGGACTGAGTTGCGCCAGTGAATTTGTTGAAACTAGCAGTACCAGTCCAGCAACAGCGACATTAAAAAAACCCCCAAGCTTTGGCGTGAAAATATGCGGGACCTTCATGGCAAATTCACTCCACATTGATTGACCAGATAGTCGCGAATCGCCGTCCAGTTATTGCGTGCTGCATGTGTCGCAAAGGTGATGCCGCCAACTGCCGCAGCGGTGCGCACGCCGCGTGAAATGCGGTTCATGATCAGCAAATCGGTGGTCGGTAACACTGCGCCATCTCCATCAATATCAAGATTGCACGCATGCGCAGCGAACGGCCCGGCCTCAAGACGCGCGACGCACACATCAAAATCGAGGCCGTTATTGCATTCGCCCGCGATCAACAATTTGCCGTCGCGTTGCAGCGCGACGGCATACGGATTTTGCGTGTCGCTGATCGGCACGATGACGCCGCCCACTCTGAACGTCGCATCAATGCTCGCGCCATCATCGTTGATGCGTAGCGCACAAAAATCTGAGTTGCACGACGCCACAATCACCAGCTTGCCGTCCGGTTGTAACAGCGCAGCTCGCGCAATGCTGCTGCCCGCGCCGGTGATCTGAAAATTGTTCGCGCCGGAGAATCCATATGTCGTATCGATGTCACCCGCAGTTGAATAGCGCATTACGCAGATCGCGTATTGCGCCGAAATGCAGTTGCCCACGAGCACAATCCGATCATCCGGCTGCACCAGAACTGCCACCGCACCGTCGGAGCTGCCAGCGAGTGGGCGCACCACTTTGCCGGTGCGCACACCGCTAACGATGTCACCAAACGCAGCAGCCCCAGACGTATCCATCGCACCGTTTGTGGCCAACCGCACCATGCAGAAATCGAGCGTACCGGTCGCCGATTGACACGACCCGGCGACCAGAATCTTGCCGTCCGCTTGCAGTGCCATCGCCGTCGGTTTGCTGATCGGCGCAACCAGCGTGACGTTTCGCGTGCCGCCTACGCCGAAGCTCGTGTCCACGCTGCCGTTGGGCAGCAAACGGCGCACGCAAAACGCGACATCAATGGTGTTGGCGTCAAAGCATTCGCCAGCAATCACTAGCTTGCCGTCGAATTGGCGAATGATGGCCCGCCCGGTGGACGCTGCGCCACCCATCAAAAACGACGTGATGCCTGCCGCCGCGAACGAAGTGTCCAGCGAGCCGTTTGGATTGATCGCATACACGCAAGTCTCCAGCCCGCAAGTAGCCGCGAGGTAGGCGCGTCCGTTCGGCGCGAGCGTGATCGCGTTGGCAGTGTCGTCACCCGCGCGACTGATGACCACACGACCATTCGCCGACGGCCCGAAGGTGCCGTCGGTCGCGCCGGTGGGTTGGTACTGCACGAGGCAAACATCGCGGCTTCCGTTGGTCTGCGTGCAACCGCCCGCCACCAGAATCCGGCCATCGGGACGCACCACCACGGCATTCGCCCGCTCGTTGCCGCTGATGCCGATGAATGGCGTGGTGACGTAGCCATTGCCGCCGCCAAACGCGGCGTCGAGCGCGCCCGGCGCGGCGACCGCTGCCGTCATGAACGAGAGGCTCAGAGCCATCGCAACGAACGAAGCAATAGCGCGAATCATGGTCGGCAAATTCGTCATGGCGTTACTGCGTTGCGCGCATTTTCACGCCCTCGTCACCCACATCGTCGGGGTACGGCATGTGCCGTGCCACAGCGTTGTCCGGATTGAGGCTGTTGAGCGCAGCGCGTTCGCTGTCGACCAAGGTGTGGAAATGTGAGCTGCGACTGTCGCCTTTTGCCACTGCATCAAAGTAAAAGCGCGTGAATGACTTCCCGCCCGCCGCGCGGGTCTGTTGCGTGTTCGACAGGGCACCGGACGGATACGCACCCCAGCTCTCGACGCCGTCATTGGTCTTCATGAGCACGCACATGCAGCCTTGACCGCCGTCGCTAATCTGTGACGAATCTGCCTGGGCAGCCGTCGCTGTGGTGAGCATCGCCGGAGCCATGATCAGGGTTGCTGCAATCGATAGCGGAAAAATCAAAGGCTGGCCGATGAATGTGCGCATGTCCCCTCTCCCAAAAAATTGGCTTGAACACAGGTAACAGCGTAAAGATCGGAAATCGGGCTCATCTCCGCGCATTCCAGTTTCACCACGTCGCCATTTGTCGCTAGACTGCGTCTGTCTTTTAGTCAATGATCTGCACCGACTCGTCTACGCATGACTGCACTTCCCGCATCCACGGTCGACCCTATCGCGCTCGCTAATCTGGCGGAGCGCTACGCTTTGGGCGATGAAACGGTGCTCGCCGAAATCACGCCAGCGGTTTATGAGGAGCTAAAGCGCGTCGCCCGCAACCATTTGCGTCACGAGCGCGCGGGGCACACGTTGCAAGCAACTGCTATCGTGAACGAGGCCTACGCGCGCATGAGCGAAGCGACCAGCTTACACAAGCAAAGTCGACTGCATTTCTTTCGATTGGCGTCACGTGTGATGCGCAATCTGCTGGTCGATCATGCTCGCTCGCGTAACGCAGAAAAGCATGGCGGGAGGCTCGATTTTGAAAGCCTCGACCAAACCGCGATGCAGTATCACGAGCGTTTTACACAAAACGTGTTCGGTTCGCGCGCCAGCGACGAAACGCAGCTGGGCATCGAGCGTGAGTTCATTTCGCTCGATAACGCGATGAAGCAATTGCGGACGCTGAATCCGCGACAAGCCGAGGTGGTAGACCTGCGTTTTTTCGGCGGACTGTCGGTGCAGGAAACCGCTCTGACAATGGATATTTCTGTTGCGACAGTGAAGCGTGACTGGACCGTGGCGCGTGCCTTTTTGCAGCAAGCCATAGAGCATCAACGCGTATGACGAACGACAGCAAAAGCACGATCACACCCGAGCGCTGGCATCGCGCGAGCGAAATTTTCGCCGATGCGCTGGAACATGACGAAGGAGAAGTGCGCGAAGCTTATTTGCGGCAAGCATGTGGTGATGACCACGCGCTGTTGCAGCAGGTTCGTGCGTTGCTAGATGCTGAAAGTCGTTCGCCCAATGCGCTGCGCATGACGCAATTTGCGCAGGCGATGGCCGGTGCGGTGGGAGCAGGTGCAGAGGCCGCGGGCGACGGGGCAGCGCACTGGATCGGTCGGCGGTTGGGTGCGTACAAAATCGTCTCAGAAATCGCACGCGGCGGGATGGGGCTCGTGTTCAAGGGCCATCGCGATGATGCCGAATTCAACAAGGATGTCGCAATCAAGCTGGTGCGGGCAAGCGTTGATCAAACACGCCTCATCGAGCGCTTCAAGGCCGAGCGGCAAATACTCGCCACACTCGATCATCCGAATATTGCGCGGCTGATTGATGGCGGTAGCACGACTGAAGGCTGGCCGTTTTTGGTCATGGAGTTTGTTGATGGCGAACCGATCACCGCTTACGCCTCGCGTCATGCGCTAGACGTGAACGCGCGGCTTGACCTGTTTACCTCGGTTTGTGCCACTGTCCACTTTGCGCATCAGCGTCTGGTCGTTCACCGCGATTTAAAGCCGAGTAACATCTTTGTTAATCAGCAGGGCGAGGTCAAGCTGCTCGACTTCGGCATCGCCAAAATGCTTGAAGCACCGGCTGCCGTTGGCACGCCAGGTGAGGCCACCACGATGCTCGCGATGACGCCCGCGTATGCGAGCCCGGAGCAGATCAGGAACGAGCCGATCACCACTGCCAGCGATGTGTATGCCTTGGGTGTGGTGCTCTACGAATTGCTTACCGGACAAAGCCCGTACAAGTCGAAGAAGACGCAGCCACTCGATCTCGCCAAAGAAATCTGCGAGACCGATCCTGAACGGCCGAGCACGGTGGTCGGCCGCACCGACGTTGATACAGTCGGTCCGCAAACGTTGGGTATTGATGCGCCTGATCTAAAGCGCTTGCAACGCGGTTTGCGCGGCGATCTGGACAACATTGTGCTCATGGCGCTGCGCAAAGATCCACTGCGCCGTTATGCGTCTTCTGAGCAGCTCGCGGGGGACATCCGACGCTATCAGCGTAACCAGCCGATCTCGGCGCGCGCTGATACGTTGGGCTATCGCGCGAGCAAATTCGTCGTACGCAATCGCTGGGCAGTGGGTTTTGCGCTGCTGGCGGGCGTGGGTCTGATCGGTGGCATCGTCGCGACCGCGTATCAGGCGAATATCGCGCGGCAGGCGCAGGTGCGCGCGGAACAAAACGCAGCCGATATGCGCAAACTGGCCAACGATTCGCTATTTGAATTGCATGAGTCGATCAAGGATTTGCCGGGCGCAACGGCCGCGCGACAACAATTAATCGAACGCGCTATCGCGTATCTCGAAAAGCTCTCCGCACAGCCGCAGTCTGATGCCGCGCTGGCAGAGGAAATTGGTTGGGGCTGGCTGCGGCTGGCGGAATTGCAGGCCGGTCACAGCGCGGTCAATACCGGGCAAATCAACGCCGCCGAGGTCAACTACAAAAAAGCACTGACCACGCTCGCCGCTGCGTACGCACAACAGCCCGCGCACATAGGCGTCGGCCTGCGCCTTGCGATGGCGCATCGCGGCTACGGGGTGTATCTGGCGACGCTCAACAAGCAGGACGAAGCGGCGCGCGAATTCGGCGAGGCGATTGCGGTCGGTGAACGCTTCGATGACAAACGCGTGGAAACGCGGCGCAACCGGATTGAGATTACGAGCGCGCTGATTTATCGCGCCAACTACATCGGCACTGGCGACGCTGCCGGGCTCGCGGGGAAAGTGCGTGACGCGGATCGTGCGCGGCAAATTCTTGAGGATGTTGCGGCACTGGCCGACACGCCAGATGAGGTGCGAAAACGCGCCGAGAGCAACCTCGCGTATGCCTATCAAACGCTCGGGTTTTTGGCCACCGCTAGCGCCGATCCAGAGCGCAACGCCACCGCATTAATGTGGGCGCAAAAATCGGCTGCGCTTGAAGAGCGGTTGCTGGCTAAAGAACCCGACGACACGCTTCGCATGTACAACACGGCCAATGCATATGGTGCGATTGAGTTGATTCATCGCGGGGCGCGCCGCTATGAGCAGGCTATTGATTACGGACAGCGCGCTTACGCGCTGTTTGATCGCGTCGGCACGAGAGACCCAGCCGACAACGGTGCCGCGATTAGCAAGCTGTTTCGCCTCGCCTACGTCACCATTTCACAATTCAATCTGGGGCGTCTGGCGGATGCCGAAGGAAGCGCAGCGGCCGCTAGAAAATTGTGGATCGCATTGAGCGCAGAAAATCAGAAAGTCTCCATCGCAGCGCAGGGCGAGTTTGTGATCACCGTCGCCGAAGCTCGCATCGACGCCCGCCACGCCAATGATCGTGGCATCAGCGAATCAGAGCGTGGGCGTTTGTGTGAGGCAGCAACGACGCGATTTCGTGCTGTGCAGGCCTATCTTGTCGCGCAGCGCGAGAGCAATTCATTTGGCGAAGGAATTTTCGGGCCGAACAATGTGTCGCTGGAAGATTTGCGCATTTGCGGGAACGTATTCGGCGAAATGCAGGCGTTTGCAAACGTGAGAAAGTAGGCCTCGTTGATGCACGGCTTTTTTAGCGAGCCGCTGTTTAGTCGGTTCAACGCGCATAAGATATGAAGTGCACAGAACGCTTTCCAGCGTCTTAACGCTTACTAAAGTGGCAACCTTCGATCAATCCGCCCATCATCGACAGCGTGCTCGCTGGCGCGCGTGTAGCAATGGGAAACGCGTTACCGCCCGCAGAACGCAGCCCCTCGCATTTCGACGTGCAAGGGCAGAAAATGCCGGACGCCATGCCGCACCCAAGTCGTAAGAAAATTACCGCTGACAGTTGGGGCAAAAAACTGTCGCCCGGCCACCATGTCGCATCAGCTTGAGCGGCGTGCCGCATACCCTACACGGCTGTCCATCCCGCCCATACACAAAATAGTCGAGCTGAAAATACCCCGGTTCGCCCGCTGTATTCACGAAATCGCGCAGCGTCGAACCACCCGCCGCGATAGCCTCGGTGAGCACCGTTTTCACCTCAAAGACCAACCGTCTATAGCGAGCCAACGACACACGATTTGCTGCGCGGTTGGGATGAATGCCCGCGCGAAACAGCGACTCGTTCGCGTAGATATTGCCCACCCCTACTACCAGAGTGTTGTCCATCAACGCTTGCTTGATGGCTGCACTGCGCCGCCGTGTTTGTTCGTACAAATAATCGCCCGTCAGCCCGTCCGTCAACGGCTCCGGCCCCAGATGCGCGAGTAGCGGTTGCTCGGCGTCAAGGCCCGCGAAGTGATGCATTGAGCCAAAACGACGTGGGTCGTTGTAGCGCAACACCAGCGATTCCCGTCGTCCTGTCAGCACGACATCGACGTGATCGTGCGACTTGTAGGCAATAGGCGGATCAACGCCATGCACAACGAAGCTACCCGTCATGCCAAGATGCGCAAGCAGCGTACTTTCCTTCCCGCCGGTCAGTCGAAACAGCAGGTATTTGCTCCGACGTTCAATCGCGACAACCCGCTGTCCGCGAAGCTGGGCTTCAAAGTCAGCGGCGATGGGCCAGCGTAACCGCCGATCCCGCACAACCACGTTGGCCACTGTGGCATCAATCAGGCGTGATTCAAGGCCTCTGCGAACAGTCTCTACTTCGGGTAATTCAGGCATCGCGCAAGTGTAGGCGGTGGCCGACAACGCAGCCCGGAAACCCGGTGTATGCTCAGGTTTATGAAGTACCCCGCAATCGTTATTGCCTCTATGGCGTTGGGCTTGTGCCCGCTGGTTTCTGCGCAGAACGCCCCTACCGCGCCGATCAATGACCGGGCCGTAGTGCTGGGCATTCTTGCCGCTGAATTTTCTTTGCAAAACGGGGATCTGGCGACTGCGGCCAGCACCTATTTTGAAGTGGCTAAGCGGAGCCGGGACGCGAAGGTCGCAGAGCGCGCGGTGGAGCTACTGATGCGCGGCCGTCGACTGGACGACGCGAAAGAAATCACCGCGATGTGGCAAGACGCTGACACCACAGCGGCGCGTCCGCATCAGGTGGCGCTCGCCTTGGCGCTCACCAGTGCTGACGAGACGCGCGCGCTGTCTGCGGTTAAGCGCGTCGCCGCGTTGCCCGAGACCGTGCGAGCGGAAGCGATTGTGGACGCGGGGCGTCAGCTTGCGCAACATCGAGATCGTGACTTTGCGGTCAAGCTCGCCAGCGTGTTCACCGAGCAGTTGCCAACACTTGCGGAGTCGCAATATGCGCTGGCAGTGGCCAGCACCGGCACCAGCAATTCGAGGCTTGGCGAGGCGTTGATTGCCATTGATCGTGCGCTGACGCTTAAGCTCAACTGGCCGCAAGCCGTTGCGGTGAAGTCCCGCTTATTGCTGGCCAAAGCGGCGCTGGCAAAAACGCCGCTCGCGAACGCGGGCACCGACGCCGTGGCGTTGTTGGAGGCCGCCATCGTCGCCAACCCTGATGCTCGCGAGCTGCGCTTGTTGCTGGCGCGCACAACCTTTGATCTCGAAAAATTTGTTGAATCGCGTAAGCGCTTTCTAGCATTGGCCGAGGATGGCAAGGAAGACGCTGAAGAGATGCGTCTGGCGGCGACGCTGTCGTCGTTTCAGGGGCAGGATTGGGATCTTGCTGAGCGTGAATTTTTAGAAGCGCTGGCCGCCGAACGCGGCGAACCAGCGGCGATTCTTTATTACCTCGCGCGCATTTCCGAGAGCAAAAAGCAGTGGAGTGCAGCAGTTGAGCGCTACCTGCAAGTGCCGCGTGGCGAGCGCTATTGGGAGTCGCAGTTGCGCATCGCGGGCGCGCTCGCGCAAGACAAACGATTGTTGCAGGCGATGGGCCATTTGAGCGCACTGAAACCGTCCACGCCCGTCGAACGACTGACGCTTGCGCAGACTGAATCAACGTTATGGCGCGATGCGGGCGACAACGCGAAGGCGTTCGCGGCACTGGATGCGGCGTTGGTGGGTGATGCGGACAACGCGGATCTGCTCTACGAAACAGCCATGCTTGCCGAGCGAATTGATCGGCTCGATGAGGCCGAAAAGCGCCTGCGCCGCGTGATCGTGTTGCAGCCTGAGCGCGCGCACGCGTACAACGCGCTGGGCTACAGTTTTGCGGATCGCAATGTCAATTTGGATGAGGCACGGTCTTTGATCGAGAAAGCGCATGGATTGGCACCAGACGATCCCGCAATTCTCGACAGCATGGGCTGGATTGCCTTCCGGCAAGCGCGATTGGCCGACGCTGAAGGCTACTTACGCCGCGCGCTTGAAAAATTTAAGGACGGTGAAATCGCGGCGCATCTCGGCGAAGTGCTGTGGGTGCAGGGGCGCAAAGATGACGCACGAGCAGTGTGGCAGAAACAGCTCGCAGCGCAGCCCGACAGCGACATTTTGAAGAAGACGATGGCGCGGTTTGAGAAGTAGTGCGTTGTCAAAACGAGTGGGGAAATTTCTCCGTCGTTCCTGCGAAGGCGGGAACCCAGCGTCTGTTCGTTGAAGATCGGGGAAGCGTGGTGAGCAAAAGTCGCTGGGCCCCGGCCGACTGTCACCCCGGAGCAGGCCGGGGCGGGGCGACGAAATGGTTGGGCATCGGTATTTTTACGGTGTTGCTCGCGGGGTGCGCAGCGCTTCAGCCAATGCAAGTTACGGTCAATCCGCCCATGGTCGAAACGACCTTAGCAAAACAGTTCTCGCTTTCCGGTCGCTTCAGCGCAAAGAACGGGGCGGAGCAGGTGAGCGGGCAGTTTCGCTATTCGCAAAACGATGCCGAGCGCACGCTAAATTTGTTTTCTCCGCTCGGCACGCCGCTGGCAGATATCGTGGCGAACGGTAACGTTGCAACGCTGACTCAGGCGAACGGCGCAACGCAATCCGCAGCTTCGCTATCGCACCTGTTGCGTACGGTGATTGACTTGCCGGTGACCGATGTGATGTTATCTGCGTGGTTGCAAGGACAGCCGTCGGTCGCTTTTGTTCAAGGCACGGAGCACGATGCGACAGGATTGCCGTCGCGCTTCGTTGAGAGTGGTTGGGAGGTCATAATTTCTGCGCGCATGAACGGCGCGGCTGCTGCGCAGAACACACCTAACGCGCCGAAGCGTATGCGCTGGAGTTTGCAGGCTCTGCCCGACACGGAAGTGCGTTGGGTGATCGACGAATGGCGCACCCGATAGACAACGCGACATGCTGAGCTTCACGTTATCCGCTCCGGCAAAAATCAATTTGTTCCTGCACGTGACGGGGCGACGGGATGACGGTTACCACTTGCTCGAAAGTGTGTTTGCACCGATTTCGCTCGCTGACTCAGTTCGACTGACATTGCGAGCCGACGGCAGGATTCGACTGCTGAACCCGCCGGATGGATTGTCTGAGACCAATGATCTGGCTTGCCGCGCCGCACAGGCACTGCAGTCTGCAACGCGAACGTCGTTAGGCGTTGACATTGAGTTGGCGAAACATATTCCTCAGGGTGCGGGCTTGGGCGGCGGTAGCTCCGATGCAGCAACGGCACTGCTGGGTCTCAACCGACTCTGGAATCTCGCCGTCCCGCGCGCCGAGTTGCAAAGCATCGGCGCGACACTTGGCGCGGACGTACCATTTTTTGTGTTTGGTATGCCCGCGTTGGCGCGCGGTGTCGGTGAGCAGTTGCAAGCCGTCACAATGCCTGCGTTGCATGGGGTGGTTGCGAGTCCGGGTGTCGCGGTCGCTACTGGACCGGTATTTACTCATCCTGAATTGAAGCGCGACACGCCGCCGTTAGGCGCGTCAGTTTTCAATTTGAACTTCGGGCGCAACGATTTGCAGCCGGTGGCAATCGGGCTTGCGCCTGAGATTGATCGGCTTTGTGATGCATTTGTCGCAGCAGGCGCAAATCCACGAATGACCGGGTCTGGATCCTGTGTGTTTGCGCTTGCTCACCATGCAAGCCACGCTCACCAATTGCGTGTAGCGCTAGGGCACGCTGGATGGAGCGCATGGGCTGTGCATACGTTGCGGCGACACCCACTTTACAGCCTCGCAGACAGTGCTACAATTTAAGGCTTCCTCTGATGTTTTGATCCATCAAGATATTGCTAGGAACGTGTAGGGGAGTCGCCAAGTGGTAAGGCACCGGATTTTGATTCCGGTATACGTAGGTTCGATCCCTTCCTCCCCTGCCAAAACAGTTTTCACGACGATCAGCGGTCTTCAAGTCGCAGCTAAGCGCAACTTAAGGCCGTTTTTTTTTCGATAGTCTATTCACGTTACCTGCCACACAAGGCCCGCCATGAGTTTTCACGACATGATGGTGTTTACCGGCAACGCGAACGCCAAACTGGCGGCCTCGGTTGTTGAGCATTTGAACCTTCGCCTCGGCAAGGCGCAAGTGGGCCGATTTTCTGACGGTGAAGTCAACGTTGAAATCTTAGAAAACGTGCGCGGCAAAGACGTTTTTGTGCTGCAATCCACCTGCGCTCCGACCAATGACAATTTGATGGAGCTGGTGATCATGGTGGACGCGCTAAAGCGCGCCTCCGCCGGTCGAATCACCGCTGCCATGCCGTATTTTGGTTATGCGCGACAAGACCGTCGGCCGCGTTCAGCGCGGGTTGCGATCTCGGCAAAAGTGGTGGCCGACATGCTCTCCGCCGTGGGCGTAGATCGCATGTTGACGATGGATTTACATGCCGATCAGATTCAGGGCTTTTTCAATATTCCGGTTGACAATATTTACGCGACGCCGATTTTGCTCGCGGATATCTGGAAGCAGAAATACGAAAACCTCCTGGTGGTTTCGCCGGACGTCGGTGGCGTGGTGCGTGCGCGGGCGGTAGCTAAACGTCTGGACACCGATCTGGCCATCATCGACAAACGTCGTCCCAAGGCGAACGTGTCCGAGGTGATGAACATCATTGGCGACGTAGCGGGCCGCACCTGCGTGATCATGGACGACATCGTCGACACTGCGAACACCTTGTGCAAAGCCGCGCAAGCTTTGAAGGACAACGGCGCGGTGAAGGTAATTGCCTATTGCACACATGCTGTGTTGTCGGGCGACGCGGTTAATCGTATAGCCGGACCATCGCTCGATTCGCTGGTGGTCACTGACACCATTCCGCTGTCGAAAGAAGCGGGCGCGCTGACCAAAATCCGCCAGATTTCCAGCGCGCAATTGCTCGCTGAAACGATGCAGCGGGTGAGTAACGAGGACAGCGTTTCGTCCCTGTTCACGGAATAGTTTTTAGTCCTTCTCCGCTGTGGGAGGGCACATGTTTTGCCCGGTTGCGATGACGCGATTGGGTTTTTGATATTGACGCTGGTCGCGGCGCTTTGATCAAAATTTTTGAACCTTTTGGAGTATAAAAATGGCAACAGAATTCACCGCGTTTCCGCGTGAAGTAACAGGCAGTAGTGCGAGCCGCCGCCTTCGTCTCACGGCGAAAGTCCCCGGCATCGTCTACGGTGGCGAAGCAAAACCAGAAATGATCGAACTCGATCACAACGCCCTGTGGCATGGCCTCAAGAAAGAGGACTTTCACAGCTCGATCCTCACCATGACGGTCGGTGCCGCAAAGAGCCAGGTGCTCCTGCGCGACGTGCAATATCACCCGTTCAAGCAGCTCATTCAGCACATCGACTTTTTGCGCGTTGAAGCGCACAAACCGATTCAGATGAAGGTGCCGGTTCACTTTGTGAATCAGGACATTTCGCCTGCGGTGAAACTCTCGGCTGCCATCGTTAACCACGTCATCAGTGACGTCGAAATCGCCTGCCTGCCGAAAGATCTGCCGCGCTTCATCGAAGTGGATTTGCAGAACCTAGTGGCTGGTGCATCGATCCACGCGTCTGACGTGACGTTGCCTGCTGGCGTGACGCTAGTGTTCCACGGTCGTAACAAAGACGTGGTGTTCGCGACCGCCTCGTTGGTCGCCGAAGAAGCCGCACCTGCCGAAGGGGCAGCGCCTGCCGAAGTCGCAGCGTCCAAGCAAAAAGCACCAGCGGCCGCCACTGCTGGAGCCGCTGGTGCCAAGCCTGCTGCAAAACCACCAGCGAAAAAGAAGTAATTCTTTATCGCAAACAGAGAAAACTCTGTGTGGAAAGGCCCGCCTCGCGCGGGCTTTTTTGCAGCTGAATTTAGATATAGCTTTAGCAGAAAATGGCGTCTGAATGAGGCTTAGATTGTTTAATCGCTATAAGTCGACTTGCAGACTAATACCAATCTGTGCCCATATGAAATAAGGTTTCCAGACAAAAGCTGATATTCCACGGTTACACTCTTAGCCAGATACTTTCAAACCGCAATGCCCGCTGTGACCTTCCCTAAATCGCCCATCAAACTCATCGTCGGGCTCGGCAATCCGGGGCTGGAGTACGAGCGCACGCGGCACAACGCCGGGTTCTGGTTTGCTGAGGATGTGGCGCACGACATCGGTGGCATTTTTGCCAGCGAAAAAAAGTTTTTCGGCCAGATCGCGCGAGGCTCGGGCGTGAAGAGCGAAATCCGTGCGCTGAAGCCGCAGATGTTTATGAACCTGTCCGGTCAGAGTGTGACGGCTGTCGCCAAGTTCTACGATATCGCGCCGGAGGCCATTCTCGTTGCGCACGACGAACTTGATCTGGACGCTGGCGATATCAAACTCAAGTTCGGTGGCGGTCACGCCGGACACAATGGCCTGCGTGATATTCAGAGCAAGCTTGGCACGGGAGACTACTGGCGGCTGCGAATCGGTATCGGCCATCCGCGCGACTCCGCCAACGCGCAGCAACCGGTAGCCGATTGGGTGCTCAATCGTCCACGTCGCGATGAACAGGACGCCATCGAAATCGCTATCGAGCGTGCGCTAGCCTTGCTACATTTTTTGGTCGCAGGCGACACGGAGAGCGCGGTCAAACATTTGCATACCAAGCCAAAAACCGAACTAAAAGCAAAGAGCGCCGAATGAGTTCTCTCGCTATCGCCTCCGCGCTGTTGTTTGCAGCCGTTCTACTCGTGCCCGTATTCAAAAAATTGGGCCTCGGCTCGGTGCTGGGCTATCTTGTCGCTGGCGTGCTGATCGGGCCATCTGCCTTTGCAGTTATCAACGAGCCCGAAGCGGTTTTGCATACCGCCGAGCTCGGAGTTGCATTACTGCTGTTTTTGATCGGTCTAGAGCTGCAACGCGAACGTTTGTGGGCTTTGCGCAAGGCCGTGTTTGGTTTGGGTACGTTGCAACTTGTCGTCTGCGGCGGTGCGCTCGCGGGCTTGGCGTGGGCGGCGAACATTTCCGGCGTTGCCGCCATCATTGTTGGTGTCGCGCTCGCGATGACGTCCACGGCGTTCGCGCTGCCCGCGCTCACCGAACGCAACGAAATGAACAGCGAACATGGTCGCGGCGTGTTCGCCGTGCTGCTGTTTCAGGATTTGAGCGTCATCCCGATTTTGACTTTGGTGACGTTACTCGGCGCGGGCGTCGTGGCCTCTGGCGCAACAGACGCAACGGCTGCGCCGGGCTGGCCGGCATTGCTCGCCGTCATTGCCACCGTGTTTCTCGGTCGGCCCTTGCTGTCGATACTGTTCAACTACGCGTCGAAATTTGGCTCGCATGAAATCTTCACTGCTGCCGCGTTGCTGACCGCCGTCGGCCTCGCGTGGGTGATGACGAGCGTTGGGCTGACCGCCACGCTCGGCGCGTTTCTGGCCGGTGTGCTGCTGGCGGATTCGAAGTTTCGCCATCAGATTGAAGCGAGCATCGAGCCGTTTGAGTCGCTGCTCCTAGGGCTTTTTTTCATGGCGGTGGGAATGAGCGTAAACCTCGCGCTGCTGGCGCGAGCGCCACTCGCGATGCTTGGACTAGCACTCGCCATTTTGCTCATCAAGGCGGTGACGTTTTATCTGGCCAGCCGCTTTCTGGCGCGCTCGCCGGACAGCGTGGCGCGGCCACAGGCAATCGCGCTCGCGGTCGGCGGCGAATTTGCTTTTGTGCTGCTCACGGCGGCGCAAAGCGCCAAGCTGGTCAGCAACGAGGAGAACGAGATACTCACTTTGGCGGTAGCGCTCACCATGGTACTGGCGCCGCTTTTGTGGATATTCAATGATCGCGTGCTCGTGCCCTGGCTGGAGCGCGACCTCACGCCGCCGCCGTTTGACCGTATCGACGACCCCGGTACGCCCGTCATCATTGCGGGTTACGGCCGGGTCGGACAGATCGTTGGCCGCGTGCTGAACATGCAAAACATTCGCTTCACGGCGCTCGACGCAAGCACCGATCAGGTTGACTCGGTACGTCGATTTGGTAACAAAATTTATTACGGCGACGCCACTCGACTTGACCTGTTGCGCGCCGCAAAAACGGGCGAAGCGAAGCTGTTCGTGGTGTGCGTGGATGAAGTCGAATCGGCCACCAAGATCGTGAAGCTCGTGCAACAACAATATCCACGGGTGAAAATTCTGGCGCGCGCGCGTAACCGTACGCATCTGATGGAGCTACGCGAAATCGGCGTGGAAACACCGGTGCGCGAAATGTTTGCCGGTAGCGTGCAGTTGGCGACGCAAGTGCTCGCTCAGCTGGGTGAGCCGAGTGAAAATCTAGACAAAATCATCCAGCGATTTGTTGCGCATGATGAGGAAATGTTGGAACGTGCGCAAGCCGTTTTCCGCGATGAAGAGAAGCTGATCGCAATGAGCAAATCAGCGCGCGCTGAGCTGGACTCGATCCTGCAAGACGACGCAGCCGCCGACGGTCGCAGCGACCGACAGGCACCAGAACAACAAGAGGCTTTGACCGGAGGTAAGCGTGCGAAATAAAGTATTGGCGGCGATATTGGCTGCGACATTTTTAGGCGGTTGTGCCACGCGCTTCGATTTGCAGGCGCATCGTGGTGGGCGTGGGTTAATGCCCGAGAACACGCTCGCCGCGTTCGCAAAAGCGCTGGACATTGGCGTCACCACATTGGAGCTGGACGTCGGCGTTGCACAGGACGGCGTGGTCGTCATAACGCATGATCGGCACCTGAACCCCGACATTATTCGCAACGCGCAAGGCCAGCATTTGTCCGAGCGCGGCGCGACGATTATGTCGATGCCGTTCGCAGAATTGCAGCGCTTCGACGCGGGCCGCTTGAAACCGGGTAGCAATTACGCGAAGACGTTCGCACAGCAACAAGCGGTCGATGGCGAGCGGATTCCAGCGTTGACGGCACTGTTCGAGCTTGTAAAAAAACGCGGCGCGAATGACGTTCGCTTCAACATCGAAACCAAGCTTTCGCCGAACGCGCCGGGCGAAACGTTGCCGCCAGAACCGTTTGTGCGCGCAGTGATTGGTGAGATTCGCAAGGCCGGGTTGACGAGCCGCACGACGATTCAATCATTCGATTGGCGCACGTTGCAGATCGCACAAAAGGAAGCGCCCGAAATCGTGACGGTGTATCTCAGCAGCCAGCAAGGCGCCGGCGACACGGTGCAAATCGGCAAGCCCGGCGCCTCACCGTGGTTGGCCGGATTTGATGTGGATGATTACGCGGGCTCGGTCGCGCGCGCGGTCAAGGCAGCGGGCGGAACAGTGTGGTCGCCGAACTATCGCGACGTGACGGAACCACTGGTGCGTGATGCGCAATCGCTAGGTTTGAAGGTCGTGCCGTGGACAGTGAACGACGACGCTGATCTGGTGCGTTTGCTGGACTGGAAAGTCAATGGCCTCATCACGGATTACCCGGATAAGTTGCGAGCGTTGATGAAGACGCGCGGGATGGATCTGCCGATAGCGTATCCACCCGTCAAATAACGTCAACCACCTATCGTCGCCGCTGCGAAGGCAGGAACCACGAAGGGAAAACTACTTCTTCATCCGCTCACGAATGGCAGGCAACAGTTTGCCTTCAACATCGGGCTCGCCCAGCGCGTAGGCGACAAACTTGTCGCCCTCATACAAGCTGAAACTCGGATAGCCTCTGATCTTGCCGTCCGTTTCGTTCTTCACGCGCGTCCAAAGCCATTTCTGGTCGGCCTTGAAATCTTCGTCAACGTGAGGCCGTGCGAGCGTGGGCTTTTTGATGACGATGTAGCGCACGGCTCTGCCCTCGGGCGTCTTCAAAAACTTGGCCTCACCGCCAGAGCCAATCACCGAGCCCTCCCACCACGTGCACCAGCGGCAATCTTTCGCCGACCAGTAGACGACCGTCAGCGGCTCGCCTGCGGCCCACGCGGGGCTGGTCGCGCCGAAAAATAGCGTTGCGCCGAGAAGCGTTGTGAGGTGTTTGATACGCATGAGGGTTTCCAGTTTTTTGTAGGAGCGGCGAGAGCCGCGAAAGGGGTCGTTCACCTTGAGGATCGCGGCTTTCGCGGCTCCTACGACTCCACTAGCCTAGCAACTTCTTTACGTAAGCAACATACGCCTTCATCGCGTCCTCATTGCTCGCCCCTTTTTTTGCGCCCCACGCGTCAAATTTGGCGCGACCCACTGGGTCCATGATGCCGGGACGGCGGCCTGCTGCGTCGCCTTCGGTGCCTTGTTTGTAGAGCGCATATAGCTCCAAAAGTGTCGCGTTATCGGGCTTTTGAGTCAGCGTTTTAACGTCGGCTTGAGCTTTTTCGAAATCGTCTTTGATGGCCATAATCGGTGCCTCCTTAGTTTGTGAATCTTCGCCGCTATTATTGTGACTCAAATGCGAACCTGCAACTCAGAGGTTATCGCGAAGGAGGATTTGAGTGGCCAAAGAAAAAATGAGCAGCGTGGACACCGCATGGCTGCGGATGGACTCGACCACCAACCTGATGATGATCGTCGGGGTGATGATTTTCGACACGCCGCTCGACGTTGAGCGCTTCAAATCATTGATCACGGGCCGCCTGCTTGTCTATCCGCGCTTCCGTCAATACGTGGTTGACGACGGCATGATGGCGCACTGGATTGACGACCAACACTTTGACATCGACGCGCATTTGCATCGCGTGCGGCTGCCCGGTGCGGGCGGCGAGCGCGAGTTGCAGTCGATGGTGGGCGATCTTGCCAGCGAGCGGCTCGATAAGGGTAAACCGTTGTGGCAGATGCATCTGGTGGAGAACTATCAGGGCGGCTCGGCGCTGATTACGCGTGTGCATCACTGCATTGCCGACGGCATCGCGTTGATCGGCGTGTTGCTCAACCTGACTGACGAAGACCCGAATGCGCCGGACACGCCACGCGAGTCGCCGATGCTGGCAAGATCGAAAGTCAAGAAATTCGCCACGTCGCGCGAGAGCTTCAATCTGTTTAATGCACTCGGGCCGTTCGGCGAAACGCTGCAAGCCAAACTCGCGCCCGCGATGCAGGCGCTGGCTCCGGTTGCGGGCGTCGCGCAAAGTGTGTTCGATCAGCTTGGACCGTTGAAGGCGCCCATTGAATCGGCGATGGATGACGGCGCGCGCATCGGCAATCGCATGGTCGCAAAATACAGCCGCTGGGTGGACGATCCGTCGCTCGCGATGGACGGCGCGAAAGTGGCAGCAGGCTTTGCGCAGGAGCTGGCGTACTTGGCCACCATGCCTAGCGACAGCGTCACCCGGCTCAAGGGCAAGACCGGCACAGTGAAGTGCGTAGCATGGAGCGAGCCACTCGATCTGACGCGCGTGAAGGACGTGGGCTACGTGCTCGGCTGTTCGGTCAACGACGTGCTGCTGGCGTGCGTCGCGGGCGCGATACGCAGCTATTTGGTGAGCAAAGGCGACAACGTGGACGGCGCGCTGTTGCGTGCGTTCGTGCCGGTGAATTTGCGGAAGCCGGGCAACGAATACAAGCTCGGCAATCACTTCGGACTGGTCGGGCTGGAGCTGCCGATTGGCGAAGCGAACCCGATCGCCCGCGTGTTCGAAGTACGCGCACGCATGAACGCGTTGAAGACGGGCTATCAGGCGGCGGTGAGCATGGCGCTGCTCGGCATCCTTGGCTACGTGCCGAAGGCCGTGCAGCGGCAGGCGCTGAGCTTGTTGTCGGACAAAGGCACGGCGGTGATGACCAACGTGCCCGGCCCCGCCAAACCGCTCTACCTTGCGGGCAGCAAGATTGCACAAAACATGTTCTGGGTGCCACAAAGCGGGCACATTGGTATGGGGGTGTCGATCCTGTCGTACGCAGGCGGCGTGCAGTTTGGGCTGATCACGGATCGCAAACTGTGCCCCGATCCGCAGGCGATCATCAGCCAGTTCGAGCCGGAGTTTGACAAGCTGTTGACGGCGCTAATGTGGCTTGAAAAGGGCTACGTCGGCGCGGACGCTCGGGCGTTTGACGAGATGTTGACAGCATAAATTCTGTAAACAGCTTTTTATGCTTAGGCCCGTTTGATATGGGCCTAGCGCATGAAAGCGCCGTTTATCGACTTTTAGCGTTATCAGCGGCTATCCCCAACGAAATAGACGTTCTACCGAAAAGCTGATTGACTATTCGAGGTGCGATCGCAGCATCCACGCCATCTTTTCGTGCTGCTCCATCAAGCCCACCAGAAAATCTTCAGTACCCGAATCGCCCGCTTCGTCGGCCACCTCTGTGGACTTGCGCAGGGAACGAATGATCGCCTCGTGCGCCGCCAAAAGCTTCTCGATCATGGCAGCGGCTGACGCGGCTTCGCCAGCCGTGTCGTCGATGGACTTCGCTTTTGCGTACGCGCTTATCGTCGCTGGAGCTTTGCTGCCGAGCGACCGCATGCGCTCCGCCACGTCGTCAAGAATGTCATCGAGCGCTTCGTACTGGCTCTCAAAAAAGCCATGCAGCGCGCCAAAGTTTGGCCCCACCACGTTCCAGTGCGCGCCGCGCGTCGCAACATAAAGCGCGACCTCGTCCGCCAGTAAATTGGCCAGCACGACGCTGACGGTTTTGCGGTTCTTGTCTGAGATTCCAATGTTTGGTTTCATAAAAATTGCTTCGACTTTCTTCATTTATTAGGGAGCGTCGAGCGCCTTGTTTGGCGCATCACGCGCGTCATTAAAACAATACTGGTGCACATTATCGGGCGATTGATGTAATTCACAAAACAACTTAAAATTGTATTTGTTATCGAATTTAACGAACATTATGGCTGCCCTCCCCTCGCTGCAACAATTGCGCTACCTGATTGCCCTCGAAGAAGAGCGCCATTTTGGTCGCGCAGCGGAGCGAAGTTTCATCACGCAAAGCACGCTGTCAGCCAGTCTGCGTGACCTTGAAAGTACCCTCGACGTGACGCTGGTCGAACGGGATCGCCGCCACGTTTCATTCACAGCAATCGGTGACGCCACGGTCATACGCGCACGAGAACTCGTCGCGCAGGCGAACGATCTGGTCGAACTCTGCGCCTCGTCGCGCCACCCGCTCACCGGCACTTTTCGGCTCGGCGTGATACCCACGGTCGCCCCGTTTTCTCTGCCGCCAACGCTCGCCACATTGCGTGTGCAATATCCAAAATTGAAGCTCATGCTGCGCGAAGAATTGACCGGGATTTGCCTCGACCGACTGCTCGCCAGCTCGCTTGACGCGGCATTGATCGCGTTGCCATACGACCTGCCCGCTGGTATCGAAACGCTGTCGCTGTTCGACGATGAATTTTTGTTTGTCACCGCCGACCCCAAACTCGGCGCGGCGCAGTCACCGCTGCCAATCGAAAAAATTGATCCCGAACAATTGCTGCTGCTCGAAGACGGCCACTGCCTGCGGGAACATGCCATCGCTGCGTGCTCGCTAAAAAATGCACACACCAACCGCGCGTTGGCTGCCACCAGCCTCATTACGCTCACCCACATGGTCGAGAGCGGCCTAGGTCACACACTGCTGCCCGAGCTTGCCATTGCGGGCGGCGTGCTCTCCGGCTCCAGCCTGTATGCGCGTCGCTTTACCCCACGCGGCCCATCGCGCACCATCGCGCTGGCATTCCGCAAGACATCAGCCCGCCGCGAAGAGATCGCCGAGCTGGGAAAGATTTTTGCGCAGAGCAAAGGTTTCACGGGGGCGGTACGTGCCGCGACCGCCCGCCGCGCTCGAAAGCCCCTTCACGCACCACACTAAGCGCTCAGCGCGACCGTCCGTATCGCTAATGTGACAGATTTATGACTTCGCGCGAGAACTAAATCTTGAACACCGGGTCGCAGAGCAAAGTTGATTTTCGGTTTGCGTGAGTACCTACCGGTTCAGCGCGCCAAGCTTCAATCTGACGGGCCCCTCTGACAGCGTTTTACTGCTGTGATGTCGTCAAAAATTATTTTTAATTTTTTGACCTACGGAGGCCCATTGGACGGTTTAACGTCTTTTTTTCTTGTCGAGTTTCTTGGCAAGCCAGCCTGGATCTGGATGGCGTTCGCTGGCATCGTCATTACTCTACTGTCGTTCGATTTGGGTGTGCTGCACCGCGATGATCGCGAAATCGGTGTCTCCGAATCGCTCTGGCTCTCGCTTGGCTACATCTCGGTGGCCGTATTGTTTGGTGCATGGGTGTGGTGGTATCTCGGTGCGCAAAGCGGCATGGAGTACTACACCGGGTTCCTCATCGAAAAATCGTTGTCGATGGACAACGTATTTGTCATCGCGCTGATCTTCACCTACTTCGCGATTCCGCCCCAGTACCAGCATCGTGTGCTGTTCTGGGGCATCTTAGGTGTCATCGTTCTGCGCGCAATCATGATTGCGCTCGGCGCGGCCCTGGTCACGCAGTTCAGCTGGATACTCTATGTGTTTGGCGTGTTCTTGGTGCTGACCGGCGTCAAGATGATTGTGATTGCTAACAACATGCCGGACATCGGCAACAACCCACTGCTTAAGTTTCTGCGCAAGCGCATGCGCGTGACCGAATCCGTTGAGGGCAATGCATTCTTCGTCTACAAACCCGACCGTACGAGCGGAAAGACCGTGCGCTGGGCTACCCCGCTGTTTCTGGCACTGTGCTTAGTGGAATTTGTTGATCTGATATTTGCGGTGGACTCGGTTCCGGCCATTTTCGCGATCACCACCGATCCATTTATCGTCTACACAAGCAACATCTTTGCGATTCTCGGCCTTCGAGCGCTTTACTTCGCACTGGCTGCGATGATTCACCGCTTCAAGTATTTGAAGTACGCCCTCGCACTGGTGCTCGTCTTCATCGGAACCAAGATATTTCTCGTGGGGATCATTGGAAAAATACCACCAGTGATCTCGCTCTCAGTCACGTTCGGGCTCATTCTCGGCGGCGTGCTGCTGTCGCTTTACAAAACGCGTCCCACCGTGGCGTCGTGACCCGCGTTAACCCTATCGCTCCTCACTCAAGGAATTTTTATGCGTGTTTATCCCGACAATAGTCCTGAAGCCATGTCGCGCGTCATCGCCTTGATGATCGTTGCCGATGCACACATCGACGACCGCAAGATCGCAGTGCTCGACACTTTCAACGCATTCGCCAAGCTCGGAATCGCGCGAAAGGATTTCATGAATGTGGCGCGAGACTACTGTGCCGATCTTGTGCATGCCGCCGAGGCGAAAGGTTCTACGGCGCTGCTCGATGTGGCGCGCACCGATCACGTCATCGGCTCGGTGGTCACGCGTGAGCAGCGCCTGGTCGTGGCGGGCTTGCTTCTAGCGGTCGTCTCTGCCGACCGGGTGCATGACGCTGGCGAGCTGGTTTTGTTCGAGCACATTCTCGACCGCTGGGGCGTGACGCGAGACGAAGTGGCTGACGTGGCGGTATCGAGGTTGAAGCAGAGTGGCAAACCTTAGTCATCAACCCGTCCGCTCGCGAACGTGAATATTGTGCGTCGAATCTTTGATTTTTG
>ENA-OBLH01000090-OBLH01000090.1-metagenomes-genome-assembly--contig:-NODE-90-length-31462-cov-4.19508_pt1 | contig 31462 bp, 33 predicted proteins | sample MGYA00153382_OBLH01 | MGnify analysis MGYA00153382
CCAGATCATCGACGAAATTTTGTGGCAGGTCGTTGAGTTTCATGGCGCGGTTTTAGCCTTGCAATTCGTGTTGAGCTATGGCCGCGAGCAGCCCGGCACCATTCGGGATGATGCGATCATCAAAGTCATACTTCGGATGATGAATCGGGAAATTTCCGTCGCACTGTTGGCCGACCCAAATGTACGCGCCGGGCACAGCTTCGAGGAAGAAGGAGAAGTCTTCGCCACCGGTATTCGGGAAAATTTCGGTGATCACATTCTCTGGCCCGAACACACTGCGGCCGACTTCAGCGGCAAGCTCGGCCTCGCGTTTGTGATTGATCGTCGCGGGATAGCCGTAGATGAAATTGACGCTGCCTGTGGAGCCAAACGCCGCAGCGGTGTTCTCGACAATAAGCTTTAATTTTTCAAGCACCATCGCCTGCGCTTCTTTGCGATAAGTGCGCACGGTGCCGATCAATTTCACTTCACGCGGGATCACGTTGTAGGTGTTCATCACACCAGCTTCCATCGCGCAGATTGACACCACGACCGAATCAGCCGGGTCAGCATTGCGCGACGCGATGGATTGAATCGCCGTGATCACGTGGGCGGCGGCCAAAATCGGGTCGCTCACGAACTGCGGCATGCCGCCGTGTCCGCCTTTGCCTTCAATGGTGATTTCAATACGATCCGCCGCTGCCATCATCGCGCCGTTGCGTACGGCCATCGAGCCAAGCGGCACCCATGGCGCATTGTGCAAGCCGTAAAAAACATCAATCGGAAAGCGCGCAAACAGACCGTCGTCCATCATCGCTTTGGCACCGGCCTGGCCCTCTTCGGCGGGTTGGAACACGGTGTAGACGGTGCCTGCAAAATCGCGTGACTTTGCAAGAAACCGCGCCGCGCCGAGCAACATCGTGGTGTGCCCATCGTGGCCACATGCATGCATGTAACCCTGATTTTTTGACGCGTACGGCAACCGCGTTTCCTCCGACATCGCGAGGCAATCCATGTCGGCACGCAGGCCCACACTGCGGGCGCCCGGCCGATTGCCACGAATCACGCCAACAACACCTGTGCCACCGATGCCTTTGTGGACTTCGTCAACGCCATATGCGGTCAAGCGCTCGGCGACGATGGCAGCGGTGCGCGTCTCCTTGTACGCGTGCTCAGGGTTGTTGTGAATGTCTCGCCGAATCGCGGTAAGGTCGCTGTGAAATTCGGCAATCGCGTCAGATACTTTGCTAGGGTTATACATCCTGAGTCTCACAAAAAATTAAGTTAGTGACCAGTGCTGGTCTGATCAATCCGCAACCGCGGATCGACAACGTAATAAAGCAAATCAACGATCAAATTGATCGTGACAAACACCGCTGAGATCATCACCAGATAGGCCGCCATCACCGGGATGTCAGCGAACTGCACCGACTGGATGAACAGGAAGCCCATGCCTGGCCACTGAAATACCGTCTCGGTCACGATGGCAAACGCAATGATCGAACCAAGCTGAAGGCCCGTGATCGTCATCACCGGAACCAACGTATTTTTGAGCGCGTGACCGTAGTTGACCGCTTTGTTAGTCAAGCCGCGCGCGCGGGCAAACTTGACGTAATCGGTGCGCAAAACTTCCATCATTTCGCTGCGCACCAAACGCATGATCAGCGTCATGGTGCCGAGCGATAGCGTGATCGAGGGCAGCACCAGCGCACGCAGGCCGCCGGTCGTCAGCAGCCCGGTGCTCCACCAACCAATTTGCGTAGGGTCCCCGCGTCCGTACGACGGCAGCACTTGCAGCGTGACGGCGAACACCAGAATCAGCAAGATGCCAATAAGAAACGTCGGCAGACTCACACCAACCAGCGATATCGTGAGCAAAATTTGTGAGAAGATGCCGTTGCGATTGAGCGCGGTATACACGCCCATCACCACGCCTCCGACCAATGCAAGAATGGCCGCACAAAACGCAAGTTCAAGCGTTGCTGGCAAGCGCTCTTTGATCAATGTTGAAACCGGTCGCGCCTGCCGCAGCGACAAACCAAAATCGCCCTTAACCGCGTTGCCGACAAACGCTGCAAACTGCACGTAGTCGGGTTTGTCCAAACCGAGCGCCTCTCGCAGTTCAACCTTTTGCTCAGGCGTTGCATCTTGCCCCAGCATCATGTTGATCGGGTCGCCCACGTAGTTGAACAACGAGAAGGCAACAAACGCAACCACGAGCATGACAAGTGCCGCTTGAAAGAGTCTTCTCAGTACGAATGCGAGCATGGGTTCAACGACAAATCTGAAGCGCTAATAGTACCCTTGTTGACGTGTGCGGCAACGCGGAACGCCGCTTATCCCGAGCCCTTAAGCGGGCGTCGATTTGCTACTTTTTGCGTGCCTTGCAGCCTGTGTGGCATACAAACAAACGGCCGTCGCGACCGACACATTCAGGCTCTCCACCGCGCCCACCATCGGGATAGCGACCAGCGCATCACAACGCTCGCGGGTGAGCCTGCGCAAGCCTTTGCCCTCGTTGCCGAGCACCCATGCGAGCGGGCCAGTGAGCGTCGTGTTGAACAACGTTGCTTCGGTTTCCATCTCGGCACCGAGTACCCAGATATTGGCCTGCTGCAAAGTCTCGATGCACTGCACCAAATTGACCACGGTACACACCGGTGTGGTCTCGGTGGCACCGCTTGCGGCCTTCAGCGCAACGGCGGTGAGCGGCGCGGACGCATGCTTCGGCAATATCACCGCGTCGGCACCAAAAGCGTCGGCGCTCCGAATACATGCGCCCAGATTGTGCGGGTCTTGAATTTGATCGAGCAACAAAAATAACGGCGGTCGCGAACGCTTCAGCGCAGCGGCGAGCACTTGATCGAAATCTGCGCCCGTTGAGCCATCCGCCGACACCTCAACCAATGCCACAACGCCTTGATGCTCGTCCGATTGCGCGAGCGCAGCGAGGCGACCGGAGTCCACCGATTGCAGTTCGATATTCAGCGAATCGGCCAGCGTTTGTAACTGCGCCACTCGATCATCGCGACGCGTCGACGAAACGAAAATCTCGACAACAGTTTCGGGTCGTCGCTCCAGCCGCGCGTTGACGGCATGAAAGCCCATGATGCGAGCAAGCTTCATCGGAGATGAAAGAAAAATTTAGCCATGGCATAATTATGGGCTACGCAGCGATTGTTGATGCTGCGTTTCACAGAAGCACGCTTTGAGGCATCATTTTCTCAGCGTCGTAAACCGTAGCCGGTGTAGCTCAGTTGGTAGAGCAGCGCATTCGTAATGCGAAGGTCGGGTGTTCGATTCATCTTACCGGCACCAATCTCGTTGGTCAGCGTCCTCCCGCATCAGAGGGTGATCAGGCATCGGGATTGCCCCTAACAGTCAGCTAATTAGTTAGACTCACGGCCAATCTCAACCCGGCGCTCATCCGCCCGTAGCCCATGCCGCAACGCCCTTCCCTGCTGCCCGACCCTGCCGCCTTGAATTCTGCGGGCTCTGCGCGCCGTGGCAAGCTCAATGCGACCACTGGGGCCGTCAGCGGCGGCGTACAAAGCCTGACTCGCGGGCTCACTTTGCTTGAGAAACTCGCCGAAACTGAAGGCGGCATCACCCTCACCGAGATTTCGCAACGTGCCGGTTTGCCACCGTCCACGGCGCATCGTTTGCTGAATACGTTGGCCGATATGGGCTTTGTGTATCAGTCGAAAGAAGACGGGCTTTGGTACGTCGGCTTGAAGACGTACCGCGTCGGTTGCGCGTTTGTGTCGAACCGCGACTTTGTGGGCGAAAGTCATGCGTATTTGCGCAAACTGATGGAAGCGTCGGGCGAAACGGCGAACCTGTCGATTTTGGATGGCACGTACGCGTGCTTCATCGGCCAAGTGCAATGCCATGAAGTCATGCGCATGCTGGTGCGCCTCGGCTCGCGCATCCCAGCGCATGCCAGCGGATCGGGCAAAGCCATGTTGTCGGCGCTGCCGGAAGACGAGCTGGCCATCGTGTTCCATGATTCCGCGCTGATCGAACTCACCTCAAAAACCATCACCAACCCAGACAAACTGCGCCAACAATTCGCCACGATTCGTGCTCGTGGTTACAGCTACGACGACGAAGAAAACGCGATGGGTTTGCGCTGCGTCGCCGCACCGATTTACGACGAGTTCGCGGAGCCGTTGGGTGCCATTTCGCTGGCCGGGCCGATTGCGCGGCTGACGGATGAGCGCATCCTGAAGCTCGGCCCATTAGTCGCGCACACGGCGCGGGAGATCACCGAGAAATTGGGCGGCGTGGTGCCGGTTTCGGTGTAGCGGGGAACGCTAGGTTCGTAGGGGTGGGCAACTTGTTGCCCACGCGTCACTCAAGCCACCGGAAACGTCCCCGGCAAAAGAATCCGCTTGTCAACGTTCTGAATGTTGGTGTGCCCGCAAAACGCCATCGTCACATCCAGTTCTTTATGAATGATTTGTAGCGCTTTGGTCACGCCTGCCTCGCCCATCGCGCCCAAGCCGTACGCCATCGCACGACCAATCCAGACACCTTTTGCGCCTAGCGCCCACGCCCTGAGCACGTCCTGGCCGGAACGTACGCCGCCGTCCATGTGTACTTCGATCTGGTCCCGTACTGCTGCGACGATGGCGGGCAGCGCGCGGATGGAGGTTTCTGCTCCGTCTAGCTGGCGGCCGCCGTGGTTGGAGACAACTATTGCGTCGGCGCCGCTCTCGACTGCGAGTCTGGCGTCTTCGACGTCCTGAATGCCTTTGAGGATGAGCTTGCCGCCCCAGCGCTCTTTGACCCACTGCACGTCGGCCCACGATACGCGCGGATCGAACTGTTCGTTGGTCCAGGCGGACAGCGATTTCATGTCGCTGACTTCCTTGACGTGGCCGACCAGGTTGCCGAATGTGTGGCGGCGCGTGCCCGCCATACCGAGGCACCAGCGCGGTTTGGTCAACAGGTTGATGATGTTGCCGATGGTCGGTTTGGGTGGAGCGGAGAGGCCGTTTTTAATGTCTTTGTGGCGCTGGCCGATGACTTGCAGGTCGAGCGTGAGCACCAGCGCGCTGCATTTTGCGGCTTTGGTGCGCTCGATCATGCGCACCATCGCTTCGCGATCGCGCATCATGTAGAGCTGGAACCAGAATGGCGCGGTGGTGTTCGCGGCGATGTCTTCGATAGAACAGATGCTCATCGTGGACAGCGTGAACGGGATGCCGAATTTTTCGGCTGCTTTTGCTGCAAGAATTTCGCCGTCGGCGTGTTGCATGCCGGTCAGCCCGACCGGTGCAATTGCCACGGGCATCGCCGAGGCTTGACCCACCATCAGCGTCTTCGTGGTGCGGTTTTCCATGTTCACCGCGACGCGCTGGCGAAACTTGATCGATTGAAAATCCGCCTCGTTGCCGCGATAAGTGCTTTCAGTCCAAGAGCCGGAATCGGCGTAGTCGTAGAACATGCGCGGCACGCGTTTTTTAGCGAGCAGACGCAGGTCTTCGATGTTGGTGATCACGGGCATGATGTATTCCTCGATGGCTCTATGTTTTCAGCGCCAATCGTGACGATTTGGCAATCAACGCAATTGTCGCCTTTGTGCCACCGGGGCACGTGACCCGGATCAATCGCCGCGTTTTCCCCGTGTGCCTTCTACCCTCGCATGACAATCAGCTTCTCGCTGAAAATGACGCTATACCTTGGCGTACCGTCGTAAAACGCGACTTATCGATATTGACTGCTTTACGGCACCAAGCCCAAGTTCAGTGGGCGTTTCACGATAAAGCTGTATCGCGATCTAGCTCGCTTGCAACGCTTTGGCGCAGAGCGTGAGCAGCAGACTGGGCAGCGCGCCAAGCAGCAGGATCGCCAGCGCGTTCGCCGAAATCAACACGGTTTCGCCGCGACCCGGCAACGCAATCGCGCCCTCTTCTGACTCGGAAAAATACATGACACGGACGACACGTAAGTAGTAGAACGCGCCGACCAGCGAAGCGAGCACGGCGATCACGGCGATCCAGGTGTAGCCCGCGACGACGACCGCTTCAAGCACCGACAGCTTCGCCCAAAAACCGACGGTGGGCGGGATGCCCGCCAGTGAGAACATGGCGAGCAGCATCAGGAATGCGTACCAGGGCGAACGCTCGTTCAGGCCCTTCAAGTCGCTGATGTTTTCGATCTCCACGCCGCGTCCCGACAGCAGCACGAGGATGCCGAACGACACCAGTCCGGTGATCGCGTAGGCCAGCGCGTAGAACAGCGCCGCCGCGTAGCCCTCTTTTCCGCCGCCGACGAAGCCGAGCAGCAGGAAGCCCATGTTGGCAATGGCCGAGTACGCGAGCATGCGCTTGATGTTGGTTTGCGCTACAGCGATCAGATTGCCGAGCACGATTGACAGCGTGGCAATGACAGCGAGGATGATTGACCAGTCCTCGGACGCAGGCGTAAGGCCAGTGCCGAACAGGCGATACGCAAGCGCGAACGCCGCGATCTTGGGTGCGGTGGCGAGGATGAGGGTGACGGCAGTCGGCGCGCCGGTGTACACGTCGGGCACCCACATGTGGAACGGCACCACGCCGAGCTTGAACGCGACGCCGGCGGCGATGAAGATGAGACCGAGCGCGACCGCCGTGGTGTTGGCTTTGGCAAGTGCAGCCGAAATGCCGTCGAGGCTGATGGTGCCGGTGGCACCATACACAATCGACATGCCGAACAGCAGGAGGCCGGAGGCGAGTGCGCCGAGCACGAAATACTTCATCGCAGCTTCGGTTGCGATCTTGTCATCGCGTTTCAGCGCGACCAGTGCGTACATTGACAGGCTCAACAGTTCGAGGCCGAGGTAGGCCGTGAGCATGCTCGCGGCGCTGGCAATGACCATCATGCCGAGCGTGCCGAACAGCACCAGCGCGACGAACTCGCCGTTGTCGAGGTTGTGTTTTTTCAGGTACGTCCACGAGTACGCGAGAGCTGTCGCTGCAGAGAGCAGCATCGCGAGCTTCAGCACGGTGGAGACGCCGTCTGCGACGAAAAGACCGCTCCATGCGGTTTCGCGAGCGAGGCTTCCAACCGGCGTGAACGGAACGAAAACGTATAGCGCCGTCCACAACAGCGCGCCGATACCGCAGGCGTAGGTGAACCACTTTTGATTGCGGTTCACGAACAAATCGGCGATCAAGATCACGCACGCCAGCGAGAGCAACACGATTTCGGGGAGAACGAGAAGGATGTCTTTCATTTGCAATTCACCCAACCGCCGTCATTCCCGCGTAGGCGGAAATCCAGAAGTGTGGCCGCTGTGCGAAGCACAAAAATATTGCGCTTCGCGTGGATTACGTACTGGATTCCCGCTGTCGCGAGAATGACGCCAAATTGAGTGGGTTGTGTCATCGCAAACCTACAGCTTGCTGCGCGCGACGTGCTTGATCAGCTCGTCGACACTGGTGTGCATGACCTCGGTGAACGGCGCGGGGTACAGGCCCATGCCGAGCACTGCGGCTGCAACCAGCACCAACATCCAGAACTCACGCCGCGTGAGATCCTTCATGTCGCGAACGTGGTCGTTGCCAATCTCGCCGAAGATCACCCGCTTGTACATCCACAGCGTGTACGCCGCACCGAGGATCAGCGCGAGGCCTGCTGCGGCCGCGGTCCAAAACATGCCTTGCTTCACCGCCGCCAGCGTGATTGTGAATTCACCGATGAAGCCCGACGTGCCCGGCAAGCCGGCATTGGCCATGCCGAACAGCATGAAGAAGGCAGCAAACTTGGGCATGACGTTGACCACGCCGCCGTAATCCGCAATGTTCCTGCTGTGTAATCGGTCGTACAGCACGCCGATGCACAGGAACATTGCGGCTGACACAAAGCCGTGCGAAATCATCTGCATCAGGCCGCCCTCGATGCCGAGCGCACTGCCCTGCCCGCCGACAAACAGAAAGAAACCAAGCGTGACGAAGCCCATGTGCGAGATCGACGAATACGCGACCAGCTTTTTCATATCGGTCTGGATCAGCGCGACGAAGCCGATGTACACGATGGCGATCAACGAAATCGCCACGACAAACGGGGCCAGCATGTGCGACGCGTCCGGCACGATGGGCAGGATGAAACGCAGGAAGCCGTAGGCACCGAGCTTGAGTGTGATCGCCGCCAAAATCACCGAGCCGCCCGTAGGCGCCTCAACGTGAGCGTCGGGCAACCAGGTGTGAACCGGCCACATCGGCACCTTCACCGCGAAAGCGAGGAAGAACGCGACAAACAGCAACAACTGTGGCGTTTTGCCCAGCGGCACTTTGTGAAAATCAGCAATCGTGAAGCTGCCGCCGGTCATGGTGTACAGATAAATCAGTGCGACGAGCATCAACAATGAGCCGAGCAACGTGTACAGGAAAAACTTGATCGCGGCATACAGCCGATTCGGCCCACCCCAGATGCCGATGATCAGATACATCGGGATCAGCATGGCCTCGAAGAACACGTAAAACAGGATGCCGTCCGCCGCTGCGAACGCACCGTTGATGAGGCCGGACATGATCAGGAAGGCAGCGAAATATTGCGCGGGTTGCTTGTCGATCACCACCCAACCGGCGATCACGACGAGGATGGTGGTGAAGCTGTTGAGCAGCACAAACCACATCGAAATGCCGTCAACGCCAAGGTAGTAGTTGATCTTGTAGCGCTCGATCCACGGCACGTTTTCAACGAATTGCAGTGCGGCGGTGGATGGATCAAAACCGGTGTAAAGTGGAATGGTGACGAGGAAGCCAGCGATGGCAGCAATCAACGCGACCCAGCGCGTGGACGACGCATCTTTGTCACGCGAGGTAGCAAGTGTGGCGAGACCGCCAAGGATGGGGATCCAGATGGATAGTGAGAGCAGCATGGTGTTCTTTTGTAGTTTCTTGCGGTCGCGCTCTAGCGTCTAGCGAAGCAGCAGCCAGGTCAGGAAGGCGAGCACGCCAGCGACCATGACGAATGCGTAGTGATAAACGTACCCCGTTTGCAGATGGCGCATCACGCCAGAAAGCATGCCGATGCCCTTGGCCGAACCGTTGACCATTGCGCCGTCGATCATGGCGCGGTCTCCGTAGCGGAACAGCCCCTCGCCCAACTTGCGTGCGCCGCCGGCGAAGAAGAAATCGTTGAAGCGGTCGAAGTAATATTTTTCTTCGAGGATGGTCACGATTCCGCTGAACTGCTTGCGCAGCCTGGCAGGCAGCGTTGGGTTCATGACATACAGGTAGTACGAGAGCGCGATGCCGAGCAACGCCAGCAACAACGGCAATGTCGAAAGGCCGTGAATAGCCATCCCTAACGGGCCTTGAAACTTCGCGGTGAGCGCCGAGATCGTGTCGTGCTCTTTCGTAACCGCAATCACGCCCTTAAACCAATCGCCATGAACGATTTTTTCAACGCCGAAATAACCCAGGATGGCAGACGGGATCGCGAGCAATATCAACGGTACCGTGACGACCCAAGGCGATTCGTGCGGCTTGGCGTCATGGCCGCCGTGTCCGTGATCGTCATGATGATGTTCGTCCTCATTTGGGTGCTTTGGCGCTTCGTCGTAACGTTCCTTGCCATGAAAAACGAGGAAGTACATGCGGAACGAATAAAACGCCGTGACAAACACACCGGCCATCACGGCAAAGTACGCGTAGCCATGACCAAATATTTTGCTCTCATGTACGGCCTCGATAATCGTATCTTTCGAATAGAAGCCGGAGAACAACGGGAAGCCAATCAACGCCAGCGACCCAATCAATGACGTGATCCACGTGATCTTCATGTACTTCTTCAAGCCACCCATGTAGCGGATGTCCTGATTGTGGTGCATGCCGATGATGACCGAGCCCGCAGCGAGAAACAGCAACGCCTTGAAGAAGGCGTGCGTCACCAGGTGGAACATCGCGGCACTGTAGGCCGACACACCGAGCGCGACAGTCATGTAACCCAATTGCGACAGCGTTGAGTACGCCACCACGCGTTTGATGTCGTATTGCACGATGCCCAGAAAGCCCATGAACAACGCCGTAGTCGCGCCGATGATCATCACGAACGACAACGCGGTATCTGACATCTCAAACAACGGCGACATGCGCGACACCATAAAGATGCCTGCCGTCACCATCGTCGCCGCGTGGATCAGCGCTGAGATCGGCGTTGGGCCTTCCATCGAATCGGGCAGCCACACATGCAAAGGCACTTGAGCCGACTTGCCCATCGCGCCGATGAACAGCAGGATGCAGGTTACCGTCATCAGCGATGCGATGCCGTACTCGGGTGCCAGAAACGGGAAAACGTAGAGCTTGATGTTTGCAAGCGAAGGTACAGCTTTGAACACAGTCGCGTAATCGAGGCTGCCGGTGTACGCCAGCACAAGTGCGATGCCAAGAAGGAAACCAAGGTCACCCACGCGGTTAACGAGGAATGCCTTCATGTTCGCGAAGATCGCCGTCGGTTTCTTGTACCAGAAGCCGATCAACAGATACGACACCAATCCCACTGCTTCCCAGCCGAAGAACAGCTGCAGGAAGTTGTTGCTCATCACCAGCATCAACATCGAGAAGGTGAACAGCGAGATGTAACTGAAGAAGCGCTGATAACCGGGGTCGTCGTGCATGTAACCAACGGTGTAGATATGCACCATCAGCGACACGGAAGTCACGACCAGCATCATCGTCACCGTCAGCGTGTCGATCAGAAATCCAACTTCAAACCGAACGCCGCCGGACACCATCCAGGTGTAGAGCGGGCCGTTAAACGTGTTGCCCTTGAGTACATCGGCGAACACAACGCACGAGGCGATGAATGAAACCAGTACACCAAGAATCGTGACCCAGTGTGCTCCACTACGACCAATTTTCTTGCCGAACAACCCGGCAATGATTGACGCAATGAGCGGCGCAAATGGAACGATGAGATAGGTAAGTTTCAAAGCGTCCTATCCCTTCAGCTTGCCAATTTGGTTTACGTCAATGGAGCCGACGTTGCGGAACAGCACGACGAGAATCGCGAGACCTATCGCAGACTCCGCCGCCGCCACCGTGAGGATGAAGAACACAAATACTTGCCCGCTGAGATCGCCAAGATAGCTTGAGAACGCGATGAAATTCAGGTTGACGGCCAGCAGCATCAGTTCGATCGCCATCAGCAAAATGATCACGTTACGACGATTGATGAAGATGCCGATGATGCTGATGGTGAACAGTGCGGCAGCTACGATCAGGTAGTGATTCAGAGTTGGCTCTAAGGACATTATTTGGTCGCCCCTGCGGTTGGCGCAACTACGGCGGCGACGGGCGTCTCGGCGGCGGTTGGCTTTTCAGAAGCAATCTTCAGGACACGCAGACGGTCATTGCGTTTGACCAACACCTGCTCACCAGGGTTTTGGTAGCGCGTCTCACGGCGGTCGCGCAGCGTCAACGCGATGGCGGCAACAATTGCCACGAGCAATAAGACGCCGGCAATTTCAACCGCGTAGATGTACTTCGTGAAAAGCTCAATGCCGAGCGCTTTGGTGTTGCTGCCGTCGACCACGACTGCGTTGGTGCCGCCCGTTGTTCCGATCTTTTTGCCGAATGACAGACTAAGCAGCAAAACCATTTCGACCAGCACCGCAGCGCCCACCAAAAGGCCCACCGGCAAGTAACTGCGGAACTGTTTGCGCATTTCTTCGACGTTGATGTCGAGCATCATCACGACGAACAAGAACAGCACCATCACCGCGCCGACATACACGAGCACTAGTGCGATAGCGAGAAACTCGGCCTTCAGCAGCATCCAAAGGGCCGACGCAGAGAAGAACGCGAGCACTAAAAACAGCGCAGCATGTACAGGATTTTTGACGCTGATGACGCATGACGCTGCGAACAGCATCACCGCAGAGAAAACGTAAAAAACGATAGTGGCGAATTCAGGCATGGGGAGTCACCGCGCTAGCGGAACCTAGCATCAGCGGCTCTATCGGCCGCAATTTGTTTTTCATAACGATCACCAACGGCGAGCAACATTTCTTTGGTGTAGTACAGGTCACCGCGCTTTTCGCCGTGGTACTCAAGAATTCGAGTTTCAACGATCGAGTCCACCGGGCAGCTCTCCTCGCAAAAGCCGCAAAAGATGCACTTGGTGAGATCAATGTCATAACGCGTGGTGCGGCGCGAACCATCGTCACGAACCTCGGACTCGATGGTGATGGCCATCGCGGGGCACACGGCCTCGCACAGTTTGCAGGCGATGCAGCGCTCTTCGCCATTCTCATAACGGCGCAGCGCATGAAGGCCCCGAAAACGCGGGCCTTGTGGTGTTTTCTCTTCGGGAAACTGCACCGTAATTTTGCGCGCGAACAAATAGCGCCCGGTGATCGAGAGGCCTTTGAGCAGCTCCCAAAGCAGGAAGGTCGAGAAAAAGTGCTTGACGGATGCGATCATGTCAACCCGCTCCTAGTGGAATGCCGAAGCCCACGGCGTCTGCATAACGATCGCGAGAAACACGATGTAGACGAGTGTGACGGGGATAAAAATTTTCCAGCCGAGGCGCATGATCTGGTCATAGCGATAGCGCGGGAACGATGCGCGAATCCACAGGAAGAAGAACAGAACGAAGAACACTTTGGCCGCGAGCCAGAAGAAGCCATCGGCGAACGGTTTCATTCCAAACACGAATAGCTCGTTGGTGATTGGCAGTGGCGACAACCAGCCACCCAAGAACATGACCGCGACCAGCACCGCGATCAGGATCATGTTCGCGTATTCCGCGAGGAAGAAGATGGCAAAGGTCACGCCGGAGTACTCAACGTGGAAGCCCGCGACGATCTCGGACTCGCCCTCGGCGACGTCAAACGGATGACGATTGGTTTCGGCCACACCCGATATGAAATAGACAATGAACAACGGAAACAGCGAGATAAAGTACCACTGCGATAAGCCGCCCGCTTGCGCGTTGACGATGTCACTCAGATTCAAACTGTTGGCCGCCATCAGCACGCCCACCAGCGCGAAGCCCATGGCGATTTCGTACGACACGATTTGCGCCGCAGAGCGCATGCAGCCGATGAATGCGTATTTAGAATTTGATGCCCAGCCCGCGAGAATCACGCCGTACACGCCGACTGACGTCAACGCCAGAATGTAGAGCAAACCGGCGTTCGCGTTGGCCAACACCAGAGTTGGATCAAACGGAATCACTGCCCACGCCGCGAGCGCCGGCCCGATGGACAGTAACGGCGCGATGAAAAACAACGTCTTGTTCGCACCAGTAGGAACGACGATCTCTTTGAGCAACAGTTTGAACACGTCGGCGAACGGTTGCAACCAGCCGAAGCCCACGCGGTTCGGGCCAATGCGAACCTGCATCCAGCCGATCACTTTGCGTTCCCAAAGCGTCAGGAACGCCACGCACAACGTAATCGGCACAACGATCACCAATATCTTGACCAGCGTCCACAACGCATAGGTCAGTGCGGGATATTCGGTGCCGAGCACCAGCTCAAATGGGTTGCTCATGCAGCCACCACTGTGATGGGATCGGTCGCCGCGCCAAGTTGCGCCGACACTTCAGTGGCGAGCGGCACACGTACTGCGCCGTTTGGAACCGAAGCGTCGACGGACAACGTTGACGTTGCACTGCCAGCACCTTGGGTCACCGTCACGCTGGTGCCGTCAGTCAGATTCAGTTGTTTCGCTGTTTCGGCGTTCATGCGCACATGCGCCTGTTTGCCGTACGCAGATCGCGACAGCGCTAGACCACGGCGCACCAGCGGATCAGCGTGATAAATCGGCACGTCGGCCACGCGCTCAAGAGCGGTGTTGGCAGTCGCAGGCACCGGGGTTACTGCTGCGGGCACCGCCCCAAGGATCAAAGCATCAAATCCCGCAAGTGCTGCCGCCTTAACGTCTTCACTACTGTTGAATGCGCCAACGTTCGAGTGCAACAAATCGCCCAGAACGCGCAGCACTTTCCACCCCGGACGTGTTTCGCCTAGCGGCCGCACCACGCCAGTGAACGATTGGACGGTGCCGTCTTGCGACACGTAAGTACCCGATGTTTCGGTGAATGGAGCGATCGGTAAAAGCACATCAGCTTTATCTCGCATCGCTTGGTTTACGTGGGCTACGAGCGCAATTACCTTAGAAGTCGACTTTTGTGCGTTTGAGGCGCTGAGCCCGTATGCAGTGTCGAGTTCAGGCTCCAAGCCAATCAGCAACATCACTCCCGCGCCGCCAGTCAACGCTTCTCGTGCTGACTTGCCGCCAGCGCCTGGAACGGCACCCGCCATGTAAGCCGAAACGGTTGAAGCGGACAGAATCAAACGACCGCTCGTGCCGCCCGACATCTCAGCGATGCTTGCGGCCAACGCCTCAAGCTGCGATGCGTCCGCGCCTGACAGTGCCAGATCACCAAGCAGCACGGCCACTTTTTTTCCCGACACGAGCGAGGCAGCGATACGCTCCGCTTCGACGGACGAAGTCACGTTAAGTGAAGGTGGTGATTTTTCAAGACGCTTCGCGAGCGCGACAACCACGCCTGCAAGCTCTGCCAGCATGGCCGACGGTTTAACGATTACTTTGACCGCAACCGGACACAGCAAATCATCGTCCATCGACGAAATTACCGAGAGCATCGCGCCCTTTTTCACGCGAGCACGAATTCGGCTCGCGATCAACGGCTGCTCTTGACGAAGGCTCGAACCCACCACCAAAAAGCGATCTACGGTCGCGAAGTCAGAAACCTTGAGGCCTAGCCACGGAATGCCGCCACCCGCGTCGAGCAACGGATCGGTCACCCGCAATCGATGGTCGATGCTGTTTGATCCAACTGCCGTTGCGATTTGTTTGGCGAGGTAGGATTCTTCGAGTGTTGAGTGCGGCCCCATCAGCACCGTCAGCGCATTCAGCGCATTGCCGCCCTGCGCTTTGACGGTAGATGCAATCGCGCTGGCCGCTGCTGTCAGCGCGTCCTGCCAGCTCGCCTGATGCCACACGCCGTCGGTCTTGACCATCGGTGAGGTCAGGCGATCTTCGCTGTACAGACCTTCGTAGCTAAAGCGATCACGATCCGAAATCCAGCATTCGTTGACCGCTTCGTTCTCGCGCGGCAACACGCGCATCACGCGGTCGCCCTTAACCTGAATTTGCAGATTGGCATTCAGGCCGTCGTGCGGGCTCACCGATTTACGGCGTTGCAGCTCCCACGTGCGAGCGCTGTAGCGGAACGGCTTCGATGTCAACGCGCCCACCGGGCACACGTCGATCATGTTGCCCGACAACTCGGAATCCACCGACTTGCCGACGAACGACAATATTTCGGAATGCTCGCCACGGCCACCCATGCCGAGCTCCATGATGCCCGCAACTTCTTGCCCGAAGCGAACACAGCGCGTGCATTGAATGCAGCGGCTCATCTCGGCAGCGCTGATCAGCGGGCCGATATTCTTGACGAAAACGACGCGCTTTTCTTCCTGATAGCGCGATCCGGAATTACCGTAACCGACCGCTAAATCCTGCAACTGGCATTCGCCGCCCTGATCGCAAATAGGGCAATCGAGCGGATGGTTGATCAGTAAAAACTCCATCACGCTCTGCTGCGCTTTTTTTGCGTAGTCGCTCGCCGTGAAGACTTTCATGCCGTCGGTGACCGGCGTCGCGCAGGCTGGCATCGGCTTCGGTGCCTTTTCGACCTGCACCAGACACATGCGGCAGTTCGCGGCGATGGACAATTTCTTGTGATAGCAAAAGTGCGGGATGTATGCGCCGACCTGATTGGCAGCGTCCATCACCGTGCTACCCGGTGCGACCTGTACTGCTTTGCCGTCGATTTCTATATTCAGCATGAAAGTGCTTTGGTGTCGGCGGAATTAAATGTAGGCGGGCACAAGGCAATGCTTGTGATCGATGTGATACTGAAATTCATCACGGTAATGCTTGATGAAGGCTCGCACCGGCATTGCAGCCGCATCACCCAGTGCGCAAATGGTGCGGCCCTGAATGTTGTCTGCCACGGAGTTCAACATGTCGAGGTCGTCCATGCGACCCTCGCCGTGCTCGATACGGTGAACCATGCGCCATAACCAGCCCGTGCCTTCGCGGCACGGCGTGCATTGGCCGCAGGATTCTTCGTAATAAAAATACGACAAACGCAGCAACGACTTCACCATGCAACGCGTTTCGTCCATGACAATCACCGCGCCGGAGCCGAGCATGGAGCCTGCCTTGGCAATCGAGTCGTAATCCATATTGGTGTCCATCATCTGCGCGCCGGGGATGACGGGCATCGACGAGCCACCTGGGATCACGGCCTTGATTTTCTTGCCATCACGCATGCCACCGGCGAGCTCCAAAAGTTTGGAGAATGGTGTGCCAAGCGGCACTTCAAAGTTGCCCGGACGCGCTACGTCACCAGACACAGAAAAAAGCTTGGTACCGCCGTTATTAGGCAGTCCCAAGTTCAAAAAAGCCTCGCCGCCCTTGCGCATGATCCATGGCACAGCAGCAAAGGTTTCGGTGTTGTTGATGGTGGTCGGTTTGCCATACAAGCCAAAGCTCGCGGGGAACGGTGGCTTGAATCGTGGTTGGCCCTTTTTGCCTTCCATCGATTCCAGCAACGCGGTCTCCTCGCCGCAGATGTACGCGCCGTAACCATGAAACGCGTGCAACTGAAAGTCGAAACCCGAAGCCAAGATATTGGGGCCGAGAAAGCCCGCTGCACGCGCCTCTTCAAGCGCCGCTTCAAATTGCTCGTAGATCGAGAAGATTTCGCCGTGAATATAGTTGTAGCCGACGGTGATGCCCATCGCGTACGCCGCAATCGCCATGCCTTCGATCAACATGTGCGGGTTGTAGCGCAGGATGTCGCGATCTTTGAAGGTACCCGGTTCGCCTTCGTCTGAATTGCAGACGAGATACTTTTGCCCGGGGAACTGACGCGGCATGAAGCTCCACTTCAGTCCCGTTGGAAAGCCAGCGCCGCCACGTCCACGCAATGCCGATTTTTTGACCTCAGCGATCACCTGATCCTGTGGAATTTTCTCTTTGAGAATTTTCTGCAGCGCCTCGTAACCACCACGCGTTTGGTACGGGCCAATGCGCCAATCGTTAGCGTCGTCGATCTTGAGATCAGCGAAGATGGTCGGAGAAATATGGGGGCCGAAATGCATTTTGAAACTGCCTATGCTTTCTTCAGAGATTCGACAAGGGCGTCGAATTTTTCTGGCGTAATCTTGACGCGCAGATCATGATTGTTCACGGTGAAAACGGGCGCATCGCCGCAGGCACCGAAGCATTCGCCTTCCTTCAAAGTGAACATGCCATCAGCCGTGGTTTCACCGAAACCGATGCCCAGCGTCTTCTTCGCGTGCTCAGCGCAGGTCGTTGCGCCCATGAGCTGACACGGCAAGTTGGTGCAAATCGTAAGCTTGAATTTGCCAGCGGGCTTCAAGTTGTACATCGTGTAGAACGACGCCACTTCGTACACGGCGATGGGCGGCATGCCGATGTGCGTTGCCACCTCCTGCATGGTTTCGTTTGACAGCCAGCCCTGCTCGGTCTGTGCAATGGTCAGCGCGGCCATGACCGCAGACTGCCGCTGATCCGACGGGAACTTGGTGAGTTCGCGGTCAATTTTTTTGAACGCTTCTTGCGAGAGGGTCATCGCTGGTTTACCTATCAATCTCGCCAAACACGATATCTTGCGTGCCGATGATCGCCACCACGTCGGCAATCATGTGGCCACGCGACATTTCATCCAGTGCAGCCAGATGCGCAAACCCCGGCGCACGAAGTTTCAGGCGATACGGTTTGTTCGCGCCGTCGGAAACGATGTACACGCCGAACTCGCCTTTGGGATGCTCGACCGCAGCGTAGGCCTCGCCCGGTGGAACGTGCATGCCTTCTGTGAACAGCTTGAAATGGTGAATAAGCTCTTCCATGTTGGTCTTCATGGATTCGCGATTGGGCGGCGCGATTTTGTGATTGTCAGTAATCACCGGACCAGGGTTTGCACGTAGCCACTTGATGCACTGCTGAATGATCTTGTTCGATTCGCGCATTTCCTGCACGCGAACCAGATAGCGGTCGTAACAGTCTCCATTGACGCCGACCGGGATATCAAAATCCATGCGGTCATAAACTTCATACGGCTGCTTTTTGCGCAAGTCCCACGCGATACCGGAACCGCGCAACATCGGGCCGGTGAAGCCCAGCGCCATCGCGCGTTCCGGGCTGACTACACCAATACCAACGGTGCGCTGTTTCCAGATGCGGTTGTCGGTGAGCAGCGTTTCGTACTCATCGACATAGGTCGGAAAGCGGTTGCAAAAATCTTCGAGAAAGTCGAGGAACGAACCTTGACGGTTCTCGTTCATCTTCTTGATAGCCGCTGCATTGTGAATTTTCGACGCCTGATATTGCGGCATGCGATCCGGCAGATCCCGATACACGCCACCCGGGCGGTAGTAAGCCGCGTGCATCCGCGCACCGGACACAGCTTCGTACATGTCGAACAGGTCTTCACGCTCTCGGAAGGCGTACAGAAACACCGTCATTGCGCCGACATCGAGCGCGTGACAGCCGAGCCACAACAAGTGATTCATCAGCCGGGTGACTTCATCGAACATCACGCGGATGTACTGGGCGCGCTCGGGGATCGGTAACTGCAACAGCTTCTCAATCGCCAAACAATACGCATGCTCGTTGGACATCATCGACACGTAGTCGAGACGATCCATGTACGGCAGCGCTTGGAGGTAGGTCTTGCTCTCGACGAGTTTTTCTGTCGCGCGATGCAGCAAACCGATGTGCGGATCGGCACGCTCAATGGTCTCGCCATCAAGCTCAAGCACAAGGCGCAGCACGCCATGCGCCGCAGGATGCTGCGGCCCAAAGTTCATTGTGTAGTTGCGAATTTCAGCCATTTTGCTTTGCTCTAATTCGCCTCAGGAGCCAAGAATGAAGAACTTGGACACTTTGACGATTGCAGACGAGATGCCAGACTAGGAGCGAAACGCGCCGCGTGGCTAGCCACGCAAGTGATTTGCGACGACGTATGGCGCTCGTATGCAAGATGGCAAATGTTCAAGTTATTCTTTCTTGGCGACTCAGTGTGCGTATGAATCTTCACGAATCACACGCGGCACGTTCTCGCGCGGTTCAATCGTGACGGGTTGATACAGCACGCGGCGCTGCTCCGGGTCGTAGCGCATTTCGACATAGCCAGAAGTCGGGAAATCTTTGCGGAATGGATGGCCTACAAAGCCGTAGTCCGTAAGCAGACGACGCAAATCAGGGTGCCCCTCAAAAATCACGCCGTAGAGATCAAACGCTTCGCGCTCATACCAGTTGGCAGCGGGCCAGATGTCCACGAGCGAATGCACGACAGGAAAACTGTCGTCCTCGGCAAAGCAACGCACGCGAAGGCGCTGATTCAACGTCACCGACAGAAGGTGAACAACCACGGCGTATTTCTTCGTATCGCGAAATTCCTCTGCATACACGGAGTAATCAACGCCACACAAGTCAACCATCGTGTCAAAGCGCGACTTCTGATGATCACGCAGAGCTGTGCAGGCGGTCAGCCAGTCATTAGCCGCGACTTCAACCGTCACCTCGTCAAGCGCCGCACCCAGCGTCAGCGCTTTGTCGCCCAACACTTCAGCGACGATGTCTTTCAACATATGGTGCCCATGAAGCTTAAGCCCTTGCGATGGTGTTGGTACGGGCGATCTTGTTCTGCAATTGCAGAATGCCGTAGATCAACGCCTCGGACGTTGGCGGACAGCCAGGTACGTAGACATCGACCGGCACGATGCGGTCACAACCACGCACTACCGAATAGCTGTAGTGGTAATAGCCACCACCATTGGCGCAGGAACCCATCGAGATCACCCAACGCGGCTCGGCCATCTGGTCATACACCTTGCGCAGCGCCGGAGCCATCTTGTTGCAGAGTGTGCCAGCCACGATCATCACGTCGGACTGCCGCGGGCTGGGGCGAAACACGATGCCGAAACGATCCAGATCGTAGCGCGCAGCGCCCGCATGCATCATTTCAACCGCACAACAGGCGAGGCCAAATGTCATCGGCCACATAGAGCCGTTGCGCGACCAGTTGATCAGCGTGTCAAGACTCGTCGTAACGAAGCCTTTTTCGAGGACGCCTTCAAGACTCATAAATCAATGCACTCCGGCAGCAAGACCAGGAACTATTCCCAGTCCAACGCGCCCTTTTTCCACTCGTAAATGAAACCGACCGTCAGGATGCCTAAAAACACCATCATCGACAGGAAACCGACAAACCCGATTTCTTTGAGCGCCACTGCCCATGGAAACAGGAACGCTATCTCAAGATCGAAAAGAATAAACAGAATGGCGACGAGGTAGTAGCGCACGTCGAAGCGCATACGGGCATCCTCAAACGCCTCAAATCCGCATTCGTAAGGGGCCAGTTTGTCAGGATCGGGTTTGTCGGGCGAGATCAACCAGCCGACGGCAAGCAGCACGCAACCAAACGCAAGCGCCACGATCATGAAGATCAGTATCGGGACGTAGGTTTCTAGTGACATGACTCAAAAATCCCCAAAAAAAAGGCGGTGCACAACATGCTCCCCGCCCTCCTTATTACCCGACATTATTTTACCGGGACTCTTATTTGTTGGTGCCGTCGGCGAGACTCGAACTCGCAAAGCTTTCGCCACTACCCCCTCAAGATAGCGTGTCTACCAATTTCACCACGACGGCTGTAAAAAAACTTACCTCAATACGTTGCTTCGCGCTACTTCGGGATGTCTGACTTTGGCAGAGCGGGCACCACTGGCGAACTTGGAACAGATTGTTCGGTCTTGCCGGGGTCACCAATGACCCCCTGCATCACACCGCCACCAGTATTTGTGCGATTCGCACCCACGTAGGTCAACGCAATGCTGGTTACGAAAAAGATGGTAGCAGCGATACCTGTCGCGCGACTTAAAAAGTTAGCCGATCCGGCGGCACCGAACACGCTACCGGCCGAACCTGTGCCGAAGGCAGCGCCCATGTCGGCACCCTTGCCGTGTTGAAGCAGCACAAGCACCAGAATCGAGGCGGCTGCTACAACGTGAATTGCGAGTAGAAAAATTTCCATAGCCCACCATTATACATAGCGCAGCGAGTTTTTCATAGCCTACGCAGCCGCAGAAATGATGGCGAGGAAATCTGCTGCGACGAGCGATGCGCCGCCGATCAATCCACCGTCGATGTCGGACTGCGAAAACAGCTCTTTCGCATTCGACGCTTTCACGCTGCCGCCATACAACACGCTGACGCTTGCTGCCGACGGACTCATCGCACCAAGCCACGATCTAATAAACGCATGCATTGCCTGCGCCTCTGCGGGTGACGCCGTTTTGCCAGTTCCGATGGCCCACACTGGCTCATAGGCAACAACGACGTTCGCGCTGGACGCCGCCAACAGAGCCGCACAGGGCGCAAGTTGCGCCGCCACGGTCGCCTCGGCAAGACCTGCCTCCCGTTGCGCTAGCGTTTCGCCTATGCAGATCACTGGCGTAAGGCCGGCGGCCAATGCGGCACAGGCTTTCGCGGCGACGAGTTCGCTGGTTTCACCATTGAATTGACGGCGTTCGGAGTGGCCAACCAGTACCACGCTCGCACCGAATTCGCGCAACATGGCACCGCTCACCTGCCCGGTGTAAGCCCCCGAGCCGTGCTCGCAGACGTCTTGCGCGCCGTTTTGCGCGTCGCTGCCGCCGAGCGCTCGCTGAACCTGGTTCAGGTAAGGAAAAGGCACGCAAACCGCCACCTTCAACGATGACGTCCGCCTGCTGCGTACCGCCTCCAGCAAATCTGCGTTGCTCGCGAGTGATCCGTTCATCTTCCAGTTACCGATTACCCAGCGGTCGGGTTTATCCATTCTTTGTTTCCAGTTCAAAAATTAAGCGTAGTGGCAGGCAACGCGCACATCGTCGCGCATCACGGCGACCGGCGCAACAGCCGAGCACTGCGCATCTGCGCGAGGGCAGCGTGGATGGAAGTGGCAGCCTGACGGGGGATTGACGGGCGAGGCGACCTCGCCCTTGATCACTGCAAAACTTTGATGCCCGGTGCGGATTCGTGGCATCGCCTCTAGCAGCGCTTGGGTGTACGGATGCTTTGGAGCGGAAAAAATCGACGCAGTGGGGCCAATTTCAACGACCCGGCCCAAGTACATCACAGCCACCCGACCGCTCAGGTGCTGAACGACGCCGAGGTCGTGGCTGATGAACATGTACGTAAGACCCAACGACTTCCGCAGCTCCGCAAAAAGATTCAACACCTGCGCCTGAATCGACACGTCCAGCGCAGCCACCGATTCATCGCACACCAGCAATTCTGGCTTCACGGCGAGGGCACGAGCAATGCCAATGCGGGCACGCTGGCCACCTGAAAACTGGTGTGGAAAGCGCGACATCGCAGACGCATCGAGCCCAACCTGCGCCAGCAAATCTACGACATAGTCACGCATTTCGCCCGATTTGACCAAACTATGCGCTAACGCAGCTTCGCCAATCTGGTCAACAACGCGCAATCGCGGATTGAGCGACGCCGACGGATCCTGAAAAATCATCTGCCGTGCGAGCTTCGCGTTGCTTCCGCTGGGTGTGAAGCGCACAGCACCCGATGACGCAGGCAGCAATCCGGCAACGATGCGGCCCAACGTGCTTTTGCCGCAGCCTGATTCGCCGACGATACCAAGCACTTCGCCGCGTCGAATGTCCAGCGCCACATCGTCAAGCGCTCGAACGACCACTTCGCGATGATTGCCGCCGAGACGATTTGCGAGGCTTTCTGCCCAGCCCAGCGGTTTAACGAACTGCCGGGAGACATGATCAACGGCGACTAGACGTTCGCTCATGCAATCACCTCTTCGCGCAACGCGAAATGGCAGCGGACGGCGCGATTGCCGGCGACCGTGCGGTTGGGATCAACCTCTGCGCACAACGCCTGCGCCTGATCACAACGCGGCGCAAACGAGCAGCCGACGCGTTCACCCAGCAATTGCGGTGGTACGCCGGGAATCTGCGTCAATTTTTCTCCAGGCTTGTTTTGTGACGGCAAAGATCGCAGCAGGCCACGCGTATACGGATGCAAGGGATTCGCTAGTACATCACCTGTTGCGCCCTCTTCCACAATGCGTCCTGCATACATCACAGCAATGCGATTCGCCAAGCCGCTGACTACCGACAGATCGTGCGTAATCCAGATCACCGCTGTTTTCATCTGTGTCGCGAGCGTTTGCACTTGGGCAAGGATTTGCCCCTGAATCGTGACGTCCAGCGCCGTCGTGGGTTCGTCAGCGATTAGCAGTTTTGGTTTGTGCAACAAGGCGATTGCGATGGCCACGCGTTGTCGCATGCCACCCGAAAACTGATGTGGATACGCGGTCAGGCGATCCTCCGGTGACGGAATACCAACGCCTGCCAGCGCCTCCGCCGCCCATGCGCGCGCGCGCGCTGCACTCACATCCGCATGCGCGTTGATCGCCTCAATGATCTGCGTGTCGATACGCAGCACGGGGTTCAACGTCAACATCGGATCCTGAAAAATCATTGCGATATCGCGACCGCGCAACACTCGCCAGTCGCGTTCGGCGAGGCCTACCAACTCGCGGCCATGCAGCTTGACCGAACCCGCAATGATTCGTCCGGGCGCATCCACCAGCCCCATCAAGGAATAGCCCGTTACCGACTTGCCAGAGCCCGATTCGCCCACCAACCCCAACACCTCGCCCTCCGCCACAGAAAGGCTCACGTCGTCAACGGCTCGTACTTCGCCGCGCTTGGTGGCGAAGTACGTCTTCAAACCCTTTACTGCGAGCAACGTGTTCACGCTTTTGTCACTTTGCGAGCCTCGGGTTGAGCACATCACGCAACTGGTCCGCCACCAGATTGATGCTTAGGATAGTCAGCAACAAGGCCACACCCGGAAAGAAACTTACCCAATATTTGCCAGACAGCAGATATTGGTAACCATTAGCGATCAGCAGTCCCAGCGACGGCTCTGTAATCGGCAAACCGAGTCCCAAAAACGATAACGTCGCCTCCAGCGCGATGGCATGCGCCACTTGCACTGACGCGACCACAATCAGCGGCGGCAGGCAATTCGGCAACAAATGGTTGAATACAATTCGAGTGGGCGACAGCGCTAAACCCTTCGCAGCAGCGATGTAATCTTTGCTCATCTCGGCAAGCGCGGCACCGCGCACCGTGCGCGCGTAATACGCCCATTGCACCGTTACCAACGCCGCGATGATTTTGCCAACGCCCTGCCCCAGCACCGCCAGCAAAATCAAGGCAATCAGAATCGCCGGAAAAGACAGCTGAATATCAACGATGCGCATGATTAAGCTGTCCCAGCGACCGCCGCGATACGCGGCAATCAAACCGACGGCAAGTCCCAGCGAAACGGCGATCAACGTGGAAATCACACCGACGCCCAAGCTGATGCGCAGACCATACAAAATTGCCGACCACAGGTCGCGCCCCTGCTCGTCGCTGCCGATCAAAAACGTTTGCCCGTCAGCGCCGGTGCTACCCGGCGGCAAGCGCGCATCCATGATGTCGAGCTGTGCCAAGTCATACGGGTTTTGCATCGACAACCAGGGGGCGAATAGCGCCGACAACACGATGACCACAAAGAGCGCCAGACCGAATAACGCGATGCGGCTCGCCGCGAAATCGGCGAGTTTCTCGCGCCAGATTGATGCTTCCGGTATCAATGTGCCCCCGAATCAGCAAGGCGCACACGCGGATCAAGCCCCGAATAGGCGATATCCACCAGCAGGTTGATGAACACGAACAAGCTCACGATGATTAACAAATACGCCACGATCACCGGGCGATCCAGCACATTGATTGAATCAAGCAGCAGCTTGCCCATGCCCGGCCAGGCGAACACACTCTCGGTGACCACCGCAAATGCAACCACTGAGCCGAACTCCAAACCGATTACCGTGACAATCGGAATCATGATGTTCTTGAGCACATGCACTCCGACGATGCGCGTACTCGACAGTCCTTTCGCACGGGCAAACTTCACATAATCCATCGCCATCGCTTCGCGCACACCGGCACGCGTCAGCCGAATTAACAGCGACAGCTTGAACAAAGCCAGATTCACCGCAGGCAAGATCAAATGCGCCAAACCGTCCACGGTCAAGAAGCTCAGCGGCACGCCAAACACGTCCACCGTTTCGCCGCGTCCGTTCGAAGGCAGCCAGCCGAGAAACACCGCAAACAGCATGATCAGCATCAGCCCGACCCAAAACGTCGGCAAGCTAAATCCTAGAATCGATGCGGCCATAATCGATTTGCCGACGAATCCGTCCGGTTTGAGCCCGGCAATCAGCCCCAGCGGAATGCCCAAGCCCACAGCAATCACCATCGCGGTCAAGGCCAATTCGAGTGTGGCGGGCATCCGCGTCATGATGAGTTCCAGCGCGGGAACGCCGTGCGCGAAGCTCTTGCCCAGATCGCCAGTAAGCGCGCCAAAGGCAAAACTGCCGTATTGCGCCCAGATCGATTTGTCGAGCCCGAGCGCCACTATCGCCCGCTCACGCTCTGCCTGATCGGCCTGACTGCTGATGAGGATGTCAATCGGATTGCCGATCAGATACACGCCGACGAACACCAGCACGCTCATTGCCAGGAGCACCAGCAAAGATTCGACAAGACGGCGGAGCAAAAAAGCGATCATTCAGAATGGGCTGTGTTGCACAAGCACTCGCTTGCGCTACGCTTCGGGTTATCGGTGACGTGCGGGGATTAAATTGACGATGTCAACGTGGTAATTCTAAACAGCGTTTTCTGTCACTGCTCTGCACCAACGCACAGTGTGCCCATAATCATTTCGGAGGCCGCATGAAATTTCAAAAAAGTAAACATCGCGTTTGTTACGCAATCCTTTCAATGGCGACGCTTGTCAGTCCGATAGCGGCGACCGCTGCGGACTTGTGGCTCTACAGTGGTCGCGACTTCACCGGTGCGACGGAGCGCGTGAACCGCTCCGAAGGCAATCTGGCCATCGGCGCAGCACGCTCGATTCGCGTCGACTCCGGTATCTGGGAGGCCTGTACCGGATCAAACTTCAGCGGCGACTGCCGCCGTTTGACCGTAGGTGATTATCGTGAAATGGGCGGTCGGTCTGGCGACAGCATCCAGTCGGTGCGCGACGTGACTCGCGGGCAATCTGCCGTGACGTACACCCCTGCGCGCTTGCAGTTGTTTGAAAGCCGCGATTTCCGGGGGCGCACCAACACCATTGAGCAAAGCGTGGCCGACTTCGATCAGGGCAGAAACCCGCTGGGCAGCCCCGCGTCGGCCATCGTGACCGGTGGAACATGGGAAATTTGCACCGATTACAACTACGGTGGACGCTGTCAGGCGCTGCCGCCGGGGCAGTACAACGACTTGGGCGCGCAGTTGAACTACCGCATCGTAAGCGCGCGAGTGCTCGATCAACCTCGTCCGCTGCCCGTGCCACTGCCAACACCAGTACCAGCGCCGCCCGTTGCAGTTCAGGTCGATCCGTTTGCCGCCATCCTCGGCGCCATCGCGGGCGGCGTGATCGCCAATTCGGGAAATAACAACTCGCCCGCGCCTTATCCGTTGGGTGCTTCGGGTGGTCGGGCTCGTGTTGATGTGTACGCCGACGTCGATTTCCGTGGTCAGGCGCTTACGCTCAATGACGACGTGGATAACTTAAGAAATTCCGGCTTGAACGACCGCATTCAATCGATGCGTGTTTCTGGCGGCAACTGGGAGGCCTGCGAAGACCGCAACTATGGCGGCTCGTGCATGGTGTTTGGCCCCGGAGACTATCGTCGCCTACCACCACAAATGGATCAATCGATCTCATCCATGCGCCGCGTTGGCGGCGGCGACCCAAACTGGAGCGGGCTGACGCCTGGCGGTCAAAATTACACCATGATGGACGCAAATGCGCCGCGTAGCCGCCATCCGCTTTGGCTGTATGTGGACAGCAATTTCCGTGGCAGCACGCTGCGCGCGGTGGGGGATGTGAGCGACCTTGGCAATTCTGGCATGAACGACAAAGCGTCGTCCATTTTCATCAGTCTCGGCAATTGGCAATTTTGCGAAGACGCGAACTATCGCGGTCAGTGTTTCATCCTCGGGCCGGGACAATACAGCGAGATACCGCAAGGCATGAACGACCAGATTTCGTCGTTCCGACGCGTGCGTTGATGGACTTCAAAGCGCTGCTCGCCGCGACCAAAACTATCGCGGTCGTCGGTATGTCGAATCGCCCGGAGCGCCCTAGTTTTGTGGTCGCCTCGGTGATGCGGCAAGGCGGCTATCGCATCATCCCGGTCAACCCGCAATATGCGGGCACAACGATCCTCGGTGAGCCTTGCGTGGCCTCTCTCGCCGACATTACAGAAGCAGTGGACATCGTCGATTGTTTTCGGCGTAGCGAGGACATGGTCGGCGTAGCCACCGACGCGGCAGCCATGTCGCCATTGCCGAAAGTGCTGTGGATGCAATTGGGTGTGGCTAATGACGATGCCGCGAACATCGCGCGTGATGCCGGGATTGATGTCGTGCAGAACAAATGCCTTGAAACCACCTATCTTGCATTACGCTGACTCCGGAGTAACGGGATATGAAACAACAACTACAACGCGCGCTAGCGAGTGGCCTCGCAGCGCTTTCCCTGCTGGCCGCGTCCGCGAGCGAAGCGCGTTCGTTTACGTGTGGTGTCGGGCAATCCGTTGCCGCGCGCGACCTGCCCAAACAGGGTCGAGACACGCTCACGCTTATCGCGGCAGGCGGGCCGTTTGCGAGCAATCGCGACGGCATCACATTCAACAACCGCGAACGCATTCTGCTTAAAGAAAAACGCGGCTATTACCGCGAATACACGGTGCGCACTCCGGGCGTGAAAAATCGCGGCGCGCGCCGTATCGTGTGTGGCGGTGCCGAGCTGTCAATAGATCAGTGCTACTACAGCGACGACCACTATCAATCCTTCAAATGCATCACGCCTTAGCGCAACCGGGATCAAAATGAAAAATGCTGTTCACGATCTTCGTTCAGATGTGATTCTGCGAGTCGAACTGAAAGGCGTGCGCTCAAAAAAAGCGCTGCTGGAAGCGCTCGCCGCCGGGCTCAAACTGCCGAAGCACTTTGGCCACAATTGGGATGCGCTAGCGGACTGTTTGATGGACGCTACGTGGGCGAAGCACGACAGCATGACGTTGCTGTTGCTTGACGCAGGCAACGCCGAGACGCGGTTCGGCGAAAACTGGCAAACGCTGCTCGAAATCTTTGATGAGAGCTGCGTGTGGTGGGGCGAGCATGACAAGGCTTTCCGCGTGGTGCTGGCTTGACAGTCAGCAAGCCGCTCAAAATCCCGCGCTCGGTACTGGTTGCCATCATCACGCCGCAAGCGGAAACGTTGCTGATCCAGCGCGCTGACTTTCCGGGGTTTTGGCAGTCCGTTACCGGCTCGCAGGAGGACGGAGAAACGTTCGCTGAAACCGCTGAACGTGAACTTTTTGAAGAGACGGGCATCGTCGCCGGCGAGCATGGTGGCGTAGTCGATCTCAGCTATGAAAACGTGTACTGCATCTACCCGCGCTGGCGGCATCGTTACCCGCCACAAACCACGCATAATCGTGAGCGCTGTTTTGCGATTTGCCTCTCAGAAAAACACTCGCCAACGCTGGCTGCACGAGAACACGTGGCGTTTGAATGGTTGCCGACAACAGTGGCGATTAAACGGGTGACGTCGTGGAGCAACGCCGCCGCTTTCAGCTCGTTAGCGCTGCATGTTTTGATGTCGAAAAATACCTAATGTTGAGCAACAACTTTTCATTGAAACGCCCATTTAAATTGGGCAAAGCTTCACTAATGACTAAAAGTCGACAAATAGCCATACGCATGTCTATGCCCAAGTTAAACGGGCATTTATGAAAAAAGCTGTCAGCCAAAATCCTGCTGCGGTGCTCTTTGATTTCGATGGCACGCTGGTCGACAGCGCGCCTGATTTAGCGGGCGCGATGAACGATTTGCGCGCGGAACTCGGGTTGCCCGAGTTGCCGTACGAAACGTTGCGTCCTTACGCCACTTACGGCGCGCGCAGCCTGCTCAAAGCCGGGTTGGACGTGTCGCCCGATCATCATCAATACGACGATCATCGGCAACGGTTTCTCGCGATTTACGACGAAAGAAAACTCAGCAATAGCCACCTGTTTGAAGGCGTGCTCGAACTGCTGATCGCGCTCGAACGGCGCGGCATTGAGTGGGGCATCGTCACCAATAAACATTCACGCCTCGCTGAGCCGATGATTCACGAGTTGCTACGTGATCGCGCGTTTTCGCCGGTGGTCGTCCTGTGCGGCGACAGCACGCCCACGCCCAAGCCCCATCCCGCGCCGCTCTTGCGCGCAGCGGCCGACGCCAAGCTGGACATAACGCGATGCTGGTTCGTCGGCGATGGTGAAAGCGACGTCAAAGCAAGCCTCGCAGCAGGCATGACGCCTGTGCTCGCCGCCTACGGCTACGTGCCCGACCTCGCAGTCGCCCGAGCGTGGGGCGCACACCACGAGATTGATCAGCCGTTGGCGTTGCTGGAACTGCTCGCGGCCTCGGAAACCATCTAAATCCGGCACGCCGACGGCGCATACACCCAGCGCCGTGGCACGCCGTTGCGCTCGCCTTCGACCACGACTGAATTCCCCCGATCCACGCGCGCCAACACCTCCGTGATGATGGCGTCGGATGACTTGATCGGCACGCCGTCAGCCCGCAGCAATACGTCGCCGTCGAGGATTGCAAACATGGCGGTGGTGCCACCCGTGCCTTTGGCGCGAATGCCTCCTGCGCCGGGGTGGGAGTCGAACATGCGAGCAAAGGTTGCGCGTTCAGCGGTCAGCGCTTTCACCATGTTCGGCTCAATAAACAAGGCCCCACCGCGATCTGCGCTGGTCAAACGGCAGTTCAGTGCGCTAGGAGCGACCGCACTTCCCGCGACCAACGGCACCTTCTTTGCAGCCTCCGCGCGCAGCGCAAACACCGGCACGCGCGACTCCTGACCGGCGGCGAACATCACCACCGCATCGCGTTCAACGCGCACGATTTTTTCGCCTGACGGCAACGCATCCCCCGCAGCCAACGACAGCGAACGCGCCGCCGAGCCGCTTCCCGTCATGAAGTACGCGCGATCACCCGCCACACCCACCAACCGCGAACTGCCCACGACGACGGGGCTGGCCACTTTCACACTGTCGATGTTTGGCGGCAACAACGCGAACGGTTTCCACGGCGGCAGTTTGGCTAATTGCGCGTCGCCCCACAGCCCCAGCGCGAGCGCAATCGCCCAACCAGACAGCGCCGCAGCGCCCAATGCGGTCGTCGCCGTCGCGACCTGCTCCAGCCTATAATTGTCCTTTGCCGTGTGCTTCACTGTTCGTTGTTTCGCTGGAGGTTTTTCTGGGTGAGAACAGCGATTTTGCCCTTAATCCCTTGAATCCTTATCTCGCCGAACTCAACGAATTCACCTTCACGCGGCTAGCGCGCCTGCTACATGGCATCGCGGCGCCTACGGGCATGAAGCCAATCAATCTGTCGATTGGCGAGCCCAAGCATCCAACGCCGCCGTTTATCCGCGAAGCGATTGGACAAAACACCGACAGCCTGGCGCAATATCCGCCGACCAAAGGCTCCGTCGCGCTGCGACAAACTATTGCGAATTGGGTCAAGAATCGCTTCGCCCTGCCCGCGCTTGACGCAGAGACGCAAGTGCTGCCCGTCGTGGGCACCAAAGAAGCGCTGTACTCGTTCACACAAACTGTGATCGATCCGCGCGCCACGCGTCCGCTGGTGCTGGTGCCGAATCCGTTTTATATGGTGTACGAAGCGGCGGCGACGCTGTGTGGCGCGAAACCGTATTACGTCAATTTCGACGCCAGGCGCAACGAATATGCGTGGGACGAAGTCCCCGATGCGGTGTGGCGCGATGTGCAACTGGTGCTCGTATGTTCACCCGACAATCCAACCGGGGCCATCACCACGCGCGCCCGTTGGAAGTGGTTGTTTGAGCAAAGTGATCGCTACGGCTTCGTGCTGCTCGCCGATGAGTGCTACAGCGAAATCTATTTTGACGAAGACAAAGCGCCGCACGGCGCGTTGCAGGTTGCGGCGGAACTCGGTCGCACGGATTTCAAACGACTGGTGGCGATGGGTAGCCTCTCCAAACGCTCGAACGCTCCGGGATTGCGTTCTGGCTTTGTGGCGGGTGACGCAGCGTTGATCGCCAAGTTTTTGCATCTGCGTTCGTTCAACGGCTCCGCGATGTCGGGCATCGTCGCCGCCGCGAGCATTCTGGCTTGGAACGACGAGGCACACGTCGTCGCCAACCGCGCCGAATATGCCAAAAAATTTCGCGAACTGTCGCCGCTACTCGCCAGCTATGTACCTGTCACGATACCCGACGCCGCGTTTTATTGGTGG
>ENA-OBLH01000091-OBLH01000091.1-metagenomes-genome-assembly--contig:-NODE-91-length-30948-cov-5.02997_pt1 | contig 30948 bp, 28 predicted proteins | sample MGYA00153382_OBLH01 | MGnify analysis MGYA00153382
CGCGTTTTTGGCGTTGAATTATTCCTTGAACGGAGCCCGCACTGATGAAGCTCACTGCCATATTAACGCCTGTGGAAGAGGGTGGCTTTGTTGCGCGGAATCCAGAAACTGGGACGACGACACAGGGAGAATCCATTGATGCAGCACTCGCAAATTTGCACGAAGCTACTTCGTTGTATCTTGAAGAATTTCCGCGAGTCGGTTGACATCAGACGCATGGGCAACAAGTTGCCCACCTTACAAAAATTGTGATGAAGACAACGTATTTCGAAGCGGATGACACGCTGGTGCTGCACCTGTCGGACAAGCCAATTGTTCGCGAGGTTTCGCGGGATTGGTACACGCATGTCAGCTACGCGGAAGACGGCAGCGCGGTTGAGGTTGTAGTTCTCGACGCACGTGCGCGCGGTGCTTTGCCGATGTTGACGTTGCCCAAAGCGGCGTAGCGTCACTTGAACGGATTGACGACTTTCACCGTTCCAATCACCTGCCCGTGTTGCATGTCTTCGCTGTAGAGCGTTTCACATTGCGCGAGCGTTGCTGCGGCGACTATGAGACCGTCCCAATGTGAAAGGTGGTAGCGCGTTGCGAGCGCCTGTGCGAGGCGATAGGTGGAGAGCGTGATCTCGTGAACCGTGCTGGCGTTGGCTATCGCGTCGGCGAGTTGATACGCGGTTTCGCGATCCTTGCCGCACTTTTTGCAAACGGCGACAAATTCATTGAGCACTTGCACGCTGATGTGCGGCTGAACACCTGCCAGTCGGCGCGCGATTTTTTCCTTGCGGCCACTGTCCAGCAGATAGCCGAGCACATTGGTGTCGAGGAACGCGGGCATGGCGGCGATGTTGCGTGTGGAGAGCGGCTAACCGCGAGCGTTCAACTCGTCGCGATCAAACTTGAAGCCTTTCGGCAATGAGCCACGGTGCTGATCGAAGATCGACAGGTCGGATACCGCCTCAACGTAGGGCACGATCTTCGCGACCGGCTTGCCGTGGCGCGTAATCACAGTCTGTTTGCCAGCGAGCGCGGCATCAATCACGGCGCTTAGGTGGGCTTTGGCTTGGGCTAGTGAGAAGGCAGACATGGGATTAAATGACTAAAAAATATGGTTATAGTTTATCGCAAATGTGGGTAGGGCGGAACGCTTGCGGTTCCGCCGAATGCGTCCGCGCGGCTACGTCAATGATGAAAGGCCTTCGGCGTCGGCACGAGGCGGAACCGCAAGCGTTCCACCCTACTGTCCGCGACGAAGGCCCAACACCATCACCGCAGCAACAACAATCAACGCGCCGACGACCTGAATCGGCGCAATCGCCTGCCCGAGAATAAGCCATCCGAGCGCTAGCGCGAACACGGGCTCTACGTTCATGATCGCTGAATTGCCTGCGACGCCTAGTTTCGGCAGCACGGTGAACATGATGGTGAATGCGGTGCCGTAGAGGAAGGTGAGCATGCCGAGGCCCACCCAGCCTAGCGCGATGCTGGGGCCTGGGCCGCTTGGAAGTTGCAGACCGCCGTGCAGCGCGGCGCTTACGATTGCGACGAGGCCTGCCGTTGACAGCGTGGTGAAGGTGCGCACGCGGCCGTCGAGGCCGGTGATTTCGTGTTGGGTGAGGATCATGGCGAGGCCGAACAGCAGGGCGGCGAGGACCGCAAACGCAACGCCCACGCCGATCTGTGCCCAGTGCGCTTTTGTGCCTAGGCCCGACGCGGCACCGAACACGTCCAACGCGAGCGCGAGACCGACGAGGATCACCGGCATGGCGATCAACATCGCGCGCTCGGGCTTTTTGCCGTAGAGCACGCGGTCCCAGAACGCGGCGCATAGCGGATAGGTGTTGAACGCGAGCAGCGCTAGCGCGACTGGTAGCCGCGCGACGGAAGAATAAATGGACAGGCTCTGGAAGCCGATCAACAGCCCGATCAGTGGCAGATAACGTTTTTGCCGCGTGCTGAGTTTGTCGAAGCTGAACGGCACGCGCTGAACCTTCAATAGCGCGAACAGGAACAGCGCCGAGACCACGCTGCGGAACACAACTGCGGTGGCGACATCGACGCCATTGTTGAACGCGAGCCTGGCGGCGACATGGTTGCCGCCCATCATCAGCGCGATCAGGAGCAGGGTGGCAAAAGCAGCGCCACTTAGCGCGCGGGGTGGAGACATGGGTGAAGCTTAGCGCGTGGGGGTGGTTTCTCGCCTTGGCATTTTCAGTAATCCGATTGCGCATTCATGCTGCGACACAGGCGTGATTTTTTCTATGGCGTCATCCTCGCCGAAGGCGGGGATCCAGACGGTTAAATTGGGAGGCGAGTTTGATTTCACGCGGATGGCCACGTTTCTGGATTCCCGGCGTTGCCGAGAATGACGTCAGTTGGGGCAATCAATCGGGAAGGATTCGCTGTGGAAATGTATAACAATATGTGATACATTTTTGCGCTTGACTACTCTGATGACGAAAGGAGCGCACCATGAGCGATAGCACCGTTTCCACCACGGCACGCGATGCCGTCCACAATTTCACGCACTATGCGGCGCTGGTTGATGCTGGGGCTGAAGTGGTGATCACTCGGCGTGGCAAATCGTCGCTGAAATTGGTGCGAGCCGAACCCGTTGCCGCAACGACCAGGCAGGAAGATCTTTTGCGTCTTGCGCTCAGTTTTCGCACACTCAAACCTTACGGTGGCAAGTTCAAACGATCCGATGCGTACGACGAATGAACTCGCTCGATACCAACATCTTCGTCTACAGCATCGACAGTTCGCACGGTGCGAAGCACTTTGCTGCGCGCGCGCTGATTGAGCGTGCGGCAAAGGGAAAATGGCTGATAGCGGCGCAGGTTTACGGTGAATTTTTCTCGGTGGCGACGCGCAAGGGCATGGCGACCCGTGAGGGCGCGCGCGAGATGATCGAGACATGGTCGGCGATGATGCCGCCACTGCCATCAACCGTAACGGCACACGCCGCCGCACTCGGTCTAGCGAGCGAAAAACAGATGCAATACTGGGACGCACTGATCGTTGCCACCTGTGCCGAGCAAGGCGTGAAGCAACTCTACACAGAGGACATTCCGGGTTCGGCGAAACCGTTGGGTGTTCGTTGTACTTCGCCTTGGTGAACTGCGGATACGTCTTGCCGCGCGGTGCCACGCATTGAGCGGTAAGCTTCACCTATTCCGCCTACAAAACTCCTGTCTCCGATGAAGCGCGACCTCAGCATTATTTTCATTTGCATGGGCAACATTTGCCGCAGCCCGACGGCGGAAGGCGTGTTTCGGCACAAGGCGCGCGCGTCGGGGCTGATTGATCGGGTGTCGATTGATTCGGCAGGCACCAACAACTATCACCCCGGCGAGCCGCCCGATGCGCGCAGCCAGCATTACGCGAAGCTGCGTGGCTACGATCTGTCCGACCTGCGAGCGCGGGCGCTGCGCGACGCGGATATCGAGAGCTACGACTGGCTGATCGTGATGGACGACTTGAATTATTCGACCGTGCTGGCGCGCACGGTGGAGGCGCATCATCGCAAGCTGCGCATGTTGACCGAGTTTTGCAGCGAACGGCGGCAGCGCGAAGTGCCCGATCCGTACTACGGAGAAGCGGCGGACTTTAACCGCGTGCTGGATCTGGCGGAAGACGCCTGCGACGGATTGCTGGAGCAGATTCGTAAGGGTACAGCTTTTGGCTGAAAGCGCCGTTTTATATGGACATCGGCGTAGTTTTTGTCGAATATCGACTATTAACATTTAGCGGGGCTAAGCCCCAGTGAAATAAGTCTTTTAGCCAAAAGCTGATGGATGAAAGACCTGCAGAAACTGACCCAGAATTACGTGCAGAAGCGCTCGAAATCAAGACCGTCAATCGAGCATTTTCAATAGCAATCCGAGCATCGCACACACTGCAATCGTTTCCATTGCGCCGCGCTTGAATTTGACGAAACCGATGAGGGCTGCGACCGCAAGCAACGCAGCAAGCCAGTCGATGTTTCCGCCCAATCCTTGAAATCCCTGCGGCCAAAACGTGTGCTGCGCGAAGAACACTGCGAGCGATCCGATCACGCCGACCACCGCTGCGGTGATGCCGGTGAGCGGCGCTTGCAGCTTGAGCGAACGACGGGTGCTTTCGATGAATGGCGCACCGGCGAAGATCATCATGAAGCTCGGCAGAAAGGTGAAAAACGTGACCACAGTGCCCGCTAAAAATCCACTCGCGAGTGGCGAACTGGCGACCGCGTTTTTGACGCCACCGAGGTAACCGACGAAAGTCAGGATCAGGATCAGCGGCCCCGGTGTCGTCTCGCCGAGCGCGAGTCCGTCCATCATTTGCGCCGTAGTCAGCCACTGATATTTTTCAACTGCAGCCTGCGTGACATACGGCAGCACGGCATATGCGCCGCCGAAGGTCACGAGCGCAGCGGAGGTGAAAAATTCCGCCATATCGGTGAGCGCTTTGTTCGGCAACACCGAGTAAACACCGGCGCCAAGCGCAACAAACACAGCGATCAGCAAACATGAGTGCTTCAGCGAAAAGCGCGCATGCGCTGGTGACGGCGTGTGATCGTCAATCACGGCAGGCGCATGCTTTTTTGCCTTGGGATCAAAGTGTCCGCCGCTGATCCATTTCGGACGTACTTCTCCCGTGATCCAGCCGACCAGCGCGGCAATCGCGACCACCCACGGAAAGCCGATCTTCAAAAAAGTCACCGCCACAAACGCGGCCACGGCCAGCACCCACCACACGCCGTGGTTGAGCGATTTGCTGGCGATGCGATACACCGCGAACAGCACCAGCGCAACCACAGCGGGCTTGATACCCCAGAGCACCGCCTGCATGATGCTGGTCTGACCGAACGTGAGATATCCCCACGCCAAGCCCATCATGATGATCGCGCCGGGCAGCACAAACAACCCACCCGCAATGATGCCGCCCCAGGTGCGATGCATAAGCCAGCCGATGTAGGTGGCGAGCTGCTGCGCCTCTGGCCCCGGCAGCAACATGCAGTAGTTGAGCGCATGCAAAAAGCGCTTTTCGCTGATCCAGCGATGCCGTTCTACCAACTCCTGGCGCATGATGGCGATCTGTCCGGCAGGGCCACCGAACGAGATCAGGCCGAGCTTGAACCAGAAGCGCAATGCCTCGCCGAGGCTTGGCATTGCAGGCGGCTTTGTTTCTTGCGTGACCTTGCTCATGCAGGTTTCCAGTTGTGTTTTTCGTCGGTCGCTTCAACAGCATCTAGCACCCAGCGATACAGCGCGTCATACACAGGCATCATGGCGTCGAGCATTGCGTGATCGTCGGCGATGTTCTTCGAGAAACCGAGCGAAATAGCGAGCAAACCAGCGCTTTGCGGCGCGAGGTCCAATGCGTCCGTGTCTGCGCCACGCACGATGTTGGCCATGCGCTCAAGCGCGGGGCTTACGAGTTCGAACGCACGCAGGAAATTGTCAAACGAACACAGTGGCCCCGCGTGCTCAATCGGCGCACCGGGAATGTCGTAAGCAACAGCGTTGTTAGCTTTTGCAAACGTGAACACGTCACTCGTCGGCACGTAGAAAAACGCGGCGCGCGGATCAATGAAACGACGCACCAGCCAGGGGCACGCGATGCGATCAATCTTTGGTCTCGAACGCGTGACCCAGCGGCTCACCGATTCGCCTGTGACGCCGAGGTCGGGGCGCTTCTTCACGCGTGGCGCGTCGGTTTCCATCCATTGCCGTAAGCCGCCTTCGAGAAAGGTTGCATCGGCATTCTGCGCCGATAATTTTGCAGCGCCAGTGATGCCGACGTGCAAACCTTTGACGCAATAGGCGACCACGTTACTCACAGCTTTTATTTCGGGTGGTTCAAGCTGATTGGAATCGTAGTCCCAGCGAATTGAGCCAGGAATGAAGTAGTCGCTCGCGGCGAAATCAGCAGCTTTGCGGACGTCGACAAACAGCGGTGAACCAGGCGTGCCAAGCAGTCGCGACGAAGCGGCGGCGGACGTGGATGAGGGTTGAGGTGTATTGGTGTCCATCAAAAACCTTTCGAATGAAAGTGTTGCAGATTGGACGAGACACCGTCAGGGCAACATGAATATTTTTCGCGCTGCTAATGGGTTCTGCGATCAACCCACAGCCAGAAGCATACATGAATGACTTGTTTGAATGCCGTCATTCTCATCGCGCAGCGATGGGAATCCAGAAACGTGGCGAGCACAGATTTCTCGGTTTGGCGACGTTCTGGATCCCCGCGCTTTGCGCGAGAATGACGGCAGAAAGGGGTAATGCTGACAGCGATTGAGGTGGATTCAGCGAGTCGTAGTTTGCAGCGACGCGGCGGGCGTCACAGGCTTCACACCAAACACAATCCCGATGGTCACCAGCGCCAGTCCAAGCAACAAATTCCAGTACAGCGGCTCACCCAGAAAAAGCACCGCGCCAAGCGCAGAAAGTCCCGGCACCACAGCCGTGATCATCGTCGAACGAATCGGCCCGAATGTCTCGACCATGCGCACGAAAGTGATGCCGGAAATCACGACCGAACCGATGCCTTGCACCAACGCCTGAAACACGATCTCGCTCCACGGCGCTTCGCGCAAGTGGCTCACCAGCACGCCTGTCCACGCGAGCAGCGCGTACACCGGCACGAAGGTAAACGTCGCGAATACGCATACCGCGATGGTGGCCGGAATCGCGCCCATCGCGTGCTTCCTCGTCATGACGGTGTAGCTGCTCCAGACGAATGACGAGGCCAGAAACAGAAGGTCGCCCTTCCACACGTCGCCACCATCGAATGCGCGCAGCAAGCTGCTGCCACCGACCAACAAACCGCCGCCCACAATCAGCGCAAGACCCACCCAGCGTCGGCCCGAAATCGGCGTGCCAATCACGACCAGTGCGATCAGCGTTGTCCATAACGGCAACATGCCGGGCATCAAGACTGATGCATGCGCCGCCGGTGCGTACAGGAAGCCGCTATAGGCCAAGCTTGCATAAAGCACTGCTGCGAGCGTGCCCGCCATGACGGTGATGCGCCACGGGTACGGTGACAGGCCAAGCCACATTTGCGCAGCACACGGCTCGCCGCGTGCGCGCGCGCGACGCACCCACCACCAGCCCCACGGCACCATGACGATACCCGCTCCAACCATGCGCACAAACGCGATGTCGAGCGGCGTCAATGTCTTGTGCGCCATCGCCCGCGCGATGATGATGAAGCTGGTCCAGATGGCCACAGTGATGATCGCGCAAGCGATGCCGATGGTACGTTTCGAAAATTGCATCAGAGTGATTATCGGGCGAACTTCCCGACCGCAGTGCGCAATTCACGCGGCCTAGAATGCAAGGGTGACATCCGTCGTAAAAATAAATCGCGCAGCGTCAAAAATTTCCCCTCTTGCGCATGCGGGAGAGGGGTCGGGGGTGCGGGAAACGCTCATGCACACCCTGTTGACGGGCGCTAGCCCTCAATTGCATGAGCGTTAAAAACGTTGTTTCTGCGGGCGCGTTGTTCGCCGCCGCCGCGCAGTTCGGCTTTGCTGCCAAAGCCATCTTCATCAAGCTCGCGTACGCGGCGCATCCGGGGCTGGATGCGGTGACGCTGCTTGCATTGCGCATGATTTTTTCGTTGCCGTTCTTTTTGCTCATGGCCTGGTGGGCGCGGCGAGAGAGCAAGGGGACGACGCCGGTACCGCTCACGCGCAGCGATTGGGGCTTTGTGTTGCTGCTTGGTTTCATCGGTTATTACCTGTCGAGCTTCCTCGATTTTTGGGGATTGCAGTACATCAGCGCAGGCCTGGAACGTCTGATTCTTTTCACCAATCCGACCATCGTGGTGGTGATTTCTGCGTTGTTTATGGCGCGTCCGATCACGCGACGCGTGGCCGTCGCGTTGCTCGTTTCGTATGCAGGTTTGGGCCTCGCGTACTGGCATGATCTGGCGATCACCAACGACACCAGCGCGCTGGTTGCTGGCACCGGGCTGGTGTTCATGAGCGCCATTTGTTACGCGGTTTACATGGTGCTTGGCACCGGTCTGACGCGGCGCATTGGCAGCATGCGCTTCACCGCGTACATGATGCTGGTAGCCACTTTTTTTGTGCTTGCGCAGTTTTTCATCATGCGACCGTTGTCGGCGCTTGATTTGCCGATGAAGCTCTATGCGTACAGCGTGTGCCTCGCGGTGTTTTCAACCGCCGTGCCGGTGTGGATGATGGCGGAGGCATTGAAACGCATTGGCGCGAGTGATGCATCGATGATCGGCAGCGTCGGTCCGGTGCTCACCATCTTTTTGGGTGCGGCATTTTTGGGCGAGCAGATTTCGGCATTGCAACTGGTTGGCGCAGCGCTGGTGTTGGGCGGTGTGGCAATGATTTCACTCGGACGCTCGCCGTTACCGCAACCGGAAACACCGCCTACGCGCTAAATCTAGGCGTAGCCAACGCCCTGCGTATTCACGAACAGCGAATACACCGACGTGCTCGCCGTCATGAACAGGCGGTTGCGGTGAATGCCGCCGAAGCAGAGATTAGCGCAGCGTTCGGGTAGATCGATGCGGCCTATCAATTTGCCCTGCGGATTGAACACATGCACGCCGTCGAGGCCCGCGCTGCCCATGCCCCAGCCGCACCACAGATTGCCGTCGATGTCGCAGCGAAATCCGTCGGGGGTTCCGGCACCGGCTTCGATCAATACACGTTGATTGCTAAGCGTGCGGCCATCGACCACGTCATACGCCAGAATTTTGCGCGGCGTGGCGCGTGATTCGACGATGTAAAGCAGTGTTTCGTCAGGCGAAAACGCGAGACCGTTGGGCTGGTTGATGCCCTCGGCGACGATGCTGATCGAACCATCCGCATCAATGCGATAAACGTTGGTTGGCAGTTGCGGCTCGGCTTTTTCGCCTTCGTAGAAACTGAGAATGCCGAACGACGGATCGGTGAACCACACCGAGCCATCGGACTTCACCGCCACGTCGTTCGGTGAGTTAAGCGGCTTGCCTTCAAACGAATCGGCGAGCACGACGATGCGCCCGTCATGCTCGGTGCGTGTGACGCGGCGGGTGAGGTGCTCGCAGGTGACGAGGCGGCCCTGACGGTCGCGGGTGTTGCCGTTGCCGTTGTTGGACGGTTTGCGGAACGGACTCACCGCGCCGGTTTCTTCGTGCCAGCTATACATGCAGTTGCCCGGCACGTCGCTCCACACCAACATGCGGCTGTCGCCGAGCCAAACCGGGCCTTCGGCCCAACGATAACCGTGCGCGATGCGCTCCACCTTTGCCGCTGAAACCCGATAGCGATCAAACGACGGATCGATGGATACTACGGCTGGATCGGGGTAGCGGGGGCTGGGTTGCCAGTCGGACATGGTGGCTTTCTTTTGTCGTGTGGTGATGTGGCGCGATGAGCCTATACGGCGTGTCGCGGGCGGGCGTGGCGGACGTTTTGTCAGTAATCAACTTTATCGTGAAATGATTATTTCACTGGGGCTCGCGGCTGATTTGTGCATAACTCGATGTACGTCTGTATTTAGCGCTAAGCCCGCATTAAATAAGGCTTCCAGCGAAAAGCTGTCACTTGGTTGTCTTCGCAGGACGCTTCCAGTTTGCAATGGTTACTTGCTTGCCGCGCGCCACACTCAACGCACCGGCTGGGGCGTCTTTGGTGATGGTGCTGCCGCCGCCGACGGTGCCGCCGCGGCCGATGGTGACCGGGGCGATCAGCACGCAGTTGGAGCCAATGTGGACGTCGTCTTCGATCACGGTGCGGTGTTTGTTCGCGCCGTCGTAATTGGCGGTAATGGAGCCCGCTCCGTAGTTCACGCGTTCGCCGACCGTCGCGTCGCCGAGGTAGGCGAGATGATTGGCTTTCGCGCCGTTGGCGAGCGTTGAATTTTTTACTTCAACGAAGTTGCCGATGTGAACCTCATCCCCCAGTTGCGCGCCGGGGCGCAAGCGTGCGAACGGCCCGATCAGCGCGCCCTCGCCCACCGTGCAGCCTTCAAGGTGGCTCATCGGATGCACCGTTGTGTTGTTGCCGATGGTTGCGTCTTTCAGCACGCAGTTCGCGCCGATGCTGACGTTGTTGCACAGCGTGACCGTGCCGATGAACACGCAGCCGACGTCGATGAACACGTCGCCGCCGCAGATGAGTGTGCCGCGCACATCAATGCGCGACGGGTCGGCGAGCGTGACGCCCGCATTCAAAAGTTTTTCGGCCTCCATGCGTTGCACTTCGCGTTCTAACGCTGCGAGTTGGGCTTTGTCGTTCACGCCTGCAATCTCCGACTCGTTGCCGGGTTGCGTGGTGGCGACGGTCAAGCCATCAACGCTTGCCATCGCGATCACGTCGGTCAAATACAGCTCGCCCTGTGCGTTGTGCGGTGTGAGCTTGGCGAGCGCGCCGCGCAGCCACGCCGTGGGCGCGGCCATGATGCCGCTGTTGATTTCGTTGATAGCGAGGGTGGCTGCGTCGCTCGCGGCGAGCGCGTCTTTGTGCTCAACAATTTTCAGCACATCACCGCCAGCGTTCCTCACGATGCGACCGTAACCCGTCGCGTCCTTCATGTTGCAGGTAAGCAGCGCAAATGTTTTCTCATTAACGAGCGCTACCAAGGCGGCCAGTGTTTCAGCTCGGATCAGCGGCGTGTCGCCTGTGACTAATAGCGTGATGCCATCGTCCTTGATTGGCGCAAGCCCTACCGCCGCCGCATGCCCGGTGCCGTTCTGCGGGCTTTGCAATGCCCACGTCAAATTAGCGCGATCTGCGAACGCAGCTTTCACCTGTTGCGCGCCGTGCCCGACCACCACCACTGTTTTTGCGGGTTTCAATGCCGCGACGCTGGCCAGCGAATGCGCCAGCAACGGTTGTGCCGCGAGTGGTTGCAGTACTTTCGGCAACTGCGACTTCATGCGTGTGCCCTTGCCGGCGGCGAGGACGATGACGGAGAGTTGTGATGTCATAAGGGGTTGTGTTGCAGGAAAGTGACGGCGTGCAGGGATTCTACGGACGCGCGCGCTGAGTGGGCTTCCTACAATGGGCGAATTAAAAGAATCATCAAGGTGGAATGAAATGCGCACTGTTTATCTGGCCAGCGCGGTGGCTTTGTCGCTGGTTTCGATGGTGGGATCAACCGCCGCCTACGCGGCCGACGACTGCAAAAATCGCGGTGAGCTGGATACCAACTATTGCGACGAGGACAACAACCTTGTGGCTGAAGCGCCGAAGGACAAAGCGAAGTGGAAAGACCCATCCACGCTGGTGTTCGCCTACACGCCGATTGAAGATCCGGCGGTGTACGCCAATCTGTTCAAAGGCTTCACTGAATATCTGGGTGCCTGTACACAGAAAAAAATCGTTTATTACACCGTGCAAAGCAACGCCGCGCAGATCGAGGCGATGCGTTCCGGGCGCCTGCATGTAGCCGGACTCGCGTCCGGTGAAACTGGGTTTGCGGTGAATCTCGCAGGTGCGGTGCCGTTTGCTATCAAGGGCAACAAGGATGGCCCGCGCATGTATCGGCAAGTGGTGGTGGTGAAAAAAGAAAGCAACATCAAAACGATTGCCGACTTGAAGGGCCGCAAGGTAGCGCACACCGCGCCCTCGTCTAATTCGGGGCACCTGGCACCCCTCGCGTTGTTCCCGAAAGAAGGCGTGACGCCGGGCAAGGACTACAACATTGTGTTCTCCGGCAAGCACGACCAGTCGCTCGCGGGTGTGCTCAAGGGCGACTACGAAGCCGCACCGATTACCAGTGACATCTATGACCGCTGGATCATGCGCGGCCAGATGAAGGCGGACGACACGCGCATCATCTATCGCTCGGGCACCTTCCCGACCTCATCGTTCGCGTATGCGCATGACCTGACGCCGGTGCTTGCGGACAAGATCAAGAAGTGCTTCTTCGACTACAAATTCTCACCCGAGATGCAGAAAGAATTCCTCGGCGATGACCGCTTTCTGCCGGTCGATTACAAGAAGGATTGGGAACTGGTACGCGCGGTTGCCGTCGCCTCTGGAACCCCGTATAACCGGGCGCAGTTTGACAAAGACAGCAAGAAAAAGTGACGCCATCGCGGCGCCATCCTCGCGAAGCGGGGATCCAGTTTGTGTGCACGCACCAATTTTTAACCACGATGGATTCCCGCCTGCGGCGAGAATGACGACATAAATCAGGAGAGACTGTTAATGATCACGAATACTCAGAGACGCTGGGCCCCGCTCTTCGCCGGGGCGACGATGGTGTGTGTGCTGGCTGCGGCATCATCCGCCGCCTGGTCGCAAGCCGCCTGCAAAAGTCGCGGCGACCTTGACGCCAATTACTGTGACGAGAACGGTGACCTCGTCGCCGATCTGCCCAAAGACCCGAAGAAGTGGAAGAACCCGTCGACACTTGTGTGGGCCTATACACCGGTGGAAGACCCCGCTGTTTACGAAAAAATATTCGCGCCTTTCACGCAGCATCTCGCCGCTTGTATCGGCAAAAAAGTGGTGTTCTTTCAGGTGCAGAACAACGCGGCTGAGATCGAAGCCATGCGCTCGGGGCGTTTGCACGTGGCAGGTTTCTCGACCGGGCCAACCGCGTTTGCGGTGAACGTGGCCGGTGCGGTGCCCTTTGCAGTGAAGGGTTTCGAGAAAGACTTTCAGGGCTATAACCTGATCGTCATCACCAAAGCCGCAGGCTCGATTCAGAAGCTTGCCGATTTGAAAGGCAAAAAAGTCGCGCACACGTCGCCTTCGTCGAACTCCGGCAACATGGCTCCGCGTGCGTTGTTTCCGGCCGAAGGCGTAACGCCGGAAAAAGATTACACGGTGGTGTATTCCGGCAAGCATGACTCGTCGATCCTGGGTGTGGCGAAGGGTGACTACGATGCGGCTCCCGTTGCATCCGACGTGTACGATCGCATGGCGCGACGCGGACAGATCAAGGAAAGTGATTTTCGAGTGATCTATCGCAGCAAGAAATTCCCGACATCGAGCTTTGCCTACGCGCATGACCTAGAGCCTAAGCTGGCCGATAAGGTGCTGTCCTGTTTTTATGACTATCGCTTCAACGCGGAAATGCAAAAAGCGTTTGACGGCGCAGACCGCTTTTTCCCGATCAACTACAAAACGACGTGGGAGCCCGTGCGTGCGGTCGCAGCCGCCGGTGGCGAGAGCTTCGGCAAAGCAGCCTACGTGAAGGAGTCTGAGCGCGAAGCGGCGGCTGCGGCAGCGAAGAAAAAATAGTCGATGAGTGCTCTGAGCATCAAGCACCTGGTCAAGGAATATGTGCCCGGCAAACCGGTGCTCAAAGACATCTCGCTCGACATCGAAGGTCGCGGCATCACCGCTATCATCGGCCCTTCCGGCACTGGCAAATCGACGCTGATCCGTTGCGTCAACCGTCTCATCAATCCGACGTCGGGTGAGATTTTGTTCGAGGGACAAGATCTCGCCAAACTCTCGGGCACCCCGCTGCGCGAGGCGCGTCGCCGCATTGGCATGGTGTTTCAGGAATACAACCTGGTCGAGCGCCTGACGGTGATGGAGAACGTGCTCTCGGGACGCTTGGGTTATGTGAGCGCATGGACGGCGTGGCGCCGCAAGTTTGACGATGCCGATATTCAGAAAGCGTTTGCGTTGTTGAGGCGCGTGGGCCTCGCGGACTTTGCCAATCGCCGTGCTGATGAACTCTCCGGTGGACAGCGGCAGCGCGTAGGCATTGCGCGCGCCGTCATGCAGTCGCCGGGATTGTTGTTGGCCGATGAGCCGACCTCCTCGCTCGACCCAAAAACGTCGGTTGAAATTATGGAGGTGATGCGCGATCTCGCCGCCGAAAACAGCATCCCGGTGATGATCAACATTCACCAGGTTGAGCTCGGCAAGCGCTTTGCGGAACGCATCATTGGCATGAGCGAAGGGTTGGTGGTGTACGACGGCGCGCCGGATGGTTTAAACGCGGACATTCTCAAGAAGATTTATGGCGGTCAGGATTGGTTGGCGACGTGAGTGCTGCTTCATTGTCTGAACAGACCTCGGTGTCCCGAGCAGATTTCTTCGCGCCGTCCATCGCGAAGCGTTTGGCCTATGTTGGCGTGCTGGTCTACCTTATCTATGCCGCTGCAACGCTCGGCTTATCGCTTGAACGCGTGCAACAGGGTATCGGCCACGGGGTGCGCTTTCTGACGGGCTTTTTCCCGCCGAACTTTACGCAGACCGACATCCTCCCCGGGTTGCTGGAATCGCTGCAAATTGCGCTGTTGTCGTCGCTGTTCGGCACCGTGCTGGCGATCCCGATTGCTGTGCTCTCGGCGCGTAATTTGATGCCACCCTGGGTGAGCTGGACGGCACGCCTGATCATCATCTTCTGCCGCTCCTTCCACCCGGTGATCATCGCGATTATTGCGGTGAAGGCGGTGGGCTTCGGGGCGCTCGCGGGCATCATCGCGCTGACCTTTGCCAGCGTTGGTTTTGTAGGCAAGTTACTCGCCGAGGCGATTGAAGAAATTTCGCTGAAGCAGATTGAGGCGATCCGTGCCACCGGTGCGTCGTTTATGAATGTGATTGCGTTTGGTGTAGTGCCACAAGTGATGAACCGCTTTATCGGCTTCGTGGCCTACGAAACCGACAGCAATCTGCGTAACTCAACCATGGTTGGCGTGGTCGGCGCGGGCGGCATCGGCGGCACGCTGTTCTCGGCGTTTCAGCGTTTTGACTACGACTTCGTCGCGGGCATCATCATCTGCATCATCGGCCTGGTAATGATCGGTGAAGTGCTGCAAATTTATGTGAAGCGGGTGTTCCGGTGAGCGCCCACGTCGGCGCTGATCCGGCATCGGCTACCGCCGAACTCAATCGCTGGATTCGTTTCACACCGGCCCAGCGATTGGCGCGTTTTGCGGTGTTCTTCGCGATGGCGGCAGCGATTGGCTGGGCGCTAAAAACCATCGAGATCATTCCCGAGTTTTTGTACGACGCACCCGAACAGGTGGTCGACATGGGTAAACGCATGTGGCCTATCGACTGGGCACATTTTTGGCCGGTCGTCTGGCCCGCTTTGGTCGAGACGATGCACATCGCGGCGATGGCCACGATTCTTGGCTTGATGATGGGCATCCCGGTGGGCTTTCTGGCAGCAAAAAACGCCACGCCGTTTCTTTGGGTGAACCTGATTGCCAAATTTATTCTGGTCGCTACGCGCTCAATCTCCACGCTGATCTGGGCGCTGTTTTTCGTCGCCATGTTCGGCCCCGGTCCGCTCGCGGGTGCGCTCGCGATTGCGTTCCACTCGATTGGTTTCATTGGCAAGATGTTTTCGGAAGGCGTTGAAGAGGCCAATCGCGGCAGTATCGAAGCGCTGCAGGCGACAGGCGCAACGCGCATGCAGCAAATTCTGATGGGTTACTGGCCGATGGTGTTGCCAACCTTCTGGTCGGTCGCCCTGTTCCGCTGGGACATCAACGTGCGCGAATCGGCTGTGCTCGGGCTGGTCGGCGCGGGCGGCATCGGCATGGCGCTGAACGCGGCGATTGATCTTATCCAGTGGGATCGTGTGTCGCTGGTGCTATTCACCATTTTTATCGTGGTGATTCTGATTGAAACGATCGTCACGCAAATTCGCAAACGGGTGATTTAGCAGGGCGGCAGGCGCGCTGCTTACAATCAGGTTTACTTCGTCTCGTTCAGATCCTCCGACAAAAATGAGCCCCGAGCTGCCTGGCCCCCCGGCTACGCCAGCCGCCATGTTGCTGGCGACGCACGAACAACTGCGCGCGTTGACCGAGAACGTGCCGGTAAGTCTGGCCTGTTTTGATGCCAGAAACCTGTGTTTTGTCTACGCGAACGCCCGTTTTGCGCGGTTGGTCGGTCGGGAGCAGGCGTCCCTGATCGGGAGGAGTCTCACTGACACTGTCGGTGAAATAATTGCCAGTGCAGCGCAGGCGCGTATCGATCAGATGGTCGCCGAACGTCGCCGTATCAAATTCGACTATTGCCTTGAGCGCGCGGATCACGTTGACTTGTGGTTTGATGTGCATCTGGTGCCGGACTTCGGAGCGAGCGGTGAGGTGACGCTTTGTTACGTGCTGATGACCGACACCACGGCGCATCGTGAAGCGACCCGACTGGCGCACGAAGCGGCAGAACGCTTGCGCAAGTTCATGGAGGCAAGCACTGAGGGGATGGTGTTTCATGACGGCGGAAAAATCGTCGATGTAAATCCGCCACTGTTGCGCATGCTGGATTACGGCTTCGACGAAATTGTGGGTCAGAGCCCGTTGAAATTCATTGCGCCTGACGCACAGACCGAAGCGTTGGCTGCCATCGCGGTGTCGCGCGAAACGACCTACGACAGCGTGCTGATTCACCGCAACGGCTCACGCATTCCGGTGCAGTTTTCGTCGCGCAATTTGCTATGGAATGGCAAACTGGTTCGCATGAGCATCGTGCGCGACATGACCGAGCGTGTCGCCGATGCCGCGCGCATTCACTTTCTGGCGATGCACGATTCACTCACTGGTCTGGCCAACCGAACGCAGCTGAATGAACGGCTCGCGCTGCTGCTCGATGGCGCGGGAGCCACGCGAACGCGGCTCGCCGTGCTGTTCATTGATATCGACCATTTCAAGCGGATCAATGATTCTCTGGGTCATGCTGCCGGCGATGAGCTGCTGATTACGTTCGCTGAACGACTGAGGACGCAATGCGGCGATGGTGCGCTGCTTTCGCGACTGGGAGGGGACGAGTTTGTGGTCATACAAAAGCTGAGCGTCAGTCATGATGCGACGGCGGCGTTTGCGCGATGTTTACTCGACGCGCTAGCCGAGCCGATCAATATTCAGGGGCGACACATGGTGGTCACTGCCTCAATCGGGATTGCGTCCTTTCCGGAAGACGGGCACAGTGGTAACTCGCTGCTTAAAAATGCCGATGCGGCGATGTATCTGGCGAAATCGCAGGGACGGGCAACGTTGCGCTTTTTTGATGCATCGCTTGCGCAAGCGGCCGATCAGGCGCTTGCCATCGAAGCGCAACTGGGTGAGGCCATTCGTAATCATGAGTTTGAGTTGTTCTATCAGCCGCAGTTGAGGGAGCCCGACGGTGTTTTGATTGGCGTTGAGGCGTTGATCCGCTGGCGACATCCGGTACTCGGCCTCATCGGCCCCGCGCAGTTTATTGCCGTGGCGGAAGGGCTGCAGCTCATCGTGGCCATCGGCCAGTGGGTGCTCGATGAAGCATTGGCGCAGGTGTTGAAGTGGAAGGCGGCTGGCTGGCCTGAGCCGCGGGTCGCGGTCAATCTGTCGAGCGTGCAGTTCCGCGCGTCGAGCTTCGTGGAATCGGTGCTCGCGGCGTTGCGCCGACACGGACTTGAGGGCGAGAATCTGGAGCTTGAGCTGACCGAGCGCATGCTGATGGACGAGAGCGACGATACCGCGGCAACTCAGGCGACACTGGCCGCGTTGACCGCAGCCGGAATCAGCGTTGCTATTGACGATTTCGGCACTGGCTACTCGTCGTTGTCGCACCTGCGTACGCTGCCGATTGATCGACTGAAGATCGATCAGTCGTTCGTGCGTGAAATCGCTGATTCGCGCGACTGCTTTGCCATTACGGAGGCCACCATTCGGCTCGCATCAAGCCTTGGCATTTTGACTATTGCGGAGGGTGTTGAGACCGAAGAGCAGCGGGCCATCCTGCAACAAATGCATGTCCATGCCACGCAGGGTTTTCTCATCGCGCGACCCATGTCAGGCCGCGATTTTGAGTGCTGGCTACAGACCGCAAAATTCGAATAATTGCAGGGAACGTTAATGATTCAGGTGTACGGCATCGCCAATTGCGACAGCGTGAAAAAGGTTCGCGCGTGGCTCGATGCACAGAGCGTCGCATACACGTTTCATGACTACAAAAAGCAGGGCGTGCCCGAGGCTGAGTTGAAGCGTTGGGTTGCGGTGAAGGGCTGGGAAACGCTGCTCAACCGCAAAGGCACCACGTGGCGTGCGCTTGATGACGCGGTCAAAGCGAGCGTGGTGAATGGTGCGTCAGCGATTGCTGTGATGCTGGCCCATGCGAGCGCCATCAAACGGCCTGTCGTAACGCACGGCGATACGATTATTGTGGGCGTAGATTTAGAGGCGCTGGCAGCGCTGTAGCCTCACTCTGATTGCAACACTTGCCCGTCAACATCCACCGCCAAGTAGCTCACGCCCTGCCCCTCTAAAAACACAATAGCCTCTGGTCCTTTGAGCATGGCGGTCGTCGACATCGCGCCTGCCGCCACGCACACTGGCGCGATGACGCTGATCGATTGCCAATGCTGCGCGGGCCAGCCCGTTTTTGGGTTAAGGATGTGGCAAAAACGCTGCTCATCTTCAACAAAAAACCGTTCGTAATCACCGCTGGTGGCGAGTGCGCCAGAGCTGATCGGGATGCTGGCGATGACCGCGTTGTCTTGTCTTGCTTGTCTTGGCTGGCGAATGCCCATCAACCACGGTGAGCCGTCGGCCTGCGGCCCGATTACCCGAATGTCGCCGCCGAGATTCACCAGTCCGTGTTGCGCGCCTTCGTTCGCGAGCAATGTCGCGGCGCGATCTGCGGCGTATTCCTTGCCGAAGCCGCCGAAGTCCAGCTCCATGCCGTGTTGCGTGAGTTGCGCGGTTTGATCGTTCCACTGCACGTGATTCCAGCCGATGCGTGGCAGCACTTCAGCCAGCTGTTGTGGTGATGGTTTGCGTGCTGTTTTGAAGTCCCACACCTGCCGCAGCACGCCTGACGTTGCGTCGAACAAGCCGTCGCTCAGCTCGAATAGCTGCGTGGCAAAGGCAAGTAGCTGCGCGGTTTCTGCGTCGATGGCAATCGCCTCGCCGTTGCCTGCTGCGGCGTTGATTTGCGACACGACGCTGTCCATTCGGAAGCGCGAATATTTGGCTTCGATGCGTCGCACTTCGGCAATCGCCAGCCCGGCCAGCGTCTGCGCACGCGCCGCTGAAACGCCCGTCAGACGCACTTCGCAATCGCTCGCCATCGCGACGAATTGAACGCCGTGGTCCAGCAATGCGCCGGGCGTGCTGTTGGCTAACTGCGGCACATCAGCTTTTCTGACAAAGCGCCGTTGGACGTGGGGTTAGCGCCTGTTTGGGCGAAAGTCGAGTTACTGCGCAAATAGCCATTAAGCCCACGTCAAAAAAGCACTTGCCACTGAAAGCTAATGGATGATTTCAGGGTTGCACAATCTGAAACGAGGCGACCAGATTGTCCACCGTTGCCAGTTCGGCGCCCGCCTCAGCGAGCGCCGAGTTCACTTGCGCTTTGATCGCGTCGGCCGACAAATCGCCCGAAGGACAGGTGCTGTGACCGTCTTGTGCGACGGTGACCGCAAAGCCATGCGTCAGCGCAGCCTTCGCCGTATTGGAAACGCAAAACTCGCTCTGCAATCCGCACAGCACGAGCGAGTCGGCCTTCATGTTTGCGAGTACCTGTGCGAGATCAGTGTCTTCAAAAGCACTCGATGCACGTTTGTGAACGACGGCCTCGGCCGCCTGCGGTACCAGCGCTTCGTGCAGCGCCCATTGCGGCGTGTCGACCGTGAATAACTCGCCGGGGCCTTCGCAATGCTGGATGAACACCACTGGCGCACCGCCGCGTCGGGCCGCGTTCAGCAGCCGCGTTGCGCTGTCGATTAACGCATCTGGCTGGTTGACAGGCGCGTGGAGAACGCCGTCAAATGCGCCGCGTTGAACGTCGATGATCAGGAGTGCGGTGTGGGGCATGATGTGCTGCTTGCGTCTGGCGTTAGTCAGAGGTTCCAACAAAGTATTCAAGCACTTCATCGCCCCTAGCATCAAACGCCCCGGTGGAGCGCCAGCCGAGGTGGCGATAGAAGCCGTAAGACCGGCTGGCGGGGTCGGATGAGCAGCCGAGGAACAGTCGGGTGAAGCCTATGTTGCTGAGTGTTTCTACGACGTGGGCCAGGAGCACCTTGCCGATGCCTTGGTTCTCATATGCGGGCAGCAGTGCGAGCACTTCGATTTCGCCAGACGCGGTTGCGCCGAAGCAGTAGCCGACGATTTCTCCATCGGCGAGGCAAACGTAGCCCGGCAATGATCCTCGGCGCACTGATTCGGCCCACGAAGCCACGGTGATGCCGACTTCGCTGAGCCTTTCGGCTGAGACCGCGTTCTCTCGCGTTCGGCCACGCAGGTCTACGCAGGTTGCAATGTCGCTTGGAACGGCGGCTCTGTATTCGAGTGATGAATGAGTTGACATGGGTCGCGAGAGCGAAAGGTTTGATTACAACAAGTTAGCGTCACTGAATCAAGTAAATCGCGACGCTCAACTCGGTACGCAAAATTTCACGCCATCGCCATCCCAGCCCAGCGTGACGAAGGCGTTGTAAATCGCGGTGTCGGTGGTGAAGCGGTGATTGGGGTTGTCGGGGAATTTGGCCTGTCCGCGAAAGATTCGGTACACCGGTGTCAAGCCCGCTGCGCAGGTGCCGCCGACGCCTTCGACGGTGGGCGTGAACGCGTGCGAATCCACGCCTTCGTCGTATGGCAGGCGCGGCGCTTGGATGTTGGCGGGATTGAGGCTTGCGAGCAGGTCTTTCTCGCCTTGCACCAGGGTGTAGAAATGTGAGCCGCGCGAGTTTTTCACCGCCACCTGATCGAAGTAGTAACGATTGATTGCGGTCGATCCGGGTTGCGCCTCGGTATACACCGCGAACGACTTGCCGGTGCGCTGCCACGCCGCGATGCCGTCGAGGAGCGCAATGTCACTGGCGCGCGACGTGATGAAGTAATAGTCGAGCGCGGGGAAGTAGTACTCGACCATCGTGGTGGTGGTGGGTGCCGTCGCAGCGCCCGTGCCTGCGAGCGAGACGGTGCTGGTGGTGACCGCCGCGTTGTGGGTGATGGTGAGCGTGCCCGAGCGTACGCCAGTGGCGGCAGGCGTGAAGGTCAGGGTCAGGCTGCAGCTGGCGGACACGGCCAGCGCGGTGGTCGGCGTGCAAGTGCCGCCAACGCGCGCGAACTCGCTGTTGCTGATGCTGATCGCCGAGAGTTGCAGTGTGGCAGCGCCCGTGTTGGTGAGCATGACGGTTTGCTGGCTGCTGGTGCTGCCGGTGTTAACCGCGCCGAAGCCGAGCGTGGTGCTTGACAACGAGGCCACCGGGGCGGTGTTGGTCGCGCTCGGGTTGGCGATGTAAGCGGCGAGATCGGTGAGTTGTGCGTCGGTCAGCCGACCGCGCAAAAACGCCATGGTTGAAACGCCACTGTTGATGGCGTTTTTGATGGCTGTTGGATTGTTACTGCCGTTCCGAATGCGGTTTTGGTTGGTGGTCGGATCGCCCGCATGGCATTGCGCGCTTGAACAACTAGGCTGGCCGGACACCAGTGTGGTGGTGTACAGCGTCCGCCCGTTGGTCACGCTTTGGGCGTGTACGTCAGTGAAGATCGAGCCAAGCACGGCGAGCGTAAACGCTAGCAAGACTGGGTATGTGGGGTGATGTGATGTGGGCGACATACGCTGTACTCTCTTAAAGGTTGCCGTTGACGGGTGGCACCCGCCGACCGACTGGGCAACCATATCGCGTATTCGATCTCTGTTAGCGTGACTTCCGGTTACAAAACGTAACGAGAAGCCGAGCGTTTTGCCGAATCTTTCTCGTTACGGCAGGTTTGCTCGGGCGGTTTTAGCGGCCACGCGCGCTCTGGCGAGGTGCGACCGCCACTGCGCTCGGGCCGTCCCAACGCTGACGCAGCCCTACGCCGCCAGTCGCGCTTCGATCTTCGCCTTGGTCGCTGGCAACTCTGCGGGCAGGTTGTGCGCGAGTTGCGTGAACAGTGCTTCGTGCAGCTTCATCTCGGCTGTCCACGCGTCTTTGTCCATGCGGGTGACGCTTTCGTATTGCGCCGCGCTGAAATCGGTGCCGTTCCAGTTCAGGTCAGCGTAGCCCGGTGTGATGCCAAACGCGTGATCAACGCCTTTGCCCTGACCTTCAACGCGTTCCAGCATCCATGCCATGACGCGCATGTTGTCGCCGAAACCGGGCCATACGAATTTGCCGTCGGCATCCTTGCGGAACCAGTTGACAGTGAAGATTTTGGGCAACTTGGCACCGGAGTCGGCGAGCTTTTTGCCGAGGCTCAACCAGTGTGCGAAGTAGTCGCTCATGCTGTAGCCGGCGAACGCGATCATGGCGAACGGGTCACGGCGCACCACGCCGACTTGCCCGACGATGGCCGCAGTGGTCTCGGAGCCGAGTGTGGCGGCCATGTAGACGCCCTCGGTCCAGTCGCGCGCTTCGGTTACGAGCGGCACGGTGGTGCTGCGGCGACCGCCGAACACGAACGCGTCAATCGGGACACCTGCGGGGTTGTCCCATTCGGGGTCGAGCGCGGGATTGTTGGTGGCGGCCACCGTGAAGCGTGAATTTGGGTGCGCGGCTTTGGCGCCAGTTTCCTTGGCGATGGCCGGCGTCCAGTCTTTACCCTGCCAGTCGATCAGGTGCGCAGGCGGCGTGTCGGTCAGGCCTTCCCACCACACGTCACCGTCGTCGGTCAGTGCGACGTTGGTGAAGATGGTGTCGCGCTCAATCGAGGTGAGGCAGTTGAGGTTGGACTTTTCGTTGGTGCCGGGGGCGACGCCGAAGTAGCCCGCCTCGGGGTTGATCGCGTACAGACGGCCGTCTTTGCCCGGTTTGATCCATGCGATGTCGTCGCCGATGGTGGTGACCTTCCAGCCCTCGAAACCTTTGGGTGGAATCAGCATCGCAAAATTGGTCTTGCCGCAGGCCGACGGGAAGGCCGCGGCGACGTGATATTTCTTGCCTTGCGGATTGGTGACGCCAAGGATCAGCATGTGCTCGGCGAGCCATCCCGTGCCGCCTGCGGCAGCTGCGCTGCGGCCCATATTCGACGCAATGCGCAGCGCGAAACACTTTTTGCCGAGCAGCGCGTTGCCGCCGTAGCCGGAACCGAAGCTCCAGATTTCGCGCGTTTCGGGGTAGTGCACGATGTATTTAGTCTTGTTGCATGGCCACGGGTTTGCGTTTACCGCATCCTTTTGACCGGGCTCCAGCGGCGCGCCGACGGTATGCACGCAAGGCACGAATTCGCCGGATTCGCCGAGCACGTCAATGGCACCTTTGCCCATGCGCGTCATGATTTTCATGTTGACGGCGACGTAGGCCGAATCGCTGAGTTCAACGCCGATGTGCGCAATCGGCGAGCCAAGCGGGCCCATCGAAAACGGCACCACGTACATCGTGCGACCACGCATCGCACCGGTGAACAACGGGTTCAGCGTGGCGCGCATTTCGGCTGGTGCCATCCAGTTGTTGGTCGGGCCGGCGTTCTCTTTTTTCTCGCAGCAGATGAAGGTGCGGTCTTCGACGCGGGCGACGTCGGACGGGTCGCTGCATGCGAGGTAGGAATTTGGGCGCTTGGCTTCGTTCAGTTTTTTGAACACGCCCGCTTTGACCAAGTCGGCGCATTGCTGGCTGTATTGCTCGTCCGAGCCGTCGCACCAACTGATGTGGGCAGGCTGCATGAGCGCTGCCATTTCACGAACCCAGGCCAAGAGGCGAATGTTCTTAACGTAGGTGGGAGCGAGGACGGAGGCTTGTAGCGTGGCGAGCGTTTCTGGCTGGTTCATGAGCAAATAGGGGAATGAGGTTGCGACAGGAAAAGAAGCCGCAAACAACGAGCTGGGTGAGCCGTGCGCGTGGCGGGCTGCACCGGGCCGGATGGGCCGTTGTTGACGCAGAACGGTCATTTTAGGCGAAGGCTACGGCTGGCTACATGGAACCGTTATGCGCGTTAGGCATGGCGAGATGCGATTCGCTAATAGCCTTGAAAGGCCCATCTGCGGGCTTATAGCTTTCTGTTGAAAGCGGCGTTTTATTGGGGCAAAGGCACTGATATGACTATATATCGATAACTGGCGAAATGTGGCACTAAGCCCATATTAAACAACGCTGTCCGCTAAAAGCTGATAAGAATACAAGAGCGCCGACGGGCGCTAAAAACCCAGTTCGTAGTTTTCTGTAGTTTTTGCTTCGGGCAAAACAAAGCCCACTGAACAGGGACTTTGATGGTTGTTCAGCGGGCTTGGCGGCGTAGGTAGGCTTAGGGCACGATGGCCGTAGTGAAACTACGCTTTCGGCTTGAACTCTTTCGGGCACGCGCCGTCTTTTTGCGCCATCACCCAGTCGACGATTTTGCTAATGTCGTCGTTGGCCACTGACGGATGAGCGGGCATCGGGATTGGGCCCCAGACGCCTGCGCCGCCTTCTTTAACGTGTTTGATCAGGCCCGCTTTGTTCGCGGCGAGCTTTTTCGCGTCGCTGCTGCCGTAGCAAGCGGCCACCGCGTTATACGCTGGGCCGACGACTTTTTTGTCGACCTGATGGCAGGCGGTGCAGCCTTTGGCGGCGGCAAGCGCGGCGTCAGCATGGGCAACATTGAGGAAGGCCACGGGCGCTATGGCTGCGGCGACGAATAACGCTATCTTTTTCATTGAGGGGAGTCCTTGAGATTTACAGGAAATAGTCTAACGGAACGGGGCGTTGCAACGCGCATGCCACGGCGCACGCATGTCATAACGCTCGATGCGCAAAATCGTTGTCGTCGCTGCGTCAGGTTACGTTCTGGCCGATTTTCCGCCGTTGTCCTACGGAACAAGCGCGGGCAGTGGCCCACAATCACGCGTGCTGCGTCGTAGAGCGCGTGTTGATGCAACCAAACCCGTTACCAGCGGTTCTACTGACTTCCCGCGCTTCCCGTGCCAAAGCGTCGATCCGAAATTTAGCCTGCCGACTTTATGACCTGTGTGACCTTTGCGCCCTTTGCGCTGCTCCGATGATCCAGAAATGCGCGGCCTTGTTCCGTTTCCACTCACTCATTCGTGGTCGTCATCCCTTGGCGGCGCTCACCCTTGCCTGCGCGGTCGGCATCAGTTTGCCTGCTTCGGCTGCTGCTTCGTATTCCGTCAAGTTCGAAGGCCCGACCGCGTTGTGTGCGCTGGCCGAACAATACTCCGACCTCGCGCGATTTGAGTCGCTGGAGGACGTGTCGAGCAATGAGCTGTCGCGCCTGATCAATGAAGCGCCCGTGCAGTTGGGCAAGCTGTTCGCCACCGAGGGCTATTTCAATCCGGTGATTCGCGTGGAGCGGCCGGCATCAGTTGCCGGAACGGTGCCGCAGTTGCGCGTCATCATCGAGGCCGGCCCGCAGACACTGATCGACGCGGTCGAGTTGGCACCTGCGGGCGCAATTACGCAGGTCGCCGATGATGCCGGTGGCAACCGGATCGAGCGAGTCCAACAGCAATGGGCGCTGTCAAAGGGCGCGCCGTTCAAGCAGGTAAGCTGGAGTGACGCTAAGAACACATTACTCACGTCGCTGTGGGTGGATCGCTACCCGGCGGCGCGCATTGTGGACAGTCAGGCGACCATTGACGCCGACGCCAACCTCGCACGGTTGAAGGTTGATTACGACAGCGGGCCGCTGTTTTTATATGGCGAAACGCAGGTGAGTGGCCTCGCGAAATTGCCACGCTCGGTGGTTGACAATTTGTCCAGTCTGCGCGCCGGTCAGCCGTACGTGCAAAAGCAGATGCTCGATTTTCAGGATCGGCTGCTGGGCAGTGGTTTGTTTGATTCCGCGACAGTACAAATCGAGCCTGATCCGGCGCTCGCCGAAGCGGTGCCGGTGCAGATTCGACTGCGCGAGCGGGCGATGCAAACGCTGGTGCTCGGGCTCGGTTACAGCACGTTGTCGGGGCCGCGTGCGACCATTGAGCACAGTTTGTTGCGCGTGTTTGATTTTGACTGGCAGGTGAAAACCACGGCCAAACTGGCGCGCGATGATCGCAGTTTTTCCACCGAGTTTTTGTCCTATCCCCTGCCGAATTTCTACCGCAATTTATTTGCTGCCAGCCTGTCGCGGCTTGATGCGGGGGGAATGGTCATCATTCAAGAGCAAATGCGCGTCGGTCGTCGCTACGACGCCGATCGCATTACGCGGCTTTATTACCTTGCGGCGATTCGCGACACGACCAGCACCCTTGAACCGCTCAGCGGGAGCGCTGTTTTATACAAATACGAATGGCGCTATTTGAGCGTCGACAGCCCCCTCTTCCCGACCCGCGGCTTTGCCGTGACCGCGCAGGGCGGCGGTGGCGTGCGTTTTGGCAAGGTCAACAGCGGACAACCGTTTTTACGCGCGACCGGCCGCTTCAATTTGTATCAACCGCTCGGCGGACTATGGCTGAGCCAGTTGCGCGTTGAGCTCGGGCACGTTCTCACCAACAAGCCAGAAGGCATTCCGCAGACGCTGTTGTTTCGCGCCGGTGGCATCGACTCGGTGCGCGGGTATGGGCGTCAGAGCCTCGGCGTTGCGGGCCCCGGCTATGCCGCTGGCGGGCGCTTTTTGATGACCGGCAGCGCTGAAATCGCGCGCGAGATTTTCCCGACTTGGTACGGCGCGGTGTTTGTCGATGTCGGGGATGCTTCGCGGCAACTGTCCGACTGGAGCGCGAAGCTGGGCTACGGTGTTGGCGTGCGCTGGCGCAGTCCGGTCGGGCCGGTGAAGGCCGATATTTCATACGGACAAGCGATTAAAAAGTTTCGACTGGATGTATCGGTCGGGGTGACGTTTTGATCGCGCCGCCAGTGGCGACGGGGGCGACGGGGGCGACGGTGCCGACAGTACGCAAGCGACGCTGGTTATTGTGGACCCGACAGTACGCAAGCGACGCTGGTTATTGTGGACCTCCCTTGCCCTGGGCGGATCGCTCATCGTGCTCACGGCGCTGGTGATTGGCGGCGCGTTTTGGCTGTTGCAAAACCTCAGCGGGCAACAGCAATTGCTATCCTGGCTGCCGGGGCTAAGCTCGGACGCGGTGCAGGTGTTTGAACCCTCCGGCGACCTGCGTAGTAACTTCGGTGCGAAGCGGGTGCGCATTCATACCAAGAACGCAGATATTGTGATCGACGGTCTGCGCTACGAGTTGCGCGGTTACGAGGTGCGCCCCCCGCTATTTCATTTCAAGACGCTCACGGCGGATACGGTGACCGTGACGACGCGCACACCGGACGAGCCCACGGTGGCGCCTGCGAACTTGAAGCTGCCGTTCGTGCTGCGAGTCGATGCGCTCGACGTTGGCAAGCTCGTGGTGCGACCGGAATCCCTCGCGGCGGATCAACCGGGCACTGTAGTTCAGAGCATTCGCGGCCAGCTCGCGTTGCAGAACGACAAGCACACCGTTACGCTGAACTCCGCGGTCATCGATACGCTGCAAATCAGTGGCGATGTTGAGGTGGGCGCGGCGGCAACGATGCCGCTCACGGCGCAGATTCAGGCGCGGCAGATCGCGGGCGAAGACGTTGGGCTTGCGTGGTCAGCCAATGCCAAATTGCTCGGGACACTCACCGAGATCAAGATCGACAGCGCCGTTATTGCAGCAGATCAAACACTGACCGCGCAGGCGATCGTGCGGCCGTTTGCGACGGTGCCCGTGACCACGTTAAACGCCGCATTTGATCGCCTGGATTTGCGCAAACTGCGCGCCTCAATGCCGCAAACAGCGCTTACCGGCAAGGCCCTCATCGCGCTCGACAAAGTGCCGCTGCAAATTGACATCAATGCGGTCAACACACTGCCCGGCGGCGTCGACAGCGGGCGCTTGCCGATTGCGGAACTATTGGTGCGTGCCAACGGGGTGGTTAATCAGCCGAAGCGCTGGACGATCAACCAGTTCAATGCGCGCTTGCAAGGTCGAGCAGCGGCAGGAACCATCACTGGCAGCGGCGAATGGCAAGACGGGCCGTGGGCGATCAAATTCGACGCGCGTGGTGTTCGCTTGCAGGAGCTGCAAAGCACATTGCCCGCGCTGGAACTCAATGGAGACGTGCGCGCAGATGGCAGCGGTATCGATTTCGCAAAGCAGCCTATCGCGTTGAAAGCGCGACTTAACGGCGCCGCATTAGGCGATTTGCGCACCATTCCGATCGCGTTGCGCAAAGGTTTTGTCGGCGAGTTTGATGCGCAGCTGCTCGCGGAAAAAATCGATCTGAAGCAACTGAAATTGACTGTTGGCGACACTCAGTTGACCGCGACTGGAAAGGGGCAATTGCTGGGAAGCGTCAACCGTAAAACATGGCAGATTGACAGCGACGCACAATGGTTGCGCTTCGATCCCTTCCTGTGGTCAACCGCCGCACCAACGCAGAGCGCGCAACTCAACGGCGGAATGAAAGTCACCGCCACGCTGCCAGCCAATGCGTTGCAGAAAGCGCAAGCGCTCACCGTGCAGGCGCAGTTGCAGGACAGCCGTTGGGCGGGGCAAGCGCTGGCCGCAAAGTTCGACGCGCGTCTGGTGGAAGCGCTGACGACTGCGAGTAATCCGTTGCGCATTGAGAGCAGCGGGCAAGCGCGTTTGGGTGGCAACAATGTCAATTGGTCGGGACGAATTGGCGCGATCAGCGACGTGTTGCAATGGAAGCTCGATGCTGCAGCGTTGAATGAGTTGCTGGCCACGGCAAAGGTACAAAATACGGCGTTGCAAGGTCGTTTGATCGCCGACGGCCAGTTCACGGGCGGCTGGAAAACCCCGGCGATCAAGGCTAGTTTTGAGGGTGTCGATATGGTGGCGTCTGGCACCGCTGTGGCACTGCTTAAAGGTACGCTGCAGGCTGCGTTGCAACCGGATGCGCCGCTGTTTTTTGATGTCACGGCGCAACGGGTGCGACCCGACCGCGCGCCGGTGGTGGTTGCCGCTGACGTGCCGGCCAGCGGCGTGGTGCCCCCGCCTGAGGTTGACCTCACTCTGCAAGGTCGTGGCACACTCGCCAATCATCGCCTCACCGCGCAGGCTTTGCTGCGACAGAAGTCGCGAAAGTTTGTGCTCGATAGCGCGCTGACGGGTGCGCTTATTTTTGATCGCGGGGGTGTGCCGACCCGCTGGCAAGCCACCGTTCAACCGCTCACGGTTGACGAGGAAGTTGCAGTCACGGTCAATCCCGCTGGCAAACAAAACTGGCTTGCGGTCTCGACGCTGGCGCTGCGCTGGCAACGCGGAGCGGAGGGTGCGCAGGTGGGCCAAGGCCAAGCGCCGACGTTCAGCATAGAGCCTGGACGCGCCTCTGTAGCGGGCGTTGCAGTCACGTGGGATCGCGCGCGTTATGCGCCAGCGGCGACCGGTGGCGGTCAGCCACAGCTTGATTTCGCGGGTCGAATCGAGTCGTTCTCATTGGCCGAATTGGCGCGACGTTTGGGCGACGACAATCTGAGCGGTGACCTGCAAATGCAGGGCCAGTTCAAGGTGAATGGCATGTCTGGCACGCCCTCTTTTGCCGCCCAAGTTGAGCTGGAGCGGGCGAGCGGTGACCTGCGGGCGGGGGACAACGACGGCGCGTTGTTGCTAGGCTTGCGCGAGCTATCGTTGCGCTTGAAAGCGGACGCCAATCTTTGGCAAATAGCGTTTGTCAAGGCGGACGCCAGTCTTTGGCAAGTTGCTTTTATAGGCGAAGGCCAGCGCCTCGGTCGCGCAGTAGTTAACGCGAGTGTTCGTACGTCTGAAACCGGTGGTTTGCCGAGCGCTGCATCTGCCCTCACCGGCAACGTTCAGGCGCGGATGGACGACATTTCGGTGTGGAACAGCTTGCTGCCGACGGGTTGGCGACTGGGCGGCGGCATTAACGGAGGCGCCAGCCTGAGTGGCACGCTCGGAACGCCCAACGTAAACGGCGCGCTGACGCTGGCTAATGTGAGCCTGCGCAATTCGCTCGAAGGTGTCGATATTACCCGCGGGCAAGGTCGCGTGGCGCTTGATGGCAACACGTTGCGGCTCGAGAACGTCAGCGCCCAGGCGGGGACGGGCACCGTTCGAGTTAATGGGCAAGGGCCCCTTGACCGGCAACGTTCAAGCGCGGATGGACGACATTTCGGTGTGGAACAGTTTGCTGCCGACGGGTTGGCGACTGGGTGGCGGGATTAACGGTAGCGCAAGCCTAAGTGGCACGCTCGGTACGCCGACCGTAAGCGGCGCGCTGACGCTGGCCAATGCGAGCCTGCGCAATCCGCTCGAGGGTGTTGACATTACGCGCGGGCAAGGCCGGGTGGCCTTTGATGGCAACACGATGCGGCTAGAAAACGTCAGCGCCCACGCGGGGACGGGCACCGTTCGGGTCAATGGTCAAGGGCCGTTCGACGGTAAAACGCCGTTCTCGATGAACGCCGTTTTTGAGCAGTTTGCGGTGCTGACACGCGTGGATCGACGGGTCGAAGTCAGCGGTCAAACCAGTTTGTCAATCGCTGCAAAGCAGGTGCTGATCAACGGCAAATTAACGGTGGATCGGGGGCTGATTGACATCACGCAAGTCGGGGCGCCCACGTTGTCCGACGATGTAGTGGTGATGCGCGCCGACCTTGTCCGACGATGTGGTGGTGATGCGCAAAAGCGATGCGCTGCGTCCAGTTGCAACGGGTGCCGCGCAGAAAGTAATGATGAATCTGGTGCTTGACTTGGGCAAAGACTTGCGCCTGAAGGGGCGTGGGATTGAGACGCGACTGGCGGGGGAGCTGACGCTGACTACACCCGCCGGGGTGTTAACTGCCGTCGGGAACGTTCGTGCCGAAGGCGGTCGTTATGAAGCGTACGGCCAGATGCTCGACGTAGACCGCGGAGTAGTGCGCTTCGTCGGCCCGCTGAACAATCCAATCCTCGATATTCTGGCGCTGCGTCCGAATCGTGAAAACGATGATCGGGTGGGGGTGTCGATCGCGGGAACGGCCTTGCAGCCGCGGATCAAGCTCTACGCGTCGCCCGAGCGCAACGATACCGACAAGTTGGCGATGTTGGTGCTCGGACGCAACTTCGATGAGCTGGGGCGTGACGAAACCGCGCTGATTCAAACCGCTGCGATCGCGCTGTTGTCAGGCCAAAGCGGCGGCAGTTTCAGCAGCAAACTGGGCCTCGACACACTCTCCATC
>ENA-OBLH01000092-OBLH01000092.1-metagenomes-genome-assembly--contig:-NODE-92-length-30941-cov-5.01221_pt1 | contig 30941 bp, 27 predicted proteins | sample MGYA00153382_OBLH01 | MGnify analysis MGYA00153382
CAGAAAAGGCCCCGGGTTACCGAGGCCTTTTCGTAAAACCCGTTTTAGTCGCGGCTGCCTGCGTTACCGGTTCCGAAGAGCCAGTCCCAGAATCCGCGCGTCGGGCGAACAACCTTACGCATTTCGATCCCCTAGTTAAGGCACGCAATACAGCGCGCGCACCAGTTGGTTACCGAAATATTAAGTGGTTAGCAAGGAGTTAAGCTATCAAGCTGCGTTCCGTTGCGAACGCTGGACAACAAAATCGATGAAACTGTCGAACGGCTGCGGGCGGCTGATGAAGTAACCCTGCACCTGATCGCAACCGAGCGTCCTGAGTTCGGCCAGTGTAGCCGCATCCTCGACGCCCTCGGCGACGACGGTACGGCGCAGTCCTTGAGCCATTTTGATGATCGATTCGACAATGATCCGGTCGGCGGATCGTTCGCCCAGTGCTTTCACGAAAGTCTGGTCGATCTTCACTTCGGTCGCGGGAATGCGCTGGACAGATTCGAACGTCGAATAGCCAGTGCCGAAATCGTCGATCGAAATGCCGAAACCTGCCGCCCCCAGCCGTTGCAGATTATCGACGACCACATCGTCATCAACCGAAAAGAACACCGATTCGGTAATTTCGATCGTGAACTGTTGTGGTGTCAGCCCATGCCGCGCCACGAGATCGATGACATAACCGGCAAATTCCGGCTGGCGCAGCACAGGGACCGATACGTTGAGGGCAAGCGACAGTTGAGCCGTGCGCCCCATAACTGTCGCGTCTTGCACGGCGCGCTCGAAGACGAACCGGGTCAGCCGTTCGATGCGGTGGTCACGTTCGGCAGCAGCGATGAAATTGACCGGGCTGATTGCCCCGCGCTGCGGATGGGTCCAGCGCAGAAGCACCTCTGCACCAACAATCGCATTTGTGCGAAGGTCGAGCTTTGGCTGGTAGGCCAGCCAGAACTCGCCCGCCGCCAGCCCGCGATCAATTTCGCCGCCAAGCGCGAGTTCCCACGCCGCATCTGCACCGCGAGCCGCTTCATAGAGTTTCCAGCGAAGACCTTGTCGCCGCGCGTCTTCTGCACTCAGCAAGGCGCTACCAATACGGCTTGACATCGCCCGCTCGGAATTATTGTCCACACCGAATGTGACCGCAACATCGATCTGGCGGTCGCCGACCCGGATCGGTTGGGAGAACAGGGCGTGAAGGCCGTCCAGATGTTCGGCCAACAGCACGGCGTCGCTTATCGGCGACAGCAGATAATAAACCCCCTCGTCGCCCTGAAACACTTCAGTTGTTGTGTCGCCAATCCGCAACCGACTTACAATTTCCGCCGCAATCAACGGCTCGACGTCCTTGGCAAAGCTAGCCGTTATCGCGGCATGATTATCCACACGCGCGGCGATAAGGGTACGGGCAGTACGACCGCGAACCTCGCGCAACGCAACAACATTGGGCAAACCGGACGGTTCGTGGGTTCGGCTTTTGCGCCAGCCAAATGTTAGTCGTGCGTATTGTACCAACACGATCGAAAATAACATTGTAGCAGGTGCAATATCGACAGAAATGAGCCTGGCATCGAGTTCCAAGGGCACCAGCGCGATGGCCGCAAGAACGCTGATTGTAAGCGCGCCACTGAATAGAATGCGCCGAGTCGATAGCAACCCGACTGCAGCGACAACAATGGCGAGCAAGGGGACAACCCAGCCTAGGTTCACCGGGATACCGGCTTTTAAAGTCTGTGCGCCGATAGCGTGGGCATACATTCCCTGCGTCCGGCCTTGGCCTGGCAAATACAGACTGTCGCCGAACCCTGCTTCGCCAAGTCCGATGATCACGTCGCGTCCACTTAATTCACTTCGACCGACACGATTCAAGACGACATCCGAATATGAGTAAGTCGGAAAGGTTGAACTACGGATTGCAAAGTCAGGACGAAATCTCTCAGCAGTCGGTGGGGTTTTGCGCGCGAGGATCACAGATAAGCCAGGAAAACGCTTCACACCATGCTGACTTTCATAGAAAAGCTCAGCCAATTGGCCAATTGGATTGGTCCATTGCAGGAAAGTGCCGATCTCGACATGCGGGCGGTAAACGGTGGCTGGTATCATAGTCGATGTGACGACATCCCGGCTTACCGTCAGAACACCCGACCCAAAATAGACATCGCCACGGTGTCGATCGAGTGCTTTTATCAGAGAGGCGTCGTTTTGCGGCGTATCATTGTCGGCGAACGAACGGTCGAATACGATTTTGCCGACGCCGGCCGCTTTCAGGTTCTCAATCAGCTGAGCATCGACCGTCCGCGGCCAAGGATATTTGCCGCCAAGCTCGCGCGCACTCTTCTGATCGATAGATACGACAACAATCGATCCGTCTGCCGTAATGTACCGCAGCGAGTACCGTATATTCCGTGCGAAATCGTCGAGCGGTTCGAGGAAGCCAGTGACTCCGCACAACACCGATGCCAGCAATGCATAGGTCATGATCCGCACCCGCGATGCGGCGCGGAAGCGCAACCACAGGGCGTGGAGCGAGACGCGCTTCATCCGGCGCGTCCGCTTTGCAGCAACAGGGGGCAATCGGGTCGGGTCATCTACAGTCGGGCGTCCTTGTGCCTGACAGCGCTACCCGACCGGTCCCGAATAAATGGTTAGCGAAACCTCGATTTTGTTAAGCACGCTGTCCAATTATGGCTTCATCTCGCGCGCCACGGTGCTGCGCGTCGCCTTGCCATAGGGTGGTTTCAGCCCCGCCAGTTTCGCGACGTCGATCTTCGGCTGGCGGTATATACTTTTGGCGTGACTGAACGTCTTGAACCCGTCATGCCCGTGGTAACTTCCCATCCCCGAAGGGCCGACCCCGCCGAAGGGCAAATCCTCCATACTGACGTGGAAAACGACGTCGTTGACCGTAACACCACCCGAAATCGTGCGTTCAAGAACGCGGCTCTCCTCGGCGCTGTCTTTACCGAAATAGTACAATCCCAAAGGGCGGTCGTGCGCGTTGACATAGGCGACCGCTTCGTCGGTGCTGGCGACGCCCTTGATCGGCAGGACGGGTCCGAAGATTTCCTCCTGCATCACCGTCATGTCGTCGGTCGGGTTGCGGACGAGGTAGAGCGGCATCTTGTTGCCGTTAGAGGCGGCGAAGTCTTCGTTCGCGGGATTAATCTCGACAACCTCGCCGCCCTTGGCGCGGGCATCATCGAGATAGCCGCGCAGCCGGTCGCGATGGCGGGCATTCACGACCGAGGTGTAGTCGTCGTTGTTCAGGAGCGTCGGGTACATCACCGACACGGCCTTGGTCAGTTCGCCGACGATCTCGGCCTCGCGCTCCTGCGGCACCAGCAGATAATCGGGCGCAAGGCAGATTTGCCCCGCATTCATCATCTTGCCTATGGCAATGCGTTCGGCAGCCTGTTTCATGTCCGCCGATTTCCCGATGATGACCGGCGACTTGCCGCCAAGCTCGAGCGTCACCGGCGTCAGATTGTCGGCGGCGGCGTGCAAGATGTGCCGCCCCACCCCGGTCGCGCCGGTAAAGATGAGATGGTCGAACGGGAGCTTGGCGAATGCCTGCCCGACGTCGGGTCCGCCGCTGAAAAACGCCAGTTCGTCCTCGGCGAAGAATTTCGCACCGACTTCCTCGAACAACGCCGCCGTCACGGGCGTGAATTCGGACGATTTGACCATTGCGCGATTGCCCGCCGCGAAAATACCCGCGAGCGGGGCCATCGTCAGCTGGACGGGGAAGTTCCACGGCGAAATGACACCGACAACGCCTTTCGGCTGATACTCGACCCGCGCGCTCGCACCCAGGAGCCCAAGCGGAAACTGAACGCTGCGCCGCTCGGGCCGCATCCATTTGTCGAGATTCTTCAGCGCTTGTTTCGCTGGCGTGATCGACGCGGCAATGTCGGTCAGCATCGACTGGTCGTGGCTGCGGTGACCGAAATCCTCCGACATCGCCTTCGCAAAATCATCGCCGTGCGCCTGCATCATCGCGATGCACCGCATCAACCGGTCGCGGCGTGCTTCGGCTGACACCGGCAGTTCGGCGTCGAACGCTGCGCGCTGGGCGGCCCGGATATTGGTCATGCGCGTCACGGTCGCGGCCTCGCTACCGATTGTTGCATCGATGTCCGCCATGTCGCTCTCCGGTTAACTGCTCAATGAATACGAATGTGCTCTTTCATCCTAATTCGCAACCGGTTCTCGCCGCCTTGCGGAACGGTTCGTGGGCGCTATGGCAGCCGTAAGGGAAAGCGGGAGTTTTGAATTGCTGCAATCGTTTGCGACAATCGTCATTTTCGGGGCGACCGGCGATCTGGCGCAGCGGATGCTGTTCCCGTCGCTCTATAATCTCGATGCCGACGGCTTGCTGGGGGCCGACGTCCGCATTCATGGCGCGGCGCGGTCGAAACTCGACGACGTGTCGTTTCGCGATCAGGTGTCAGTAGCCTTGGACAGCCATTTGCCAGAGGGGCGCATCGACGAGAGCGTGAAGGCGCGTTTCCTCGACCGGCTCGGCTATTGCGCGGTCGATGTCGATACGCCCGCCGATTTCGAGTGCCTGGCAGCGAAGATCGGTCCTACCAAAGACGCCGGGGTAGCGTTCTACCTCTCCACCCCGCCGTCGCTGTTCGCACCCGTTGTGGCTGGCCTCAAATCGGTTGGCCTGACCGGTCCCGCCACCCGCATCGCGATGGAAAAGCCCATCGGCCACGACCTGCCGTCGTCGCGCGAGGTCAACGCGGCGGTCGCCCACGGATTCGACGAGGACCAGGTATTCCGCGTCGATCACTACCTCGGCAAGGAAACCGTCCAGAACCTGCTTGTCCTACGCTTCGGCAATATGTTGTTCGAGCCGCTCTGGAACTCGCAAGGGATCGAGCACGTCCAGATTACGGTCGCCGAAACAGTCGGGCTGGAAGGACGGGTCTCCTACTACGACGGTGTCGGTGCGCTCAGCGACATGGTGCAGAACCATATGCTGCAGTTGCTGGCGCTGGTCGCAATGGAGCCGCCCGCCAGCTATACCGCCACCGCCGTGCGCGACGAGAAGGTCAAGGTGCTGCGCTCGCTGCGCCCGCTCGATGCGGCGACCGCGAACACCCATAGCGTCAAGGGGCAATACCGGTCGGGGGCGATCAATGGAAAGCCCGTCGCAGGTTACGCCGACGAGCTTGGCAAAGCATCGGACACGGAGACGTTCGTTGCCGTGAAGGCACATCTCGACAACTGGCGGTGGAAGGGTGTTCCCTTCTACCTCCGCACCGGCAAACGCCTGCCGATGCGACATTCGGAAATCCTCATCCAGTTCAAACCCGTCCCGCACTCGATTTTCAGCGGGCGCGGACCGGGGCTGGCGGCGAATGGTCTGCTCATACGTTTGCAGCCTAATGAGGGCATGTCGCTGTCGATCATGACCAAGGAACCGGGCCTCGACCGCGGCGGCGTCGCACTGCGCGAAGTCGAGCTCGACGTGTCGTTGACTGCGGCATTCGCGGGCCAGCGGCGGCGCGTTGCCTACGAACGCCTACTGCTCGACCTGATGGAGGGCGACACCACGCTGTTCGTCCGCGCCGACGAGATCGAGGCGGCGTGGACCTGGGTCGATTCGATCCACGACGCGTGGACGTCGGCGGGGGTAACCGTGAAGCCTTACACGGCGGGCACCTGGGGCCCGTCGGCGTCGATGGGGATGATCGAACGCGACGGGGCGAGCTGGCACGAGGGGGCGCAGTGAACCCCGTTCTGGAAGCCGTTACCGCGCGTATCGTCGATCGGTCGCGCCTCACCCGCGCGACCTATCTCGACCTGATCGCCCGCCAGCGCGACGGCGGGACCAACCGCCACAATCTTGCCTGCGGCAATCTGGCGCACGGCTTTGCGGCGTCGGGCGAAGACAAGCCCGTCATCAAGCGCGGCAAGGCGATGAACATCGGCATCGTGACCGCCTTCAACGACATGCTGTCGGCGCACCAGCCCTATGGCCGCTACCCGGAGATGATCAAACTCTACGCCCGCGAAGTCGGCGCGACGGCGCAGGTTGCAGGCGGCGTCCCCGCGATGTGCGACGGCGTGACGCAAGGCCAGGCGGGCATGGATTTGTCGCTGTTCAGCCGCGACGTCATCGCGCTGTCGACGGCGGTCGCGCTCAGCCACGCGATGTTCGAAGGCGCGCTGCTGCTCGGTATTTGCGACAAGATTGTCCCCGGCCTGTTGATCGGCGCACTGCGTTTCGGCCATCTGCCGATGATCTTCGTTCCCGGCGGACCGATGCCGTCAGGCCTGCCCAACAAGGAAAAGGTTCGCATCCGGCAGTTGTTTGCTGAAGGGAAGGTCGGTCACGCCGAATTGCTGGAGGCGGAAAGCGCGAGCTATCATGATGCGGGCACCTGCACCTTTTATGGCACGGCAAATTCGAACCAGATGATGATGGAGGTAATGGGCCTTCACATGCCCGCCGCCGCTTTCGTCAATCCGGGGACGAAACTGCGGTCCGAACTCACTCGAGCTGCAACGCACCGTGTCGCAGACATCGGCTGGGACGGCGATGACTACCGCCCGCTCGGGCGGGTCGTCGACGAGAAAGCCATCGTGAACGCCATTGTCGGACTGCTGGCAACGGGCGGATCGACCAACCATGCGATCCATCTGCCCGCAATGGCGCGCGCGGCGGGGATCCACATCGACTGGCAGGATTTCGACGAATTGTCCGCCACCGTGCCGCTGATCGCGCGCGTTTATCCTAATGGATCGGGCGACGTGAACGATTTCCATCACGCAGGCGGGATCGGTTATGTCATTGGCGAACTGCTCGGTGCGGGGCTGCTGCACAATGACGTCATGACAGTCGCGCGGCGCTCGCTGTCGGACTACGCGGTCGAACCAACACTCAGTGACGACGCATTGGTATGGAACGCTGCCCCTGCAGAGCCGCGCGATGCGACGATGCTCTCTCCTGTCGCCGCCCCTTTCCTGCCCGACGGCGGTATGCGCATGTTGCAGGGCAATCTCGGACGCTGCGTCATCAAAACCAGCGCGGTGCAGCCCGACCGCTGGACCATCGAAGCACCCTGCGCGGTATTTTCGACCCAAGACGATGTACTGCGCGCATTCAAGGCGGGCGAACTCGACCGCGATGTCGTGGTGGTGGTCCGCTTTCAGGGGCCGCATGCGAACGGGATGCCCGAACTGCACAAGCTGACGCCCGCGCTGGGTGTGTTGCAGGACAAGGGCTTCCGCGTCGCGCTTGTCACCGACGGACGGATGTCGGGCGCGAGCGGCAAGGTGCCCGCCGCGATTCACGTCACGCCCGAAGCGGCGCTGGGCGGCGGTATCGGCAAGCTGGTCGACGGCGATATCGTGCGGGTATGTGCAGTCACCGGAGCACTCTCGACATCGGCTGACCTATCAGCACGCGAGCAAGCGCCGACTCCGCCCGCCGCCGATGGCACTGGGCGCGAGTTGTTTGCCTTCATGCGCCATGGTGCCGACGAAGCCGAGCGTGGGGCGTCGGCAATGCTGGCGAGCGCGGGGTTGTGAGGGTGCTCCATCACTCCTCCCCGGTACGGGGAGGTGGCAGCCAAAGGCTGACGGAGGTGGCTCTCAACGCTTGGTCCGCTCCTGCGGCAAGCCCCCTCCACCACTCCGTGGTCCCCCTCCCCGTTCCGGGGAGGAATTAGATGAACGTCGTCGCAGTCGACATCGGCGGCACCCACGCCCGCTTTGCACTCGCCGAAGTGGCGGACGGGCGCGTCCAGTCGCTCGGCGATCCCGTCACGCTCAAGACAGCCGAACACGCCAGTTTCCAGACTGCGTGGGAAGCATTCGCCGCAACGCAGGCCGCCCCCCTGCCCCACGCCGCAGCCATCGCCATTGCCTGCCCGATCAAAGGCGAGGTGCTGCAACTCACCAATAACCCGTGGATCATCCGCCCCGCGCTCATCCCCGAAAAACTGGGCGTCGATGCCCATGTGCTGGTCAATGACTTCGAAGCTGTTGGCCATGCGGTCGCACAGGTCGGCGCGAATGACCTCCACCACATCTGCGGCCCCGATGAACCGTTGCCCGAGCACGGGATAATCAGCATCGTTGGTCCCGGCACCGGGCTTGGCGTGGGTCAGTTGTTCCGCGACGGCGCAGCCTATCATGTCATCGCCTGCGAAGGCGGGCACGTCGATTTCGCGCCGCTCGATGCTATTGAGGACGCCGTGCTCGCCGACCTCCGCAAGACGTTCCGCCGCGTCTCGGTCGAGCGCATTGTGTCCGGACCGGGGCTTGCCGCGATCCACGCGGTCCTCGCCCGCCTCGAGGGTCGCCCGATCCCCGAACGCGACGACAAGGCGTTGTGGCAGGCCGCGCTCGACGGCAGCGACAGCCTTGCCGCCGCCGCGCTCGACCGCTTTTGTCTCAGCCTCGGCGCGATTGCCGGAGACTGTGCGCTTATCAACGGCCCCACCGCCGTCGTCATTGCAGGTGGCGTGGGCCTGCGTTTGCGCGACCATCTGCCACGCTCGGGCTTTGCCGAACGCTTCGCCACCAAGGGCCGATTCGAAACGCTGATGCGGGCGGTGCCCGTGAAACTCATCACCCATCCGCAGCCCGGCCTGTTCGGCGCGGCGGCCGCCTTTGCCCGGGAGCACGCGCAATGAATATCGAAGCGATCATGCGGACCGCGCCGGTCATCCCGGTGCTGGTCATTGAAGACGTCGCTAGTGCCGCACCGATTGCCGAGGCGCTCGTTGCGGGGGGATTGCGCGTCCTCGAAGTCACGCTGCGGACACCCGTGTCACTCGACGTCATCGCCGAAATGGCCAAGGTCGAGGGAGCCATCGTCGGCGCGGGGACAGTACTCAATCCCGCCGACCTCGAAGCGTCGCTGAACGCAGGTGCGAAGTTCATCGTCAGTCCTGGCCTCACCGACCCCCTCGCCCGGGCCGCCATCGCCAGCGGCATCCCGTTCCTGCCCGGCACCGCCAACGCCAGCGACCTGATGCGCGGCCTCGATCTGGGGCTGAACCGGTTCAAGTTTTTTCCGGCGACGGCTAGCGGCGGCTTGCCCGCGCTCAAGGCGCTTGCCGCACCCTTCGGCCAAGTGCGCTTCTGCCCGACTGGTGGCATTACCGAGGCAACGGCGGCAGAGTGGCTCGCCGAAGAAGCCGTGCTATGCGTCGGGGGAAGTTGGATCGTGCCGAAGGGGGTGCCCGATACGGCGCTGATTCGGGCGCGGGCCGAGGCGGCTGCGCGACTCAACGCATAAACACCCAAACCGGCAATGCCGCCACTGCAAGCAGCGCCCCAAACGGCAGGCGCGTGGTGCCCGTCACTGCCCCGCCCCGCGCCATCATCGCCAGCACCGCAACCAGCCCCACCCCGCTCGCGCCGAGCAGCACGAACGGCAGCGGTTGCCAGCCGAGCCACAGGCCGATCGCCCCGAACAGCTTGGGGTCGCCGCCGCCCAGCCCTTCACGCCGCCTAAACCGCCGATAGAGTATCGCAATCAGCCACAGGCTGCCGACTGCAGCAATGCCGCCGATGATCCGATCGATTGTCCCCGGCGGATCGACGACCCATGATGACAGGGCCGCAACCATCCCGACCGCCGCCGTCAGCACATCGGGCAGCCAGAACTCGCGAATATCGAGCGCCGCAAGCGCGACGAGCAACCAGCCGACCAATGCTGCCGTCAGCCCCGCCGCGTCGGGCGAGACGGCAAGCGCAATCGCGCCGACCGCCGCGCAGCAGAGTTCCACTATCGGATGAACCGGATCGATCGCGACGCCGCAGGTCCGGCACCGCCCGCTTGCCGCCGCAAAAGAAAGCAGCGGGATCAGGTCGCGTACTCCGAGCGGCACATGGCACCCATCGCACATCGACCGTCCGCTGAGTCCCGCGCCCATCGGCCACCGCACGACCAATGTCGCCAGAAAACTCCCCGCAATCAGGCCCGCGCCCGCGCCAAGCGCGGGCCATAGCCAGCTCACGGCAGTTTTTCGTCGGTCCCCACACCGAACAAGTGCGCGACCTCGATATACCCTGCACGTCCGCGCGCATCGAACAGGCACCAGCCGCCAGCACATTGGCTGACCTTCCCCACAACACCGGGTTCAGCGCGCCAGACAATGGCGGCGGCGGCATTCGGTTTGTCGCGTAACGGTCGGACGTCACCGGTCACCAGCCCTGCCCGTGCGTCGGTCAGCAAATTCGCCTGCACCCAACCCTCGGCTCCGTCGGGATCCTGGATACGCCGCCATTCGGCATGTTGCGCCTTATAGGTTTTGACAACCTTCACCGGCAGCCCTTTGCGCTTGTAGAGCCAGTCCGCCGGAAAATTGCGCCCCGGACCGGTCCTCATCATGACCTCGGTCGCATTGAGCGACGCCCAATAAGGGAGCTTGCGCGCAGCGGTGGCGGGCGTGGTAGCGATCAGCACAGCAGCGACGGCGGTCGCAACAGTCGATAGGCGAAGCACGGCGGTTCTCCCGGATGTCCTGTGCCCCGATCTGCCAAATCCGCAGCGGCGCGACAAGCGGCGACTGTCTGGTCGCCATTTTGTTGAACCTTTAACTTCGACGCCGTAGCAAGGTGATGCAAACGGGGAGTGCAGCTGCGATGCGGACGTTAAGGGCGGTATTGACCACGGGTATCGCGCTGACGGCAGCGCCCGCGCTCGCGCAACCGATGATCGTTGCCGATAGCGGCGACAGCGCTTGGGTGATGGCCACCTCTATTCTCGCTCTCGTAGCCATTCTGCCGGGGCTGGCGTTGTTCCATGGTCGCGGACGCGCCGGACCGACCGGTTTCGCGCTATTCGGCGGCATTGCTGTCGCCTCGTTGCTGTTTGCCGGGATCGGTTACAGCCTAGCCTTTGGTGCAGGCAGCCCGTATCTGGGCGGCGTTGGCAATGCGATGCTCGGCAATATGTCCGAGCTTATCGATGGCGCGACGATTTCCGAGTCCGTTTACGCGGTGTTTGAAATGGTCGCTGCACTTTTCGCGGTAGGCATTCTGTGCGCCTCGGTCGGTGAAAAGGCGCGTCCGGCATGGCTTGTGCCGTTCTCCGGGCTGTGGCTGCTGATCGCTTATGTACCGCTGGCCCGCTGGGTATGGCCGGGCTGGCTGGGCGATCTCGGGACGATCGACTTTGCAGGAGCCATGCCGATCCAGATTGCCGCGGGCGTTGCATCACTCGTGGTTGCCTTGCTGTTGCGTGCCACAGTGCCGGGCGATGTGCAGCATGACTCGCGGTTTGCCGTTGCAGGCGCAGCGATGATCTGGGTCGGGTTTCTGGCGTTTATCGGCGCAGCGGCACTCGGCGGCAGTGACGATGCCGCAACCGCGATCCTCAACGCGCATCTCGCGGCCAGTGCGGCTATCGTCACCGGCATGATGATCGAACGTGGCCAAAGCGGTGCCGTGTCGGTCTATGGCATCGCCAATAACGCCGTCATCGGCCTTGCTGCCGTCACTGCCGGAGCGGGATTTGTCGGGGCCGGCGGCGCAATGGCGTTGGGTGCCATCGGCGCGCTGGTATCGGTGCTGGCAGGGTTACTCGTCCGCCGGACACGGCTTGGCAGTGCAGCAGGTGCCTTTACCCTGCACGGCGCGCCCGCGATGGCCGGAGCAGTCTTGTTTCCGCTATTCGTCCTGCCCGTACTCGGCGGCCCCGGTTTCGACGAAGGGACCGGTGTCGTGACGCAAATCGCCGCTCAGGCCATTGCCGTGCTCGCCGTCACGCTTTGGGCAGCGGTTGCGACAGTATTGGCCGCGCTCACCGTTTCAGTCGTCGCCCCGATGCGGATGACGCGCGGGGATTAATCCCCTGTCCGGATGCGGTCGACCAACTGCTTCACCGTCGGCACGAATCCGTTCGAATAAAACGGATCGCGCTTGAAATTATACGCGCCATGTCCGGCAAAGACGAGATTGTCGTCGAGTGGCCCGCCATGTACGACGTCCTGCAATGTCTTCTGGATGCAGAAGCTGCGCGGGTCGGCGAGGTAGCCCGTCGTCCAGTCGTCATGATCCTTCCACGACGAAAAGGCGCAATGCGACAGGCACCCCATACAATCGGTCTGGTCCTTGCGGATCGTTGCTTTTTCCGCCGGAGTCACGAACACAACAGTGTTGTCGGGCGTTTTCAGGGCGTCGGTATAGCCCAGCCCATACCATTCGCGGGCGCGCAGCAGATCGCCGCGCGTCACCCAGAAATGCTTGCCCTTCACGCCGACATCGAGCTGATGCGTGTGGTCGCCCGCCTGCTCGCCAGAAAACGCGATCTGGCGCTCGCTACGCGATTCGAGATTGCGGAGAAACGGGTTGCGGATCGCTGACGAGTAGAACCCGGTCGGCGAGAATTTGTGGAGCAGGACGTCGCCGTCCTCGATCTTGGTCAGCATGTCCTTCCACCCCTGCGGGATCGGGCTTTCCTGCGTCAGCAGTGGGCGCGTGCCGAACTGAAACGCGATGCTGCCGAGTTCGGGATTGTCGATCCAATCGGACCAGTCGCGCAAATGCCAGACGCCGCCCGCCATCACGATTGGTGTCGAGTCTGGAATGCCGCCCTCGCGCATCGTCTCGCGCAGCGCCTTGACCCGCGGATAAGGCGGCTCGGGAACGCGCGGATTTTCGGCATTCGACAGGCCATTGTGGCCGCCCGCGAGCCATGGGTCTTCGTACACCACCGCCGACAGATAATCGGCGGCTTTCGAATAGGCCCGCTTCCAAAGCGCACGGAATGCACGCGCTGAACTGATGATAGGCAGGTAGCTTACCCCGTAAGACGCGCTGATCTCGCTAAGCTTATAAGGCATTCCGGCACCGCAAGTGACGCCCGACACCAGCCCCTTGGTGCGTTCAAGCACCCCGTGTAAAATCGTCTGCGCGCCGCCCATTTCCCAAAGGACATTGATGTTGATCGCGCCCTTGCCTGACGCGACGTCATAGGCACGCTTCACCTGTTCGACCGCGCCCTCGATGGCATAGGCGATAAGTTCCTGATGCCGCTCGGTCCGTGTCCGCGCCGCGTAGACTTGCGGAATGATCTTGCCGGTCGGGTCGTAGCTGTCGGCGTTGACCGCGCTGACCGTGCCGATCCCGCCCGCAGCTGCCCAGGCACCCGCACTGGCGTGGTTGGTCGCCGCAACCCCTTTGCCGCCCTCGATCAGTGGCCAGACTTCGCGGCCCCGATAGGTGATCGGCGATATGCCCTTGAACAAGTTGGTGATCTCCATACCCCTTAGATACGGGGTTATAGCGTGCCGGATGCAAAATGCACGGTATTGCCGAGCACGCTGTCGTAGAGCCTGGCGTAGGAAGCGACCATCGCCGTTTCGTCATAGGCGGCTGTCGCCAGCGCCTGATTTGCCGCCCCGAGCTTGGCGCGCAGCGTTTTGTCGGCGACAAGCTGGCGCAGCGCCGCCGCCAGCGCATATTCGTCGCACTCGGTGACCAGCGGCAATTGTTCGGGCGGCAGGATGACCGCGACATCGCCAACATGGGTGGTGGCGACCGGCAGTCCCGCCGCCATCGCCTCGACGAGTGCAATCGGGAACTGCTCGCTGTCCGACGACAGCGCGAAGATATCGAACAGGCCGATGTAGCGGTGCGGGTCGGGCAGGAAGCCCGGCATCACCAGCCGCTGGAACACGCCCATCTCGCGCGCCTTCGCGGCAATCGCGTCCTTCTCCGGCCCCTCGCCGATAATGACGAGCCGCGTGCCCGGGATCATTAGCGCCGCCTCGACAAGGCGGGGCAAATTCTTGACCGGACGCAGACCGGCAACTGTGCCGATGACGATCTCGCCCGCCTTTTTGCGTAACCCCGGAATGGCGTTGGGCTTGGGTTTTACCGCATAGCGCGCGGTCTGGATGCCGTTGGGGATGCGGTGGATGCGCGATAGCGGCTGCTTCCACGTCTTCAGCGCGATGTCTTCGAGCGTCCCCGATGGCACGACCACGGCCGACGCCGCCGGAAAAGCCAGTCGCCGCATCAGGGTGCGTTCGGGCTTCAGCCGCACCGCCTCGTCCGCATTGAAGCCGTCTTCGTGATGGACCAGCGGCGGCAGTGATTTGCCGAACATCCGCCGCGCCATCACCGCATCCATTGCCCCCCAATTATAGGTCAGCACCAGATCGAACCCGCGCATATAATCGGCGATATCGCGGTAGCGCGCCACCGAGGGACGTCCGGTGAGGGACGGGACATTATCGGGGAAACGCGCATCGATCCCCGCCGCAATCGCAGCGCGTGCGTCGAGCGCGCCCGGCACCGAACTGATAATCGTATGCCGCGCCCTATCGCCGAACGCATTCATCAGCGCTACCGCGCGCGCTTCCTTGCCGCCAAGCGAAAATGTCGAGTGGCAGTGCAACACGTTAACCGGCATCAGGCGATCCGGGCTAGCAATGCATCGATGGCGGCAACGGCCTCGGGTTCGTCGAGCACCGGCGCATGGCCGACATCGGCGACAGTAACTGCCGTCGCCTGCCGCAACCGGCCGGCCATGTCCGAAACCGTCGCTGGGGCCAGCAAGTCGGACAGCCCGCCCCGCACGATCAGCGTCGGCACGTCGGCCAGCGCGTCGAATGCAGGCCACAGATCAATCCCCGCCTCGCCGCCCGGCAACCGGAACGGCTCGGCGATTTTCTTGTCGTAATCCTGCACGATCCGGCCATTCGACGACAGCCGATACGTCCGCTTCGCCATGGCCAGCCAGTCGGTCAGGTCATAATGCGGAAACACCGCCGCGTTGGTTTCGGCAATGCCGCGCGCCGCATGGATCCATGTCGGATAGGCACCGCCCCGCCCGACATAGCCGCGAATGCGGTCGAGCCCCGCAGCTTCGATCACCGGCCCGACATCGTTGAGCACCGCCCCCGCCAGCCGCGCATGGCCGGTCGCGGCGAGCAGCATCGTCACGATCCCGCCGAGCGATGTTCCGAACGACACGAACCGTTCGATCTTCAGATCGGTCAGCAACCGCTCGATATCCTGCACATAGGTCAGCGGGACATAGGTCATCGCGTCCTTGGCATAGGCGCTCTCGCCCCGCCCGCGCAGATCGACCGCAATCACGCGCCACTTAGCCGACAGGCGCTCGGCTACGGTCTCGAAATCGCGGGCATTACGGGTCAGGCCGGGCAGGCACAGGATCGGCGGACGCGCGGACGCAGCGGCACTTTGCCCCGCATAATCGCGGTAGTGCAGCCGCAACCCGTCGTTCGACCACCAATATCCGTCGGTAAAAGCCAAGACTTGCCGCTCCCTTCGCCCGCGTCCATATCGCCGCATGGCCGCGACACCGCAAGTTTACACAACCGCCTTCATTCCGGCGCTCGCAATCGACGACATCGCGGACTTCATCGCCGACCCGGTCGCGGCGGCAGATTTTCCCGCACACCGGCTGCGGTTCCGCAACGACCGCGCCGCCGCGCAGGTCGGGCTGAACGTTTTGCCCGATGCGGCATGGATCGATCATTTCGGGCGCTTCGTGCCGCTTCCCGGTGCACAGCCGCAGCCGCTGGCGCTGCGTTATCACGGCCACCAGTTCCGCGTTTACAACCCCGACATCGGCGACGGGCGCGGTTTCCTGTTCGGTCAATGCCGTGACACAGCTGGCCGGTTAATGGATTTCGGCACCAAGGGTTCGGGGACGACGCCGCACAGCCGTTTCGGCGACGGACGACTCACGCTCAAGGGGGCGGTCCGCGAAATCCTTGCCACCGAAATGCTCGAAGCACTTGGCGTCGAAACATCGCGGACGTTCTCGGTCATCGAGACCGGCGAGCATTTGCACCGGGGCGACGAACCCTCGCCGACGCGCTCGGCGGTGCTGGTCCGCCTTAACCACGGCCATATCCGCATCGGCAGTTTCCAGCGGCTGGCAGCGCTTGGGCAAAAGGCCGAACTCGACCGTCTCGTAGCCTATAGTTTGAAGCATTATTTCAGCGAGGAAATGGGCAGCGACGGCCCCGTGCGTCTGCTTCGGCATGTCGCTACACGCACCGCCCGCATGGCCGCATCGTTCATGGCGGCAGGGTTCGTGCACGGTGTAATCAACAGCGACAATATCAACATCACTGGCGAGAGTTTCGATTACGGCCCGTGGCGGTTCGCGCCCAGCTTCGACGTAGATTTCACAGCGGCCTATTTCGATTCAGCCGGGCTGTATGCGTTCGGGCGGCAAGCCGAGGCGATCCACTGGGATGTCGTGCAGCTGGCGATTGCCTTGAGCGAAATCGCGGAGTCGGATGCTCTTGCGGCGGCGGTCGATCACTTCGGCCCCGCCTATCGCGCCGCCATCGTCGACCGGATGCTGTGGCGGCTCGGCGTTGTTCCGAAGGGCGGGGGAAGCGATGTGGCACTGGTGCAGGCCATGGAGGCTGCGCTGGTCACCTCGCAATGTCCGCTCGACAAATTCTTCTTCGACTGGCGTGGCGGTCATCTGCGGCGTCCCGATGCTGGTTATGCCATCGATGCGTTCGCGCTTTTCCGTGCCGCTGTCGCGGATTATGCGCCGGTCGGCGGCCTGGGCCATGGCTATTGGTCCGGTGCTGGCCCCTGCTCGATGCTCATCGACGAGGTGGAAGCGATCTGGGCATCTATAGCGGCCAATGACGACTGGACTTTGTTCGACTCGAAACTTGCCGCCATCCGCCATATGGGCGAAGCGCACATGCTTTCTGCATGATAACCATAAATCCATAATACGGGTGTAAAGCGGGGAGTTAATGGCTGGTGAAGTGATTTCCATCGAACCGGCAACGGGGGCTGAATTGTGGCGCGGCATGTCAAGCGACGTCGCCGCAGAGGTTGCCCGCGCGCGCGACGCATGGCCGCAATGGGCGGCGCAGTCACTCGCATTCCGGACCGAAACGCTTCACCGTTTCGCCAATGTCGTTCGCGCCCGCCACGACGATCTGGCCGACACCATCGCCCGCGAAACCGGCAAGCCGTTATGGGAAGCGCGTACCGAGGTTGAATCGGTGATCGCCAAGGTCGAGATTTCAGTCAACGCCTATAGCGAACGCACCGCCCAGCGCCGCATCGACGGCGCGATGGGCGCGCGTACCGCGCTGCGGCACAAACCGCACGGCGTGTTGGGCGTGCTGGGGCCGTATAATTTCCCGATGCACCTCGCCAACGGACACATAGTTCCTGCCCTGCTTGCGGGTAACGCCATCGTGTTCAAACCGAGTGAGAAGACCCCTTTGTCAGGCATCAAGCTGGTCGAATGCTATCATGCCGCCGGTATCCCCGAAGATCTGGTCCGCGTCGTCATCGGCGGCCCTGCCGAGGGCAAACAGCTGGCGGGAAGCGACGACATCGACGGGCTGTTGTTCACCGGTTCGGCGCACACCGGCCTAATCCTCAACCGGCAATATGCCGATATGCCCAATAAGATTTTGGCGCTGGAGATGGGCGGCAATAACCCGATCATCGTTTGGGATGCGCCCGACGCCTATACCGCCGCCGTACTTGTGGCACAGTCGGCTTTCATGTCAGCAGGCCAGCGCTGTACTGCGGCGCGGCGGTTGATCGTCAAGGACGGCATGCACGAGCCGCTGGTCGCCGAGCTCCGCAAGTTGATTGCGCGCCTGATCGTCGGTGACCCGCATTCGACCCCCGCCCCGTTCATGGGACCGGTGATCGACAATGAAGCAGCGGATGGATTGCAGGAGAGCTTTCTCGCGCTGTTGATGAAGGGCGGTCGCCCCATCGTCCAGCTTGAGCGACCGCTCGACGATTTTCCGTTCCTGTCACCAGCAATCATCGACGTGACCGAAGTCCGCGACCGTCCCGACATCGAGCTGTTCGGTCCATTGCTGCAAATGATCCGCGTGCCCGATTTTAACGCGGCACTGATCGAGGCCAACAATACCCGCTTCGGCCTGTCGGCCTCGCTCATCGGCGGCAGCCCCGAGCTTTACGACCGATTCTGGGCCAACAGCCGGGCGGGCATTGTCAACTGGAACAAACCGACCAGCGGCGCGTCGTCATCGGCACCGTTCGGTGGCATCGGCCTGTCGGGCAACCACCGACCCAGTGCCTATTACGCCGCCGATTATTGCGCCTATCCAGTAGTGTCGTCTGAAGAGGACAACCCGCGCGCTGCGATTGGCGTCGGGCTACGCCTCGATTGAAAGCGCCGCTGGTCGCGTGACAAGTATCGCTATGTTGCGGCGCATTGTCTGCGCGCGCAGAGGCGCAACATGGCAACTCTCCTTGATCCAGAACAACGCGGGCGCGTCATCCTTGTCGGGGCAGGTCCGGGCGACCCCGAATTACTGACGTTGAAGGCGGTTGCGGCGCTGCAATCCGCCGATGTCGTCGTGCACGACGGTCTGGTCGACGATCGCGTATTCGCGCACGTCCCGCCTCATGCCCAACGCATCTCGGTCGCCAAAAAACGCGACCGCCACACCCTGTCGCAGGACGCGATCAATGCACTGATCGTTGCCCATGCAAAGACCGGCGCGATTGTCGTCCGGCTAAAGGGCGGCGACCCATTCGTTTTCGGGCGCGGCGGCGAAGAAGTCGAGGCGGTGCGCGCGGCGGGACTGCGCGTCGAGGTCATCCCCGGCGTGTCGGCGGCGCTCGGTTGCGCCGCGGAAGCCATGCTTCCGCTGACCCACCGCGACTGGTCGTCGGCGGTCAGCTTTGTCGCCGGCACCTGCAAGGGGCTGGCCGAACAGAACTGGTCGGGCCTTGCGGGCCATGGCCGCACGCTTGTCGTTTATATGGGCGTGACGGCAGCACGGGCGATTGCAGACAAGCTGATGGCGGACGGCGTCGATCCCGGCATTGCGGTCGCGGTGCTGGAGCGCGGCACTCTGCCCGGCAGCCGCGCGATGCGGACGTTGCTCGCTGACCTCGGCGATCTCGTCGAGCGCGAAGCGGTGCTCAGCCCTGCGATCCTCGTCATCGGTGAAGTCGTGCTGCTATCGGATGCCGAAAACCGGTTGAGGGTGCTCGCGGAACAGGCGGAGGTGCTATCGTGAAGCTGCTGACCGGCAACGACCTCAAGACCGGCGACGTGACCTGGTGGACGGGCAGCGACTGGTCACGCCATGTCGAAGACGCAGCCGACGTCGGCGAACATGGCGAAGCGGTACGCTCCGCCGAGGAAGGCGCACGCCGCGTCAATGCCTCGTACCTGATCGAAGCGGTCGCGACGCCCGAAGGGCCGCGCCCTGCCCATATCAAAGACCGCATCCGCGCGCTCGGCCCGACAGTACGCCCCGATTTGACGCTAAAACCTGCCGACCCGTCGGCTGGCGAGTGGGTAATCTGATGTACAAATACGACACTTACGACCAAGCCATCGTCGATACCCGCGTAGAGGAGTTCCGCGATCAGGTCGCGCGCCGCATCGCGGGCGACCTGACCGAGGACCAGTTCAAGCCGCTGCGCCTGATGAACGGGCTATATCTGCAACTGCACGCCTATATGCTGCGCGTTGCGATACCCTATGGCACGCTCGACAGCCGCCAGATGCGGATGCTGGGCACGATCGCGCGCAAATACGACCGTGGGTATGGGCATTTCACGACACGCCAGAACATCCAGTACAACTGGATCAAGCTGGAGGACGCGCCCGACATCCTCGCCGATCTGGCGACCGTCGAGATGCACGCCATCCAGACATCGGGGAATTGCATCCGCAATATCAGCTCGGACCAATATGCCGGGGCCGCCGCCGACGAAGTTACCGACCCGCGCGTATGGGCCGAGCTGCTGCGCCAGTGGAGCACGTTCCACCCCGAGTTCAGCTACCTGCCCCGCAAGTTCAAAATCGCGGTGATCGCCAGCTCCGAAGACCGCGCCGCGATGCGGCTGCACGACATCGGTATCGAACTGGTCGAGCGCGACGGTGTTCTCGGCGGGCGCGTGTTCGTCGGCGGCGGCATGGGCCGCACTCCGATGATCGCGCCCGAAATCCGCGACTTCGTGACGGCGGACGATCTGCTCAGCTATGTCGAGGCATGCCTGCGCGTTTACAACCGCTACGGGCGGCGCGACAATATCTACAAGGCGCGGATCAAGATCCTGGTCCACGAAATCGGTGCCGACGAATATCGCCGTCAGGTCGAGGAGGAGTTCCTCCACGTCAAGACGCTGAACCTCGATCCGCCCAAGGCTGAGTTCGACCGGATCAGCGCGTTCTTCGCGCCACCCGCGTTCGAGACTGGTTTGCCGACCGACATCGACCGCACCGACCCTGATTTCGCGGTTTGGCTCGACCAAAATGTGAAACCGCACAAGCAATCCGGCTATGCCATCGTCAACATCAGCCTGAAGCCCATCGGCGGCATTCCGGGCGATGCCAGCGCCGACCTGATCGAAGTGATGGCCGAGTTTGCCGAACGCTATAGCTTCGACGAACTGCGCGTGACACATGCCCAGAACATCGTCCTGCCGCATGTCGCCAAGCGCGACCTTTATGCGGTGTGGCAGGCGCTGACGGCAGCGGAACTCGCCGACGCGAACCTCGACCTGATCAGCGATATCATCGCCTGCCCCGGCCTCGATTATTGCAGCCTCGCCAATGCCCGCTCGATCCCCGTCGCACAGAAAATCGCAACCCGCTTCGCCGATCTCGGACGCCAGCGCGAACTGGGCGAACTGAAGCTCAAGATCAGCGGCTGCATCAACGCCTGCGGCCACCACCACGCCGGGCACATCGGCATCCTCGGCGTCGACCGCAAAGGCGTTGAGAACTACCAGCTCTCGCTCGGCGGCTCGGGCGCGGAAGATGTCAGCATCGGCAAGATCACCGGCCCCGGGTTTAGCGAGGACGGCATCGTCGATGCGGTCGAACGTGTGACCGACAAGTACCTCGCCGTTCGCGAAGGCGACGAGCGTTTCCTCGACACCTATCGCCGCGTCGGCTTCGAACCCTTCAAGGAGGCGATCTATGGGTGACCCCCTGCGCTTCCGCGCCGACGAGCCGCACGATGAACCCGCCGTCACGCTCGACGCCTTTCTGGCCGGGCAGTCGAACGCCAATGCCGTCCGCATCGAAACCGGCGACGATGCGCGCGAATTGATCCCGTATCTCGACCGGCTTGCACTGGTCGAAGTCGCCTTCCCGTCATTTCGCGACGGGCGTGGCTATTCGTCGGCGCGTATCCTGCGCGAGGCGGGCTACACCGGCGAACTCCGCGCCGAGGGCGACGTCTTGCTCGACCAGATCGCCCCAATGCGCCGCTGCGGCTTCGACAGCTTCGCGCCGATGCAGGCCATCGACCGCGCCGCCGCCGAAGCCGTTATCGCGCGCTACGACCATGTCTATCAGCGTGCCGCCGACGACGCGGTGCCTGTGTGGAAGCTGCGCCATGGCTAATCCCTCACGCAAACTCGACCTGATCGACATCACACCGAAATTCACGCCCGATTCGGCGGCAGCCATCAACGCGCGCTTCGACGGCGTCGAAACCACCGAAATGCTGCGCCGCCTGTTCGACGAGCCGCCCTATGACGACCTCGCTTTGGTCTCGTCATTCGGCGCGGAAAGTGCGGTGCTGCTTCACATGGTGTCGCAGATCGACAAATCGGTGCCGCTGATTTTCGTCAACACGCAAAAGATTTTCGGCGAGACACTGGCGTACCGCGACGAACTTGCCGAGCGGCTCGGCTTCACCGACATGCGCGTCTATCGCCCCGATCCCTATCTGCTGGCGCAGAGAGACGCGACGAGCCTGCGATGGTCCTACGACCCCGATGGCTGCTGCGATCTCCGCAAGGTCGAACCACTTCGCCGCGCGCTCGCGCCGTTCGATGCGTGGATTTCGGGGCGCAAGTGGTTTCAGGGCAAAACGCGAAACGCCCTGCCCCGCTTCGAGGAAGACGAGGGACGGCTGAAGATCAACCCGCTCGCCGACTGGGACAAGGCGCGGCTGAACGCCTATTTCGAAGCGCACAAACTGCCGCACCACCCGCTGGAGGCGCAGGGCTATCCGTCAATCGGTTGTGCGCCGTGCACGTCGCAGGTGCAGCCCGGTGAAGACCCGCGCGCGGGCCGCTGGCGCGGCTGGGACAAGACCGAGTGCGGGATCCACGATCCGGTGTTCTGACCGTCGGGCGGTCTGGAGCCGCGATGCCTCCGGACTTAGAAGCGATCCGGCGCATAGTGCTGCGGATCGACCCCGGCAGGGCGCTCGACTTTATCGCCAAGGATGAGGTGCGCGCACAGCTGACCTGCCGCAGGTCCGGTCTGGATACCGACCCCGCCCTGCCCCGCGCACCAGAAAAAGCCCGGCGCATCAGGTGCAAAGCCATAAACCGGCAGCCGGTCGGGCGCAAAACTGCGAAGCCCCGCCCATTTGCGCTCGACGGCCAGCACCCGCCATGACGTCACCGTCTCAAAGCGATCGATAGCAATTGCGACGTCCAGTTCATCAGGCGCAGCGTCGCAAGGATCAGTCGGCGTTTCGTCGTGCGGACAAAGCCAAAGCCGGTTCGACGCTTCGGGTTTGAAGTAATAGCCACCCGCGATGTCGATCGTCAGAGGTCCGTGCGGCGGCACATCGTCGCCATCGACGCGGACCTGAGCAATCGTCCGACGGGTGGGCTGGAGGCCGACCGGCACAACCCCGGCAAGCAGCGCGACCTCGTCGGCCCAGCTGCCCGCCGCGTTGACGACGATCCCGGCATGAATGTCGTCGTCACCACTGGCGACGATCCAGCCACTGCTGTCATTTTCGATTCGGTCGGCGCGAAAGCCGGTCTTGAGTGTGCCGCCCGCGCGTTTGAACACCCTCAGCATTTGCGCGTGGAGACCCGCTACATCGATATCGGCACAGTCTTCTTCGACGACTCCGCCCGCGATGACATCAGTCGCGCGCGGGACAAGTGCACGAACACCCGCATGGTCAAGACGCGTCAGGCAGACACCGGTTCCGGCAAAACTCGCTTCGAGATCGTCAAGCAGCGGCAAGTCTGTTTCAATCGCCACATTGAGCGACAGACGCGGTGTCAGAAAACCGCCCGCCGCCAGCGCCGCCCGCGAGGCCGTCGTCAACGGCTGGACACGCGGGCCGCCAAGGGTCTCATGCCAGAACGCCGCCGAGCGACCTGTGCTGTGGTAGCCGGGCATGTCCTCGGCTTCGAGCAAAACGACGCGGCAATGCGGCGCGAGTTCTGCGGCAACGCTCGCCCCCGCAATTCCTGCCCCTATGACCGCAACGTCGAAAGTCACCGGCCCGGCGCTGCACGATCGAGAAATCCGGCGATCCGGTCCATGATTTCATCGCGGACGGCATCGACTTCGCGCAAAACTTCATGGGAGACAGAATTCTCGAACATCAACAGTTCGGCGTTCGGCAATCGCGTTGCGGCGGCATCGATGGCGGCCGGACTAACGAGCTTATCGCCTTTGGTGCCGATCATGAATATCGGGGCATCGAGCTTCTCGAGCCCGCCCGGCGCATCGATCAGCGCGTTCGACCGATAGGCTGCCGCCACCCACGCCCAACTGGCCGACCCGAGCGAAAGCGCAGGGTTTTGCGTTTTCCAGAAGACCTCGTCGGCATAGCGGTCGGCGTCATGGGTCAGGTAGTATTGCCGCCGCGCATCTATAGCGCCGGGCTTCTCGCCCTGCTTCCACGCTTTAGTTTCGGGGATAAACCGCGCGAGGAGCGCAGCGAATCCACCCGCCAGCCCTTGTGGCAACGGTCCTCCGCTGAAACCGAGCATCGGTGCCGAAAGCACGGTCGCGGCAGGCGCGATGCGCCGTTCCAAAAGCGCGCGGAGTACGAGATGCCCCCCCATCGAGTGCCCCATGATAACATGCGGACCCGGCGTGCGCGCGGTCCAGTCCGCCCAGAATGCTGCCAGATCGTCGATCCAGATGCCGAAATCGGTCATATGGCCGATGCTGGCGTCGGCGAGCAGCCGTCCCGATCCGCCCTGACCGCGCCAGTCGAGTGCCGACACATGCCAACCCGCGCGGTGCCATTCCTCCATCGATTCCAGATATTTCTCGATGATATCGCCGCGTCCGCCGATCCACAATATACTACCGCGCGATCCGGTCGCAGGCCGGTCGAGCACGCGCATCGGCCAGCCGTCGGGCAGTTTGAACATCGAGATCGTCGCATCGGCAGGGATTGCGCGGCGCGCGTCGGGATAAGCAGTCATGCGCTGCGGTTACGTTTTGGCAAGGCACCTCGTCTAGGGGGGAGTCATGGTTATCTTTGAATTGACCTTGGCGACCCTTGTCGCGCTGCTGTTGCTGGTGGCGTCGTTCACCGATGCGCGCGAACGGATTATTCCGGACTGGGTCAATATTGCCATCGCCTTGCTCGCCTTGCCGCTTTGGTGGGTGACGCATTTGTCCCTGTGGCCCGGGATGGCCATCCAGCTCGGAATCGCCGCGATGGTATTCGGCATTTTTGCCATTGCTTTCCATCTCGGCCAGATGGGGGGGGGCGATGTAAAGCTGCTGACCGCGCTTGCTCTGTTCCTGCCGCCACTCGATTTCCTCGATGCGTTCATCGGAACCGCGATGGCCGGCGGCATCCTGACGTCGATCCAGCTCGTGCGACACACATTGCGGGGTGACGAACGCAAATTCGAAAATCCTTATGGCATTTCGATCGCCATCGGCGCGCTGATCGCGCTGGGCGGGCGCTATGGCTATTTGCCCGAAACCGACATCCTGCGTGTGCTGACTCCGACGGCAATTGTCTGCTGCCTCGCCGCGCTAGTTTTTAAGTTCTCGCGCCGCCAATTGTCGCGCGGCGCGTAACTTATCCGAACGATATCTTAACCATTTGCCGTGAAAGGTCAGCGTTAACCGCAATCGTCGCGGAACGCAGGAGGCCTGGGGGCTATGGAGCCTAAGAAAATCGCATTGCTCGTGGGTGCTGTCGTGGTGGCGCTCGTCACCGCGCTGCTGGCACGGCAGATGTTCGTCAAATCGGCGACGCCCGTTGCCATTGCCGCACCGGTCATCTTCTCGCAGCCGACCGGTCCCAAGGTGCTAGTCGCCAACCGTGCCCTGCCCATTGGCACGATCCTGACCGAGGCCGACTACAAGATGCAGCCTTGGCCCAAGGATTTGATCAAAGGTGCCTATTACGTCGATGGCAAAATCGACGTGAACGTGCTGCGTGGCTCCGTTGTCCGCAACGAAATGGCCGCCGGTCAGCCGCTGACAACAGGCTCGTTCGTTCAGCCAGGTGACCGTGGTTTCCTAGCTGCGGCACTCGGCCCTGGGATGCGCGCTATCACCGTCGCCGTCCGTGCCGAAACCAGCGTTGCCGGTTTCGTTTTCCCCGGCGACCGCGTCGATGTGATGCTGACCCAGTCGGTCGAAGGCAACGGCGGGCAACCGCTCAAGACATCGGAAACGATCGTCCGGAACATGCGCGTCCTCGCCACCGACCAGCGGACAGCTTCCGAAGACAAGGCGGGGAACAAGGAGGTCAAGGCCTTCAACACCGTCACGCTCGAAGCGACGCCGCGGATCGCCGAAAAAATCGCCGTTGCCCAGCAGATCGGCCAGCTGACACTCAGCCTGCGCCCGATTGCCGACAACACCGCCGAACTCGAGCGCGCCATCGCGTCGGGCGAAGTCAATGTGCCGACCAGCGGCGATCCGAAGGCGGACCGGACACTGGCGCTGAAAGTCGCCGCCCAGCCGCTCGACAGCAATCCCACGTTTGTCACCGGTGCCGATGTGTCGCGTTTCCAGCGCCGCAGCGCGCCGACGCCCGGCCCTGTCACGCTTCGTCCTGTCGAGCGTATCCCGGCGGGTGGCGTGAAGATCGAAGATGTCAAAGGTCCGATGGTGCGTGTCGCGCGCGGCAATACCGTCACCGAAGTTCCGATTGGGGGCAAGTAACATGCGCTACGCTCAGCTTCTGCACCGCTCGGTCGCGGCAACCATGGCGGTCATCCTGATCGCCGGTTCGCCCGCAGCCCTTGCGGCACCCAAGAACCGCAAGGCTCCGGCCGCCAAACCGACCCGCCAGTCGGCGCGCGTTGCCCAGCTTCCGGCAGGCACACAGCGTCCCAACAGCGAAGTCGCGCTGTCGACCGGCCAAGGCCAGCTCGTCACCCTGCCGATGGCGGTGACCAGCGTGTGGACATCGAACCCGGAAGTCGCCGACGTCTATGTCAGCAACCCGCGCCAGATCCATGTGTTCGCCAAGGTGGCCGGTGAAGCGACAATCTTTGCAACGACGGCTTCGGGTGCGGTCGCCTATGCCACCAACGTCCGCGTCGCCGAAAACATCACCTCGCTCGATCGTATGATCAAGCTGGCGATGCCCGATGCGAACATCAAGGTGACAACGGTCGGCCCGCTCGCCGTATTGACAGGTGTTGTCCAGTCGCCCGACGACGCGGGTCAGGCTGAATTACTGGTCAAGACGATGCTGAATCCGGGCATCGATGTCGCGGCACCCGGCACGCTCCTTAAGGTGGCGGTCATTTCGCGGCTTCGCATGGCGACGCCGATGCAGGTCAATCTTTCGGTGAAAATCGCTGAAGTCAGCCGCTCGCTGGCGAAGTCCATCGGTGTTAACCTGACCTCGCGCGATCGAAGCGGCGTCGGTGTTGGCGTCATTCAGGGCCGCAATTTCGGCGGCATCGGGACGCAAGATCTATCCGGCTTTCCCAAGCTCGATGCGTCGTCGCTTTACGGCCTGCCCGCAGGCTCGATCGCGCTGCCGTTCAATCCGGCGACCGGGCAGTTCATTACGCAGGGTGGGCCGACCTTGCCCTTCACTGGCCTCGGTGCCGGCAAAACGACGCTCGGCTTCCTCGGCAGCCTGTTCGGCATCGATGTCGGTGCCGCGCTCGACCTCGCCGAAACCAATGGACTTGTGTCGATGCTTGCGGAGCCGAACCTGACCGCGCTGTCGGGTGAAACCGCCAGCTTCCTGGCCGGTGGTGAATTCCCGATCCCGATCTCGCAATCGCTTGGCACCATCGCCATCGAATACAAGCAATACGGCGTTGCGCTGGCGTTCACGCCGACTGTGCTTGCCGATGGTCGCATCTCGATGCGCGTCCGTCCCGAAGTGTCTCAGCTCTCGGCTGAGGGCGCAGTCACGCTCAACGGCTTCAACATCCCGGCCTTCACCACCCGCCGTTCGGAAACGACCGTCGAGCTCGGTTCGGGCCAGAGCATGATGATCGGCGGGCTGATGCAGAACAGCAATGTCAACACGATCGACAAGACTCCGGGCCTGGGCGATGTGCCCGTGCTTGGCGCGATGTTCCGGTCGAACGGCTATCGCCGCAACCAGACCGAGCTGATGATTATCGTCACCGCCTATCTGGTGAAGCCAGTATCGGCCAACGACATCAAGTTGCCGACCGATGGGTTGCAGACGCCGACCGATCTGCAGAACTTCCTGCTCGGTCAGGATTTCAGCGGCAAAAAGAATGCCAAGCGCAACGTCCCGACACTGGCCCCGCCGGTAACGGTACCCGCGCGCCCGGCCGTGGGGTCACTGACCCCCGCCCCGGTCCAGCGGCAGGCGGCGCGTAAGGCGTCGGCCTCCGCCGCGCCCGGTTTTAGCAATTGATCGCGAGGGGAATCGACATGAAGCACAGCCTTACCGTCCTCGCCCTGATCGGCAGCACAATGCTGGGTGCCTGTGGCACACAGAACCGCAGTCTCGAATCGGTGCATCAGCCAGTCGTTTCGCGCACCGACTATGTTTATGATCTTGCCGCGCCGACGGGCCAGATTGCCGACAACGATGACCGCGCCCTGACCGGATGGTTCGACTCGTTGCAGCTCCGTTATGGCGACCGAATTGCCGTCGACACGCAGGGCTATGGCCCGGGCGCGCGCGACGCCGTTGCAATAGTGGTCGCGCGCTACGGCCTGCTCGTCGATGAAATCGCGCCTGTCACTCAGGGCGAAATTCCTGGTGGCGCGGTGCGCGTCATCGTCAGCCGCATGGCTGCGACCGTGCCGAGTTGTCCCGACTGGAGCCGACCGTCGTCGCCCAACCTGAGCGGCGATGCGATGTCCAACTACGGCTGCGCGACCAACAGCAATCTGGCGGCGATGGTTTCCGATCCGCGCGACCTGATCTCGGGCCGCACGACTTCGACTGTCGTCGATGCAACCATGTCGACCAAGGCAATCGGTACATTCCGCAAGGCACCCAATACCGGTGCCAGCGGCCTGAAACCCGAAATCACAAGGGGGAAATAAGATGAACGCGCCTTGGTCCCCTTCCCGCACCGGCACGATGCGCGAGCCGTTTACGGCGTTCGTGTGTGACGATGCCACCGTCGAGTCGCTGCGCCCCGTCGCGGTCGAGCTTGGCTGGGCAACGGACAAGATCAACAAGGGCGGACTGCGGAACGCAGTCCAGACCCTGTCGGTATCGGCCTCGCCACAGATTCTGTTCGTCGACCTGTCGGAAAGCGGCGACCCGCTCAACGATATCAACGCGCTGGCCGAAGTCTGCGAGCCGGGCACCGTCGTGATTGCGGCGGGTCAAGTCAACGATGTCCGCCTGTTCCGCGACCTCGTTGCCAGCGGGATCCAAGACTATTTGCTGAAGCCGTTCAGCCCCGACCAGCTTCGTGACGCCTTTGCCAACGCCCAGGCGGTGTTCAACGCGCCGCGTCATACTGACGCAAGTGCCGAACGCCCGCACATGATGGCTGCCGTCATTGGCGCGCGCGGTGGGGCGGGAGCCTCCACGGTCGCTACGTCTATCGCATGGATGATGGGCGACCGCGCCGGTCGCTCGACCGCGCTGCTCGACCTCGACGTGCATTTCGGCACCGGCGCGCTGGCGCTCGATCTCGAGCCCGGCCGTGGCCTGACCGACGCCATCGAGAATCCGAGCCGCATCGACGGCCTGTTCATCGAACGCGCAATGGTCAAAGCGAACGACAAGCTGGCCATTCTCAGCGCCGAAGCGCCGATCAACCAGCCGATGCTGACCGACGGGGCTGCCTTTTACCAATTGCAGGAAGAAATGCGCTCGGCGTTCGAGACGACGATCATCGACCTGCCGCGGGCGATGCTGGTCCAGCATCCGCACCTGATGCAGGACGTCCAGATGACGGTTGTCGTGACCGAACTGACGCTGGCGTCGGCGCGCGATGTCATCCGCATCCTGTCATGGCTAAAATCGAACGCGCCGCAGACCCAGATTATTGTGGTTGCCAACCGCGTGGCATCGACCGGTCCGTCGGAAATCAGCCGCAAGGATTTCGAAAGCTCGATCGAGCGCAAAATCGATTACGCTGTTGCCCTCGACACCAAGGTCGTGACGCAGGCGGCCAAGCTTGGCAAAACCGTTGCCGAAGCGGGAAAAGGTACCAAAGTCGGCTCCGTGCTCGGCGATATCGTCGACCGGCTCGCCGCAATCGGCGATGCGGCGGGCGACGCCGCGACCGACGACAAGGCCAAGTCAGCCAAGCCCTCGTTGCTGGGCAAGCTTGGCGGGTTCAAGTCGATGATGGCCAAGAAGCCCAAAGCCAAGGCGGAGTGACCGCGTGGAAATGATGCCTCTTGCCATAATGGCGGGCGGGGTCCTCTTGGTCCTCGTCTTGATCATCTTCGCCTTTTCCGGCCCCTCGGTCGAGAAAGCACAGGCGCGGCGACTGATCGCGCTCAAGGACCGCCATTCGAGCTCGACCGGGGCTGTGGTGGAGGCACAGATGCGTCGCATTCAGGCCAACCGCCAGACGCGGATGGACGGCGTCGCTTCGCGCATTTTGCCCAACCCGGCGCAGTTGCAAAAGCGTATCGCGATGACGGGCAAGTCGTGGACGCCCGCGCAGATACTGATGACATCGGTGGGTATCCTCATCGTGGTCGCGGTGCTTGCCTATATCAAACTGGGCAGCCTGCCGCTGGCGCTGGCGCTCGGCGCGGCGATGGGCTTCGGCTTGCCGCATTACGCGCTCGGCTATCTCATCAAGAAGCGGGTCAACGACTTTACCAAGCGGTTTCCCGACGCCATCGAACTGCTTGTCCGCGGTTTGCGCTCGGGCTTGCCAATTTCCGAAACGATCGGCGTTGTCGGTGCCGAAGTGCCCGGCCCAGTCGGCGTCGAGTTCCGCAATGTCAGCGACAAGATCAAGATCGGTCGCACGATGGACGCGGCGCTTCAGGATACGGCCGACCGGCTCGGCACGCCTGAATTCCAGTTTTTTTGCATCACAATCCAGATCCAGCGCGAAACCGGCGGCAATCTGGCCGAAACGCTGTCCAACCTGTCGGGCGTGCTCCGCTCGCGCGCGCAGATGAAGCTCAAGATCAAGGCGATGTCGTCCGAATCCAAGGCTTCGGCCTATATCATCGGCTCGCTGCCGTTCATCGTGTTCGGCCTGATTTACACGATCAATGACAATTACATGCAGCAGTTCTTTACCAACCCGAAGCTGATTGCGACGGGCCTGGGCGCGATGTGCTGGATGGGTCTTGGCGCGTTCGTGATGTCGCGCATGATCTCGTTCGAAATTTAGGAGCGGACGCGCGATGCAACCTGTCCAGTCCGGTCCGACTCTGCTTGGTGTCGATGTCATCTGGGTGGCGACAATCCTCGCCGCCTGCGCCGCCATGGCGGTGATGGTCGCCATCTATGCGGCGACAACCGTGCGCGACCCGATGGCCAAGCGCGTCAGGGCACTCAACGACCGTCGCGAGCAGCTGAAAGCCGGTATTGTCGCCTCGACGTCGAAGCGCCGCGCCAAGCTTCAGAACAAGAGCGAAACCGCCGACAAGATGCGGACGTTCCTGAACTCGCTCAAGGTGTTGCAGGACGAACAGCTCAAAGCGGCCCAGGTCAAGCTGATGCAGGCGGGTATCCGGTCGAAGGATCTGGCCGTTGTCGTCATCTTTGCGCGTCTCGTGCTGCCCATTTTCCTTGGCGGCGGTGTCGTACTTTGGGTCTATGGTTTCGGCGGTCTGGAGCATTGGACACCGTGGAAACGTACCGGTGTCGTGCTGGGTTCGCTGA
>ENA-OBLH01000093-OBLH01000093.1-metagenomes-genome-assembly--contig:-NODE-93-length-30664-cov-6.26868_pt1 | contig 30664 bp, 27 predicted proteins | sample MGYA00153382_OBLH01 | MGnify analysis MGYA00153382
TTGCGGTCGGCGGTGGCATCGACGGTGATCGTGACCTTCATCACATCGCCGCGCGTCAGACGCCCCTTGACCTTCTGGCTGACCATTTCGGTCGCTTTCGTCATCCGGTATCCGGCGTAGAGCGGCTGGGCGAGCGGCACGGCGGCACTGACCGACACCATCGCCCATGGCCCCGCCCCGCCCGAATGACCGAGCGTCAGCGGCCCCGCGACAGCGGGCAGACGCAATGCCGCTGCGGTTGCCGCCATCGGCCAGCCCTGCGTCCGGCTGACCCCGCCGAGTGTGGCGGTTGTCGTGCCAGTCACCGCACTGGCCGGATAAAGCGCCGCAAACCGTCTTGCGACCACCGTCCCCCAAGCATTGGCAGGCGTCGTGTCCCAATGTCCGCGTTGCTGGCGGAGCGCCACGCCGACCATCATTTTCGGCCCTTCATTGTCCCAGCCGGGCCGCCCGAGCACCGCGCCCAATGCCTTCAGCACCATCTCGTCGTCGCTGACCATCATCCACCACGGGGCCGTGCTGGCATCGGTCAGGTCGATGCGCGTACCTTCGTAAACGAGCCGCTTACGCAGCGTCGCTTCTGCCGTCGTTCGCAGCGCGGCAGCGTTCTTCAGCCCCTGCGTGCGGTCGATGGCGACCATCCAGTCGGACAGCGCGCCGGTCGGCATATCGGCAGGCGCGATATCGATGGCCCCGAGCAGTGCCGGGTTCGACGCCCCGTTGCGCGCGAGTGCCGCCAGTGCCGCGACCTTGAGCAACCGGTTATCGACCGGCCCGTAGTTATCCGCCTTCAAACGTCCCTCGATCACGGCTTTCAACGCCTCGATGGCTTTGGCTTTGCCCGCCTCGGGCATCGCGAACCCAGCCTCCGCCGTCATCGACAGCGCATAGGCGGTCAGCGCCTCGGACCCCGGCCACTCGCCGGGGAAGTATCGGATGAGTCCATTGCTGTCCTGATAGGTCGGCAGCGCCCCCGCGAGCGTTCCCCATGCGGCGGCATCGCCGAGCACGACCGCGCGGCTCAATTGCTGTTCGAAGCAATTATACGGATAGCCGCTCATGTAAGCGCGTACCCCGGCGAGCGGCGGCGCAAGACTGTCCGACAGTTTCACATCGACATAGCTGCCCGTTAGCGCACCCGCGGGCGGGCTGATCGGAATGCTGCTCCCCGCACCCACGCGCGCGAGCGTCGCCGCCCAGACCTCGAACGGCACGGCGGGGATGATGTCCTGCGACACCGCGACACGGTCGATGGCCTTGCCGTCGGCGGATTTCGCCTCGACCGTCCAGTCGAGTTTCGCCAGCCCCTCGGGCGCAGTCAGATTCCATGTCACGAGTTGCGCGCTGCCGGGCGCAAGATCGACCGTCAGCGGCTTGCCGTCGGCGATGCCGGGATTGACCTTGACCGTCGCCGTCACCCGCATCGGCTTGTCGCTGCTGTTCCGCAGCGTGAAGCTCGCGCCGAAGAAGTCGCCGGTGCGAACGAGCGGGGGGAGCGCCGAGAAGAGCTGCAAGTCCTGGCTCGTTCGCACGCTCGCCATACCGGTGCCGAACAGGCTGGTCCCCGATGTGGCGACCGCGACCATCTTGAACGACGACAGCGCGTCGGACAGTTGCACGGGAATGCGCGCGCGGCCCATCGCGTCGAGGGAGACACGGCCCTTCCACAACAGCACGGGCTTGAAATCGTCGCGGGTGACTGCGGAGGCATCGCCACCGCCGCCGCCTGCCTCGACAGCTTTCTTGCCATAATGCCGCTTGCCGACGACCTGTGTGGCGGCGGTCGAGGTCAGCACATCGAGCGTGCGGTCGCCCATCATCGCGTCGAGCAACTTCCAGCTCTCGTTCGGTTGCAATTGCAGCAATGCCTCGTCCACCGCCGCAAAGGCGATCTCGGCCGATCTGGCGGGTTTGCCGTCGGGCTGCGTAACTGCAACATCGATCTGCGCCGTGTCGCGCACCGCGTATTTCGGTTTGTCGGCGCTGACCTTGACCGCAAGGCTATGCCCCTCCCAGCCGACTTTGACTTTCGCCACGCCCATACGGAAACTGGGTTTCGCCAGATCGACCAGCGCGGTCGGCCCGCCGCCCTCACGGCTGACGAACGGCAGATTCCAGCGGCGTGCAACGTCGGCCCACCATAACGACCAGCCGCCGATCCGCCCGCGCACCGCCATGACCGATACATAGACATCGGGGGCATAAGCGGCAGGCATAGGCACCGAGACGACGGGGTCTTTCCCCGACAATTGCGTGACGAAACTCGACAGCACGCCTTCGCGCTCGACCGTCACCAGCGCCGTCGCATTGCGGAACGGCATTCGCACCTGAAACTTGGCGGTCTCGCCCGATTTATATTCCTTTTGCTCGGCGATCAGGTCCATCCGGTCGCCATTGTCGCCGCCGAACCACCAGTCGTCCTCGCCCGCCAGCCACACGGTGCGCACCGCGCGCGCGACATTGCCGTCGGCGTCGGTCGTGGTCGCCACCGCCACGACCTCGCCGGAGACACCGGGGTCGAGCTTGCAGTTGGCCAACCCCTTGTCGTCGGTTGTCGCAGAACAATTGGACGCGATCTTGGTCACCTTCGACTGGTTGTCATAGGCGTAGAACCCGCCGATCAGCCGTCGCCGCGCGGTGATTGTCTCGCGCGTATAGAGATCGACCGAAACGCGTTGGCCGCGCTTGACCTTGTTCTCGGCATCCAGCGCGACGAATTGCAGGCGCAAATCGCTGTCGCGCATCAGCCAGCCGTCGGTTTTCATGCCGAGTTTCACGGCGGCAGGATTGAGCAACAGCGTCCGCGACGCCGTCAGCGTTTCGCCGTTTGCATCGATATAATCCATCTCGACCGTCATCGCGGTCGTCGCCTCGATGGCTTGCGCGATTTCGATCTGGGTTTTGGCGATCCCGTTGGTGTCGAGCGTCACTGGCAGGGTCTGCGACAACGGCTGTGGCGCGGATGGTGCCTCGCCATCGCCGTCGAGCGGTGTCGTGCCCTCCTTCAACGCCTCGCCGCCGAAGGTCCAGCCGTCCCAGCCATCCGGATCGACATAGCTGGTGGAAAACGCGGTGCGGATCGCCACGGGCAGCCCCGACGCGCCACCGCCCGACAGATAGCCGACGAACAGGTCGAGCAGCACGAGCTTCGGGCGCACCAGCGCTTCCTTCGGCCCCGTCACCGTCGCGCGCATCGTCGGGAGTTTATACTCGTCAACGCGCACTGACTGGCCTGTGGAAATAGTCGTTTCGCCGACAATGACGTTGAGGTCGTAATCGCCCATCGGTGCGCTGGCAGGCGCGGTCCAGCTCGATTCGCCGACCCCGTCCGCGCCGATTTTCACGGGCATGTCGAACTGGGTTTCGCTGCCGCGATGCGATAGGCGAAGCGTCCCTTCGATCCCCTGCGCCAGCGCGAACCCCGCGCCGACGGGTTTGCGGAGAATGTGCTTCATGTTGACGGTTTCGCCCTGCTTCATCAGCGTCCGGTCGAATACGGTGTGCAAAATGTCGTCGCGCGCCGAATAGCCATAGGGCAGGTCGAAGTCGTACGGGCGAATCCCCTCGCCCCATTCGGTGAGCGTAAAGCTGAAATCATCGGCCAGCCGCGCCGAGACCATCAACGCGTGACTGTCCGAATTTTCGTCGCAACTGGCGTAGGTCTGCGGTTCGGGCAGGCCCGATTTGACCAGCAAGCGCCCCTGCCCGTCGCTCGTCCCGCGTGCGAGCATCTGGCCGGTGCAACTGTCGGTAATGCGGACATCAGCCCCCGCCACCGCTTTGCCACTGTCGAGCGCCGTTACCCAGGCGAGCGAGCCTTCGCGGCCCCATTTGAAATGCACCGCCATATTGGTGACGAGCGCGGCTGCCGCGACATAGCGCGTCGCATCGCGCCCGAGCAGCGCCTTGCCCAGCACCGGCGAGGCCAGTTCGACGATATAGAACCCGGGCTTGGCCAGCGGGACGCCGACGACTTCGAACGCCTTGCCCGCGCCGGGGAGCCCGAGCTTCAGGTCGGTCCCCGCGCCGTTCAGCAGCGACGTCGCGCCGGTGTAATTGACCGTCGTCGGTTCGCCGTCCTTGTCCTTGGGGCCGGTTTCTCGGAAATCATTGTCGTCGGCCTTGTCGAGCCGTCGCAGCCAGTCGGCGACCTGCGCGTCGCTGCCATCGACCTTGAGCGAATTGCCACCGATCGACACGACGCGCTGTGCGATCTGCGCCTCGACCGCGCGGACAGTGACAGGCAGCACGCCGCCCTCTTTCGCTTCGATGATCCCGAAGGGTGCGGCAAATTTCACCAGCGGCGGCGCGGCGTCGAACTTCACCTGCAACGGAAAGCGTTCGGCATTGGCGAGCAACCGCCCACTCGCGTCCTTGATGTCCGCGGGCAGAGTCAGCGTTGCCGCTTGTGCCTCGGGGAACGGTCCCTTGAAATCGAGATCGGCAATCTCGGGATCGCTGCGGTCGTCGTCGGGAATTTTGGGTTCGCGCACCGTCCCGTCGGCGAAAGTCAGCTTGATCGACTTCGCCAGCGCCATCGGGATGGGCGCGGCAAAGCGGACATGCGTGTCGCTGACCGGGTTGCACCCGGCCTGCGGGTTGACGCGGCTGCATTCCCAGCGCGCCTCGAACGCCTTGCGAACGGTGAAATCGAAGCGCTGCAAACGGCCTGCCGTCCGCCCGTCGGCGCTGGCGATCCCGGCATCCCAGACCAGAGCGACGTCGCGTCCGGCGGGCAGAGGGCGGCGGCATTTGACAGGGACCATGGTCGAAAGCGCCTTGGCTTTGTCCGCCGCATTGGTCGGCAATGTCTGCGGCTGTCCGGCTTGTTCAAGGAAATTGCGAAGCTGCCAGTTGTCCGCGCCCAACCCGTCGATGATTGTCGCCGCGACCTCGGGCTTCAGCACATCGACTGCGATCTTCTCGCCGATGCCATCTACCGCGCAATAGGCATTGGCGCCGACCGAGGCCGCCGTTGGCGCGACGTTGGTGGCGATAAGGAACACCTGTTCCTCCTCGATCTTTGAATCATTCCCGCTGAGCACCCCGCGCGCCGACGGCCCGCCGGTATCGATAGTAAAGCTCTTGGCCCCCTCGACCCGCGCGCCGCGCGCCGAGGCGAGGTTGTCGTTCAAATCGACTTTGCAGGTCAGCCCGCCGGGGAGCGCCTTTTCGAAATCATAGACGAAGGTCTGCGTATCGACCCAGCGCCCGTTCGCCCCGACGGGGCAGGTCAGCTTGGCGGGTGACGTCGCACGCGGATCGCCGAGCGGAACCATGGCCTCCGAAAAGCGCATCGTGAAGCGTTCGATGGCCCCGCCATTCGCCCCTGCGGAGCCGGGTGTGGCGAGCACGACTTGAGGTGCGCCGCTCCCCACCGCCACCAATGGAATCGCACACAGCCCGAGCGCCAGCCACCGCCACCGAATCCGCATGAACACACTCCCTTTAGCTGCATCGTCCGCCAAGCGGGGGAGCAAGTCCAGAGCGAAGCATGGTCTTCAGCGTTGCGCGAAACTTGACGAAACAGCGCATCGCGTCATTGTCCACAAAATGACTCATTGGAGCACATCGGGGGATGGGCAGTATCGGGTTTGAAATACTGGCAAGTGTGGCGCACGAACTCACTTTGTTTGCGGCAGTCGCTTTTCTGTTGGGCGGAGCCAGCGACATAATGGTCGATATCATCTGGCTGGGTCGAGGCTTATGGCGTCGCTACTTTATCTTTCGTAGCTTCCCTCGCGCAGACGCGACAACATTGGGAACGCCGCTAACATGCGGTCGTATCGCTATTTTCATTCCAGCCTGGGACGAGAGCACGGTTATCGGTGCTATGTTGCGTCACACCGCCGATGCGCTGGCAGGTACCGGTTGCGCGATCTATGTCGGTGTCTATCCCAATGATCCGGGGACAATGGCCGCCGTTCAGGAGGTTACGTCGCCGCACGTCCGGGTGGTTGTCAACCCACGCTCAGGGCCGACAACAAAGGCCGATTGTCTCAACACGCTCTGGCAATGTCTGCTCGCCGACGAAATGAAGTCGGGTATCAGGTTCAAAGCCGTCGTGCTGCACGATGCCGAGGACGTCGTCCACCCCGCCGAGCCGCGCATTTTCGACAGCCTCATCGGACGGTTCGACCTCGTCCAGCTGCCCGTGCTCCCGCTGGTCGATCCCAATTCGCGCTGGGTGTCGGGTCACTACATCGACGAGTTTGCCAGTCATCACAGCCGGACGATTGTCGCCCGCGAAGCCATCGGCGCGGGCCTGCCGTCCGCTGGAGTCGGGTGCGCCTTCGCCCGCGACACGCTGGGTATGATTGCCGACGGGCGCGACGGCCCATTCGACGCTGCCAGCCTGACCGAGGATTACGAACTGGGCTTGCGGATTCGCGCGCTGGGCGGGCGCAGTGCGTTCGTGCGCTTGCCGGAATATGCGGGAGGCCCATTGGTCTGCGTACGCGCTCATTTCCCCGCCGAACTGCCCGACGCGGTGATCCAGAAGTCGCGCTGGATCGCGGGCATTGCGCTATCGGGATGGGACCGGCTGGGCTGGCACGGCGGCGTTGCGGAAACCTGGATGCGCGTTAACGACCGCCGCGCGGTGTTTGCGGCCCTTGTAATGCTCGCGGCTTATCTCGCGCTGACGCTCAATGTCGTAACGATGATCCTCGATATGTCGCTGGGGGTCGGATTTGCGTCGCGGGGGTCGGCGTGGTTTTCGTGGTTGCTGCTGGTTTGCGGCCTGTTGCTGGTGTGGCGACTTGCCGTGCGTGTTGTGCTGGTTGCGCGTCTTTACGGATGGCGCGAGGGCGTGCGTGCCGTGCCGCGCGCATTTGTCGCCAATATCATCGACATGATGGCCGCGCGACGTGCGGTGGCGCTTTACCTGCGGGCGCGCCGCGACGGCATTGTCCGCTGGGACAAGACCCGTCACCATTTTCCGGTCGATCCGGCTTCCGCGCGTTGAAACTGGCCGCCCGGAACCCGGCCCGACCGTTGCGCGCGCTCGGCATTCTGCTGGGACTATGGGTTGCTGGGCGCATGGCGTTCGAATGGCCGGAAGCAGAGACGGAACGGGCTCCGACGTCAGTCGTGCCGGATCGTACATCGGGACAATCGGATGTCGATGAACGGGCCAATATTGATCAGCCCGTGGCACATTGGTTGGTCGGAACTTTTGCCATTGCTGGGGACAACACTGGACGGACGTCGCGGGCGCTCGGTTCCGGTCGTCGCCTTACCGCTGCCGCCGTTCTCCAATCGGCGGACTTAGGCCAGCCCGGTTTCGTCCCAAATCAAGGGCAACCGAGGACAATGGTAGCAACTGCGCGCAACGAATCGCAACAATCACTCCCGACGGACGCGGCCCCGGTTTCGCCCTCAAATCAATCCTATTCCTTGCCCGGCAGTCGTTCTGCCAATCGGTCGCCATGGTCCGGTTCGTTCTGGCTTGCGGCGCGTGACGGTAGCGATGCAGGCATTGCGGCGGGTGCTGTGCAACTCGGGGGGCAGCCCGGAAGCCAGCTCGGCGGGTCGCAAATGGGCGCGCGCGTCTATCGCCGACTAACCCCCACGCTGTCGCTGACCGGGCGGGTCTCGGCGGCGCTCGCCACACCTCAAACCGAGGCCTCGGCGGGCTTCGCATTGCGCCACCGCGGCCTCGCCCTTCTCGCCGAGCGCCGCTTTGCGCTCGACCGTGGTGGGCGCAACGACTGGTCGTTGACAGCGGTTGCGGGCGTTTCCGATGTTCCGCTGCCACATAAACTTCGGCTGGACGGTTATGTGCAGGCCGGGGTTGTGGGACGCGACGGCTTTGCCGATGGTGCTGCGCGATTGGAGCGGACCGTCGCCGGGGATGGCATTACTCGCCTGTCGGTCGGCGCAGGCGCTTGGGGCAGTGTCCAGCCCGGAGCCGCGCGGCTCGATGTCGGCCCGCAAATCGTGGCGCGCACATCTCTCGGCGGTCGCGCCGTCCGCCTGTCCGCTGAATGGCGACAACGGGTGGCGGGCAATGCTGCGCCGGGATCGGGGCCGATTGTGACATTGGGCGCAGATTTCTAAGGTTTTGGTTTTTAGTTGGGCGGCCCTTTCGGCACTGCGGCGCACGCGCTAGGGCAGATGTTGCCGATGGATATCTACCTTCCCGTCGCGAACCTGTCGGTCAACGCGCTGGTCATCGTCCTCTTGGGCGGCGGGGTCGGCCTGTTGTCGGGCATGTTCGGCGTTGGCGGTGGGTTTCTGACGACGCCGTTGCTCATCTTCTACGGCATCCCGCCTACGGTCGCTGCGGCTTCGGCCACAACCCAGGTCACCGGCGCGAGCGTGTCGGGCGCGATTGCCCATTACCGACGCGGCGGTGTCGATATTCCGATGGGTGGCGTGCTGGTCGCGGGGGGCATAATCGGCGCGATTGCGGGGTCGGGCATTTTTCGCGTGCTCCAGCAATTCGGCCAGATCGATACCGTCATCAACATCCTCTATGTGGTGCTGTTGCTTGGCGTTGGCATCCCGATGGCGCGCGAGGCGGTGCAAAGCGTCGCGGCGACGATTTCGGGGACCAAGATGCCCGCCAAAAAGCGGCGGCATCACCCGGCCGTCGCCGCGCTGCCCTTCCGCTGGCGCTTTTACGCATCGGGTCTCTACATTTCGCCACTCGCGCCACTCATTCTGGGGTTCGTCACCGGCATCATGACGGTGCTGCTCGGGGTCGGCGGCGGCTTCATCATGGTGCCCGCGATGCTCTATATTCTCGGCATGGCGACGCGGGTAGTGGTCGGCACGTCGCTGTTCCAGATTTTGTTCGTGACTGCCGCAACCACGATGGTCCATGCGGTAACGACCAAGGCCGTCGATGTCGTGCTAGCTTTCTTCCTGCTCCTTGGCAGCGTCATCGGCGCGCAGGTCGGCGCGCGGCTCGCGGCGCGATTCAGGCCCGATTATCTGCGCCTGTTGCTCGCTGCCATCGTGCTCGCCGTTGCGTTCCGCATGGCCATCGGCCTGACCTGGATCCCCGAAGAAATCTACACGGTGCAGTTGCTGTGACGCGGGTACTCGCCACCCTGCTCGCGTTCGTGCTGCTGACGGCAGCGGCCGATGACGCGCCCGTTCTCGTCCCCGATGTGTCGCAGCGCGAGGTCGATATCCATTACAGCTTTACCGGAGCGGAACTGCTGCTGTTCGGCGCGATCCTCTATCCGGGCGGCAAAGTGCCCGACGGGCGCACCGATGTTGCCGTCGTGCTGAAGGGGCCGCCGCAGTCGATTCTGGTGCGCGAAAAGCAAAAGCTCGGCGGCGTCATCTGGGCCAATGCCGGCGCGTCGCGGTTTCGTTCAGCCCCCGCATTTTACGCGATTGCCGCCTCGCGCCCGCTCGACAAGCTGGTCGATGCCCGCACAGCGGCGATCTACGAACTCGGCCTTGGCAGCATCCACCTGTCACCCGCAGGCGGGATCGACCCCGGCGATGCCAACCGGTTCGAAACCGGTTTCGTCGACCTCCGCGCGCGCGGTGGCCTGTTCGTGACACAGGCGGGCGCGGTCGAGATTACAAAGGGCGTGCTCTACCGTGCGCGGCTCACCATCCCGCCCCGCGTGCCCGACGGGCGCTACACGGCGGAAACCTTTCTGATCCGCGATGGCAAGGTTGTAGCTGCCGCGACCCGTAACATCACCGTCAGAAAGCAGGGGTTCGAGCGGATCGTGGCAAGCTTTGCCGAGGACTGGCCCGTCACATATGGTTTGCTCGCCGTACTGCTGTCGGTCGGATTCGGCTGGGCGGCAGGCGCATTGTTCCGCCGCATCTGAACGACTTGGCGCGCCGCGTTGCCGGTTTGTTAACCATTCCCCCGCTACCTCGGGCCGGACCGGCTTTCGGGCCAAGTTTGTGGCGGGGACACCAAAGTGGATATGCAGCGTATCGGCGAGTTTGCCCCGGCAGCCAGCCAAAGCGAGGCACCGCGCAGCGTCTCGGCCTATAACGGCCCGATCGGCGAGGTTATCGAGATTTCGGGTTCGTCGTCGCAGGTCCGCTTCGACGGGGCCGCGCTCGCCCGCCAGTCAGGCGCCGACGACCCCAGCCTTGCCACCGCAGGACAAGTCGGCAGCCAGATCAAAATCCGGCTCGGCTCGACCTGGCTTGTGGCCAATGTCCGCTCGCTGCGCGTCGATCCGAATTACGAAAATTGTGTCGTCGGCTTCATCGACTTTCTCGGCGAAGGCGACGAGGAGCGGCTGACCGGCAAAATCTATAATTTCCGGCGCGGGATTACCCGTTACCCGACGCCGGGCGGGCAGGTATTCCCGGTCAGCGGGCAGGACATGCGCCAAATGTATGCCGCCGACGACCGCGCCTATATCGAGATCGGCACAGTTTACCCGACCAAGGACATTCGGGCCGCGCTGTATGTCGACGCCATGCTCGGCAAGCATTTCGCGCTGCTGGGATCGACCGGCACCGGCAAATCGACCAGCGCCGCGCTGATCCTGCACCGCATCTGCGAACTCGCGCCGCAGGGCCATATCGTCATGATCGACCCGCACGGCGAATACTCCGCCGCGTTCAAGACGAATGGCGCGCTGTTCGACGTCTCCAACCTCCAGATGCCCTATTGGCTGATGAATTTCGAGGAGCATTGCGAGGTTTTCGTGACCACGCAGGGGTCCGAACGCCAGACCGATTCGGACGTGCTCGCCAAATGTCTGCTCGCCGCCAAGTCAAAAAGCCGCGCTGCCGAGGGCATTTCAAAGCTCACCGTCGACTCGCCGATCCCCTATCTGCTCAGCGACCTGACCAATTTCATCACCGCCGAAATGGGCAAGCTCGACAAGGCGGGCGACAACGCCCCCTATATGCGGCTGAAAACCAAGATCGACGAGATCAAGTCCGATCCGCGCTACAGCTTTATGTTCTCGGGGATGCTCGTCGCCGACAATATGGCCAACTTCCTCGGGCGCATTTTCCGTCTGCCCGGCGACGGCAAACCGATCTCGATCATCGATGTGTCGGGCGTGCCGTCGGACATCACGTCGGTGGTGGTTGCCGTGCTCGCGCGCATGGTGTTCGACTATGCCATCTGGAGCCGCAACGAACCGCAGCGCCCGATCCTGCTCGTCTGCGAAGAAGCGCACCGCTACGTCCCCAACGAAGCCAATTCGCAAAAGAGCGCGGTCGGCAAGATTTTGGGTCGGATCGCCAAGGAAGGCCGCAAATACGGCGTCTCGCTCGGCCTCATCACCCAGCGTCCTTCCGATCTGGCCGAGGGCGTGCTGTCGCAGTGCGGCACGATCTTGGCGATGCGTCTGAACAATGAGCGCGATCAGGCCTTTGTGAAAGCTGCCATGCCAGAAGGCGCGCGCGGTTTCCTCGATACGATCCCCGCGCTGCGGAATCGCGAATGTATCGTCTGCGGCGAAGGTGTTGCTATTCCGGTGCGCGTCAGTTTCGACCCGCTTGAGGATAATAAGCGCCCGGCGTCGTCCGACCCGTTGTTCTCCGAACTGTGGAAGGAATCGGGCGGCGAAGAAGAAATCCTGACCCGCGTCATCAAGCGCTGGCGCGCGCAGGGCAAATAGCATGGATGCGGCGCGTGGTTTCGTGCGCGCCCCGAACGCAGTATGGGGGACGCCGATGACTGCCGACCCCCGCCCGCGTTCCGCTGTCTCGACCGGTGTCGGCCTCGCGGGCCTCGCGGGGCTCGCGGCATGGATGGTCATCGCGCGACAATTCCAGATGTATGGACCGTTTTCGGCGGTGACGGCGGCGTTCGCGGCAGGCATTCCGATGGTATTGTGGTCGCTTTTCATCGACAAAGTGCACCGCAATCCGACGACGGGCATCGACTGGAGCGGGCCGCGCAAACCGCTGTCGGCAACGCTCGACATCAGCCTCGCCAAACTTGCCGGCCTGTGGGCGACATGGGCGATTATCGCGGTCGTCTATGCCAGCGCACGCTTCTATTGGGTGGGCAATTACACCTTTGCGATGAAGACGTTTATCGTCGCGGCCCCCGTGCTGTTCGTCGCCTCGGTCCCCTATATCCTGTGGCTCGACAGCCGGTTGAAAAACCCGCGAGACGGATGCTGGGCGTTCGGCAGCTGGCTGATGGGCGACAAAACCGTCGAGCGCAGCGCGATTGCCGATCATTTCCGCAGCTGGGCGGTCAAGGCGTTTTTCACGGCGTTCATGCTGTCGGGGTTCCCAGGAAATTTCTTCGACACCGTTACGCGCCAGTTTCCGACACCGAATGACCCCGTCGGTCTCGCCAATTTCCTGATCTCGGTGATGTTCCTGATTGACATGACGCTCGCCACCGTCGGCTACATCCTGACAATGAAGCCGCTCGATGCACATATTCGTTCGGCGACGCCCTATGCCAGCGGCTGGATTTCGGCGCTGATTTGTTACCCGCCCTTCGTCCTGATGGGTGGCGGCGGCCCGCTCGACTATCATGTCGGGACGTTCGGCGACCAAGGCTGGGCCCATTGGCTGGCTGCATACCCTGCAATGCTTTGGATCTGGGCCTTCGCTCTCGTCATGCTGACGGGGATCTACGCTTGGGCAACTATGGCCTTCGGCTTGCGCTTCTCGAACCTGACGCACCGCGGCATCCTGACCCACGGACCGTATAGCTGGATGCGCCATCCGGCCTATGTGTCGAAAAATACGTTCTGGTGGCTGTCGACGCTGCCGTTTCTCGTCAACACAAACAGCCTCGCCGATGCAGCGCGCAACACTGTGATTATGGCGGCGGTTAGCGGCATTTACTGGTGGCGCGCGGTGACCGAGGAAAAGCATCTGCGCGCGGACGAAGACTATCGGACCTATGCCGCGTGGATCGACCGCAACGGCTGGTTCGCGCGCGGTCGACGCGCGCTGAATATCTAAGGGGCAATACCCCAAATGGGGCTGCCGCGCTGGTGCCATCCCGCCTAGCCCCGGTCCATCGGAGGACCGTCATGCGACCGGCACCTGTTACGGCGACCACCCTGTGGCGCGATATTGCGGGCAGCATTGCGATTGTCGTCGGGGTGATGGCGCTGGCTTTGCTGATCTGAACGAGGGCGGGCCGCTTGCCGCCGAACCGCCAAGCGGCCACTAAGCGGCGATGCTGTACGACATCACGCAATCGTTCGGTCCCGCTACGCCGATGTGGCCGGGCGACACGCCGTTCGGTGCGGCTCGGACGTGGAGCTTCGGCCCCGGCTGCCCGGTCAATGTCTCGCGTTTCGAAGCGTCGACCCATGCTGGCACCCATGCCGATGCGCCGCTGCACTATGACCCGGACGGCGCATCGATCGAGGCAGTCGGACTAGCACCATATGTCGGCGTCGCGCGGCTGATCGATCTGCGCGGATGCGGGCCGGTAGTGACGCCGGATATGGTCGCGCCCGCGCTGGCGACGCCGTGTGCGCGCCTGCTGGTGCGGACCTACGACCGGTTTCCACATGATCGCTGGGAGCCGATGTTCATGACCGTTGCCGCAGACACAATCGCCCTGCTCGCCACACACAGCATCCTTCTTATCGGCATCGACAGTCCTTCGCTCGATCCGCAAGGGTCGAAGTCTATGGACGCCCATCTGGCGGTCAAGGCGGCAGGCATGGCGATTCTCGAAGGACTGGTGCTCGACGATGTTCCAGAGGGCGATTACGAGCTGATCGCGCTGCCGTTGAAACTGGCGGGCCTCGACGCGGCGCCAGTGCGCGCAATCCTGCGCGGTCTGACATGAACGATTTCACGCTGGCCGACGCCGAAGCGCGCGACGCCGCCGACCCGCTGGCGCACCTTCGCTCGCGGTTCGCGCTGCCCGAGGGCGTCGTCTACCTCGACGGCAATTCGCTCGGCGCGCTGCCCCGTGCAACGGGTGCCGCACTTGCCGAGGCGACCGCGAACCAGTGGGGCGATAGTCTCGTATCGGGCTGGACACGGCACGACTGGATCGGGATGCCGCAGCGGCTGGGGGCCAAAATCGCGCCGCTGATCGGGGCCGCTGCGGACGAAGTCATCGTGACCGACACGACCTCGACCAACATTTTCAAACTGGTCGCCGCCGCCATGGCAGCGCGGCCCGGACGCCGGGTCGTACTGTCCGAAGCAGGCAATTTCCCGACCGATTTATATGTGGCGCAGGGTGTGACCTCGATGCGCGGCGGCGAGCTCCGCGTCGCGGCGGATAGCGACATCGTCGCCCAACTCGACGCCTCAGTGGCGGCCGTCCTGCTTACCCATGTCCATTATAAATCAGGCCGCATTCACGACATGGTCGCAATCACATCGGTCGCCCATGCAAAGGGCGCGCTGGTCATCTGGGATCTGAGCCACAGCACCGGCGCGGTGCCGGTCGATCTGGGCGGATGCAACGCGGATATGGCGGTCGGCTGCGGCTATAAATACCTCAACGGCGGCCCCGGCGCGCCCGCGTTCCTCCATGTTGCGCGCCGGTTACAAGCCGACCTGCAATCGCCGCTATCCGGCTGGATGGGCCATGCCGCACCCTTCGCCTTCGAGGACGGTTATCGGCCTGCGCCGGGCATCGACCGCTTCCTGTGCGGTACACCGTCGGTCCTCGCCATGGCGGCACTCGACGCGGGCCTCGCGGCATTTGAGGGCGTCGATCTGTCTGCGCTGTTCGCCAAGGGGCAGGCGCTCGGCGACTATTGTATCGATCTGGTCGAGGCGCACTGCTCGGGACGGGGATTTACCCTCGCCTCGCCTCGCTCCGGTCGGGGCAGCCATGTCGCATTCGCGCATCCACACGCATGGCCCATTTGTCAGGCACTGATCGCGCGCGGCGTCATCGGCGATTTCCGGACACCCGATGTACTGCGGCTTGGCTTTGCCCCACTCTACACGCGCTTTGCCGATGTCTGGCGCGCGGTGGAGGCGATGCGCGATTTGGTCGATAGCGGGGCATGGGATACCCCCGATTTTCACCTGCGCGCCGCAGTTACCTGAATCGCAATCCTCTGGTGGAGCTGAGCGGGATCGAACCGCTGACCTCGTCATTGCGAACGACGCGCTCTCCCAACTGAGCTACAGCCCCTCACCAGACCTGCGCGCGACAACACGCGCCACGCGAAGGCGGCTCCCATAGCTACGGCTTCGCGGCGATGCAACGGCGGACACGAACGCGCTGTAGAACGGGCAGTTAACCGATAAATCATTCCCCAGCACTATGGTCGTGGTGTTATTCAGGAGCCACGCATGTCCACCGAGCTCATCCAGAGCCTGTCGAACGAACCCAGCCGCATTCAGGTCGAAGCTTTGTTGCGCGGCGCGCTGCACGAACCGGCCTTTGCCGAACTCGACGCCTTGCTACAGGTCTGGATCGACGAACATCCCGGGCCGCTGACCGCGCTTTGCCGCGACGTCGGCGAAGTCGCCGTGACCGGTTGGGATGCGCTCGACGCCGAAATCGCCACGCTCGCCGCGCGCGGTACCTTGTGCAGTGCGGTCGGGATCGACCTGACCGGCCATCACATCGGTGACGGGCCGGGATTCGAGGTCTCGCTTTATTCGGACAAGGTTTTTGCGTTTTCGACCTCGGACCGGGCCGCGATCCTTGCGGCTAGCGAGACCGACGGTCCCGAGTGGCAAGGATGTTTCGAAGAGATCGGACATTCTTTGAGCTGTTCGGGCCTTGAAGCACTGCACGCCGCTGTCTCGATCCATCCGCAGCGCCTTTGGCTCGGCGGCGGCGAGATGCCCGCCGACTATCCTGACTATTTCATCGGCGTCTGGTTCCTCTACCTGCGGGTAAATCAGGCGCTGGCGGGGGCCGCCGAGGAAAATCGTCTGCCGTATCCGATGCCGATGCTGGTTTCCCAACACGACTTCGGGCCGTCGTTCGAGACGGTCTATATGGCGGACTCTGTGGTTTCGGTCCCTGCGGAAACGCTTGAGGAGCCCATCGAATCCGAAGCTGACTGGGCCGACCCAGCGGCACCTGAATTGGTCATTGCCCAATTAGAAGCGCCTGAAATCGAAACCCCTGGGGTCGAATTGGCCGACGTCGCATCGATTGAAGTTAACGAAGCGGCAGTCCACACAAGCCCAGCCGTCACGACCACAGAGTCGCCGCCGTCGCGTGGCTGGCCGTGGCGAAAGTCACCCACAAAGGTGGTAGATTCCGGTGAAGCGCCGGTCACGCAGCGGCGCCGGGGGCCGGGATCGTTCGCTACGGGCTGATCGAGCCGGAATTCAGTTCGCGCTCACCCGCCAGATACGGTTGCCGACATCGTCCGCGACCAGCAAATCACCTTTGCTACGCGCGATCACGCCAACGGGGCGGCCTTGCGCCTGTCCCTTGTCGTTGAGAAATCCGCTAAGCACATCGCGCATTGCGCCTTCGGGAAAGCCGCGCGCGTTGAACCCGACAAACGTGACCTTGTAGCCCGACACCGGCTTGCGGTTCCACGATCCGTGCTGGCCGATAAACGCGCCTTTCTGGAACGTGCCGAGCGATCCGAATGCAAGACCGAGCGAAGCCGTATGCGGCCCCAGCGCATAATCGGGGCGGCGGGTGTATTGCAGCAAATCGGGTCGCGCCTCGACACGGGCATCTTCATATCCACCCCAATAGCTGTACGGCCAGCCGTAAAACGCACCGAAATCGGCGCGCGCCAGATAGTCGGGAGCGAGATCGCCACCGAGCATGTCGCGCTCGTTGACGACGGTCCACAGTCCCTTACCCTGTGGTTCCCACGCCATACCTACGGGATTACGAAGACCCGATGTCCAGATACGGACTGCCTTGGTCGCCAGATTGAGTTCGAGGATATTGGCGCGATTGACCTCGGCATCCATGCCGTTCTCGCCGATATTGGAGGTCGATCCGACCGCGATAAACAACGACTGGTTGTCGGGCGACGCGACGAGATTCTTGGTCCAGTGATTGCCGCCACCGGGCAGTGCCATGACCTTTTTGGGTGCGGCGACGATCTTGGTCATGCCGGACGTATAGGGAACGACAACCAGTTCGTCGTGATTGGCAATGTAGAGCTGGTCGCCGACGAGTGCCATCCCGAACGGCGAGTTGAGCGCGGTCATGAAGGGCGTTTTCACTTCGGCGACGCCATCGCCGTCCGCATCGCGGAGCAGCGTAATGCGGTTCGCGCTTGGCACGCCCGCCCCCGCATAGCCCATCAGCGTTTTCATGATCCAGCCGGTGATCCCGCCACCCTCGCGCGGCGGCGAGTTGCTTTCGGCAACGAGCACATCGCCATTGGGCAGTTCGTAGAGCCAGCGCGGATGATCGAGGTCGCGTGCGAAAGCGACGACAGCCAACCCCGCCGCCGCGAGCGGCTTTGCGTCGCCGACCCAGCCAACTGGCTTGGCTAAGCTGACCGTCGGGATGCTTTCAGTGCGCGCGGGCGTTATCTTGGGCTTGGTCCCCGTCACGGCCGCCACGCTCAGCTGGGCGGGTGCGCCACGCGTTAGGTACCATAGAGCACCACCGCCAATGAGAGCGAGCAGCAGAACGAACGACAGGATTTTGGCGCGAAGGGTCATAGACACGATATGGCAATCACTTGCCCGCAGCGCCACCCTCCGCGTCGATAATCGGCGGATGAAGGCGCAGCCGCGTCGCCCGCCGCGTATCGCCCTCGGTCACTTCGATGCGCCAGCCGCTAGGGTGCATCAGCATTTCGCCGGTTTGCGGCACATGTCCCGCTAGCATGAACGCAAGCCCGCCGATGGTGTCGACGTCTTCGTCGATCTCGGCCAGCGCCGGGTCGATGGTCTCGGCAACGTCTTCGAGCTCGGCACGCGCGTCGGCCTCCCAAAGACCATCGTCGAGCTGGACCATCAGCGGCACAACGGCATCGTCGGTCTCGTCCTCGATATCGCCGACGATTTCCTCGACCAGATCCTCGATCGTAACCAGCCCCTCGGTCCCGGAATATTCGTCGATGACGATGGCGAGGTGGACGCGCTCGCTCCGCATCTCGGCGAGCAGATCGAGCACGCCCATCGATTGCGGCACATAAAGCGGTTGGCGGATCAGGCCGAGGATGTTTTCGGGAAACGGCTCGCCCCGCGCGAGGAGCGCAAAAGCATCCTTGATATGGATCATGCCGACAACCTGATCGAGGCTGTCGCGAAAGACCGGCAAACGGCTGTGCGGCGCATCGGCCAGCACCGCTACGAGCTCGGCGAAAGTCGAGGTCTCGGGGATCGCGACCATATCGGCGCGCGGGACACCGACATCGTCGACCGTGCGTTTGCCGAAGCTCAGCAGGTTGCGGACCATCTGCCGCTCGACCGGCGACAAATCACCCTTCTCGTCGGGCGTCGGATCGTCCTCATGCTCGTCGATGGCTTCTTCGATCTGCTCGCGCAGCGTCGGTTCGGGCGCATCGCCGAACAGCGCGCGGATATTGCTCCAGATGCCGGGTTCGCGGCTACTATCGCCTTCTTTCATTTTGGGATTTCTGAGTCCTGATACGGGTCATGCAGACCCAGCGATGCCATCGCGGCCCGCTCGATTGCTTCCATGGCGTCGGCATCGACGTCGTTCATATGGTCGTGTCCTAACAGATGAAGCACCCCGTGCACAATGAGATGCGCGGTGTGATCCTCGAGCGTGACACCTTTGTCTTCAGCTTCACGCGCACTGACCCCATAAGCGAGGACTATGTCGCCGAGAAGAATCTCGCCGTCGTCGGTGTTCGACAGACTCTCGATCAGGTCCGGCTGCACCATCGGGAACGACAGGACATTGGTCGGTTTGTCCCGCTGGCGGTATTGACGGTTGAGGGTGTGGACCTCGTCGTCGGACGTCAGGCGGACTGCGATTTCGATCGTGGCAGGCGTTTTCGCCAGCACCGCTTGCGGACTGGCGCCGAGCGCCGCCGTGGCGGCGCGCTCGGCCAGTTCGGACCACTCGTGCGCGGGCCAGCCCTCGGCCACGAGCTCGACCGCGATCACGCGAGGTCGGTCTTTGAAAAATCATTGCCTTTGTACAGCAAAACCGCGTCGTTGGTCTTGGTGCAGGCATAGGCAAAACAGTCACCCATATTAAGCTTCGCCGCATGGCCGCTGCCGCGCCCGTACCGGCGATAGCTTTCGAGCGCTTTGCTTCGCTCACGCTCACCTATTTCAACCAGTCTAAAAGGACGCGACTTCGCGAACGCCTCCACTTCTGCTTGCGCGCGCTCGAACGCAAATCCATGCGAGCGATGCAGACCGCTAATAGCCTCCCAGCATGACATCGCCGACCAGATCGGATCGCTGGCAGCAGCTACCTCGAACCCAAGTTGCTCGGCGTCGCTTTCATTGGCGATTATGGCAACCAGCACCGACGCATCGACGAACGCTTTCAATCCGGAACCTCGCCCCACATCTTGTCGTAAAAGGCTTTGTCCGCCTTTAAACCTGTTGGCGGGGGTAACGGATGAGACTTGCGCCGCTGTTTTATCCACTCCAGCCAATTCAATCCCTCAGCCGAAACAGTCGATACCTCCGTATCCATTTTTGCGACGGCCTCGCGAACGACTTCAGTCTTGGTCTTGCCAAGACGATGTGCGACACGTGCGACTGCTGCTGCAGTCTTGGGGTCCTTGATATAGAGCGACGCCATACCGGCCTCCTGGGGATATCCCTGATGTTAAATCGGGATATCCCGTGCGTCAACCGCCGCCCTCATACGCCTCGACGATCCGCCCGACCACGGGATGGCGCACAACATCGCCGATGCCGAAGCGGACGACGCCGATCCCCTCGATACCTTCCAGCTTGGCGACCGCATCGTTCAGGCCCGATTCCTGTCCCTTGGGCAAGTCGGTCTGATTGGGGTCGCCGCAAATCACCATGCGGCTGTTCTGGCCAAAACGGGTCAGGAACATTTTCATCTGCGCGGGCGTCGTATTTTGCGCCTCGTCGAGGATGATGAACGACTCCGCCAACGTCCGCCCGCGCATGAACGCGATCGGCGCGATTTCGATTTCGCCGCTGGCGATGCGACGCTCGACCTGTTCGGCGGGCAGGCAATCGTTGAGCGCGTCGTAGAGTGGGCGGAGATAGGGATCGACCTTCTCCTTCATGTCGCCGGGCAGGAAACCGAGCTTTTCACCTGCTTCGACCGCCGGTCGCGATAGGATCAGGCGGTCGACGCTACCGGTGATGAGCTGCGACACGGCTTGCGCCACCGCGATATAGGTCTTGCCCGTCCCCGCCGGCCCCAGCGCGAAGATGATGTCGTGCGAAATCAACGCTTCCATATAGCGCGTCTGCGTCGCCGAGCGCGGCACGATGGTTTTCTTGCGCGTGCGGATCATGATGTTGGGCGGGGTGGCGACACCGGCGCGAATGATACCATCGAGCGTCGGTTCAGCCGACATCGCGATCACCGCATCGACTTCGCCGGTGTCGATATCCTGCCCCTGCACAACGCGGTTGTAGAGTCCGGTCAGCACGTCACGGGCGCGGGCGCAAGCCGCCGCTTCGCCTTCGATCTGCAATTTGTTACCGCGCGCTGCGATATAGACACCGAGGCGGTTCTCGATGGCGACCAGGTTGCGGTCGTATTCGCCGAGGACCCGCGCTAGCAATTGCGGTTTGTCGAACGTGACTTCGATGCGGCTGCGGTCGCCCAGCTGGGCTTGCACGGGTTTTTTGGGCACTCAGGCGGCCAGTTTCATGAGCGGCGTTCCAGTCAGGCTGTTGGGTCCAGCGGCGGTCAGATAGACTTCGACGAGGTCGCCGATATTCAGGTTGGGATCGATCACATGCACCGATTGTAGCCACGGCGACTTGCCGAGCATCTGGCCGGGCAGCTTGCCCGTCCGCTCGATCAGTATGCTCGTGCGCCGGCCGATGCTGGCAGCATTGAACGCGTGTTGCTGTTCGTTGAGCGCGCCTTGCAGACGTTGTAGCCGTTCGTCCATCACCGGCTTGGGCACTTGCGCGTCCATTGTCGCGGCAGGGGTGCCGGGGCGCGGCGAATAGGTGAAGCTAAAGGCTTGGGCGTAGGCGACCTCGCGGACAATCCCGAGCGTCGCTTCGAATTCGGCATCGGTTTCGCCCGGAAAGCCTGTGATGAAATCGCCCGAGATCGCAATATCGGGCCGCGCGGCGCGGACGCGCTCGATCAGGCGCAGATACTGGTCGCGGTCGTGGCTGCGATTCATCGCTTTCAGCACGCGGTCGCTGCCCGATTGGACCGGCAGATGGAGGAAAGGCATCAGCTTTTCGACGTCGCGGTGCGCGTCGATCAGCCCTTGGCGCATGTCGTTGGGGTGGCTGGTCGTGTAACGGATGCGGGCGAGCCCCGGCAGCCGGTCGAGTGCTGCGATCAGATCGTGCAGCCCCCGCGCACCATCCTCCCAAGCATTCACATTCTGCCCAAGCAGGGTAATTTCCTTCGCGCCGCCGTCGATCAGAGCGCGCGCCTCGTCGAGCACCGCGTCGAACGAGCGCGAGACTTCGGCCCCGCGTGTATAGGGCACGACGCAATAAGTGCAGAATTTGTCGCAACCCTCCTGCACGGTGAGGAAGGCCGAAGGCCGCCCGGGTCCGCGCACGGGCAGCGCGTCGAACTTCGATTCGGCTGGCATATCGGTATCGACCTGTGCCTTGCCACTCGACGTTGCCGCCGCGAGCAGCGCGGGCAGCCGGTGGTAAGCCTGCGGGCCGACCACGACATCGACCTCGCGCGCCCGCTTCGCAACCTCGGCCCCTTCAGCTTGCGCCACGCAGCCCGCGACCGCGATCATCGGGCGCGTCCCGTCGTCGCGGCGCAGCGATCCGATCTCCGAATAAACCCGGTGCACCGCGCGCTCACGGATGTGACAGGTGTTGAGCACGACGACGTCCGCCTCGCCCGCGCTTGCTGCAGCAACCATCCCCTCGCCCGCCAGCACCTCGCCCATCCGGTCGCCGTCATAGACGTTCATCTGGCAGCCGAAGGATTTGACGTGATACGATTTGGGCGCGGTCATCGACACCGTCATAACGCGGCCACGCGCGAAGCAGAACTGCTTTCGTGCAAAGCGGCGACTGCGCCAGAGCTCCACGCATCATGCCCGATAAAGGTTTCGGCAGGATGCCCCAGCACCGCCGACAGCGCCGCCGCAATACGTACTCGCGCCTCGGCGGCAATCGCTTTGCGCCCGGCGAATTCGCTCGGCGAGAAGGGTGCCAGAAACTGCACCCCGACCCGGAAATTCCCGCGCCGCGCCAGCACGCGCAGCGCATTGTTCGCGCCGCTTTCATTGCCGAGCCATGCGATTTCCGGGCCGATCGTGCCGTAGTCGAGCATCAACGGCTGGACGACAACCCCCGGCGGTGGCGGCTCCAATATCTTGAGCAGTGACGATTTGAACGGCAACAATGAACGCCCGTCGTCGGTTGTGCCTTCGGGAAAAATCGTCACCGACCATGTGTCGGCCAGCGCCTCGCGCAGCCGGTCGATCTGTTCGCCGACGCCGGTGCGGTCCTCGCGCGACACGAACACGGTGCGGTTGAGTGTCGACAGCCAGCCGACGACGGGGGCGGCGCGAATTTCGGCCTTGGCGACAAAGGCGCTGCCGCTGGCGCCCGCAATGACGAGGATGTCGATCCAGCTGATGTGGTTCGAGATGAACACCACATCGCGGCGGACATGGGTGCCGATCCGATCCGCGCGTGCGCCCGCGATCCAACCGGTCCAGCCCAGAAACAAACGCGGCCATGGCGATGATTGACGCAGCGCGCGCCACACATAATGGAGCACGACCAGCGGAATCAGAATTGCCACAATCCCGACGGCGCGAACGCCGATGCGGACCCAGCCCAACGGCGTAATCGCAGGCGGCTGCCCCGCTGCTGCGTCGAGCCGGTCTTGACTAAACCGGCCGGTCGATGGCGACGCCATAGAGCTCCATACGGTGATCGACGAGCCGGAAGCCCAGCTTCTCCGCGATCTGCTTTTGCAGAGCTTCGATTTCAGGGTCCACGAACTCGATGACTTTGCCAGTTTCGACATCGATCAGATGGTCGTGATGCGCCTCTGCGGCGGCTTCATAGCGTGCGCGCCCATCGCCGAATTCATGGCGCTCGAGGATACCGGCTTCTTCGAACAGGCGCACAGTGCGATAAACGGTGGCAATCGAGATACCCGGATCGATCGCGGCGGACCGCGCGTGCAGCGCTTCCACATCAGGGTGATCCTCGGCGTCGGACAGCACCCGTGCGATAACGCGGCGCTGCTCGGTAATCCGGAGCCCTTTTTCGGCGCAGAGCGCCTCGATGTCGATTCTTCGGTGCATTGCGGCGACGTTAGCCTAAGCCCGCGTCGCCGCAAAGTGGTTTACCGGACGTCGGTTACTTCGCCTTGCGACGACCCTTGGTGCCCAGACCGATGCTCTTGGCGAGAGCACGGCGCTGTTCGGCATAGTTCGGCGCGACCATCGGATAGTCGGCGGCCAGACCCCATTTCGCGCGATATTGGTCGGGCGTCATGCCGTAATGCGTCATCAGGTGGCGCTTGAGCATCTTAAGCTTCTTGCCGTCCTCGAGGCACACGACATAGTCGGGCTTGATCGACGAACGGATCGATACGGCTGGCTCTTGCTTGACTTCGGGCGCCGCAGGCGGCGGACCGGCCAGTGCGGCAAGCGCGCCGTGCACATTCGAAATCAGCGTCGGCAAGTCGTTGACCGCGACGCTGTTGTTGCTGACATGCGCGGCGACAATGTCGGCGGTCAGCGTGATGAAGGTTTCCTGCATTTCGTTTTCGTCGGCCATAAGCCAATCCAATCCTTGTTTTTTGTTGGGTCAATAGTTCAGGCGACATGGGGCCGCACACGACTACTGTGCCCTATACCCGCAATCTCGACTGTTGTTATCCAATTTTTAGCGCAAGGACAGGCGATAAGTCAGTGCGTCACGTCTGTTGCCGTTCGCACCCCGATAATAATCGCGGCGTAGTCCGACTTGCTCGAGACCCGCCTGTTCGTAAAGTTTTATGGCAGGATTGTCGCCGCGCACTTCGAGGAAGTAGCTGACAGCGCCCGATTTTGTCGCCAGACCGATACTGTGCTGTAGCAGAGCCCGACCGATACCCTGACCACGGACGGTGGGCGTAACCGCAAGCAACATCAGTTCAGCCTCGTCGATCACCGTCCGCAGCAACGCAAAGCCCACCGGCACGTCGTGGCGCGCAATCAGCAATTCGGCCCCCGGCATGGCCAGCACGCCGGTGCACTGCGCTGTATTCCACGCCTCTCCGAACTGCGGGTCGAAGGCATGTGCCATGACCGTCATCGCATCGGGCAGACCCTCGACGCCGTGGCGAGTGATCGCCGTCATCCGGTGCCCATCGGCTTGGCGTCGGCCCCGCGCCCGTAGAACGGAACGGGCGGCAACGACGCGAGCGCGGGGGGCAGCCGCACGACCGCGCGGGCATCGGGTGACAGATCCACCGCCTCGGCGCGCACCCCGGCTTCGACAAGACGCAGCGCCGCGTTGCCGACGATCCGTGCGATCTGAATAGACCCGACCGCCGCATCGAACGGTATCGACCGCGCGGCATCGATCCCGGCAAGGGGCACACCCCCATAACGCGCGATGAAGACCTCGCCATGCCCGCCCTCGATGGCGATAACGGTGTCGTCGCGGGCGTCATCCATGACCGCAAGCAGCGCCAGCGACGAATAGCCGTGAACTGCCGCCCCCCAGCCAAATCCCAATGCCTTTGCCGCCGCGACGCCGACCCGAATACCGGTAAAGCTGCCCGGACCGACATCGACCAGAATGGCATCGCAGCGGCCTCCATCAGGCAGGCCCGCGATCATCGGCAACAGCCGTTCGGCGTGGCCACGACCAACCACGGCGTGATCAGCGGCAACGACGATACCATCCTCGATCAGCGCGACCGAACAGGCGGCAGTCGCCGTCTCGATCGCCAGCGTCCTCACAAAACCGTGTTGAACCGATCAAAACCGGGACGCGGCAACCGCCCGAAAATCGTCGAGGGATCACCGTGCCCGAGCGTCGAGATGAAATTCGATTTCACATCGGTGCCGGCAAAGAAATCCGCGTCGACCGCCGCCTGATCGAAGCCTGACATCGGCCCGGTGTCGAGGCCGAGCGCGCGCGCCGCCATGATGAAATACGCGCCCTGCAATGACGAGTTCCGCATCGCGGTGGCGGCAATCACCGCATCGTTGCCGGTGAACCAGCTGCGCGCATCGGCAGGCGGGAACAGCTCGGGTAGCTGGTCATAAAACTTCATGTCCATGCCAATGATGACGGTTACCGGCGCGGCCAGAATTTTCGGCCCATTGGTGCCGCCTGCGTGCGCCGCGAGCCGCGCCTTGGCCACATCGCTTTCGCACCAGACCAGTCGTGCGGGCAGGCAGTTTGCCGACGTCGGCCCGAATTTCATTACTTCCCAGATCGCGTCCATGTCGGCGCGGGTCACGGGTTCGTCGGTATAGCCGTTATAGCTGCGCGCGGTGCGGAACATCTGGTCGAGCGCAGCATCGTCGAGTTTGGGCATGGGAATTTCGGGCCTCTCTGGGGCTCTCGGGATCAGACGGCGAGGACTTCGGTGACCTCGGGGACGTAATATTTCAGCAAGGACTCGATGCCGCCCTTGAGCGTCGCCGAAGACGACGGGCAGCCCGAGCACGCCCCCTGCAATTGCAGATAGACTTTGCCCTGCTGGAACCCGCGATAGACGATGTCGCCACCGTCCGCGGCAACAGCGGGACGCACCCGCGTCTCGATCAAATCCTTGATCTGTTCGACGATGTCAGCATCGGCGGGGTCGTCGGTGAAGCCGTCTTCGGCAGGCACCGAAATTCCTGCCGCGCTGGCGGGCTTGAACAGCGGCATGTTCGCTGAGAAATGATCGAGCAGCACGTTCAACACATCGGGCTTCAGATGCGTCCATTCGACGCCTGGGGCCGCCGTCACCGACACAAAGGCATGGCCGAAAAACACGCCGGTCACATCGCCCAACCCGAACAGGGTTTCGGCCAGCGGCGAAGCCGCCGCTTCCTCGGGCGTGGCAAAGTCGCGGGTGCCCATTTCCATGACGGTGCGACCCGGCAGGAATTTAAGTGTGGCGGGGTTCGGCGTCGTTTCGGTTTCAATCAGCATGGATCGCATGTGGGCCGGATGAGCCAGCGTATCAAGCGTCCGCGACAAAGACGGCGTGTAACCGATCAGGCCGTGGCCGCGAAACAGGCAAGACAGGACGCGCATATGCGGACCTGCATCAATGGAGACAGTCGATGATCCTCAAGGCAACACTCGCACTCGCCCTGCTCGCTGCCACCGGTCCAGCGCTGGCGCAGATGAAATCGGGCGACGCCATGTCGAGCGGCGATGCGATGATGGCCGCAGGCGACAAGATGACCCCGGCAAAAACCATGTCGAAGGCACACAAAGCGGTCATGGCCAAGTGCGCGAAAATGACTCCCGCAGCGGCCAAGAAGAGCGCGCAATGCGCCAAGCACGCCGCAATGCAGCCCGCGTCGCAGATGTAATCCGATTCGACGGCGATCGACCTGCCCCCAGGTTCTCGTCGCATCGAAGTGCGGGCGGTACGTTTTCCCTTTCGGACCGCCCGCACGTTCTACTGCGCTTGATTGCCTGACGTCGATTGCTTCGCACTTGCATCGATCATCTCCATCTCCCGCTTTTGGGCATTCGCGATCATCCCCGGAATCAACGCGGTTTCGGGCATGTTCTTCCAGTATTTCTTGGGCATTTCGGACAGCATCGCACCGATCTTGACCCGCGCCGGGTTGAAGATGCTGGCGTAATAGGTCTTCCACACTTCCTCGGTCGGGTCGCCGTCGGGGGCGTCGCTCTTCAGCGCACCCGGCCCCTCGTTTAGCGTCTTGCTATCCCAATGGATCGCAAGGTCCGGCGTCAGGATCGACCAGCGCATGTTGGCGAAGCGCCGGATGAAAAACGCGGCATTGTGGCGCACGATGTGATGGTCTGGTTCGAACCAGGCGACATAGGTGGCGTTTTCCTGATCCCCGTCGGCAAGCGACGGCGTGGCAATCTCGCGAAACCGCACGAACGCGCGCATCTTATGGACATCGCGGCGCACGTTCTTGGCCAGTTCCTCGATCCGCCGGACCAGCGGGTCGGCATGATCGTCGATCAGTGCGCGCTGCGCCTGCATCCGGTGCAGCAGCGTGTAGAGCAGTGCAAAGCGTTCGGGCTCGCGATGACAGATCGCGCTCCGAGCCAGATCGATGAACGCGCGCGGGACCGACAAAGTGCCGGTCGCATCGGGCAAAGGGTCGGCGTTTGCGAACAAATCGTCGGATGCCCCAACCTGCCACACGACATACTCGGGCCGCGCACCTGCCAGCACCAGCGCCCGCGCGGCACCCCGCCACGCGTCGAAATCGTCGGGAGCGGGAAGGGTGACAGTGTGCATCACGCGTTCAAGCCGCGAACAGCTCCAGCTGTTCCACGCGCGGCGCAATCAACGGACGCAGATCGGCGGCATCGCTCAGCGCCACCGGTCGCCAGTCGTCGGTCACGATGAACGGACGCAACTTCGTGATCGACACGGTCAGCCGTCCGACATCGGCTAAGGTCAGCCGCCGCCATTTGCGGCTGGTCAGGATGCGGCTCACCGCCTTCACACCCAGCCCCGGCACGCGCAGCAGCATTGCTTTGGGCGCGCGGTTGATGTCGACCGGAAAGCTGCCGCGAAACTTCAGCGCCCAGGCCAGTTTCGGGTCGATATCGAGCGGCAACATGCCGTCGTCGGTCGCGGCGACGACTTCGGACGGCGCGAACCCGTAAAACCGCATCAGCCAGTCGGACTGGTACAGCCGGTGCTCGCGCATCAGCGGCGGGCGCTTGAGCGGCAGGATCGCGCTCGCATCGGGGATCGGGCTGAACGCCGAATAATAGACGCGGCGCATCCCGAACTCGTCATAAAGGCCGCTGGCACGCAACACGATGTCGCCATCGGTCGCCGCATCGGCTCCCACGATCATCTGCGTGGATTGTCCGGCGGGCGCGTAACGCGGGGCGGATTTGTACTTCTTGGTCGCATCGCGCGAGTCGATGATCGACGCTTTCATCTCGCCCATTGCGCCTGCAATGCGCGCCGCCGATTTTTCGGGCGCGAGGCGTTTCAGCCCGCCAACGGTTGGCAGCTCGACGTTGATCGACACGCGGTCGGAGTGCCGCCCCGCCGCTTCGACCAATTCGGGGTCGGCATCGGGGATGGTCTTAAGATGAATATACCCGCGAAAATCATGGTCCTCGCGCAACGACCGCGCAACCTCGACCAATTGCTCCATCGTGTAGTTGGAACTGCCGATGATGCCCGACGACAGAAACAACCCCTCAATGTAGTTGCGCTTGTAAAACGCAATCGTCAGATCGACGACTTCCTTCGCCGTGAATCGCGCGCGGCGGACATTGCTGCTCTTGCGGTTGATGCAATAATGGCAGTCGAAAATGCAGCTGTTGGTCAGCAGAATCTTGAGCAGCGAGATACAGCGCCCGTCAGGCGCATAGGCGTGGCAAATGCCCATGCCTTCGGTCGAGCCGATGCCCTTGGCAGAGCCCGCCGAACTCCGCTTGCTTGTCCCTGACGACGCGCACGACGCGTCGTATTTCGCCGCATCGGCCAGGATTTCAAGTTTCTGCCGGGTATCGAGCTGCGCCATGCGTTCGATATATGTTCTAATTCCTTAACTGTCGAGTTTTTTACCGCGTTTCGAGCAATTTAACCCCGCAAATCCGGCGGCACTGCGCCGTCGCGCAGCATCGCGACCGCCTCGTCGAGCGACATTACCCGCTGCCCGTCCTCGCCCAGCGTCCGGATCGCGACCGTGCGCTCCTCGGCCTCGCGCCTTCCGACCACCAGCAAATACGGCACTTTCGCCAGCGAATGCTCGCGCACCTTGTAGTTGATCTTCTCGTTCCGGACGTCGCTCTCGACGCGCAGCCCGGCCGCCGCCAGCGCCGCCGTCACTTCGCCTGCGTACTCGTCCGCATCCGACACGATGGTCGCAACCACGGCTTGCACCGGGGCCAGCCATAGCGGGAATTTACCCGCATAATGTTCGATCAAAATGCCGATAAAGCGTTCGTAACTCCCCAGGATCGCGCGGTGGAGCATGATCGGGCGGTGGCGTGCGCCGTCTTCGGCAACGTAACTGGCATCGAGCCGTTCGGGCAGCACGGTGTCGGTTTGCATCGTGCCGACTTGCCACGTCCGCCCGATGGCATCGGTCAGGTGAAACTCGAGCTTCGGCGCATAGAACGCGCCTTCGCCTGGTAATTCTTCCCAGCCCCAGTCGGGTGTGTTGCGGCCGGTAACCGCCACGGCATCGCGCAACGATTGTTCGGACCAGTCCCACATTTCGTCACTACCGAAGCGCTTATCGGGCCGCAACGCCAGCTTGATCGCGTAATCGGGAAAGCCGAGATCCTTGTAAATCACGTCGAGCAGGTCACAGAATTTAGCGACCTCATCGACGATCTGGTCTTCGCGGCAAAAGATATGCGCGTCGTCCTGCGTAAACTGGCGCACCCGCATCAGGCCGTGAAGCGCGCCATGCGGCTCGTTGCGGTGGCAACAACCCATTTCCGCCAGCCGCATCGGCAGGTCGCGATAGCTTTTGATGCCCTGCCGGAAGATCAGCACATGCGCCGGGCAGTTCATCGGCTTTAGCGCCATCCACTCGGCCTTGTCCGAAACAACCGGACCCTCATCCTCGGTGTTGGGCACTTCGTCCGGAATGACGAACATGTTCTCGCGGTATTTGCCCCAATGGCCCGACTGCTCCCACTGGCGCGCGTCCATGATCTGCGGCGTCTTGACTTCGAGATAGCCCGCCGCATCCAACCGTCGGCGCATATACGCCTCCAGCGCGCGATAGATCACGAAGCCCTTGGGGTGCCAGAACACGCTGCCGTGCGCCTCGGCCTGCAAATGGAACAGGTCCATGTCCGCGCCGATCCGGCGGTGGTCGCGCTTGGCGGCTTCCTCCAGCCGGACCAGATGCTCGCTCAATTGCTTCTTGTTAAGCCAGCCGGTGCCATAGATGCGGCTGAGCATCGCGTTGTTCTGGTTGCCGCGCCAATAGGCGCCCGAAACCCTCGTGAGTTTGAACGCCGCCGGATCGAGCTTGCCGGTCGAGGGCAAATGCGGCCCCCGGCACATGTCCATCCAGGTGCCAGCGCGATAGACCGTGATCTCGTTGTCATCGGGCAGTTCGGCTGCCCATTCGGCCTTGAACATCTCGCCATCCTCCTGCCAGCGCGCGATCAGGTCGGCACGGGTCCACACTTCGCGCACCAGCGGTTCGTTGCGCGCGATGATCGCGCGCATTTCGGCCTCGATCGCGGGCAAATCCTCCTCGGTGAAGGGACGCTCGGCTGGTGCGAAATCATAGTAGAACCCGTCGTCGGTCGACGGACCGAAGGTGATCTGCGTGCCGGGGAACAGGTGCTGCACCGCTTCGGCCAACACATGTGCGTAATCGTGCCGCGCCAGCTCCAGCGCATCGCCCTCGTCGCGTGCCGTCACCAAAGCCAGCGTGGCGTCGGCCTCCAGCGGCCGCCCCAGATCGCGCAATTCGCCGTCCACCCGCGCCGCTAGCGCCGCCTTGGCCAGCCCCGGCCCAATGGCGGCAGCGATATCGGCAGGCGTGGTCCCGCGCGCGACTTCGCGCACGGAGCCATCGGG
>ENA-OBLH01000094-OBLH01000094.1-metagenomes-genome-assembly--contig:-NODE-94-length-30566-cov-6.06503_pt1 | contig 30566 bp, 25 predicted proteins | sample MGYA00153382_OBLH01 | MGnify analysis MGYA00153382
CCCCTGAAATCGGGGCCGCGCGTCCGCACCCTGTCGGGCGCGAACGCGCGGGGCTTGAAGGGCGCGCGCGGGTCGCGGCACCCCATCCAATGATTGCCGCCGCGCCCGATCTCGGGCAGTCCAGCACCAGGGGGCAAAGGCGCATGACGATACTCAACGATGTCGAACGCCTCGTCCTGCGGCTCGCCCCCGAAGCAATCTGCGACGACTGCATCGCCGAACGGCTCGGGCTTTCGGTCCGCCAGCACGCCAATCACAAGACGCGCGAACTTGCCGGATCGAACGGGTTCACGCGCGCCAAGGACGTCTGTGGCCTGTGCGGCGCGACCAAGCTGGTGATCCGCCACCGCTGAACTCTGTGGCTGACGTGCGCCGCGATGCCGTGCATTCCTCGCCGGTCTCGCCACGCCGTCTTCATCGGCACCGTCGCGCTTTCCTGGCATCGTCGATATCGGACCGCGCGCGCGATTGTCGGGGGTCTGGCAGCGTCGCCAACGATGCGGTCGATCGTTCTCGCCGGCCTCTTGCCGCCCGTGGCAGCCATCATCGAGCGCGGCCTTTCGTCATCGTCCGCATGTCCGCCACGGCCCCGTCCGGCTCCTCAGAGCGCATGACCTGGAACAGCCGCCACCCGCGCGAAACCATCGCCATCGGACTTATTTCCCCGCCCGTCTGCGCGGGCTCCTCGCGGGCGCTCCGCGCACAAATAAGCCCCTGGCTCCGGTCCTCCGCTGACGCTGCGGCCTGACGGTTCGCGCGTATGGACCTGGCTGTCCCCACGGTTGCGCCATCGTCCGGAAAGGGTCCGGGCGAGCATTCAAGGAGACGTAAAATGCCAGCCATCGGATATGTCAGCCGCAACGGAAACGGCTTCAAGGGCAAGCTCAAGACGGTGTCGATCCGCGCCGATATCGAGATCGTGCCCAACACCGGCAAATCGCACGACACGCAGCCCGACTACCGGGTCGAGGCCGGTGGCGTCGAGATCGGCGCAGGCTGGGTCCGGCGCGGCGAGACGAGCGGCAAGGACTATGTGTCGCTGTCGCTCGCCGCCCCCGAGTTCGGCCCGCGTCGGCTCTACGCCAATCTCGGCCGCGCCGCGAACCAGGACGACGACGACGCCTTCGCGATCATCTGGAACCCGGCCGACTGAGCGACGGACGCCCGCATCCTCAACGGGTGCGGGCGTTTTGCTTGGCCCCGCCCCGCAACGATGGCCGTGCAACGAGCGCCGAACAGCCCAAGGCCGACGGCAAACGCCCGACAAGGCGACGGGCACCGCGCCTGACAACGCGCGCGGCACATTCAAGGTCGTCAGTCGCGACGGCAGGGGGGGTCGGAATCGCCCATGGCGATTTGCGACCCTGCCGGACGCGGCAAGCGGCGGTCAGACCGGGCCAGACGCGGCGCAATCGGTCGACCGCGCCGACCGGACCCCGACCCATGCCCAGCGACGACACCGCCGCCCGCGCGCAGAAGGCGCGCGAGACCTGCCCCTTTCTGACCGCCAAGCAGACCGCGTTCCATCTCGGCCTCCCTTATGGAACGCTGAAGGACATGCGCGCGCGGGGACGCGGTCCCGTCTGTCGTCTGCACGGGACGACATGGCGCTATCATATCGACGACATCGAGGCGTGGTCGAACGCGCGCAAGGGCGGTGGCGATCATGGCTGAGCGCCCCGAACTGCCGCTGTTCGCGTGGCAGGCACTCGACCTGCGCGATACGCGCCCCTTGCGTCGTCGCCGCATCGCGGTGCGACGACGCTTCGTCCTTGCGGGCCTCGCCATCATGATCGGTAGCGGCTTCGTCATCGGCGCGGCGATCGATCCGCCGCTGCCGCGCCTCGTGTGGAACGCAAGCGCGAGTGCGCCGGTCGGACTCTATGGCGTCGTGCCCGGCGCGCGGCTGAAACGCGGCGACATGGTGATCGCCTGGCCACCGCCGACGATGCGTCGCCTCGCGGCGGACCGGCATTATCTGCCTGCCGCTGTGCCGCTGGTGAAGCGGGTCGTGGCGGTCGCAGGCGACCGCGTCTGTGCATCGGGAAGCACCATCGAGATCGATGGCCGGACCGTCGTGACCCGCCGCGCCCGCGACGGCGCGGGCCGCCCGATGCCGTGGTGGGCCGGATGCGTCACGCTCGGCACCGGCTCGGTCTTTCTGGTGATGACGGCCTCGTCGGACTCGTTCGACGGGCGATATTTCGGGCCGACCGACCGCCGTGATGTCCTCGGCAAGGCGATACCCCTATGGGTCCGCTGACCCGGTTTGCGGTTATGGCAGCAATGCTGATCGCTGCCCCCGCGCACGCCGATCCGGTCGCGCGCTGGCAACCGGTCATCACGGAGGCCTCACTGCGGTTCGGTATTCCCGAGCGCTGGATCGTGCGTGTCATCCGCGCCGAAAGCGGCGGGCAGACGATGCGGAACGGCAAGCCCATCGTGTCGCGCGCGGGGGCGATGGGGTTGATGCAGCTGATGCCCGCGACCTGGGCACCGATGCGCGGGTCGTTGGGACTGGGCACCGATCCACACGATCCGCACGACAATATCGTCGCGGGAACGGCCTATCTCAGGCTGATGTACGACCGGTTCGGCTACCCCGGCCTGTTCGCTGCCTATAACGCCGGACCGGGGCGCTACGCCGACCATCTCGCCAGCGGCAGGGTCTTGCCCGGCGAGACGCGCGCCTATCTCGCCACGGTTGCGGGGCGTGGCCCGGATGCCGCGCCGGACGCCCCGATGCGGCCCGCTTCGCCCGCGAACGTCCTGTTCGCGGTGCGACGTGTTGCAGCCAGCGACACCCCATCGCCCGCAGCCGCCGCCCGTCAGGACGATGGCCGTCGCGATGATGACCTTGCCCGTCTGTTCGTGACAATCCCACCGCGCTGACGGCGGTCAGGCTGGGGTAAACGATCCGGATAGCAGGGCGCGCAGCCCTTCACATCGGGGTGGGGTTCGTCTCGGGTCGTCCAAGCTTGGCGGCTGCCGGAGCATCTGTGCAAGGCCGGCGGCCCCTCCAATTTTGCTGCGGCATAAAGAGCGCTTCGCGCGCGTTCTTGTTGGTCTGCCGCAACAAAATCGGTTCCTCCGCCGCCGCTGCGCGGTGCCTCCGCTGACGCTCCGGCAGCCCTGACAGACGCCCCGACAACCGCCGGACGTGGCGTGTCCTCGATGAGGAGGACGCAACATTTCAGGAGGTTCACATGGAAATCGTTCAATCCATTTCGCAGGCATCGGATCGCGTGATGGCGACCTTGATCGCGGGACTCGAAATCGAGTTCGGACGCGGGGCGGGCGAAACATTGGCGCAGCAGTTTCTGGACGCAGAGGAAGTCGATTTTCGCTGGGATGCACGCGCATCGGAGCGCTGGCTGGGCAGCTACGAGAGCATCGACGATGAGGATTATGCGCTCGACCGGGTGGCGATCTGCGGGCGACTCGATGGCCAGTGGTTCGTGGCGACGATGATCGTCGATGGCGACGGACAGGCGCACGGAATGCTCGGATGCCGGACATTTTGCAGCGGAAAATCGGCGCGGGCAGCGCTGGAAACGGCGCATTGAGGGCGTGATCGAAAGCCGGAACGGGGTGCGGACAGCATCACGTTTCGGGCTTTTCTTTTGCCTCGTCTCGCAAGGGGATGCAGCGTTGGTGATGGAGAGGAAATGGCGGAAAGGGCGATGATTTCGGGGAGAGCGGCGTAAGGCAAGATAAAGCTACGGCACCGTCGGTCCCGTAAGTGCTTGTCTGCACATTTTTTTTCAGTGCGTGTTTCGGCACCATGTCTCGACCGACAGTGCCATTGCCGCCGGATTTGTCCGATTTCCGTGGGGTGCGATGGCACCGGTTTTCAGCCGTATCCGACCGCGCCATGCTCAAGGTTTCCCCTTGGCGGGCGACCCGAAATGGCCGACGAAAACGATTTCGAACCACGGCTTGGAAAGCAGAGATCCCAAGGGTCCAAACGGGCGCGCAAATATCTCGGGCGCGTGCTGGCTGCCGCCAATCTCGCGCGCGGCGGGACGCAGGGTTTCGGGGCGGCGTCGCAGGGGTTCAGCGGCAGCCGCTCGGGACGCGGGGCCGGGGTCGGCCGGGTGCTGGCAGCGCGCGGGAGCCGAGCCGCGTTCGCGCAGCGTCGCGTCATCGTCAAGGCGCGGATCGTCAAACTGGCAGGCAAGGGTGTCGGCGCCGCCGCCGCGCACCTGCGCTACCTCCAACGCGATGGCACGACGCGCGACGGCCAACCGGGCACGCTCTACGAACGCGACAGCGACGCGATCGACGGCAAGGATTTTCGCGAAGCTGGCGCAGGCGATCGCCACCAGTTCCGTTTCATCGTCTCGCCCGAGGACGGGGCCGAGTATGACGACCTCAAACCGCTCACCCGGCGGTTGATGGCACAGGTCGAACAGGATCTCGGCACCGAGCTCGACTGGGTCGCAGTCGATCACTTCAATACCGGCCACCCGCACACGCATATCGTCGTGCGCGGTATCGACGCGCGCGGCCAGGATCTGATCATCGCGCGCGATTATCTCACTATCGGGATTCGCGAGCGCGCCGCCGCACTCGTCGATCTTGATCTCGGGCCGCGCACGCTGCGCGATATCGAGACCGGGTTGCGTGCCGAAGTCGAAGCGGAGCGATTGACCTCGATCGACCGGAGCCTGTTGCGCGGCCTCGCCGACAACCGCGTGGTGGCAGCGAACGGCCGCGATACGTTCGACCAGACCCTCCGTTCGGGTCGCTTGGCCAAGCTGGCTCGCCTGGGGCTTGCCGAACCGCTCGGGGCGGGACGATTTCGGCTCGCCGCCGACCTCGGCGACACGCTGCGCCGGATGGGCGAGCGCGGCGACATTGTCCGCACCATGCAGCGCGATTTCTCCCGCGCTTCAATCGACCGTCCGGCAAACGATCAGGCGATCTACGATCCTGCCGAACCCGAGGCTCGTCCGCTGGTCGGGCGGGTGATGGCGCGGGGTCTCGCAGACGAGCATGAGGATCGCCATTATCTGATCGTCGATGCGACCGACGGACGCAGCCATTATGTCGCGATCGGTAAGGGCGAGAACGTCGAGAAGCTGGCAGGCGGTACGATTGTCCGGCTCGAGCCGCTGCGCCCCAATATTCGCGCGGTCGATCATACCATCGTCGCGGTCGCTTCGGCCAATGACGGGCGCTACGATATCGACGCGCATCTCCGCCACGACCCGACGGCCACCGAGAGCTTCGCCGAAACCCATGTCCGCCGCCTCGAAGCGATGCGGCGCGGCGGTGGGGGCGTGACGCGCGAACCCTCGGGGCGCTGGGTCATCGCACCCGACCATCTCCGACGCGTCACGGAGTGGGAAACCCGCAAGCTGCGCGACCGGCCCGTCGGCGTCGAAATCCTGTCGGCACAACCGCTCGACAAGCTCCCCGATGCCGAGGCCGCGACGTGGCTCGATCGCGAGGCGGTTGCGCCCATGCCGACACTGCTGCGCGATGCCGGGTTCGGGCATGAAGTCGGCGAGGCGCAGGCGCGCCGTCGCCAGTGGCTGATCGCGGAAGGCTTTGCCGAAGAAACCGACGGTGTGACGTCCTATCGCAAAGGCATGATGGCGGCGCTCCAGCGCCGCGAACTACTGCGGGTGGCCGGGCAGCTTTCGGACGAATTGAATCTGCCCTTCGTCGAGGCGACGAGCGGCGCGCGGATCGACGGCGTGTTCCGGCGTCCGGTCGATCTTGTCAGCGGGCGTTATGCGCTCATTGAAAAGTCGCGCGAATTCACGCTCGTGCCGTGGCGACCGGTACTCGAACCGCACATCGGCAAACCGGTGTCTGGTCTGATGCGCGGCGACGGCATCAGCTGGACGATCGGGCGCGGTCGGAGCGGCCCGTCGATATCGTGAACATATACGTCGAGCACGCGGACTGCGAATCTAGCCGCACAGGTCGCCAGACAGCGGACCGGCGTCGCTTGCCTGCCCGGGGGCGTGCCGTCAGAATGGCGCGATGCCATTGTGGACCGCGCATGTGGAAACCGGGCGGCTCGCGCACGAGCGGGGCGCACTGGTTCTGCGGCGCGACGACGGCGGTCGTTGGCGGCTCGAGACAACGATTGATGTGCGGGCCTTTCTCGGGTGTCGCGTTCAGATTTCGGGTGTCAGGTGCGGGTTCGATGTGCTCGACGTCATGGCGATCGAGCGGGGCTGATCCGCAGCCGGGTCTGATCCACAGCCGGGTCTGATCCACAGCCGGGCGGGACGCGCGTCAGAGCATGTGCATTGGCTGCGACCGGAACGGCTGGGCGGGGCCGCAAACCGTTTCGGAGCCGGCATTGAGCCACATCTCGAACTGGTCCTCAGCAAGGATGACCGGCATCGCCTACGGGTGAATCGCGTCGAACAGCGAATTGGGTTCACATGTCAGGAATGCATAGACACCGCCGTCATTGACCGGACGCCAGAGGCCTGCGAGCGCAATGATCTGGCGGCTCGGTTAGTCGAACCAGGTGAGCATCGCCTTCCCCTCCACATGGCGCGCCGCCGACTATTCGGAAAAGCACGTCGGGGGTACGGAACTGCGGAATAGAGCGCGGCGGGCCTGCCCGTAGGTGACATGCTTGAAAGCTTTAAGATCCAGACCATCGCTTCCGACGAACCGACCAGACCAAAGCCGACAGACTCGTCAGCACCGAAGCGAAGGCAATAAGGAATTGAAAATCAAGCAATGACATAGTGCGACTCCAATGGATTGCATGTTCTATATATGTTCCGCTATAAGACAGCGAAATTCGACTCTGGGAAAGCAACTGGAAACAGCCGCGATGCCGGCGTTCTTTCCTTGGTGGGAAAGGGGAGGGCTCTACGAATGCAGACCCAGGCACCGACATCACTCGATATGAAGGTCGATTTCGCAATCCTCCTTGCTTTCAGCATCAGCAGTACGATGTGTGCGATCGGATGGACCGCTCTGTCGATCTACCGGGGAGGTTGGGTGCGGGACCTGCGATTTTACTAAGACGGGCCTCGCTGTTAACCCCTCCTACATGAAACATGGTCTCATCAAGCTCGCCATAATTTTTGCGGTTCCCGGTGCCTGCTCCACTTTGCCGCCACCGCCGCCCGCGCCGCCTCAAACCGCGGCCGGTGCCGATTTTCTCGCGCGCAATGCGACTGCCAAGGGCGTAGTGACCACGCCAAGCGGCTTGCAATATTTCGTTGTCACGTCAGGACCACCGACTGGTCGCAGTCCCACCGCCGCCGACTCAGTCGTCTTCGATTACGAAGGCAAGCTCACCACAGGCGAGACATTCGATAGCAGCTACGCCAGGGGCCAACCGCTGAGCGGTAGAGTCTCAGCGTTCGTTCCCGGCTTCACCGAAGCCCTCATGCTGATGAGTCCAGGCGATGAATGGATCGTGTGGATACCGCCAGCCCTCGGTTACGGCCAAAGAGCGACAGGCCCCATCCCCGCGAACAGCGTGCTGCGTTTTAGAATGGACTTACGGTCCGTAAGCCCCGCCGTTCCGGCAGGCTAACGTCGCAATCCTCGGTCGCTGATGATCGCGGGCTCATTGAGTCATGCTCCGTCAGAGTGGCCACCGTCGCCAAACATTGCGGACGTTCGATGGGCTCGCGGAGGCTCCCGAGATCTGCCGTTTATTCATCCGCTGGAACTAAACGACCTTGTTCGCATCCAGCAAATCTTCGATTCGAAATTCGGCGCGTGTTTCGTCAATTGGCCCATCAACTTCGACCTGATCCTGATACATTTCGGCATGCCAATCGGTCGAGGCCGCACATGGCAAGATCTTGAGATAATGCTACTCATTGCACGTCGATTATTGTTTCGTCCCGAACTGTTTCGGACAATTGGCTTTAAGGCCGTTTAGAATATTTCGCGGCCACCGCCCCAACTTTCGGCCTGAATTTCTTACGGCCTGCGGGCGAAGCCGACCGCGCCGTTGGCCGAAGCCGATCGGCCCGGGGCCAGCGGAAACGTGAAGGCGACGCCCGCATGGCTGGCACCGTCACCCGCCAAGAAGCCCCGAATGACGCCGGAACAGGTGCTCGACGTGCAACTATTGCCAGTCACCGTCGCGTCCCCACCAAACTCCATTGTAGTGGCGGCCACCTGCATGTTTGGCGTCGCCACGCCACCGAAATTGCTTACCGTGTATGATTGCCCTGCCACGGTGACACCGATGTCGACACCGACCAGCGGCGTGCTGGCAAAGGCGACGCGCAGCGTCGCCGAGTCGACGGTGCCCAGCGGTCGGTCGTCGGTTGTCGTCACCCGCGTTGCGCCGAGCATGTCGAAGTTTGCGGTCCCGGACGTTGGCACATTTGTCGCGCGCGTGCCCCAAACGAAGTGCCGTCCACCGCTTGCAGTGATGTCGTCGTTCCCCGTTCCGCCGGTCGAGGCTTCGATGGTCGCGCGGCCACCGAACCAGCGTGTCCAACCCACGATTTGGGTCGGCGAACTACCGCCTTCGACAGTGGCCGTACCCCGTCGGGTGGTGCTCGTTGCGCCGTCTGCCAAGTTGAGGCCGAATGCAGTCAGGTTACCGCCCGCCGTTTGCAGCGTTGCCTGTGTGCTCGACTGACCTTCGGGGCGAATGACGGCAAAAGCCGAAGCGACCGGGGGCGTCGGGGTAACCACTGCTGGTGCGACGCGTCCCGCCGTGCCCGTCGGCACAACGGTGCTGCCGGTCGCCACCTGGCGCGCGATCGCACTGCCAAAGAACAGCGTGTTCGCACCCGACGTGACCTGAAAAGTGCCGCCGAACAGATCGGCGCTCGCGCCGCCGAGTGCAAAGCTTAGGCCGCCGGTGCAGCTGGTGCCGCAATCGGGGCCGACCACCTCGAACCCGGTCGAACTGGTGCGCAGCTCGTCGTTGATACGGTTGTAGATCATCGACCCGTTGGGCGTCGTGAACCGCTCCGCCGACCCGAACCGATAGGTGTCGATCGTCCCGTCGGTCTGCGACAGTCGCAGCGCCGCGTCGATACCGAAGGTCGGCGCCGACCCAAAGGCGATTGCCAGGCGCCCATCGAGCAGCGTTGAATTGTAGGTGACGGCACGCCCCGACACGATGTCGAGGTTGCTGATGAACTGGAACTCGGCGCGACCGTTGGTGGGAATCGGGACCGTGAGCGGACGCATGACAACAATGTCGCGCTCGTGCCCGCCCGCTGCGCGCAGGAACCGCGCCATCAACCAGTCGGATTGCTTGGCGTGCTGACCGCCAACGACCGTCGAGGGGAAATCCCATAGCCCGGCCGACCGGCGCGGCTGTCCCTGCGTGTTGAAGCCAACTTCGCGGATCGCAAAGCTGCTGAACCCGGCCGCAAAGCCCTGTGCGCCCACATAGTTGCCGGTTGCAAAGCCAGATTCGACGCCATTGGCGACAGCAACGCGCGTGGGACTGGTAGGCGGCGGGGTCGGCGTGGGGGTCGGCGTTGGCGTGCCCGTCACCCGCCCTGCGGTCGCCGTCGGCGCGATCGTGTTGCCGGTCGCGACCTGCTGCGCCATTGCGCTGCCACCGAACAATTGCGTCAACCCGCCCTGTGCGAGGACGCGGTACGTGCCGCCGAACAAATCGGCGTTCGGGCCGCCGAGCGCAAAGCTCAGCTCGCCAAAGCATCCCGAACCGCAATCGGGCCCGGTGACGCTGAACGAGGGTGTGTCGGTTCGCAGGCTGTTCGTCGAGGCGGTGAAGATCGCCGACCCATTGGGCGATGTGAATGCCGCCGCGTTGCCGAAGCGATAGGTATCGACGGTGCCACCTGATTGAGTGAGTTGAAGCGCGGCATCGATCCCGAAGCGGGGGGCGGCCCCGAACGTGATCGCGATGCGACCATCGAGCACCGTGCCGGAAAATGCGAGCGTGGACTGGTAAGGCACAACGTCCAGGTTGCTGAAAAACTGGAACTCGGCACGGCCGGTTGTCGGGATCGATACCGTCGCGGGGCGCATTGCGACCACGTCGAGTTCGTGCTGCCCGGTCGCACGCACGAAGCGCGCCATCAGCCAGTTATCCTGTTTAGCGTGCTGACCGCCCACCGAGGTCGGGTTGATTTCCCAAAACGGAACCGAGCTTCGCGGCTGGCCCTGTGCGTCAAAGACAATCGCCTGCCGATCAAAACCGCGATGACCGCCCGAAAAGCCGCGCGCGCCGACATAGGTGCCACTGGTAAAGCTCGACACGATGCCCGAAACGGCGGCGACACGTGCGACACCGACTGGTGGGGGTGGTGGCGTGGCCACCAGCGTTCCACCGAATACCCACGCCCCGCCGAGGACCGGCGTTGCGATGCTGTTCGTCTGTGTAATCAGCCAGCTGCCCGCGACATGCTCGCCCGCCGTGCCGCCCAGCAGATTGAACGTGCTAACGCTGCACGACGTCGCCGTCGGGCACAGATCAGCGCCCGTTGCGGTCACCGCATTGCTGCCGGTGCCGGTGTCGAACATGTACATCCGCGTCGCATTGGGATCGGTCACGCTGACCGTGCCGCGCGTCTGGAAGCTGAGGCCGGCACCGAAGTTCAGTCGCATTTGTCCAGTCAGCGTCGCCGCCGTCACCAGCCGTTCATCGGCGTATTGCGGGGTCGAATAGGCGAGCAGATTGTACGTCGCGGTGCCGCTCGTCGGAATGGCGCCCGTGTAGGGCCGCACGATGGCAATCGAATGGCCATTGGTCGAGATCGGCGTCGCGCCGAAGCGTCCGACCAGATAGCCGGGTCCGCTGCGGCCCTCCATCGGTGCGAATCGGAAGCCGCTCGGCCACCCGCCTGCAATCGGCAGCCCGTTAGCGTTGAAGGTGGCCAATTGCGCCTCGTTGCCGGTGATCGCCAGCCGCGAAGACTCGGTGGGTCGCGCGCTGGCGACTGTGTAGGTGCCGGTGGTCAGCGCCGACGTGAACACCGCATCCGCAAAGGGACGTCCTGGCGTTTCGAACACGCCGCCGCCACCGCCGTTGAAGAACGCAAGTGCCGTCTCGACGCGCTCGCGTTCGGCAGCAGTCAAGCCGTCGGGGATTCCACCCTGCCGGAAATTTTCGACGAGCGTCGACAGCCGGTCGGCATTGCCGACCTGAGCAAAGCTCGCCGTCTGCCCCTGACGACGGACACTGACGAGTTCGGCTAATTGCCGCGCGGCATCAAGGCGTGAAATCTGCGGTGTGCCGAAGCTCCCCCCGGTCGCGACAAAGGCTTGATAATCGGTGATGCGCTGCCGTGCCGTAGCATCGGCACCTGCAGCGATTCCGAAGGTGCCCAGATATTGGAAATAGGCGCGGATCTGCGCTTCGGTCAGCCCGCTGAGTTGCAGGTTCGTGGTCGCAAGCGAAGTCAGATAGGCATCGACAACCTGCGTCGCAAACGCAGTCGACAGATTGGCGTTCGCGCCCAATGCCGCCGTAAGCTGGCGCTGTGCCTCGATCTGCGCGAGCAGCGACGCTTGTGCGTTGCCGGCACCCAGTTGGGCAAACGCCTGATTATACGCGGCAAGCAACGCCGCACTTGCGCCGCCAAAGGCAAGTGGGCTGCCACCCGACGCCAGAAAGCGCGAATATTCGGCGAGCGCCTCGACGGTCGCGCCCGAGGAGAAACCGGCGCCGGTTCCCCCTGCCGCTATGATCGCCTGGTAGGCCGACAACAGGTTTCGGGTGCTTTGGCTCGTCCCCGTCGGCAGACCATCACTGCCGAAGTAACTGAGCAACGCGGCCTGATAGGCCGCATTCAGCGTGGCCTGATTGGCTGGCGTACCATTGCGCAGGGCGGCCAGATAGGCGGCAGTCACCTCCGCCCCCGCATCGGCACGAAATGCACCAAGCCGCTGTCCGAAGCGGACCGACGCGAGGTTGACGTCGAAGAACCCGCGGCTGACTGTTGGAAAAGTAAACCCGCCGAGCGCGCCGCGCAGGCGGGCAAGGGCTTCGAATGTCGTCAGGGCCGACCCGGCAGGCACCGTTGCGACAAAGGGCGATGTCGCAAGTTCGATCCCGCCGGTGGGCGGCTCGTCGGTCGCGCGCGCTGCCACTGCCGCAGATTGAATCGGTGCCGCGCCCGGGGTCGCAATCAGACGCGGCACCTGCCCGACGGTTGCCGCAAAGGCTTGGCCGAGGTCGAAGTTGCGCGTTATTCTCCCGGCAGTCACCGAAACTGTGCCGCCGAGGACGCGCCCGGCGGTGATGGCACCGCCGGTAAGAGAAAAGCTGGCGGTTGCGCCGGTGCCAGCGACGCTCGCCGACACCGTACCGCCGACATTGAAATCGGCCCGCCCGTCGGGTCCGGCCGAAACTGTGACGCGTCCGTCGGAAATTACGACGGAGTCGCCGCTTGCATCGAAGCTGCCGTCGCCCATCAGGCTGAAGACATCACCGTCGGGTGTCATGATTTGGGTGACACCGCCCTTCACATTGACAGTACCCTGCGGCGGCGCTCCCGGCTGGATGCGTCCTTTGCCGGTCGTGCCCGTACTGAACAGGATCGTATTCGCCGAGACCGGCGCTGCAATCGCGCTGGTGGCGAGGAGAAGAAAGGCGTGGCGGCGGAGACGAGTCATGGCGGTCGGTCCCTCGTTCAAAATTCGATGCGCAGGCCGACCGATACGGTCACCCGGTCATAGTCGTAGAGCGCGAAATTGCTGTCGTTGCGCGTGTAGGTGACGCGCGGGCGGACCGATAGCGTGTCGGTCAGCGCATAGCGCAGGCCGAGCGCGGCGTCGGCCTGCCAATCGCGGCGCTTGCCGAGGAACAACGGGTCCATGTCGCGATGCGCCCTGTATTCGACACTTGCCGAACCGGTGACGGCCAGACGCGTCGCCACCGGGATTTCGAAGCCGACGCCCGCCCCAGCGAAATCGAAGCCGAGGTACCGGCCCGCAGCCGCGCGTGGACGCTCGGTGCCGGCGCTTACATTGGTAAAGACTGTGTGTCCGGCATAAGTCACCGTCCCCGACATACGGTCGGCGCTACGCAGCGCGTCGCGCGTGTAATCGAGCCAAGCATATTGCATGTTGACGCTGAGCGCCGCGCCGTCGTTCAATCGCTTGGTATATTGGCCAATTGCTGAAAAACTGGTGCGATATGGATCGCGAGCGAGCCAAAAGCCCTGCACTTGTCCTGATAGCGACACAACATCGCCGCTCAGGAACTGGTGCGTGACACCCGCTGTGCCGGTTAGAGCGGCTTGGTCGAACTGGCTGCTGTCGACCGCATCGCGCCAAAGGCCGAGGACCGAGCCGTATATGCCGGTGCCCCGCGAAAGGCCCGCATTTGCCGAGAGCCCGGCCTGCATCTGGGCAAACCCCGCTCCTACACGCGTCGCGCCGCCCCCAAGAGTTGCCGGACCAAGGAAGGCAAACGCGGGCAGCGTGACTGTCGTCGCGGATGTCGCGGCGTTGACGTTGCTGTCGTAGCCGCCTTCGGCCTCGGCAAATCCGGTCAGCGAGCGGTTGCGTCCGCTTGCCGTGCGGTCCAGCGAGCGGATCAGTCCATCGATGCGCTGGCGCACAGGGTCCGGAACGCTGGGGTCGTTAACGACGGTGTTGAACGCTGACGAGGCCGATACCGCGTCGCCCGCCATGGCGTAGACGCGAGCGATTTCGGCGCGCGCCTGAGCATTGTCCGGCTGGACCGCAATAACCCGCTGGAGCGCGCGGATCGCGATGCCGGTCTTGCCGCTGTCAGCCGCCGCCAAGCCAAGCGCATAATCGAAGTCAGGATCGCCCGCGCGGGTTGCCTCGAGCGGCTCGAGCAAGGCCAGCGCCGCTATGGGCTGCCCAGTCCCATGCAGGCGCATCGCTTCAACAACCGGGGCATCGGCGGCGGCCCAGGCGGGGCCCGCAAGGGCCAGCGCGACCGCACTTGCCATCAGCTTGCCCCGCTTCATTACCGTCCCCTCGATCACCATCCGATGACGAGGGCTGTGTAGAAGCGGGTCGAACTCAGCCAGTTACAAACACTGTTAGCTTTGTGGCAATCGCCGTTCGATCATTCGATTAGCACAAAGGGAGCCCATAAAAATGGGTCCGATCCAACTTTTGGATCGCGCATCAGTGCCAGCATCGCGCGCTGCAGCGCGCGGTCGCGCGTCAGCCCCTTGCGACCGCCCGCCACCGTCGCGACGCTGATCCGTGCGGCGATGTCGTCGCGTACGGGCCAGTGCGACAGCAACAGCGAACGCGCGCCCGCATAACGAAATGCCTGGGCAAGGCCCGAAAAAGCGGGCGCCCCTACCGCATCGCCTGCCGCCGTATTGCACGCCGACAGGATGACCCAGTCGGCGTCGAGCCGCAGCGCCGCGATCTCCGATGCCGTCAGCACCCCGTCGCGTTTCGCACCGGGCGCGGGTCTGGCGAGTACCAGCGCCGGCTCGACAATGCCTTCCATCTCGCCGCTGACCAGCCCGTGTGTCGCGAACAACAGTACCGAATAGCGGCTGAGGTCGAGCGCGGTCAGGGCATCCTCGCTGGCCGCGTCACCAGTCAGGACAGTCGCCTGCGCCGCCCCGAAGCTGCCACCGATTGTGCGCAACTCGGTCCCGCTTCCGGGCAGGGGCGGCAATTGCGCCAGCGACGTCGCGTCGACACCGCCGCTGCGGAAGTAGCGTGCAGCGGTCATGACGGGCTTGGCGGATGCCGTGCCGAAGGGCGTGGGGGCACCGACGCCCAGAAAGCGCGGAGCGGATGCTGTGTTTGCCCTCATTTTCAGCGGCACGAAGCTCGACGATTGCGACAGGGCATAGCGGCGGACGAGAAACGGCGCGCGGGCATCGAGGCGCGCGACCTTGCGATCGAGCAGCGCCGCGAACGGCACGGCAGCAAGCGCGCCCGAGGCAATGATGCGCAGCCGCGTGACGCCCTTCAAATGTGCGCCGATACGCGGCGGTATCACGGCCATGCCGAGCGTAGAGGCAGCCTCGATATCGAGACCCGCCACGGGCAACCGCTGGCGCAGTTGCGCGACCGCATCTTCGGTCGCTTCACGGGTAATTGCCGCACGTGTCACGAGGACGTCTTGCGACGTCCCCGCCAACAGGAAAACCGAGTTCAACGCAGGCACCGTTCCGAGCACTGCCTCATCGGGCTCGAGCGCCGCGCGCAGTGCCGTAGCGGACGGCGCGCCACGTCCGCTCGCCTCGATCCAGCGCGGAAATTCGCGCCCGATCCCGTCGCGCGCCTCGCGCACCTTTTGCAGTGCCGCGTCACGTTCGATGCGACGTGCGGCAACCCCTTCGTTGGCACCCAGCGCCCGCGTCCAGACCTGATCCGCCACACGAAACGAGCGCGTCGCATCTTGCAAAAGGCGCACCTCTTCTGCCAGCCGGGGGTCGGCGGCGGCCAGTCGCTGGGCGAGCAACCGGTTGGCCGACGCGATGCGCGAGCCCGACAGCAAATGCATCGCCTCGAGCGCGAGATCGGCGTCGTCCGCCTCGACCGCGATCCGCAGCACGGTTTCGAGCGTCGTGCGCGCGCGTAAACTGAGTTCGCCGTCATCGTTTAGCCAGCCTTCGTCCCGAGTCGCCTCGATTGCGCGCCGAGCTGCCGTCAGCGCGGCAGGCCGCCCCGCCGCATCGCGCAACGCCGTCAGCGCGGCCAGCGCCTCAGCCTCCGCCAGCGCTGCCGGACGAGCGCGGTCGAACGCACGCAGCTCGGCGGCGAATTGCGCGCCCAGCGCACGCGCCGCGTCGCTTCGCCCGGCATCGGCGCGCGCAAGGATTAAGGCAGGCACGATGTCGAGGCTCGCCTGGCGCTCACGCGCATCGCGCCGCCGCCACTCGGCAAATACTGCTTCCAGTCGGGTCAGCGCGTCGGGCCGTGATGCACCGAATGCGGCGACCGCACCGAAGCTGTCTGCGCGCAGGGCGTCGCCGCTCGTTGCACCCTGTACCGCGCGGTAGCCGACTGCCGCTTCGTCGAACACATCCGCTGCCACGGCGTAACGCTCGCGCTGAAGTTCGAGGTCGCCGAGATTGTAAAGCCCCGACAGATAATTGACGTGCTTAGTCCCATAAACCTCACGCCGGATGTCGAGCGACCGTCGCAGCAATTCGGCTGCCTCGCCGCGCTTGCCCACTCGCGCCAGAATAATCGCCGCCGCGTCGAACGTGCGAAAATATGTCGGGTGCTTCGTCGGGACGTGCGTGATGGCCTGATCGAGCGCGGCGCGGACTTCGGCTTCGGCCTCCTCGACCCGACCGGCCCGATAGAGGCCGAGCGCATAGTTCCAGCGCGATGCGACGGCATCGGGATTATTCTCGCCAAACGTTGCCCGCCGCGCATCCCAAGCCGATTTGAACGCAGACACGGCAGCCCCAACCCTACCTAGCCGCGTTTGCGTCATGGCGAGCGAGTAATTGAGGTTTGACCGCGCCATAACCATGCCAGGCTCCGGCTTTTCGGACATGCGCGCAAAATGATCGTGCGAAAACTCTGCTGCTTCGGCAAGCGCGTCGGCAGCTGCGGCAGCCCGCCCCTCTGCCGTTTCCACAAAGCCGATGACCGCAACAGCCTGCAAATAGCTATTGTGGCTGTATTGCCGAAGAGGCCGCAACAGGGCGCGCGCCTCGGTCGCCAGCTTCAGTGCCTCGGCATATTTACCTTGCGTTTGTCGGAACTGCGCGAGGTCGGCGAGTGCTTCGCTGAGCGCGGGATGCAGCGTTTCGCTCCCTTTGACTTTGGTCTTCCGTCCGAGCGCGATAACGTCCTGCAACGCTGCCTCGAATACAGCATCGTCGCGCTTGTCGACGGGCATTTCCACGAGCTTGTCGGCGATCGTATCAAGGCGGCGGATGGCCGCATAAGCGGCATCATCCGGGTCGAACGCCGGAGACGCGGGCGTTGCTGCCTGCACGCTGACCGCGGCTGACAAAGCCAGCAGACTGATGACTTGATGTCGCACGCGTTGCTCCCCAGTTATTTTTCTAGTCGAGAACCAGGAAATAGCGGTTCGCCCGCGTTCCGTGATTGCTCAGCGACAGGCGATAGCGCCCGGTAAAGCGTGGCTGCCAGTTGCACTGGCGCGAATGGTCGCACACCGCCGAACGGTCGGGCGCGACGATGCGCAGGCGCAACCCGCCGTCGGGCGTGCCGGCGACTGCGGCTGCCGCCACGACGCCGCCCGAAAAAATTTGCTCGAGCACCAGCTCTTCGCCAGGTGCCAGCGTGCCATGCCGAAAACCGGGGCCGAGCGTCCGTCCACGCCAGTTTTCCTGCGGGCGCTTTGCCACGATCGTCCAGCGGACGAGCAACGCCGCGTCCTCGGGCATCAACGGATGAGCGCCGACACGTCTCAACACTTCGAGTGTCTGCACACGCTGCCTGCGGTCGGCCTGCATATCGGCCTTTACCAGCATCATGGCGAGTTCCGCCGCGCGCGACGACGGCGCGGGGGTGGGCGATGCCGCTGCAACGACCGATCCAAACACAACCGTAAGCAGCATACGCAACACAGCACTAATCCCCCCGCGCAACGACGAAGCGGCAGCCATCGCCGTCTTCAAGCACGATGCTCAGACCGTGCCGCAATGCAATGGCGCGGGCAAGGGCCAGGCCGAGACCATGCCCCCCCTGCGGCCCTTTGCCGAACCGTTCGAACAGGCGCGCGCGCAGATCGCCGGGAATCCCGCCGCCGGTATCCTCGACCACGATCAGAGGCTGGTGGGCGACGTGCAGTCGGACCGTCTGCCCGGCGGGCACATAGCGGATCGCATTATCGAGCAGGTTGGAAATCAGGCGCTGCAACTCCATCGGATCGCCCCTGAGCGTGACCCCGGGCGCGATCAGAACCTCGAACCGGAGGCCGACGTCCTCCATGCTCGGTCGATACAGCTCGGCAAGATTTTGAACGAGCGCCGACAGGTCGATGGTAGCAAAACCACGTTCGCTGCCGACCACGGCTTCGTTGGCGGCAATGTCGAGCAGCGAGTCGAGCATCGACGCGATGCCCCGAATATCGTCGCGCGCCGCGTCGACCAGGCGTTCGCGGCTGGCGGCCTCCGCCGTCCGCATCTGGCGCAAGCGACCGTCGAGATGGGTCAGCGGCGTCCGGATCTCATGGGCGATCTGGTCGGAAACATGACGTTGCTCGTTGATCGCCGTTGCCAGCCGTTCGAGCGCGATGCCGCTGCGCCGCGTCAGTTCGCCAAGCTCATCGCGCTCGGGCGCCGTGACGAGCGCGTCGATCGCCGCCTCGTCGCCCCGTCGGTAGGCCGCATTCACCCGTTCCACCCTCGACGCCAGCCGCCGTGCCAGCGCGAACGCACTTACGCCAATCACGAGCACGATCAGCGCACCTGCAGCGAGAAAGACCCCAAGCAGATTGTCGAGCGCCTGTTGCTCGGATGTAAACTCGCGCGCTACGACGATATCGACTTTAGGCGCCAGCTGGGCGGCTTGGGCGTACAACTGGACGCCTCCGACGTTGATCCAGCCCGACGAGGTCCCTCCGGACGACAGCGACGGCAGATTTCCATAAGCGCGACTGTCGATCGTCAGCCGATAAGCTGCCCGACGGCCCGGTGGTTCGGAAATCGCCAGCCGGTCGCCCAATCGCCGTGCAAGTTCGGCCCGGCCCCCGCTCGCATGGATATCGGCGAGCCCCGCAAGGTCGGTCGCGACGGCTCGCTGGATCGTGGCCACAGCCACATTTCGTGTCGTGCGATAGGCAAGCGTTGCCAGCACGCCAATCGCCGCAATCGCAACAACCACCGCGATGATCGAGATGCGCCAGACGATGGATTTCGGTCGACGCGTCGTCATTTGCCCGGAAGCAGTCGGTAACCGCTGCCCCAGATCGTTTCGAGCGCGGGGTATTCGCTGCCTTCTTCGAGCTTTCGCCGCAACCGTCCAATGTTCACGTCGACGACGTTGGTTTGCGGATCGAAGCTCATGTTCCAGATTTCCTGAAGCAACATGTCGCGCGTCACGACATTGCCGGCGTTTTCCATGAAGTAGCGGAACATCTCCCATTCCTTGGGGCTGAGCGGCAGGTGCCGTTCGCCCCGGAACGCTGTGCGCGCCTTGAGATGGCATTGGAAACTACCGTGCAGCAGCACGTGGCCGTGTGCGCTTCCCGACGTCCGCCGGTGCAAGGCGCGGATGCGCGCGACCAGCTCGCTCGGCTCGAAGGGTTTGGCAAGATAATCGTCGGCACCGGCGTCCAGTCCTTCGACGCGGTTCGACGTCCGGCTGAGCGCAGAGAGCATCAACACGGGTGTAACGATTGCCGCATTGCGCAGCGCCGCCACCAGCCCGATGCCATCGCCGTCGGGCAGCATGCGATCGACGATGATCACGTCGAACGGCTCGTTGGTCGCTCGCTTCAATCCAGCTTCGACGGTCGCCTCCCATACGATCCAGTCACCGGCATCTGCGACGCACGCCATGACGCTTGCCGCGGCGTGTCGGTCGTCCTCGACATACAGAACCCTCAGGCCGTTCATTCGTCGCTTCTGTCAGGCGGCACTGGCGTATGACAACACACAATCGCCGTTAAGGTGCAACAACCGATCACAACGAGCGAATGTAGGAACGCACGAGACGGTTCGCGATGCTCGTTCTTGGTCGTCACAACGGAGGCCGCTTTCGCCAAACAAAGCTGTCGTTGCAAACAGTTGGGACAGACCTTGAAAGCTGGCTTTCGTTCAGATCACTGCTTTCAAAGCCAGTCCCGCGACCGCACAGACCGCAAGTGTTTCGAAGACGCTGCGTCTAATCGCAAAGAGCATGGCCGCCGCCACTACAGAAAGTGCGAGCGCGGTCGGATCGAGGCTCCCCGCAACAGGCAGGTCGAAATTGAGCGGGCCAGTGCGCACAGGCTCGAGCTTTGCAAACAGGAAATGCAGCGCAAACCACAGCGCCAGGTTCAGGATGACGCCTACCACCGCCGCCGTGATCGCGCCGAGTGCCGAGGAAAGGGCACGGTTTTCGCGCAGTCGCTCGACGAAAGGTGCTCCGGCAAAGATCCACACGAAGCACGGCAGGAAAGTTACCCAGCTGGTCAGCAGCGCGCCGAGCGTGCCCGCCAGAAGGGGTGGCAGGCCGGTCGACTGCCGAAATGCAGCGAGAAAGCCGACGAATTGGGTGACCATGATCAGCGGACCAGGTGTCGTCTCGGCAAGGCCAAGGCCGTCAAGCATTTCCTTGGCGCTCAGCCATCCGAACTGCTCAACCCCCTGCTGCGCGACATAGGCGAGCACCGCATAGGCACCGCCAAAAGTTACGACTGCCAGCTTCGAGAAGAAGATAGCTATCTCGTTCCAAACGCTTTGCGGCGCGAGCAGCGCAATGAGCGTTACGGGTGCCAGCCAGAGTCCGGTGAGGACAATCGCCGCGCGGCGGGTCCGCGCGGGAGAGTGCGTTATAGGTCCGTCGCCAAGCGCGGAGTCGGCATCGACTAAGCCGTCTGCATCGCCGCCATGCCCGCCACCACCGAAGGCAGCCGATCCGCGTCGCCCCGCGAACCACCCGATCATGGCGGCGGCAAATACGATGACCGGGAAAGGTAACGCGAAAGCAAAAATCGCCACAAAGGCCACTGCCGCGAGCGCACGCGCCGCGTTAAATTTGAGCGCGCGACCACTGATCCGCACAACCGCCTGCGCGACGATCGCCAGCACCGCCGCCTTCAACCCGAAGAACAGTGCCTCGACCGGTCCGGCATTACCGTAGAGAACGTAGATGTAGCTCAGCGCCAGTATCGCGAGCGCGCCAGGCAGTACGAAGAGGAACCCGGCGACCAGCCCGCCGCGCACACCGTGCAGCAGCCAGCCGATATAGGTCGCGAGTTGCTGCGCCTCGGGTCCGGGCAGCAGCATGCAAAAGTTAAGTGCGTGCAGAAACCGTCGCTCGCCGATCCAGCGCTTCTCGTCGACCAAGATGCGGTGCATCACCGCAATCTGCCCGGCGGGTCCACCGAACGAGAGCGCCGCGATCCGCGCCCAAACTTTAACCGCTTCGCCGAAACTTATCCCGTGCGTCATACTCATACCCCTTCGCGGCACCCAAGGATGCGTTCGCTCAGGGCAGTCTTGGGCGGCCACAAATGCTTGGGGCACCAAGGTCGGGCGACTGCCATTGGCCCGCGAAGTGACGATAGCAGCGTCAGAACCGCTTCGCCACCGTGACGCCGAAAGTGCGCGGGTCTCCAAGCTGCCCGATGATCAGCCCGTTGTTGCCCGGTTGGTTCGACAGGAACTCGAAATACTTGGTGGCGAACACGTTCTTGACCCAGGCAAAGATGTTGAGGCCGCTTCCCTCGCGATACCCCGCACGCAGGTTTGCTATCGAGTTGGCATCGACGACGAAGAACGGTGACGGTGTTGCGTTCGACGAAAAGGACGATCGATAACTCGCGTCTGCTCCCAGATACGCCTCGCCCTTGCTGACAGGCAGATTAACCTCGCCACCCCAGGCCAGCGACCATTTTGATATGCCCGGAAAACGCGCGCCTGAAATGTTCTTAAAGCCGGCAAGCGTGCCGACGCAGTTAATAGGCAGGTTAACGGACGCTGCGGTAATGCCGGTGCACTCGGGCGGCGGCGGCGCATCGGGAAAGCGGCGGAACTTGCCGTCATTATAGGCGAAGTTGAAATATGCGTTGAAGCGGTCGGTCGGACGCAGGCTCAGCTCGCCCTCAAAACCCTGAATGCGGACATCGGCATTGGCAAGATAGCCGCGCACCACACCAAGCGTACCGTTGGTCACCGTCGTCTGGTAATCGTCGATGTCGGTTCTGTAGGCGGTTAGGTTGAGCGTGACACGGCGGTCCCAGAATTGAGTCTTTGCGCCGATCTCGAAATGATTTAGGATTTCGGGGCGGACCTGAGCAAGTTCGGTCGCGACAGTGACGCCGTCGGCACGAAACGGCAAACCGTTCAGGTTGAGACCACCCGATTTATATCCGCGCGAGTAGATCGCATAAAGCTGCACGTTGTCGACAGGCCGCCACGAAATGTTGACGTCGCCGGATACGTTGAAGTCGCGATACCGCCCCGTGTAGAATTGCGTCGGCAAGGCTGCGCGCTGCTGCGCCAGTTGTGCTGCCGTCGGGTTGGCGATGCCGCCGGTCACCGTCGCGTTATAAACCGAATCCTTCGTATCGTAATTGGCTCGCAAGCCGGGCTGAATGCGAAGACGGTCGGTCACGTTCCACGTCAGCTGGCCATAAGCAGCAAGGCTGTTGTTTTCGAAGTTGATATCGTTGCGCTGCGTCAGCCCGTCGAGCACCGCCGCGTTCGCGCCTGCCGTAGGGCCGTTGGTAAATAGATTTGCCGCCGCGCCCTGCGCCTGGAGCCCACGTGTTTTGATCGTCTGGCGATAGCCGAAAACACCTGCCACGAAATCGACCTTGTTTTTGCCCGAGGTCGCGAAGCGGAATTCTTGCGTCAACTGCCGTTGATCCGACGGGTTCTCCGAGCGGGTCGTAATCGGCAGCCCGATGAAGTCGCGATCGTTCGAGGGTCGCCACGTCCAGAACCGCCATGCGCTGATCGAGGTGACGGTGTTCTCGCCGGTTGCCCATTCTGCCAAGAGCGACGCGCCGCCCATTTCCTGGTTGGACTGCAGCCGCGCATCGACGTCGGTGATGCGCGCAAATGGGTCGGTGGTCGGCAGCGCGTAGCCGAGTGCGGCAGCGAGCGCGCCAAATTGACGGTTGGCCGCTCGCAGCGTTGGGAAAACACGCCCGGCGACCTGCGTGTAACCCTCTGGCCGTTGGCGGTTCCAGTCGACGGCAAGGGTGAGCTTCATGTCGTCGACGCCGGTATAAAGCAAAGTCCCGCGCAGCCCAACGTTGTCGAGCGAGTTGGTCCACTCGCTCGTGCGCACGTTGCGTACTGTTCCACGCCGCGTCGTCCCAACGACCGCGAGGCGCGCCGCGAGCGTGTCGCTCAACGGTCCGGATGCGGACGCCTTGCCCTGAAAGAAGTCGTAATTGCCACCGGTCAATTCGACCCGAGCCTCTGGCGAGAAGCTCGGTGCGCGCGTGCGAATGTTGATTGCCCCCGCTGTCGTGTTCTTGCCGTAGAGCGAGCCTTGCGGACCGCGCAGCACTTCGACCTGTTCGGTATCGATGAAGTCAAGCGCGGCCGCTGCGGGACGCGAGTAATAGACTTGGTCGATGTACAGCCCGACGCCCTGTTCGATTCCGTCATTCGTCAGACCAAGAGGTGCGCCAAGCCCGCGTATGTTGATGGCCGAATTTCGCGGGTTCGACTGATAAAACTGAATGACGGGCTGGATCTGCGCGACGCGCGCGATGTTGTAAGCGCCGGTCGAGGTCAGCTGCTTCTCGCTGATCACACTGACTGGCAGCGGCACATGTTGGAGCGACTCCTCGCGCCGACGCGCGGTGACGATAATTGTCTCACTCGCCTGCTCGTCACGAGCGGCGGTTTCGGCCCATGCAGGGAGCGGTGCAAGTGTCGAAAGCATCACACAGAGCAAGATTGATGGGCGCATTGAACTGACTCCACGAGGGAACGAGTTCATACTCCACTAGAGTTATAGGCATTGAGAAGTTAGGAAAACTTGCAGGCGATAAAGTGGCGGACCCATGACAGCCCTGTCTTGTTTCATCGCCACCCAAGTTGCCGTTCACCGAGCCAAACCAGCCCCCTAAAAGCCGACGCTCGTTCATGTGGAGCGATCTCGTTTTGTTTTTAGCGAATTCCCGACATGCGATGCCTGAATGCATACCATTCTCCGTTCGTTCGCGTGCGCGTTCAGAAATCTGCTCGCAGGGCCGCTTCGATCGCAGCTATGTCGATCTTCCGCATTGGCATCATTGCCCCCATAACCCGCTTGGCCGCTGTTCTGTCGGAGTCAGCCATCCCCTTGGTCAGCTGCTTGGGTGTAATCTGCCATGAGAGACCCTACCGATCCTTGCATCACCCGCATGCCCCCTCGGCACCTCATCTGTCACAATGGCATCCCAGCAATGGTCGGTTTCAGCTTGATCCTCGGTCTCGATCTGAAACGAGCCTGCTTCGTTTGGCGTAAATCCCGCGCCAACGTTGAGGCCGAGAAAGGGCATTCCTCAAATGGTGAAGTGCACCGTTATTTTGTCATCGGCCTTGCCACTCGGCCACCGGCCGAGCTTGGAAGTTATCGAACCAAAAGCAATTCAGTATCTTCGGATAAGCCATCGTTCCTATCCTTATCGTTTCAATTGGCGCCAGATCGGCATCGCGTTTGCCTCGTCCCAAATTAGGCGATGTCGGCGACGACAGCGCCCACGCGCTTGGCATAAAGCGCCAGCGTGCGCTGCCAAGCGGGGCGGTCGAACGCGCGAGCGTAATACGCTTTCAAATGCGGGTAGCCGTCAAGCAGGTCGGTATGGCGCACCTCGCGCAGGACAGTGGCTAGCAGGATGTCCGCGACCGTAAACTCGGCACAGGCGATCCATTCCCGACCGTCTAATCGACGCTCGAGTGCCGCAAACCAGCGGTTCGCGGCCTTGACCATCTCCGCCCTCCGTTCCGCTGCTTTCTCGCCACCGCCAAATTTATCGATTAGCAGAATCTTGCTTAGCGGGCGTTCCACCGTGTTAAGTGCGGCAAAGCACCATTCGACGACCCGTGTCCGTCCCTCGAAATCATTCGGAATGAGCTTGCCTGACTTTTCAGCGAGGTAAAGCAAAATGGACGCTGATTCAGCGACGATGAAGCCATCGTCGTCGATGACCGGAACGAGGTGGAAGCAACTGACCCGGTCGAACGCGGACTCGTCAAATTCGCCTGCGGTGTGATCGAGCGCTTTGACGCAATATTCCAGGCCAACTTCCTCGAGAACCCATTGCGCTCTGAGATCACGGGTCTCGCCGTGCACTTGAGCGTGGACATTACCAAAACCATACAGCGTAATCATAACTGTCTCCGATGGCTTGCAGCCAAAAGATACCGAACGACTGCTTTTGACCATGTGGTGGTTTGTATGAAACAGTGCGGAAGATCCGGCGGTCACCAAAGATTTTTCCCGTCGATTACCTTCACGGGCCAATCCGCCGCTTCAAAATCATCAAACAAGCGCGCATTGGCAGCGATCTTTCGGGTCACGCCGTCCCAGCTTCCGTCGGCCTCAAACGCAGGGGTATCGGCATAAAGATCGCATCCGCACGCGCTGCAGAAATGGTTGGCCACTTTCTTAGAATTCCAGCGATAGACAGCATCGCTATCGGCTTGCGTCACTTTGAGCTGGTTCGGGGCATAATAGGCGTAAAGATGCCCGCGCTTCGAGCAGAACGAGCAGGTGCATCGCGTCAGCTTTTCGGGCAATTCGCCGTCGATCTCGAATGTGGTTCGTCCGCAATGGCAGTATGCTGTTAGGGTCATCTGGCGCTCCTTGTTTAGCCAACATCTTGTACATGCGTCGCCACCCGGTCGCAGAGCGGCAGCCATTTGCCATCGCGTAACCATTCCCAAGTGATCGTCTGGGTGTCCCCATCTGCATCGAAAACGGTGCTGGCGCGTTCGGTCTCGCCTTGCAGCAGCCAGGTCCGGTCATCGACCGAGAGCGGGTAGTGCCGGTAGAACCCGTGGTTCTCGAAGGTCCGGGCGAAATACGCATCTGTGCCAGGCTCGAAGCCCATGATGCTGAGTGTGTCGAAAGGCTTGCCACCAATCTGTGCGCGCTCGTCCTGAATCAGAAAAAAGTCTCCGGTGTGCCAGCGCGCGGTATGGGTGCTGACCCACAGAACGCCATTGGCTTTGGGATCGATGCCCGACTGATCGGTGCCGCCGAACGACATGCCTTCGGCGCGCCATTCGCCGAGAAAGACCGATAGCGCATCATGCGCGCTTCCGCGAACCGGTTGCGAAACCGACTTAACCATGCAGGGTGGGCCGGTAGATGAGCTCTTGGATATTGCGGTCGAGCGTCCGGCTCTCGATAAGCTCAAGGTCGAAGTCGGCTGCACCTTCGAAGATCTGCTCCTGTCCGGTTTGGCCGGTGATCACAGGAAAAACCGTGACTTGAACATGGTCGACCAGCCCGGCGGCCATCAGTGCCCGGTTCATCGACAGGCTTCCGTGGGAGCGCAACGGCACTTCGGACTCTTTCTTAAGCCGCGCAACAACATCAATGGCGTCACCGCTCACAAGCGTCGCGTCGGCCCAGTCGAGCGGGCCTTTCAGCGTCGTCGACACCACCGTTGCGGGCAATTCAGTCATCCGGGTAACCCAAGGGTCGCGCACGTCGGATTCCTCGGTGGCCGAGGCCAGCATCTCCGCGAATAAACGATAGGTGTTGGCCCCGAAGACCATTCGTTGCTGTGCGCTGTACAAGGCCAAGCGATGCTCCAGTAATTCGGAACCCTGCTTGCCCCAGTAGCCGCCCCAGTTACCGCGGTCGCTGTCGTAAGAGCCAAAGCCGTCAAGACTGGCAAAGACGTCAAAGGTGTAGGTCGTCGTCATGATGTTGTCCTTTCAGACGCTCAGTTGGCTTTGCTGTCCTCCTTGAGGAAGGTTTCACTGTGAGCGTGGCACTCCCAACCGTCTGACCCGCAAATCCAGGTTGAACTGTCGGCGGCGCGAAGGTTTTGTGACTTACCGTCCATGATGACCTTCTGATTGACGGTGTAAGCGATGACCGCCACGTCGGGCGTCGGGGTCGTCACGGCAATGTCGTCAAAAGCATAGGATTCAAGCGTCCACTTTCCATCCTCGGTCATCTTGCCCATCTCGCTCTTGGCGATGCTCGTCACGCCCTGAGCGCCTGTCACAAGGCAGACGTTGCCAGAAAGCTCTGACGTGCGTGCGCCGTCCTTTGCTTTCATCGCCTCCCAGTACGATGTCTCAAGAGCGATGATTTCCTTTTTTGTCGTTTTTGCATCGGTTTTCATGTCAGTCTCCTAAAAGAGCACGATCAACTTATGTCAAAGCAGGGGCCCAAGGATCGTAGCTTCCCACGCTCCAAAGATGGCCTTCGGGATCGAGGCATGAAAAGCCGCGCCCGCCATAATCTTCATTTTTGATCGCAATTGCGATTTTGCCGCCCGCTGCCAGAACGCGCTCATGCACCACATCGGCATTGGGAATGACGAGATAGGAACTTTGGGTTTCGGCCCCGCCAATCTCGCTAGGCTGCTTCATCAGTTTGTTGAACGGCGTGTCGGAAACTGAGCTGAGCATGATCATGCCATTTCCAAGTGTCAGCGTAGCATGAGCAATGCCGCCATTCTCATCCGGCACGACGAGACGTTTCTCGAAGCCGAACACACTTACGAGCCAGCCAATCGCCGCAGGGGCATCTTGATAACGGAGGGTTGGGATGATCGACGATTGCTGCATGGAAGTGCCCTTTTTCTAAATTGATCTACAGGTTCGCATATCGATCTTCGTTGCCAACCAGGAAGGCCTTCACCGACGCCGCAAAGGCCTCCGGTTGATCATGGTGGACCACATGCCCGGCGTCGAAGCTGACCGGATCGGTATTCGCACGCTTCGCCGCCATTTGCTCAAGCATCGCGCCGTTAACCGCTCGGCTATCCTTGCCGCAGATGAGCAACGCGGGGCATTCGGTCGATGTCCAGTCGCTCCAGAAATCACCGTTAAGGCCTGCCTGTGCGTCTGCGAGCGCGATTGGCGGGAAGGCGAGCGTCCAACCCTCCGACGTCTGGCGGAAGGATGGCTCGACCGACCACGCAAGCCTCTCGCCGATCTTGGCTGCGAGCGCTTCGCGCGTCGGATAGATGCCCGTCCACTCGCGCATGAAATCAAGGTCGGCGTCTTCTTCGGCAGACGATTCCTCGATGACCATCGCGCGCACTTTGTCAGGATTGCGCGCTGAATATCGGAAAGCAGCGGTGCCGCCGAGCGAGTTGCCTATCAAGATGGCAGGGCCATCGATCTCCAGATGGTAAAGGAACGCGGCGAGATCACCGATAAAGGCGTCCCACGAAAGATCGGCAGAATGGTCGCTATGCCCGTGTCCGCGCTGGTCGAGCGCGATGACCCGCCATTCGGGTGCCAGTGCTGCGGAAAGATCTGCGTAAGTGCCAGCCTCCATCCAATAGGCATGGAGCGCAATGATGGGCGTTCCCCTTCCACCCTGATCGAGATAAGACAGCTTCAGACCGTCATGTGTGAAGCTGAGCCGTTTCATCGTGCCAGGCTCAGTGGAGCGTTGGTCATTGCGGAACGATCAGGCGCGCATGGTCGGTCGGAACCGAAGGGTGCTCGTGAACGATAACCCATTCGCCCCCGAGCTTGCGCAGCCCCGTGGTGAGCCGGAAAGCGACAGGCCCGGAGGATGTGCCATCGCAGTGCATTTCGCAAAACGCGAACGCGACCTCGCTGTCGGCGATCACCGTAATGTCGCGCAGCACAAAGCTGATCGGCCCGCGCGGATTGCATTGCGATCGCCTTGACAGTTTTGGCCCAGTTTTCGATGACTGCGCGAACTTTTCGTTCAGCTGACATTGCCGCTCTCCTCAGGGGCATATTCCAGCTTAGGATACCAATCCGTCCCACGACCTTCGGGCGTCAGATCGAGAATATTCCAAAGCGGTTGAGGGTCGGGTGCGCCGTGAGGGTCTTCGCCAGGGTCGGCGGTTTCACCGGACTCGCCCGCCCAGAAGTGATGCACTTTACCACTATCTTTTTTCCACACATCTAGCGCGGGCCATTCGCTGCCGTCGGGAGCAAGGCCGCGATAGTCCGTTGGAAAATCATCGCCGACGCACTGGTAGAATTTCAGGTTCCGCCATCCGCGCTCGCGGGCGAATGCAAGCTGGCGCGCGACAGGTGAGCGACCGATGACCGCCAGAGCAACGCGCTGTTCGATATCGACAGCGGGAATATCGAGCGACCCGAGCAATGACGTGCACATCGGGCAAGGCCGTTCACGATCCGGCCCATACATCCAGAAATAAGTGACAAGGGTATCGTGACCGCCAAACATGTCGGTCAGTCCGACCGTGTTTCCCTGATCGTCGAGAAAATCGTAGTTGCGTATCTCGCCACCTAGTGGAAGCCCCCGCCGCTGTTTGGCGACCCGCTCGATATTCCGTCTAAGTTCGATTTCGTCGGCAAGCAGCTTTATCCGTGCCGCACGGTATTCGGAGCTGTCGTTGGGATAGGGTTTCGCCGACCGGGTGGCGAGTTCGATAGCGGGAATTACGGCAGCGGCTGTTGCGGTGTCTGACACGATCGGTTCCTCCAAAACGGGGAACGACAATTTTCGCGGCGCGGATTCAGCTTAGGTGCTGTCTTCAACACGAAGGCAAAAAAGTTGCCGAGCATATCGCTCGATCATCGAACCAGCTGCGCAACGCTTGGTTCCATTTCCGCTAACATTGCGGTCATTAAAGTCGTGAAGCGGGCCGCCTCAGAGCTGCCATTGGTTCATGCACAGTTCGTCGACAGCAGTGGCGTTTTCAGTCAGGTACCTTTTGAGCGAAAAAGCGGCATGATCGGCTCTTTGTATAGGCCAATGAAGCCAGCAATCCCCATCTTGGTCTGTCCGTCGCTTTCGGGGTTGTGTGCCGAGTTGGCTGCTTGCGTGGAGTCCATAACGGGATCGAGTTGCGTAGGACCGTGCGTTAAATTGACCTTGACCGAGCGGGTGGTACGGCCTGCCTCGGCATTTACAGCGAAAGCCAACCCATGTTCGACGAATTCGGTTTTCCACGTGGCGCTGACTTAGACGACGCCGCGCCCACGCTTTATACTTTCGTCTACTGCAGTCGTGCCGCCGAAGGCGTTGACGACGCCGAGGTCGGCCGCATTGTCGAAGCGGCTCAACGCTGCAATCTCGCCCGAAGTATCACTGGGGTGCTCGTTTTTGGCAATGGCGTGTTCTTCCAATTGATCGAGGGGCCAGCCGCCCAGATACAGAAACTGATCGCTACCCTGCATTGCGATCCGCGCCACTACGACGTCGTTTCGTTGGACTGGAGTGAGGAAAGGCGCGAGCGGCTGTATCCGAACTGGGAGATGGAGCGGGTCAAAGCTGACGATATCCGCGCGGTGCTGGATGATGCGATCGAGAATTCCGAAGACGAAGCCAACATCGCAGCACTGAAGCGCATTCTCGAGCAGCTTGCTTCGGGGCCGCTGGCAGCGCTTGGGCGAAACTAATAGGTCCGGCCAACGGTGAAAGCGGTCTCTTCGCTCATCAGGGAGGGCTGGCGAACGATGCCGTTCGTTCAGCTGACTCTACTGGCTCTCACCGCTCAAATGTTAAAGGCAGTTGTGTACCCGATTCACGGACATAGAGCTACTCTGCGCCTCCCTTTAAGCGATCGTCCCATCGTGCATACCAAGCCCGCTTGGAGATGCGAAACGCATGATGGGGCGCGCGGTCACCTCATATGCCGGCACATCGGCACTCATTTTCGAGGGCAATAGCAATCGATTGACGATATGCTGGTGCCGCGAAAGAGGCGCTGCGCCGATGTTTGCTTTACGGCTTATTCTGAGGCCGCGGTGCACCTCGCAGTGGTGGGTTGAGGTAAGGAAAGCTGTTGAGCAACGACTTTGCGCTGCTCGGCGCTCCGTCAGTGTACGCAACCATTCCAGTCGGAGCATCCGTGGGTTGGCACAAACCAAGGTCGGTCGGTTTGCCCTTCAGCG
>ENA-OBLH01000095-OBLH01000095.1-metagenomes-genome-assembly--contig:-NODE-95-length-30488-cov-4.80603_pt1 | contig 30488 bp, 32 predicted proteins | sample MGYA00153382_OBLH01 | MGnify analysis MGYA00153382
AGGTCAATGCGGGTGTAGCTCAATGGCAGAGCTGTTGCTTCCCAAGCAACTGACGGTGAGCGGGGGTTTCGAGCCGCATGCGGCGAGCCCGCGAACGCCCGCCGCCCTGCAAGGCGGCGCGGCTCCGGTTCGACTCAAATCGAACCCTCTGGTTGAGATACGATTAAGGTCAATGCGGGTGTAGCTCAATGGCAGAGCTGTTGCTTCCCAAGCAACTGACGAGGGTTCGATTCCCTTCACCCGCTCCAAAACGCCCGTGGGGCGTTTTTCGTTTGTGAAGCCGCACGCCGCAGTTTTTAAGGACCCTTCATGAAATCTACCCGTCGAGCCTTTCTGCAATCTGCGAGCGCTCTCAGCCTCGCGACGATCATTGGAGACAACGTCATGGCAGTCACCCCATCGTCGCGCACTTTGAACGTGGTGGAGGCCGACTCAGCGACGCTTCAGGCGGCAATGCAATCCGGCGCGGCGACCTCGCTGGCTATCGTGCGTGCCTATCTCGCGCGCATCCGCACCATCGACAAATCCGGCCCGCGCATCAACGCCGTCATCGACGTGAACCCCGACGCGATCAACATCGCGCGTGAGCGGGACCGTGAACGCAAAGTCGGAAAAATTCGTGGCCCGCTGCACGGTATTCCGATACTCATCAAAGACAACATCGCCACCATGGATGCGATGCAGACGACCGCTGGTTCGCTAGCGCTGGTGGGCGCGAAGGCACCGCGCGATGCGTTCATCGTGACACGACTGCGCGAGGCGGGCGCGGTGGTTCTGGGCAAAACCAATCTCTCGGAATGGGCGAACTTTCGCTCGACGCGCTCCACGTCGGGCTGGAGCTCGCGCGGCGGGCTGACGAAGAATCCGTACGCGCTGGATCGCAACACCAGCGGCTCCAGCTCGGGCTCCGCCGCTGCGATGGCGGCGAGTCTGGCCACGCTCGCCGTGGGCACCGAAACTGATGGCAGTATCGTGTCGCCCGCCAACGCGAATGGCATCGTCGGCTTCAAACCCACGTTGGGCCTTATCAGTCGCGACGGCATTGTGCCGATCGCGCATTCACAGGATACCGCTGGGCCGATGACGCGCACGGTAGCCGATACGGCAATGCTGCTGACCGTGCTCGCAGCGACCGACGCGCGTGATGCGGCGACCAAGGATGCGTCCGCGAAGGCGGTGGACTACACGAAATTTCTGGATCGCGACGGGCTGAAAGGCAAACGCATCGGTGTCGTGAAAAACCAGTTTGGCGGACGTAACGATTTGGCGTCTGCCGTTGTGGAAAAGGCGCTCGACGTGCTCAAGGCGCAGGGCGCGACGTTGATTGACCTGCCAGAACTGCCGAACGCGAGCAAGTATGGACAAAGCGAGTACGACGTGTTGCTCTACGAGTTCAAGGCGGATATGGCGGCGTATCTGACTGAGTTCGCGCCGAATTTACCGATCAAATCGCTTGCCGACATCATGGCGTTCAACGAGCAAAATCGTGACCGCGTGATGCCGTACTTCGCGCAGGAACACATGGCTCGCGCCGCTGCAAAAGGCGGTTTGGACAGCAAGGAATATCTCGACGCGCTCGCCAACAATCTGAAGTTTTCGCGCGAAGAAGGCATCGACAAAGCGTTGCGGGACAACAAGCTTGACGCGCTGGTCGCCCCGAGTGGCAGCCCAGCCTGGCTCACGGACTTCATTCGCGGTGACAACAGCGGCGGCGGGTTCTCGTCGCCCGCAGCGGTTGCTGGTTATCCGCACATCACTGTGCCTGCGGGCAATGTCCGCGGTTTGCCGTGCGGCATTTCGTTTGTTGGAACCGCGTGGAGCGAGCCGAAATTGATCGCGATGGCGTATGCGTTTGAGCAGGCATCGCAGCATCGGCGGGCTCCGAAGTATTTGAAGACGGTGGCGATTTAACTATGCTTTTTGGGGCATCAAGTTGGATCTTGCGCACATGGCTTTTTCCTGTAATGACCGAAGCACTTGGGCTAAGCGCTGAATTTGCTAAAAGTCGATTAACGACGTAAACAGCGATTAAGCCCAATATAAATAAGCCTTACAGCTAAAAGCTGTTAATCGAGTAATGCCCCAATACAGTGCAGCCAGCATTTAACTAAACATATGTCAACGTCATCAACGCTGCCGCTTCGGTCGATCACGCGATGTACGTCAGCGGCAACACCGTCGTTTCCTTGACCTTTTCCAGCACAAAGCTCGACTTCACATTGATCACACCGGGCAGCGTGAGCACGCGGTCCATCAGGAACGACGTGTAATGCTTGAGATCAGGCATCACCACCTGCATGGTGTAATCCATCTCGCCGGACAACGAATGGCACCAAGTCACCTCGCTCCACGTTTGCACCGCCGCCTTGAGCCGGTCACGCGCTTTGGCATCGCGCTTGTCGAGCGCAACGTCGAGATGTACGGTGAGGTCGAGGCCCAGCTTTTCAGGATTGAGCAGCGCGGCGTAACTTGAAATGATGCCGTCCTCTTCCAGAGCACGCACTCGGCGCAGGCAGGGCGAGGCGGAAAGAGATACTTTTTCGGCGAGTTCGATGTTGGAAAGGCGGCCATCGGCCTGCAGCGTCTCCAAAATGCGCAAATCGGTACGATCCATTAGGTGTGTGACTGCCTTCAATGCGACTTGCGCAATTATAAGCCCCAATTCGGCGAATTTACAGCCATGTTTGCGTCATCATTGCTCGAAAATGCAGACAAAATTTATGCTGCTTTTTAAACGCATTTTGTGGAGCGCAGCAGCATGGCATCAGCATTTCAGCCTTGGGACAATCCGATGGGTACCGACGGCTTCGAGTTCATCGAATTCGCCGCGCCCGATCCCGCCGCGATGGGCGCGTTGTTCGAGCAAATGGGTTTCGTTGCCGTTGCCAGACACCGCTCCAAAAATGTGTTGCTGTACAAGCAGGGTGACATCAATTTCATCCTGAATGCCGAGCCCGGTTCGTTCGCGCAAAGCTTTGCGCGGGTACACGGCCCGTCGATCTGCGCGATTGCGTTTCGTGTCAAGGACGCCGCGTTTGCCTACAAGCGTGCTGTGGAGCAAGGTGCATGGGGTGTGGACATGCATCCGGGCCCAATGGAGCTGAACATTCCCGCGATCAAGGGCATCGGCGATTCGCTGCTTTATTTCGTGGATCGTTACGCGGGCAACAGCACTCACGGCGGTAACGATGTCACCATTTACGACATCGATTTTGTGCCGATTGCAGGCGCGCCGCGTGTGCCTGAAGGTGCGGGCTTGACCTATCTCGATCACCTGACGCACAACGTGCATCGTGGCCGCATGGACGAATGGGCGGGCTTTTATGAGCGGTTATTTAACTTCAAGGAAGTGCGTTACTTTGATATCGAAGGCAAATTAACGGGCCTGAAAAGCAAAGCAATGACCAGCCCCTGCGGCAAGATTCGCATCCCGATCAACGAGTCGAGCGACGACAAATCGCAGATTCAGGAATACCTGCATGCGTATCACGGCGAAGGTATTCAACACGTCGCGTTTGGCGCGACAGATATCTACGGCACGGTCGAATCGCTCGCGAAAAAATCGGTGCCGTTTCAGACTACACCCGCCACGTATTACGAGCAATTGCCGACCCGCATTCCGAATCACGGCGAAGATGTTGCCAAGCTGCAAGCGCTGAATATTCTGGTCGACGGCGCGCCGGAAGACTCCGGAATGTTGCTGCAAATCTTCACGCAAAACCTGATCGGCCCGATCTTCTTCGAGATCATTCAACGCAAAGGCAATCAGGGTTTTGGCGAAGGCAATTTCAAGGCGCTGTTTGAGTCGATAGAGCTCGATCAAATTCGTCGAGGTGTGTTGACAGCGTAGTTGCAGGCGCGGCGTGCGCAGTAGCATGAGCGCGCAACCGCCACGTCGCTGCGGTCAAGGATTTCGGTCATGACCGTATCGAAAAAACTCACTCAGCTGAGCGTCATTCGTCACCTGAGAATGCGCCCGCGGCTCTGGTTGTCGGTCGCGGTGGGCGTGATAATTGGACTGTTGCTACCGTCGACGTGGGTTGAGCATTCGCTGACGCGCAGTCTGATCGGTTGGAACGCAGGCGCGCTGCTCTATCTCGTCATGACGTTCACGATGATGGTGCGCTCAACGTCTGCCGTGATTCGTTCGCGCGCCCAGCTTCAGGACGAGGGGCAATACACCATTCTGGTGTTGGTCAGCGTTGCCTCGGTGGCCGTGTTGGTCGCCATCGCCGCGCAACTCGCCTATGCAAAAGACACGCACGGCGCGCTGAAGGCTGCGCACATCGGCCTCGCCTTTCTGACCGTCCTGACAGCGTGGCTGTTTACGCAAACCATGTTCGCGTTGCACTACGCGCACGATTTCCACGCGAAGCGCGAGTCGTCGTCTCCCGCGTTCGTTTTTCCTGGCACGGATGAGCCGGATTACTTCGATTTTTTATATGTCGCCTGCATCATCGGCACCTCCGGCCAGACGGCCGACGTGGCGTTCTCCGCACGCCGCACTCGTCGCGTCGGACTCATGCACTGCGTGCTCGCGTTTTTCTTCAATACGACGCTGCTGGCGTTGACGATTAACGTCGCGGCTGGATTGATCTAGTTCAGTTCGCGCAGGGCTGATTTGGGCTGTGTTTGACTGATTCTGGCCTCGTACTTGCTCCAAAAATAGTCCCACCTCCTCCCCCTCTTCAACGCTCTCAGTCAGGAATCAACCATGCTCAAAGGCAAAACAGCGCGCGTCACCGGCTCCACCAGCGGCATCGGCCACGGCATCGCGCTGGAGCTGGCCAAGCAGGGCGCGAACAGCCGAGCGCGGACACACGAGCTTCGACGGCCAACACACTCCGTGTCAGGCCAATTGGCGCTTTTTACCAAGGCAAGAATTGGCTGCATAAAATCACTGTGATTGGTGTGCGCCGTGGATACTCTGCATCCTCAATCAACCCGTTTACGTTCGTCTTAAATCTCGGGGACTGTTGTCTTAACTAACTGAGCCACTTCTTCAATCTCGGGAGCGGGCAACGCGTCGAGCTGGTTCTTGTCTTTCCGCTGCTGCTTGAGCATGCGATCCGCACGCTCCAAATGTCTCGCGTCCCCCAAGTGGCGGATAGCTTTCTCCGCTAAATAAACGTGTGCATTGCTCGGTCGCGCTTTTGCCAAGGCGGCTAGCCACAAAAGCTAAACCAGCGCCTCGGCAAACTCCCGCGCCACGAACGGCCGCAAGTCGTCAATCCCCTCGCCGACGCCAATGAAGCGCAGTGGAATTGGGCGTTCTTTGGCGATGGCGCAGATCACGCCACCTTTGGCGCTGCCGTCCAGTTTGGTCATCACGAGCCCTGTTAGGCCGAGCGCATCGTCAAACGATTTCACCTGCGAAATCGCGTTTTGCCCGGTGGTGCCGTCGAGCACGAGTAATACTTCATGCGGCGCGCCGTCCATCGCTTTGCCGATCACGCGTTTGGCTTTTTTCAGTTCGTCCATCAGGTGCAATTGCGTCGGCAAGCGGCCCGCCGTGTCGCATATCACGACCTCCGTGCCGCGCGCTTTGCCTGCAGCGACGGCGTCGAACATCACCGCCGCCGGATCGCCGCCTGCCTGCTGGATTACTGTGACATTGTTGCGTTCGCCCCAGATCGCGAGCTGCTCGCGGGCGGCCGCACGGAACGTGTCACCCGCTGCCAGCAATACGCTCGCGCCCTGTCCTTGCAGATACTTGGCGAGCTTGCCGATGCTGGTAGTTTTTCCTGCACCGTTGACGCCCGCGATCATGACTACGAACGGCGCTTCCTGCGCGACTTTGAACGGCTGCTCCAGCGGTTTCAATAGCTCGGTGAGGCTCTCGACCAGCATGGCGCGCGGGTCTCCCGTGCCGCCCGCCAGCTTCCAGCGTTTGCGCAGATCGTCGAGCAGGTGTTGCGTCGCCGGCATGCCGCAATCGGCCATCAGCAGTTGCGCCTCTAGCTGCTCCAGCGTCTCCTCATCGAGTTTGCCCGCAAAGAGAATGTTCAGGCCAAGCTTGTTGCGCGTGGCGGTCAGGCCGGATTTGAGCTTGTCTAGCCAACCTTTTTTTTCTTCGGGCGTTGCAGGCGTAGCGAGGATTACTGCGATGGGTTCGGCTTCGACTTCGGGCGCGACGGGTGTTTCAACCGGCGCGTCTGCCGTCGGATCGACAGGCATTGGCTGAGTTTTTTTCTTGAACAAGCCCCACATGGAGCGCTTTCTGACGGGATTCGAGACAATACGATTCTAGGCGGCTCGCATGTTCCCTCTCCCGTAGCACGGGAGAGGGCTAGGTTGAGGGCCGTTAACTCACTGCAATACTGCAAATTGTTCCGATGAATGTCGCCCTCACCCCCGCCCTCTCCGGCGCTGCGGGAGACGGAGTTAGCCCATGACCCCCTACAAAAACCAGATACGCATCATCGGTGGCACGCACAAGCGCCGCCTTATTCGTTTTCCCGACATGCTCGGCGTCGAGAGCTTTCGGCCTACGCCTGATCGGGTGCGCGAAACTTTGTTCAACTGGCTAGGGCAAAACCTTGATGGCAAGCGCTGTCTGGACGTGTTTTCAGGCTCCGGCGCATTGGCGTTTGAGGCGGCGTCGCGCGGTGCGGCAAAGGTGATCGCGGTGGAGACATCAAAGGCCGCCATGCTGGCGTTGACCAAGAACGCGAACGTGCTGGACATGCCAAATCTCAAACTGGTGAACGCCGACGCCTTCAGTTTTCTTGCTGCAACACCAGAAAAATTTGAGGTGATCTTCATCGATCCACCGTTCGCACAGGACTGGTGGGCGAGACTCGCGCCTTTGATCGCGCGCGTGGCTGCGCCCGAGGCCTTTGTGTATTGCGAATACGTGAAGGAGCTCAAAGACAAAGATCTGCCGGGCTTCACCCGCACGCGACAGGCACGCGCCGGGGTGGTGAACTATCATCTCTTCACGCAGAACAGCGCGCCTACAACGGCCCTATAAAAGCGCCACCAAAAGAGAGACTGCCATGTTGCGATGCGTATATCCGGGAACCTTCGACCCGCTCACCAAAGGTCACGAAGATTTGATTCGTCGCGCTGCGCGATTGTTTGGCGAGGTGGTTGTGGGTGTGGCCGATTCCAACCGCAAGGGGCCGTGGTTTACGGCGACGGAGCGCGTGGAAATGGCGCAAGAAGTGATCAAAGATTTACCGAACGTGCGGGTTGAGCGCTTCTCGTGTTTGTTGCTCGATTTTGTGCGGCAGCAAGACGCTGGGATAATCATGCGCGGCCTGCGCGCAGTCAGCGATTTTGAGTACGAATTTCAGATGGCGGGCATGAACCGCAGCATGGATCCGAGTGTAGAGGTGGTGTTCCTCACGCCCTCGGAAAAATATCTGTTCATCTCGGCCACCATCGTGCGCGAGGTCGCGTATTTCGGCGGTGATTTCAGCCGTTTTGTGCATCCGCTGGTGGGCGAGGCACTGAAACGAAAAGTGATTGAGCGGCGCGCAGAAGCCGCATAGTTTTCTGTGTAGACAGCGACGCATCGCTCGTTCTAAACTTCATTCTCTGTTCACGTAAACAATAGTTGGGAGGATTTCCCATGGTGATCCAAAACTAAATCGGCAGTCGCCGCACGACTTGCGGCGCAACCGTTCCCCGTCAGCCGACCGTCAATTCCGCAATCCGTCGCATTCGGATTGAATGGTCGCGGCATGGAACTTTAGCCTCGCTTGATCCGAATATGTTCTCGGGCCGTTAAGGTCGGTTCGGTTTAGGCGCGAACCCATTGTTCAGCGCGCGGCTCCGCTCGCGCGCTCACCACTATTTCTCATGAAAATCCAATTTTGTTGTAAAGCCGTAGGCGTGCTGGCCAGCGCGTTGCTTGCGCTCAGCTCGACGCAAGTGCACGCGCTCAAAGCTGTCGCGCTCACCGGAAAAATCACGCTCGACGGCAAGCTCGACGAAGCCGACTGGCAACGTGCGCCAGTCACTGGCGAGTTCACCGAAAACATGCCGCGCGAAAAACAGCCTGCGCGCGACAAAACTGAAGTGCGCGTGGTGTTCGATCACGATGCGCTTTACTTCGGAGTCCGCGGTTACGACCCTGACCCTTCGAAAATCTACGCGCCTTATGTGCGGCGCGACAAGGTGTTTGGCAATCAGGACAATTTCATCGTCTGGATTGATCCAACTGGCGCGCGCAAGTTTGCACAGTTCTTTCGCATCAATGCGCGTGGCGTGTTGGCGGACGGCGCATGGAATGAGGACGCGCTGGAAGAAGACTTTTCACCCGACTTTGACTTTCACGCGGTTCATGCGCTGTTGCCTGATGGCTGGAGCGCCGAGTTCCGCATTCCGTGGGCGTCGCTGCGATTGCCGCATCCAGCGCCGGAAAAACTCACATTCATTGTGTTCCGCAACCAGCCGCGCGAGACGCGGATTCGGACTTCCAACGCAATGCTGGGACGCGAGCCATCCTGCTTTCTGTGTGTGGCTGAAGAATTGACTGGGCTTACCGATTTGCCACGCACCACTGGCTTGACCGTCACGCCGTACACAGCCGTGAACACAAGCGAAATGAAGCGCGGCGGCGAAAAGCAGCGCGAGACTAGATTTGCAGGTGGTGCCGATATCAAGTGGCGCCCTTCGTCAGAGTGGGTGATTGACGCAACCTTCAGACCTGATTTTTCGCAACTGGAACTGGACACACCGCAGCTCAAAGGCAACACGCGATTCGCGTTGTCGGTGCAGGAAAAGCGACCATTTTTTCTCGAAGGCAGCGATCTTTACGCGACGCCGCTGAACACGATTTACACGCGCTCAATCACCGATCCGTTGTGGGGCTCGCGTGCGACGTACCGCAGCGAGCGCGCAGATGCGACGGTGTTGACGGTGGCGGATCGTGGCGGCGGTTTCACCATTTTGCCGGGCACGTATTCGTCCGATTTTCGCGATCAAGGCGCATCGCAAGCGACGCTCGCGCGGGCGCGCGTGCCGTTCGCTGGCGCGAGCGGCACGGGCAGCGCAGGCGTGTTGCTGGCTGATCGAAGCTACGACGACGGCAGCAGCAATCGCTTGGCCTCGGTGGACGGCGTGTACAAGCCGAGCGATGAAATCCGCTTTCGGGCGCAGGGCATGACGAGCCAGACGAGTGATGTGTTGGCGGGCGGGCGCAGCAATGGCTATGCGATGGTCACCGATGGCTTTTACGACAATGGCCGCGAGCATCTGTACGTGCGATACGGCGCAATTTCGCCGAAGTTTCGTGCCGACAATTCGATCATCGTGCAGAACGGTTACAGCGCGCTGGAGATCGAGTCGTGGCAGTGTCGCAAAGTAGAGGGCTTTTTCAACCAGATGTGCCCGGGTCTGAATGCGAAAGAGCAGCGCGCCTGGGACAACACGCCGCTCAACCGGTATGTCACACCGGTACTGGCGCTCAAAGGCAATCGCAATTCGTTCTGGAATTTTCAGCCACGCTGGTTGAACTACACGCGAACACGCGAAGGCGGTGCTTGGCATCACATTCCGACGGTTTATGCGCGCGCCGAGGGCAATCCGAACGAACGCTTTCCGTATGCTTTTTTGGAGATGGAATACGGGCGCGGTGTGGACGTAGCCACCGACATTCGGTCACGCATGATGTTCAATGGCGTGACGCTGAACTGGCGCGCGCATGAGCGCATCGAGGTGGAAGGGTCACTCAGCGACTATCGTCTGCATGACCTTGCGAGCGCTCGCTGGCGATTACATGAAACGACGATGCAATTAGTGAGCGTCGGCTACATGACAGCGCAGGACACGATGCGGTTGATTGCGCAACGCTCGCTGTCGCGGCGCAATGCGGAGCTTTATGCGTTCGCCGTTACGCCGCGTTTGCATACGCAGGCGGTGTCGTTGGTGTACTCGCACAAGCGCGGCCTGGGACGTGAACTCAATGTGGGCGTGACGCACGGCAACGGGCGGGCGACGTTGCAACCGAATCGCATGACCACTGAGATCTTTGCCAAATTGTCGTGGGCGATGACGCTGTAGGGCCGGCTTTGCCGCGACCCAGCCTCGGCAACGGCTAGGGCGGGTCGCGGCGGAGCCGCTCCTACAATAGAGCCATGGCCTTGATGATCACCGACGAATGCATTAACTGCGACGTGTGCGAACCGGAATGCCCCAACGATGCGATCTCGATGGGAGCGGACATCTACGTCATCAATCCGGCGAAATGCACCGAATGCGTGGGCCATTTTGACGCGCCGCAATGCCGCGAAGTGTGCCCGGTCGATTGCATTCCGGTGAACGCAGAGCACGTCGAGAACAAAGAGCAGCTGCTGCTCAAATATGCTTCCTTAATGTCACTCAAGAAACTCAAAGAGAAAACCACATGAAGAGCAAACCCGTACTGACTCTTGAAGACGTAAAGAAAATCGCAGCGGCGGCCGAGGCCGAAGCGGTCAAAAACAACTGGGCGGTGACGATTTCGATTGTCGACGACGGCGGTCACTTGCTGTGGTTGCAGCGGCTGGATGGCGCGGCACCGGTGTCTGCATGGATCGGGCCGCAAAAGGCGATCACGGCGGCCATTGGTCGTCGCGAGAGCGCGGTATACGAAAAGATGGTGAACGAGGGCCGCATGTCGTTTCTCGCGGTGACGCCGGTGACGCCGCTGGAAGGCGGTGTGCCGATCATCGTGGAAGGCCAGTACGTTGGCGCAGTGGGTGTGTCGGGCGTGAAATCGTCGGAAGATGTGCAGATCGCTAAAGCGGGTATTGCGGCACTGGGTTCGTAGAAAATTGAAGAACAGCTTTATAGCAAAAAGCCTGTTTCAAATGGGCATAGGCTCATAAAACGTTGATTATCGAGTTATGACGTTTTAAGGCGCTAAGCCCATATTAAATGCAGCTTTCACCGAAAAGCTGCCAACAATAATAGTGACCGGAAAACAAATTTCATGACCATTGCCCTGTTCTGCATCCTGCTCGCTGCCATCATGCCGATCGTCTGCGCGGGACTGGCCAAGGGCCGCGACATGAACGTGTCGCACAGGGACGGCGGTTACGACAACCGCAACCCACGCGACTGGATCGCAAAGCAGCAGGGCTTCAAAAAATGGGCGCAGTCGGCACAGGAAAACTGCTGGGAAGCACTGCCGTTTTTCGCCGCTGCCGTGATCGTAAGTCACATGCTCGGCGTCATCGGCTGGCTGCCGAACGCGCTGGCGGTGCTGTTCATCGTGCTGCGCGTGATCTACATCGCGCTCTACGTGACGGGCAAGCAGCGCCAACGTTCGCTCGTTTGGATGGCCGCGTTTTTTGTCAACGTAGCGATATTTTTGTTACCGTTGATTCGGTTCTAAGAATATAGGGTGCGCTCTGCGCACCACGCCTTGGCATCGGGGCCGCTTGCTGCGCAAGCGCACCTTATAAACCGCGTTTCAGTTCTGCCGCCAAGGCAAGCCACGATAGCGCCAACCGCCGCGTGAACTGCGGTGGGCTGCAACGTCCGGATCGCCTTCGAATCCCTCAAGAATGTTGTACGCAGTGAGCCCCAGCTCGGTGGCGCGTTTGGCCGACGCGATCGAACGAATACCTGAGCGGCACAGCATCACCACCGGTTTGTCGCTGGCGACGGCGCGAATCTGCGCGTCAAAATCCGGGTTCATGGTCATGCCGGGCCACTGCTTCCACGCCACCACCGGCGCGTCCGGCACAAAGCCCACCCATTCGCGCTCGGCATTGCTGCGAATGTCTACCAGCACCGCCTTGCCCGACTGCCACCAGCGCCACGCCAGTTCCGGCGACACGTCGCCCGCGTAACCCGCTGCAACCTTGGGCACATCGGCGTCGTTGGCGCCCGCATCGTGGGCAATCCCGAGCCACAAATTGGCCGGAACCGCCTCGTCCATGCGACGCGGTCTGGGCAGATGCAGCGCCTCCATCAACGCGATGAACTCAGCGCGGCTTTTGTGCGCGAAACGGCTGTTGTGCTCGCGCTCATAGCCGATGGTGCTGTGCGTACGTCCCTTGTAATCGTGCGCTGGCCAGACTGTCGTTTCTGCCGGTAACGTGAACAGCCGCTCGGTGACGCTACTGTAGAGCGCATCAGCTGAACCGGACTGAAAATCAGTACGCCCGCAACCATCAATGAGTAGCGCGTCTCCGGTAAATAGATGATTTCGCCACAGGTACGACATACTCCCTGCGGTATGCCCCGGCGTGTGAATGGCTCGTATTGATTGCTGTCCGAAGGCAATTTCATCACCGTCCTGCAGCTGTCGCGCCGCCGAGTTGATGCCGCATCCAGCGGGCGTCGCAGCCCGCGCGCCCGTGTGTTCGATCAGCTTGCCAGCAGATGTGATGTGGTCAGCATGGGCGTGGGTTTCAACCACCCAGCGAAGGTTCGCACCGTGCTCTGCCAGCACGGCCAGATCGCGACTCATTTGGTCGTCCACAGGATCGATCAACAGCGCCTCAAGCGTCGCCGGATCGATCAATAAATAGGTGTAGGTGGAAGATTCGGGATCGAACAGTTGAATAGGCTGCATCAGTGTGTCCTTTGTTGTGTTCATGCGTATTTCCCAAGCATGTTGGAAACATCCTCCGGGGCAATCTGGCCGTGCTGCACAGCGCATCCGACCATCGCAAAAAAGGCGCGATCCAGCGCGCGCCGCGCCGCAGTCAACTGCTGCGCAACCACATCACACGGCTCGCCCTCTTCGATCAATCGGGCGACTGCGCGCACCTGACCCTCGGCGCGGCGCAAGCGACTGGTCAGCGCACGCATGTCTTCGGCTGAGAGCGCCGCTTTGGTAGTAGTTGGAGTGGTTGGAATAGTTGATTGCGGTTTGCTTGATTTGTTTGATTTGCTTTGGCTCATCTTTGGTAATATACTCCCATCCAGTATAAATTTCAACGGTTTAACATCACCCTATGCATCCTTACGCGCTTTCATCCATAGGTGGTTTGCTGATTGGCGCATCGGTATGGTTGATGCTGGTCGGTTTGGGGCGAGTCACGGGTGTCAGCGGGATCGCCGCAACCGCCATGACCGAGCCGCGCGTCAGCCTGTGGCGATTCGCATTTTTGCTCGGCTTAGTGATGGGCGGCGCGCTTTTTGCTCAATTGTTTAACGTGTACGGCGCGTCGGTAGCGTCTACGCCGTGGCTCATTGGCGCGGGCCTGCTGGTCGGGTTCGGCACCGTGCTCGGCGGGGGCTGCACCAGCGGGCATGGCGTGTGCGGACTGGGCCGCAGATCAAAGCGATCCCTTGTAGCCACGCTCGTATTTATGGGCGCGGGCATGGTAACGGTGGCCGCAATACACGCGATGAAAGGCATATCCGCATGAGCGCCGCGACGACAATGTTGAACAAAAAAATGCAGTGGCGGGCCGCAGTGATCGCACTCGCAGCTGGGCTGATCTTCGCGGCGGGCCTGACACTCGGCGGCATGACTGATCCGCGCAAAGTGCAAGGTTTTCTCGATGTAGGTGGAATTTTCGCGGGTCGCTGGGATCCGAGTCTTGCGTTCGTGATGGGCGGCGCGCTGCTCGTGTCGCTGCTTGCGTTTGCGTCAGTGAAGGCGAAAGAAACGCCATGGGCAAATGCCAAATTTGAGTTGCCGACACGTCGCGATATCGACGCGCGACTTGTCATCGGCGCGATACTTTTTGGCGCAGGCTGGGGCATAGCGGGCTTCTGTCCAGGTCCCGCGTTTGCGAGCTTGTTAACCGGCGGTGCGGATGTTCTGTATTTCGTTGTGGCGATGCTTGCCGGTATGCTCGTTGCGAAGACATGGTTCGCTTAGGAGAGCGCGTGGCAACGCCGAGAGACATTGTGTTGGTTCAAAGCATGCGCAACACCATCATGGTCGCAAGCGTATTGGCGTCTGCCGCGTTGCTCGGCGTGATGGCGTTTGTTGGTGCGACACATGGCGTGTCGTCAGGGGTCGCGAGTACTGGCATCCGCCTCTCGGTCGGCGTCATGGCGTTACTCGCCGTGGCGTTCTCCGTGCTCGCGCTGGTGTTGCTCTCGCGAGCGAGCCGCGACTCCGATCCAGAATTGATTGAACGCGACTGGCGGCGTGCGCATCAATGCGTGATGATCGCAGGTGGTGCGTTTGTGCTGTTTGCGTTTGGTGCGTTGTGGGTGGCGTTGTAGCTCGGGGTCAGCAGAGAAAGGAAAAGCGAACGCCGTGCAGGCGATCCGGCAACAGATACAGATTCCATACGACCAGAAGCAGTAACGCGCCACCCATCCAACGCCGCGCCCCTGCTGTCTGTAACTGCTTCACTGCATTTTTTGACAGCATGCCGAGTGCAAGTAGAACCGGTAGTGTCGACGCGCCGAACGCCGCCATGACCAGCGCGCCGTCCAGTGGATGCGCAGCGAGCACTGCGAGTCCTAGCGCGCTGTAAATCATGCCGCACGGGAGCATTCCCCACAGGGCTCCGCGTAGCAAGTCACCACCCACGCCGCCACGCGCTGAAGCCCATGTGCGCGCGCCGTCGAGCTGTCGCCAGACACGCTGGCCGACGCTTTCCACGGGCGCGTACGCCTGCCGGAATCCCATCAAGTACAGCGCCGAAAACAGCAGCAAAAGATTGGGCAAAAGCAACCACGCGGTTTGCAAAACTTCGTTACGCAAAAAGCTCGTCGCAGCGGCACTGAACGCCGCGACGATAGCGCCCAACAGTGCATACATGCTGATGCGCCCCATGTGTGACGCCAGTGGCTGGCGCGGTCGCTCGGGTTGGCGCGTGACCAACGCCAGCGTGATGGGGCCGCACATCGTGGCGCAGTGGCCCGCACCCATGATGCCCATCAAAATGGCTGAAACCAGCAGCGACAACGTCATGGCTGCATCATCCGACCCTCAGATCAGGCGATGCGCGAGAAGGTGATTGTCTGCTCCCGCTGCGCATGTTTGTATTTATCAAACAGCATCGCTACGGCACGCAACAGCAGGCGTCCTTGCGGGGTGACGACGAGTTCGCGCGGCGACCGGGTGACGATGCCGACACAGGCGAACTGCTCGATAGCGTGATGTATTTCGGCGAAATAACTCGCTGGATCAATGGCAAAAGTGGCTGCGATCGCGCCCCAGTCAACACGACCCGCGCACATAATTTGTTCGATCACTGTGCTGCGAATTTCATCGTCGCGGGTGAGCGCGACGCCACGAACTGTGGCGAACTGATCGTGGGCAACACGTTCACGATAGATGTCGAGTTGCGGGCTGTTCTGTGCAAATACGCCATTCAGATTGCTGATAGCAGACACACCAAGCCCAATCAGATCGGTCGCCTGATGCGTGCTGTAGCCTTGAAAATTGCGGCGCAGGCTACCATCGGCAAGTGCCCTGGCCAGCGGGTCGCTAGGCTTGGCAAAATGGTCGAGTCCGATGGTCTGATAGCCCGCGTCAACCAGTCGCTCTGTGGCGTACAAAAAGAGTTCTGTGCGCTGCTGAATCGACGGTAGCGTATCGGTCGGAATGCGCCGCTGTGCCTTGAAGCGTTCGGGAATGTGTGCGTAATTGAACAGCGCCAGTCGATCCGGCTCCAGCGAAAGCACGCGTTCGAGCGTCGCCGCAAAGGTCTCGCGCGACTGGATCGGCAGGCCGTACACCAGATCGAACGACACCGAACTGATGCCCGCTGCGCGAGCCGCCAGCACGGCCGACGCGGTTTGCTCGAACGTCTGAAAGCGATGGATCAAAGTTTGTACCTGTTGATCGAAGTCTTGCACGCCGTAACTCACGCGATTGAATCCGAGCGCTGGCAAGGCGGCGACATAGGCCGCATTGAGAAATCGTGGATCAAGCTCAATGCCCTGTTCGCGCCCGGGCAGCAGATCGAACTTGCTGGCAAGATCCGCCATAAGACGTTGCAGCTGCACCAACGAAAGGAAATTTGGAGTGCCACCGCCCAACGCGATTTGTGCGATGGGGAGCGCATTGGTGTGCGAATTGACTAGCGTCGTTTCGCGCGCCAGCAGGTCAAGGTAGTCGTCGGCAACCGTTGCACTCTTGCTGATGATTTTGTTGCAGGCGCAGTAGTAGCACAGCGATCGGCAAAATGGCACATGCACATAGAGTGAAGCCGGACGCTGCTGCATCGTTCGCAGCGCCTGCGCATAATCGTCTGGCTGAAAGACTGGGCTGAATCGGTCAGCAGTGGGATACGAGGTGTATCGCGGGCCGTTCAGGTCAAAGCGTTTGAGTACGTCGGCGGAAAACACGGCTAATGCTGCAATCTATTGGAGACGCACGAGTATCGAGCTGGCTGCATGCATCGTTGTTGACCCAAATCAGCGCAGCGATGCGTACTTCGACTTTTCTGCGTTGTCACCGTGTAGCCACAGCGTCGTCAGACTTGCTGCGACCATAATGATCCAGAACACGAAGAATCCCACCGTGTAGGCCGCCGGTCGCGACACGCCCGGATGCACACCGAACAGCACGATGGTCTCAGGGTCTATCAATGTGAACAAAACAGCGTCGGCAAGCGCCGCGCCGAGAAAGGCGGGCCACAACACGGCTCCCCACGTGGCGGCGTTGAACTTCATGTTCGGCTCCTCGGCATTCCTATGGTCGCACGGGAAGGAGCAACGACTCCACCCGCCAGCTTCGCACTGGCGCGTCGGTTACGACTACGCGGCGACGCTCTGTAAGCTTCTTCTGCAAGGCAATCTCGTAGACGCCGTCCGCATTCGGCGACACATTGGCGCGAATGTCGAGAGCCTCATCAACCGGATGTGCGAGCACCACGTCAATGCGGTCGCGCAGCGGGGAGTCGGGAAACGTGATCAAAACTGCGTTGTCAGTTGAGCGCATTTTCATGGTGCTTAACCCAAGCGCCTCGGCACGTCGAAGTTGCGCAAGCTGAGCATTAATCGCCTTGCCTTGCTTGTAATAATCGCTCGCGACCAGACCGTCTGGATGCTGGACGACGAAAAACGCGGTGATGACGCAGGCAACGATGACCGACGCAGGACCTGCAATGAGGATGCCTGGCCAAATCCAGCGACTCACAGGCACGATGGTGGGAACAGGCGTTGTTGAATTCATGGGCTACCTCGGAACAAGAAACACAGTCTTCTCGGTGACGCTGATCGCGACGTCCTGTTCAGACTGAATTTTGAAATGAATGGTGTGGCTGCCGGACTTGACGGTGTCGACCGGAATCCGCACCGCTACGCTCGACGCTGCCGTGGATGCGGGTTCAGCGCTAATCTGACCGCCGCGATTGATTTGCGCACCGGGCAGTCCATCCACAGTGACGACAAAGCGTTGCGCTCGTTCAACTGTGTTCATCACATTGAGTTTGTAGATATTTTCGATGTAGCGTCCTTCGACTTCACGCGCCAGCACCCGTTGATCACGAATGACGCCAACCTTGAGCGGATTACGCAGGATCAGAGACGCCGCCAATCCGCCGACCAGCACAACTAGCACGCTAAAGTAGACAATGATTCGCGGGCGCAGCATGTGCTGGCGAATAGCCGCCATGTCCCAGTGTTGTTCCAGCGCATTCTCGGTCGAATAACGAATCAGGCCACGCGGGTAGGTCATCTTGTCCATCACCGTGTCGCAGACGTCAATACACGCGGAACAGCCAATGCATTCATATTGCAATCCTTCGCGAATGTCGATGCCGGTTGGGCAGACCTGAACACACAACGAACAGTCAACGCAGGAGCCGAGATTTAGCGCTGCCGGATCAGCAGACTTCTTGCGACCGCCGCGCGGTTCGCCGCGAGCCTGATCGTAGGTCACAATCATCGTGTCGCGATCAAACATCACGCTCTGAAAGCGCGCGTAAGGGCACATGTATTTGCATACCTGCTCGCGCATGAAGCCAGCATTGCCCCACGTAGCAAACGCGTAGAAGAATATCCAGAACGTCTCCCACGGACCAGTGGACAACGTGAGCACCTCGTGCATCAGCGTGTGAATCGGCGTGAAGTAGCCGACAAAAGTGAAGCCTGTCCACAAGCCGACTAACACCCAAAAAAAGTGCTTGCCACCTTTGCGCCACAATTTGTTCGCAGACATAGGCGCTTGATCGAGCTTGATTCTGGCGGCGCGATCACCTTCGAATTTGTTCTCAATCCACATAAAAATTTCGGTGTACACCGTCTGCGGACAGGCATAACCGCAGAACACGCGACCAGCAATCGCGGTGACGAAGAACAGCGCATACGCGGACACGATCAGGATGAATGTCAGATACAACACATCCTGCGGCCAGAACACCCAGTCAAAGATATAAAACTTGCGGGCATTCAGGTCAAACAGTACCGCCTGTCGCCCATTCCAAGGCAGCCATGCCAGACCATAAAAGATGACCTGCGTGAAAAACACCATGAACACACGCAGATTCGCGAAACGCCCCACAACGGATTTCGCGTAGATTTTTTTCTGCGATTGGTAGAGCGAGATAACCTTCGTCTCGCCCGTTGCGGTGCTCATGGGTGGGTTGCTGCTTCCTGAACTACGGCCTGCGGTTCGATTGCGGCTGCGATTGCGCCTGCTCTTGCGACTGCGCGTACACGTAAGCTGCGAGCAAATGCACTCGTGCTTCTCCGAGCAAATCTTTTTGTGCGGGCATCTGGCCTTGACGCCCCTTGATCAGGGTCTCCTCAACGGTGGTGAGACTGCCGCCGTACAGCCAGATGTTGTCGGTGAGATTCGGTGCCCCCAGCGCGACGTTACCCTTGCCGTCCGGCCCGTGACACGCAGCGCAAATTTGCTTGAAGGTGGTCTCACCACGACCCACAGCAGCCGGCGCGGTCGAGCGCCCGGACAACGACAACACGTACTGAGCAGTGTCGGTGATCTGGTCAGATTTAATTACCCCGGCAAACGCTGGCATAACCCCGTTGCGACCTTCGAGGATCGTGGTCTTGATCCCTTCTGGCGTTCCCGGATACAGCCAATCGTTGTCAACCAGATTCGGGAAGCCTTTGGAGCCGCGCATGTCGGTGCCGTGACATTGCACGCAATACGTCTGGAAGAGCCGCGCGCCAATCATTAGCGCGCCCTTGTCGACAGAAACCGTTTTCACGTCCTGCTTTGAATACGCATCAAAGATGGGATCGGTCTCGGCTTTGACTTCCTTCACCTCATCGCGATAGAGCGACGCGGTGCTCCAGCCGAGCAGGCCGTTGGTCACTATTAAGCCGGGGTAAAGCAGCAAGTACGCAAATGCGAAAAATACGGTGATGTAGAAAAGATTCGACCACCATTTGGGCAGTGGATTGTCGTATTCGCGTAGGCCATCCCATTCGTTCTGGCCGTGCAATTTTGCTTCGCCAGCATCCGCTTTCTTGGTGCTGTTTGCATGCAGAATCCAGAGACAGGCGAGCAGACTCAGCACGGTCAAGATGGCAACATACCAACCCCAACCGGGCGCAAGAAATCCCGATGCTAAAAGGTCGTTCATCTTTGAACTCCCCGATTGACGACTGGTGCGTAAGGCTTGCGGTCATCATCGAGCAGCATGTCGCTCATGACAATCTCTGCTTTTTTTTTGCTGCCCGGTCGCCATGCCCACCAGATGATGCCGATAAACGTCAAAAAAGAAATGACGGTCACAATACTTCTGAGTTCGTTCACGACTGCCCCTTCGATGCTTTGATTTGAATGCCCAGTCCTTGCAGGTACGCAATCAGCGCGTCTAGCTCGGTTTTGTCTTTGATCGCTGCGCCTGCCTTGGCAATTTCTTCATCGGTGTAGGGATGGCCCAGCGTTTTCAGTATTTTCATGCGACGACTCACGGCTGGCCCGGTAATCGGACGATCAAGGAAGTCGTAACGCGGCATGTTGGAGTCCGGCACCACCGCGCGCGGGTTGTCTAGGTGCAATCGATGCCATTCGTCGCTGTAGCGACCCCCGACGCGGGCGAGGTCAGGCCCTGTGCGTTTGCTGCCCCATTGGAACGGTCGGTCATAAACGAACTCACCCGCCACCGAGTAAGGGCCGTAGCGCTCGGTTTCGGCGCGGAAGGGGCGAATCATCTGCGAGTGACAGTTGTAGCAACCTTCGCGCACGTAGATGTCGCGACCTACCAGACGCAGGGGATCATAGGGCTTGAGGCCCGCGACGGGCTCGATCAGGTTTTTCTGGAAGAACAACGGAACAATTTCAACCAGTCCGCCGATGCTGACTACGAAGATGACCAGCGCGATGAGCAGGCCCGTTTTTCGCTCAATGGTGTCGTGTGTAAATTTCATGATGCGCCTCCTACGCGGCTACGGGCAAAGATGAACCCGCAAACGCGGCGCCAGTGACAGGCGGCGGCACAATGGCACTAGCCACTTTGGCCCCGCGCACCGTCATAAAGACGTTGTACGCCATGAGGAACATGCTGCCGAAGAACAGCAAACCGCCCACGAACCGGATAAACCAGAACGGATAACTGCTCTTGACCGACTCGACAAAGCTGTAAGTCAACGTGCCGTCGGCGTTCACTGCGCGCCACATCAGTCCTTGCATCACACCCGAGATCCACATCGAGGCGATATAGAGAACGATGGCAAACGTTGCTACCCAAAAGTGAATTTCGATGAGCTTGGTGCTGTACATTTTTTCCTTGCCGACCAGACGCGGGATCATGTAATAGATCGCGCCAATGGACACGAACGCCACCCAGCCCAATGCACCGGAATGCACGTGACCGATGGTCCAGTCGGTGTAGTGCGAGAGCGCGTTGACGGTCTTAATCGACATCATCGGCCCCTCAAAGGTGGACATGCCATAGAACGAGAGGGAGGTGACGAGGAACTTGAGAATCGGGTCATCCCGCAGCTTGTGCCACGCGCCCGACAGCGTCATCATGCCGTTGATCATGCCGCCCCACGACGGTGCCAACAGCACCAGGGAGAAGACCATACCAATTGATTGCGTCCAGTCAGGGAGCGCCGTGTAATGCAGGTGATGCGGGCCTGCCCACATGTAGGTAAAAATCAACGCCCAAAAATGAACGACCGACAGGCGATACGAATACACCGGACGCTCGGCTTGCTTTGGCACGAAGTAATACATGATGCCGAGGAAACCGGCGGTCAACAAGAAGCCCACGGCATTGTGCCCGTACCACCATTGGATCATCGCGTCCTGCACACCCGCGTAGGCGGAATAGGACTTGGTCAGCGACACTGGAATCGCCGCGCTGTTGACGATGTGTAGCAGGGCGATGGTGATGATGTACGCGCCAAAGAACCAGTTGGCCACGTAAATGTGCGACGTGCGGCGCTTGGCTAGTGTCCCAAAAAATACGACCGCGTAGGAGACCCAGACCACAGCAATCAGGATGTCAATGGGCCACTCAAGCTCGGCGTATTCCTTGCTGCTGGTGACGCCGAGTGGCAGCGTAATGGCTGCCAGAACGATCACCAGTTGCCAGCCCCAAAAAGTGAAAGCTGCCAACTTAGGCGCAAACAACGGTACGTGACACGTGCGCTGCACCACATAATAAGATGAGGCAAACAAAGCGCATCCACCAAACGCAAATATGACCGCGTTGGTGTGCAAGGGGCGCAGACGACCGAAGTTCAGATACTCATGCGCGTTTAACTCTGGCCACACCAATTGTGCGGCGATGATCACACCCACCAGCATGCCCACTATGCCCCAAACGACGGTGGCTATTGCGAACTGGTATACAACCTTGTAGTTATATATCTCGTGTTCAGCGCTTATCGCGCGGTCATTCCCCATTTTCTAACTCCACGTTTTGCGAGCGACTATTGCCGCTCTGTGACGTTAGCTTTGGTGGTGCTCAAGCATATTGATTCGTATCAAGGCGCGAGCCGATTGAGACTGCGCTGTGCACGCTCAACGGTCATCATCTTCGATTACGCTGCGACCAGCATCCTCAAGATCATCAAACTGCCCGGACGTGGTTGACCACCAGAACGCGGCACCGATGACCACGGCAAGTACGAGCGCCAGCGGAATCAGGATGAACAGCGATTCCATCAGATTCGCACCGTACTGACGCAGCTGCGACGACCAAGGCGCATGACATTGAGCATCACCACTGCCGAGCTCAACGCCATACCCACGCTGGCGATCAGAGGATTGACGACGCCCGCCACGGCAAAGGGAATCGCGATCAGGTTGTATCCAATAGCCCACACAAAATTTCCTCGTACTACCGTGCTCACAAGCTTTGCGTAGTCGATCGCGCGGTCGATTACAGCTAAATCGGGACTCGTGCACACTAAATCTGCACTCGCCCTCGCGGCGTCACTGGCGGCGTACACCGCAATAGCGACGTCCGCGCCAGCAAAACCAACGCTGTCGTTCATGCCGTCACCGATCATCACGGCGGTTCGACCTTCTTGTTGCAACTGACGAACGCGCACTGCTTTTTGCTCTGGCGTGAGAGCGCCCGACGCCGCGTGAATGTTGAGCGACGCTGCGAGAGCCTGCGTTTTGTGGGCGTGATCACCGCTAAGTATTTCGACGGTGCCGCGTTGCTGCAAGGCTTGCACCAGCGAGCGCGCTCCATCGATGGGTACTTCCGAGACATCAAGCCCGCCGACAATCCCTTGCGCGTCGGTTAGCCACAGGCGAGCTGGGTTGCTGTCGTCACGTTCCGCACTAGTACTTACGCCAGCAAATTCACCGCGACCAAAGCGATAGGCAATCCCGTCAATCGTACCTGACACGCCTTCACCGGGCGTCCAACTTAAGTCGGTTGCCGTGGTGCCGTGCGTGTTCGGTAGCTCAAGCGAGCGCAGAGCAACGGCGAGCGGATGATTAGCGGCACGTTCGAGCGTTGCGATAATCGCCAGCGCATCCGCTTCCTTGAAGCCAGCGCGAAGAGAGACGGTGCCTTCGACGTGTGGCACTGACAGCGTGCCTGTTTTGTCCAACAAGAATGCGTCAGCCTTTGCCAGTCGCTGCAACGCCTCAGTACGGCGTAACACCATGCCACGACTGAGCAATCCAGCGAACGCTTTGGCGTGAGCTGCCGGTGCCGCCAGCGCCAGCGCGCAAGGACAACTGATGATCAGCACGGCAATCGCGCGCTCTGCTGCTGTGGCGACACCCGACGGCAGCATCGCGACAAAAGTTGCCGCTGCTACCAGCGTCACGGCGGGCATGAAGTAGCGCGCCACGATGTCCGCCAGTGTGAGCGACTCCGGTTTGCTCGAATCATCGGCCAAGTTCATAAGGCGTCGCTCAGTGCTCGCCTCGACGGTGTGCGTTGTGCGGAGTACGAATGCGCCACCGGCATTGACCGCGCCTGCATTGATAGCGCGCCCGCTGAGGCGGCGCACGCTAGCTGATTCTCCAGTTAATAGCGATTCGTCTACATCAGCAATGGCGCTGTCAAGGATGCCATCAACCGGAACCGCCTCTCCAGCGCGTATCCAGAGCCTGTCGCCAATGGCCACGGTATTGATCGGGGTAAGCGCCATGCGCTCGTAAGCGCCAGTCGCATCGAAACGCATGACCTCCGCAGCACGCTGGTTGCAGCTTACTGCGTGGATGATGGCCTGACTGCGTTCGCGTTGCTCCCATTCAAACCAGCGCACACCTAGAAGAAGCGCGACGAACATTGCAACTGAATCGAAGTACAGCGCACCAGTACCTGCCAAAAGATGCCACATTGACCCAGCGAAGGCGGACGCAATGCCCAACGTAACCGCGGAATCCATACCCGGTCGTCGCAGCCGAAACTCGCGTTGTGCGCCCCGGTAGAAAGGGCGCGCGGTCCAACCCATCACTGGTAGCAGCAATGCAAACGCCGCCCAATCCAGCAGGGGGGCAAGCTCGGGTTCCATGTCAGCGCCTGCTAAAAATCGTGGCAGCGTGAGCATCATGATCTGCATTGCACAGAATGCGGATAGTCCGAAGCCCCGGATGTGGCGATGGCGCTGCTTGCGCGCGATGGTGCTGCGGCCTACTCCTGCACCAGCGTCCGCTGCGTAACCGAGATACTCAATGCGCTTCAGCATTTTTTCGACGTTCGTCAGCGCAGGATTAAACGTCACGCGTGCTCGCTGTGTGGCGTAGCGCACGCGAACTCGCGACACTCCTACAGTCGCAGTCAAGGCGGTTTCAATCAGCACGGCACACGCAGCACAGTGCATGTCGAATACGTCGAGAACGCAGGTATCTAGCTGCTGCGACAACATCGATATATGAGCTGTATCTGTCGCTTCCAGCGTTGTCGAGTTTGAGATCACGTCGCAAGGCTAGTGGCAACAGAGCGCAAAAGCTTTGATCAATGTCAAGGCGATTTTGATCGACTCGTCTCATCATGCAGTCAACGTAAAGGTTGAGCAGACATGGCGCAATTCGCATTGACATCCGGGCAAATTGATGACTTGAAGCTTTTGCTTTTAGAGCGCGAGCGCCAGCTCACCGCGACGCTGAATGCTGAGCTGCACATTGACGGCCCCGCTCATGCTTCGATCACCGCAGAGAGCGACGCCGACTGGACAACCGCCGACGTTGACGCGGATACATTGATCGCCAGTGCGGAGCGGCATTCGACAGCACTCGCGGACACCAGTGCGGCACTTGAAAAGGTTGCTGATGGCCGTTACGGCGTGTGCGAAGACTGCGGCGAGGCTATTGGTTATGCGCGATTATTGGCTTATCCCAGCGCGCGCCGCTGCCTGGCGTGCCAGAGAAGCGACGAGGCGCGTTCGGGTGTGCCCCCAATCCAGCAGCGCTAGTGCGGGTGGCGGTTTCACGCCGGCGCAGTGATAATGCGCGCATCAGCCGTAACGGACCATCGCGAATTAATTGAATACCGTGTCGCCGCTAGTTGTCTTGGTCGTTGATGACGAGGCGGATATTCGCGATCTCGTCGCCAACTATCTTGGGCGTCAAGGACTGATTGTGTTTGAAGCCGCTTCCGAAGCGGAGCTATTGGCAAGTATTGCCAAAAATTCGCCCGAGGTGATTCTGCTGGATGTGAATTTGGGCTCCGAGGATGGGTTCGCTATCGCACGGCGCCTGCGAACCCACTGGATAGGCGGCTTAATGATGGTGAGCGGACGCGGCGACACCATTGATCGCGTGGTCGGCCTGGAGATCGGCGCCGACGACTACATTACCAAACCCTTCGAGCTGCGCGAATTGCTGGCCAGAATTCGAAGTGTCAGTCGCCGTTCAGTGCAGCCCGCTACGCTGGTAAACCCGCCGGGCGAGAGACCGCCTGTTCTCAGCTTTGATCAGTTTGCGCTGGATACTGGGCGACGCGAGCTGGTTCGTGCCGATGGCGCCACAATCGCGTTGACAACTGGTGAATATGAGCTGTTGCTGATGCTCTGCGAACAAAGCGGGCGAATTCTCAGTCGCGATCAGATATTGCAGCGAACACACCATCGGGACGCGGGGCCGTTTGATCGAACCATCGATGTACAGATCGGTCGTTTACGGCGCAAACTAGGCGACGATGGCAAGGAGCCCCGAATCATCAAGTCCGTGCGAGGCGCCGGTTACCTCCTTGCCAGTGCAGTCAATCGGTCGGTAACGTGACTAAGCCGTTAACGCCTGAGAACAATGCGTTCAAGCTGCTTTTCGATGCGGCACCGGATGCAATTCTGGTCGTTGACAGCGCTGGCCGCATCAGGCTGAACAATGCCGAGGCGGAACGTCTGCTTGAAGCTGCGCCTGGCGAGCTGCACGGGCTCAACGTCGATAAGCTGGTCCCGCGCGAGGCGCGGAAAAATCACGCCGGATTGCGTAGCAGCTTTGCGGTCGACCCGCGACGTCGCCCGATGGGGATCGGGCTTGCGCTCAAAGCGCTAAAGCTTAACGGACGCGAGTTTCCGGTAGAAATTTCGCTGGCTCCGACGCAAACGGCCTCGGGCATAGAAACTATCGTCATGCTGCGTGATGTGAGCGACCGCCTGCAGGCGCGCCGCACGGAACGAGAGCTCATCCGCGCTAACGCACTGTCCAAAATCAGTCAGCTCGCGCTGCGCGAGCGTCGGTTTGATACAGTGGCAGAACGTGCTGTTGAGATCGCCATTTCACCGCTCTCAGCCGATGTCGTAGCGCTGTTCCGCCAGCCGGACGGCGACGATACTCTGCACTGCGTGAGCGCCACTGGCTCGTCTGCGACGAGTCTCAAAGGCAAGATCATCGCGCAGGCTAGCGCGATGTTATCCAGCGAAATATTTGCTAGCGGCGCACCGGTCCTGGTCGGCGATGTTGAGGCTGCCAGTGCGACCATCAGTTCGACGCTTCACATCGTCGGCATGCATTGCCTCGTCATCGCGCCCATAGAAGATCGCGATCGCGTCATTGGCCTGTTCGTGGCGGGTTCGACTGTCGCACATCACTTCACGACCGATGACGTTGCGTTTCTGGAAGCGATCGCAAACATCGCCTCAAACGCATTGCAGCGCTCTGTCACTGAAGAAAAGCTCCTGCTGTCGCAACGACTTGAATCATTGGGACAACTGACCGGTGGCGTCGCGCACGATTTCAACAATCTGCTTACGGTGATTTCAGGAAACTTGCAGATCCTTGAGGACATGGACATCACCGATGCTTTTGCGCTGCGCGCGATTGCGTCGGCGCATCGCGGCGCGCGCCGTGGCGCAGAGTTAACTGCCAAGCTATTGGCGTTTTCAAGACGGCAAACGTTACGTCCAGCGCCCATCAACGTTCCAGAGCTGCTAGCTTCTTTCCGTGACCTGCTAGCTCGGACGCTAGGGGCGCGAATATTGGTTAAGGTACACGCTGACACTGCGTTGCCAATGGTGCTTGCGGACGGTGGCCAGCTCGAAACCGCCCTGCTCAATCTGGCAGTGAACGCGCGCGACGCGATGCCCAATGGTGGCGCTCTCGTGATTGAGGCCGTTGACGTGGACCTGAAGCACGATCTAGGTGTCGGCGCTGACGAAGTGCGCGCCGGACACTACGTCCGGTTGAGTGTGTCCGATACAGGCTCCGGAATGACTCGCGAGGTTATGGCGCGTGCCTTTGAGCCGTTCTTCACCACGAAAGAGGTTGGCAAGGGCAGCGGATTAGGACTTAGCATGGTCTACGGTTTCGCAAAGCAATCTCTGGGACATGTCACGGTTTACAGTGAACTTGGCGCCGGCAGCACAATCAATTTGTTTCTCCCGGTCGCGCATGGCGATTCACGCGCGCTACCGCCGGTCGCTGAAAAAGTGCCCGCTCCAGTGGCTGCCATTGACGGTTCAGAGGCGATATTGGTCGTTGAAGACGACGCTGACGTATTATCGGTCGCGGTCGCCTTCGTAATCTCACTTGGCTATCAAGTGTTCACCGCGACCACTCGGCGCACAGCATCAGCGCGATTGCGGGCGCATCCGGAAATTGCGCTGTTGTTCACAGATGTGGTGCTAGCGGGCAATGAAACTGGACCCAAAATCGCAGCGTCACTAAGAAAGATACAGCCGCAGCTACGCGTGCTTTACGCTTCAGGGTACGCACGAAGTGCGCTCCCGCTTCAGTTTGGTCTGAATGAAGACATTGCATTTTTGCGCAAACCGTATTCGCGCGATCAATTGGGTCAAGCCTTCCGTGCCGTGCTCTTGTCGCCCCCTAAGGGTTAAGGGCGGCGTTAGTGTCGAATCAGTGCAACGCTTGCGAGTGCGCCAGATGACCAAGTGCCGCCATGTCCAGCAACTCAATGTCGCGCCGCGTCACATTAAGTAGACCCAGCTTCTGAAATCTTGAGAAGACGCGACTGACGGTTTCAAGTGTGAGGCCGAGAAAGCTGCCGATCTCTGCGCGTGTCATGCGCAACATGAAACGTCGAGCAGAAAACCCTCGCGCTGAAAATCGCTGTGACAAATCGAGCAGGAACGCAGCAACGCGCTCGTCCGCATTAAGCAAACCAAGGGCTGCCATCCAGCCGTGCTCGTCACGCAACGCGGCGCTCATACGGTGATAGAGAAACCGGGCGACGGCAGGGTTTTCTGCGGCCAACGCCTCCACCGCCTCGAATGGAATTTCGACAATCGCGCACAAATCAAGCGCAATCACTGTCGTGCTGTGCGCGCCGCCATCTATCGCCTCCATGCCCAAAATGTCGCCCGGCATTGGAAAACCAAGAATTTGTTCGCGACCATCTTCTTGAATAAGCATGCGCTTTGCGGCACCCGATTTCAGGAAAAATACCGAGCGAAACTGATCACCCGCGCGATGAATTGCAGTCCCTTCTGTGACCACTCTTACGCGACCAAGCGACACCACCTCTGCCAAAACCGCATCGCGCGATGCAGCCGTGCGCGCAGCGAGAAGCGAGGGGCTACCGACGCTGATGTAGGGCGTTACTGAAGGGGCTTGCGAATACATGGCTGAGACTCCTGTGTGCATACCAACTTGGCATGGCTCACACTATCTATCGCATTCACCAACCTTCTATGAACGATCAGTAACAGTGTGTAACGGAACGGGAGCCCACGGCGCGCACCGCAAGTCGCGTGAAAATCAGGCGCTCGCGGTGGTCATCAGCGCATCGCGGTACACCAGCACTGGCACCGGCGAGATGGGCAACAGGCGAGTCGTGACACTGCCCATGACGAAGCGACCGACCGCGCCACGTCCATGAGTACCTATAACGATCAAATCGCAACCCATTTCGTTTACCGTCTTTTCAATGAAAACCTCGGCGCGACTGCTCACCGCGCTGACCGATTGATTGGCGACATTTGCTGCATCGGCAATTTTCTTTGCATCGTGGAGGATCCTGTCGCTGTCCTCGCTGATCCCCCGCTCGAACATTGCCTGCGTCTTGCTATCCATCATCGCAACCTCGGCCGCGTACGGCGCAATGTACGGCGCTCTGGCATGCAGAAAAACGACTTGTGCGCCCACTTCACTGGCAAGCTTCACGCCAGTGGCAACTGCCTTAAGCGCTAACTCTGAACCATCAATAGGAATCAAAATTTTCTTGAACATATGTGCTCCTTCTGGGTGAGTGGTGACGTTACTTCGACACGTTTGATCAAGAAGCTCGGACAGCAGCGTCTATTGACGTAGGACAAACTGCGGCGGTTTTTAGGCGCCGGAAATGCGACCGTTTCTGGTTCAGTTGACGTTCACGTCAACTTGCAGGGATTTCTGCGACAATCCGCCTGTGCATCGGTCGCGAGCCGGATGCAAGCTGCAACGGAGGAATCGCATGTCAAATCTCGACACCAAAAACCTGATTTATCGACCTAAAAATAAGGTTCGATTTGTCACCGCCGCCAGCCTGTTTGACGGCCACGACGCGTCCATCAACATCATGCGCCGCATCATTCAGGGCAGCGGCTGCGAGGTGATCCACCTCGGCCATAACCGTAGTGTGAAAGAAGTCGTTGACGCCGCGCTACAGGAAGACGCACACGGCATCGCGATGTCGTCCTATCAGGGCGGGCACGTCGAATACTTCAAGTACATGATCGACATGCTCAAGGAAGCCGGTGCGGGGCACATCAAGGTATTCGGCGGTGGCGGTGGTGTGATCGTTCCTTCCGAAATCGCTGAATTGCATGCCTATGGCGTCGCGCGAATCTTCTCACCGCAGGATGGCGCGAAGCTGGGTTTGCAAGGCATGATCAACGACATGATTGCGGCTTGCGATCATGATCTGTCGAAGCAACCGCTCTCACTTGACGCGCTCAAATCGGGCGACCGTAACGCGCTGGCTCGCTGGATCACGATGCTCGAAGCAAGTGCCGTAGATGCATCTACGGTGAAAGCGTTGCATGAGCTGGCCGCGCAGAAGAAAACGCCCAGCCTCGGCATCACCGGCACCGGCGGCGCCGGTAAATCCTCGCTCACCGACGAGCTGGTTCGTCGCTTTCGCATTGACCAGAACGACGCGTTGAAGATCGCCATCATCTCCATCGATCCGTCGCGCCGCAAGTCCGGCGGCGCGCTGCTCGGTGATCGCATCCGCATGAATGCGATCAATCACGAGAACATCTACATGCGTTCGCTGGCAACGCGCGATTCTGGAGGTTCGGAAATCTCCAAAGCCTTGCCTGACGCGATTGCCGCCTGCAAAGTCAGTGGCTTCGACGTGGTGTTCGTCGAAACCTCCGGCATCGGACAGGGCGACGCGGCCATCGTGCCGCATGTGGACGCTTCGCTCTACGTGATGACGCCGGAGTTCGGCGCGGCAAGCCAGCTCGAAAAAATTGACATGCTCGATTTCGCCGACTTTGTGGCCATCAACAAGTTTGACCGCAAAGGCGCGCAGGACGCGCAACGCGACGTACGCAAACAGGTGCAGCGCAACAAGGAAGCCTGGGGCACGCCGACCGACCAGATGCCGGTTTTTGGCACGATGGCGAGTCGTTTCGCTGACGACGGCGTGACGGCGCTGTATCAGGCGATTGCGCCACTGCTGGTTGCTAAATCTGGCGGTGCGCTGAAGCTTGCCGCAGGCAAGCTGGCAGCCGTCGACACGCGCGCATCTTCACAGACACAAGCCATCGTGCCCGCGAATCGCGTGCGCTATCTGGCCGAGATTGGCGATGCGATGCGCGGCTATCATCGCTGGGCGGACGGGCAGGCGCGA
>ENA-OBLH01000096-OBLH01000096.1-metagenomes-genome-assembly--contig:-NODE-96-length-30392-cov-22.5406_pt1 | contig 30392 bp, 37 predicted proteins | sample MGYA00153382_OBLH01 | MGnify analysis MGYA00153382
TGGCAGCACCTGCGCGCATGCTTTGCACCCACCATGCGCCGCTGCCACCCAGGGCGATGCCTGCGGCCAGTGCGATAGCTACGGTTTTCATGCCAAGCCCCCTTCACACATCTGGCGCTCGGCAGCACGGCGCTGCACCAAGCCGGGTAGCTGCTTGCCGCCTGCGTACGTCCAGCGGCTGAGTTCTGCGCACGCACCCTGCACATCACCCGCATTGGCTTTGCGCACAAGGGTGGATTTGCAAAATGCGCCCTCTCCCACATTGAAGGCAAAGCTGAGAAAAGCGGCGCGCTGGCCATCTGTGAGCGGCTGGGTGATGCAGCCCAGTGCATCGGCGTGCTGCAAAAGGTCTTGGTAGAGCATGTCTTGGCACTGCTGGCGGGTGAAGGTCTGGCCCATGCGCAGCTCTGGGCCGGTGTGGCCGGTGCAGGCGGTGATGATGCCAATGGGGTCACGGTAGGTGCGCAGCACGGTGCCTTCGTACTTGGCAACCAAGGGCACCACAAGAGCGGCAGCAGTGGCACCAATCGCAGCAATGAGTTTGGTTTTGCTAAACATCACAGCCCCCTTTGATCGCCCGCATGCGCGCCTGGTGCTCTTCCTCGCTGCGGGCATCGTCACGCAGGCGCAAGCCGTGCTCTTTGCGGCGAAAGTAAAAGTTCACGGCCAAACCCAGCAGAGCAATCAAGATGCCTACCCAGCCAAAGAACGCACTGGATGTGGCCCAGCCAAACCCTGCGGTGGCTGACCCTGCCAAGGTGGTTTTGCTGCCAACGGCTGCAGCGTTCGCGGCTTCAATTGCTGTTTCAACTTTCATTGGGGTGCTTCCCTATCTGGTGCCCTGTTGGTTGCCGCCAGTGTTGCGGCTGCATCGCAATCCCCTATGCCCTATGCAGGGCGTAAAAAAACCGCCCGAAGGCGGCGGTTTGGGGTTGCTTGCCTTCTTGCAGGCAAGTGTCTTGAGTTGGGCATGGTTTCCCTAGCCCTAGCCGGGGTGCATGTGCACCGCGCGCAAGCAACGCATCAAATGCATGCTCTAGGCCAATCAACGCACAATTTACTCAGCCTTATCAGACTATCTGTCGCCCTTCTCTGCCTTGCAGTTGGCATCTCAAAGGCGACACTCTGTATTCTTCCTTTGTAGGTGCTCCAATATCTCAAAGACTAGACAATGATTTTTTAAGAATAATTTTTATAATAAATTTACCATAATTAAGAGTTTTCAGAGAAACTCAAACCATGATTAATACATTTATTGATAATCTGAATATTCAACAGCCCAACAAAAATCATTCGATGGAATCCAGTCCACAACTGCTGTTCTCTCGCCTTCACACTCTTCAATAATTTCTTTAATTTTTGGAGTTACCCCATTGAAGAAAATTTTCTTCCTAGGCAATATAATCTCTTGACCAAAAACTAAAATAGTTGAAGATGATTCCTCTTGAATCATGATACTCAATGGAACATCTGCATCATAAATTACTTTTTGATCAGCATTATCAGCATCCAATACAATTGTACTACTAAAAACACCATTGGGAAGAGTTTCGACTTTATGTGTTAAATTTGGAAGCCCTTGGGCAGTGTAATTTTTTAGTCTATAAAAATCATCTTCACTTATTTCAGAATCTTTATAATAAATTGGCTTGTTTAATATTTTGGACAATGTTGCCGCTCTTTTTATATAAAATATTCTTGAAATAATATTACTCACCAAATCATGCAACTCTAGCAATTTGGCCTTAGCACCAACCACCTCTTTTCCTTTAAATTTTATTCTCACCGAGATTAGATTATCATTTAAAATTGCTAAGCAAAAATTATTTAATTCATCAATGTTCGGCAATTCACAAACGTTGAGATTCTCCCAAGATTTTAAACCAAAGTCTATTGTTGCCTTTAATTTACGCGTATCTTCTGAAGAAATCTTAATAACCAGATCAACTAAACCTTCGAATATTTTTCCAAAAAACTTTAAGAATTTAAAGCCTGATTGAAAATGCCCCTGAATATCATCGATCTCCAGAACTCTAACGCCCGCTTCATTTTCAAAATGAACTTTAATTAGTGCTTTATGCAAAGGCGCTGAGAAACTTAGAACACCTACACCACCTGAGCCACTTGTAGAATTAATAACATGGTCTAGCAATGGTGATCCTGTGGCCAATATCGAACTGCCAGGTATTTTTAATTCCTCACCTTCTTCTAGAAGACGTTTTATCCTCAAACCAAAGTCATCAGATGAATTTTCCTTTATTTTTAATTTTAACTTAACATTCTCCTTTGTATTAATTTCAAAAGATGTTCTATTATTTTCAAATTTGCTATCAACAGTAAATCTCGGATCCAGTTTCTCTAATGCGCTAGTGACCGCAGTATGAGCACTGACAATAACGTGCGAAGAAAGAGTTGGCGTGCCAGTCAATATTGAAGCAATTTCTTTACTTACCGTCGTTCTATCAATTGCCTTTTTTCCAATTTCATCGCTTGCTTTAGCCTCAGCCTTTACTTTCCACTCCAATAGCAGATCAACTGAAAACCCTGATTTATCATGATCTACTCGCCTCGCGCAAGCAGTGCAAAGCCAAATACCATTACTAATAGACTTACGCTGCTGACTAGTCATCGTAGGGTCGTAACGGGGCCCTTCAGGAGATGCTGCACATATATGTGCAGCATCTCCCAAGTGAACCACTTTTTCCGGCTCCAATCCGGGTCCAGTTGTGACGCTTTCACAATCTGGATTTGAGCATTTATTGCCGACACGCTCACGTAACTTTTGCTTTATTGAAGCACTGAAATTATCTCTCGCCATTTATTAAAGTAATTAGATAATGTTTTGGGTGGCTATACCAGCTGTGCTATATTAGACCATCACGCCCGTAAGCGTGAACTGGGCTTGGCAGCCTAGAACAACAGGCGCAGCAGCCGCGCCATACAAGATGGTTTGCGGCTTTTTGCTTTCTTAAGCATGTCTGCGTGCACATGGCTCCGCTTTACGGTGGGCCGTGTGGGGACACCCGCAAGGGTGTGCCGGTGCCTGTTGCCGGTCTGCCAACCCTGCACGGTCCACCACCTCCTCTTGGCAGGGGAGGTGATGGCTCAAAAGTCCATCAACAGGAGCCTCACCATGGCTGACATCACTCTCGGTTCTTCTGCATCCGCCGTTTCCGCTCGCCCTGAGCTTTCCATCCACAACGGCATCGTCATCACCCTCAGCACGGATCTGGCACGCCACTTTGGCAAGCGCCACGACGATGTGCTGCGAACCATCCGAAATTTGCTTCCCCAACTAAGCGCGGAACACCTCCGCAATTTTGCGGAGGCGTCTGTTGAAGTGGAAAGTGGGAACGGGGCCAAGGCCAGTTACCCCGCCTACCGCCTCACCCGCGACGGCTTCACACTGCTGGCCATGGGCTTCACGGGCAAGAAGGCGGTGGCTTTCAAGCTGGCCTACATCGACGCCTTCAACCGTATGGAGGCAGAGCTGCAAAAGCCAGCCTACGACCCCGACCAAATCGCCCTCGCCCACCGTGCCGCGCTGGTGGCCACTGCGGAGGTATACCAATCGGTTTTTGATGCGGTGATGCAGGGCCAAGACTGGCAGCTCAACCGCTACATGCTGCGCTTTGATGCCACAGCCGAAGACGGCGCGGTGGCCCGGGTCAAGCCCGTTGACCGCAATGCTTATGTGATGCCGATTGAGCGCTTTCACAGCGCGATCGATGACAGCATGATGGTGGATGCACAAACGCTGACGCAGTTGGCATCTACCTGCACTACCCGCCTGGGCCGCATGGCAGCGCGCAATACGGTGGCCGCGCCGCAGCAAGGAAGTCTTCAGCTTCGGTAGCCACTAGCGCTGGTTGCGTAAGCACCAGGGGCATACTTTCTGGTAAAGAGAGACCAAGTTCAATGCCGTGCTTGAAATAAGCTAGGCCGCCAACCACGCGGCTCGGACCATGACTAAAGCCCCCGTGCCTGCGCGCACACATCAGCGCTGTGGCTGCTTGTGTCGGCAGAAGCATCACGGCTTTGCCCTTCAGTAATCCTGCTCGGCATTGCGATCAGGCTGCAAGCGCCTGACCTTTTTTACCCGTACTGTTGGCGCTTTACTTGGATCCACTAGAGCCGTCCTAACGTGCCAGTTCGGATCTAGTTCATAGTCATCATCTGAAGTTGTATGACTATCGATGTCTTGCAAAGGTGTTTGCGGTGTACCTGTGTAGGTAGCAGGTTGGGATGGGATGTGCATATTTGCCTCCGGTCTAGGCAGATCGGGAGCGACCAACCTGTAAAGACAGTACGCTGTTTTGCACTTAAAAACCGTTTTAACTCAATCTCTTACACCTTTGCTGTAGACCTAAGCCTCAAATGCAGCTGAGGAAAACTCTTCCACATCTGCATGTGGCAGCGGATTTCACAGCGATTTGCGATTAGCAGGGGCAAAGGGTTTACACCATGCTTTTCAACTAACAGCACCAGAAAACGACCACTCATCATGAAATGGAGGATGAGTGAGCTCTGTCATGTGGCTTTGACGCATCACCTATATAGACTGGGCTTTCAAAAACTGCCGCGACCTTGATTCACATGTGAAGGTGTATTGCTCATGGCTGGTTCGTAACCCTTGCGGGTTCTTGTCAGAAAGCAGGCTTTGCTTGCGAAAGACTCACCATGGCTATGAACAATGTCCAAACCTACCTGCTAGTAGCGCCAGCAGTCATCGTGATGTTGAGTGCGGCGCTTTTTATTGTCTGGCGTTTAAAACCCGATCAACGCTACCTGTTGTGGATGGGCTGCGCGCTGGCATGTATGGGGTCAGCACTGATATTTCAGACAACTCTTGATCAAATTCAGATCGCTAAGTGGAGTGTGCTTACAGGGCTGGGTTACTTGTGCGGTGCATGGTTTGGAGCCTTGGCCATGGGTTCCATATATGGCGTTTCATCACACCCTCGTTTAGGCGCAGCGATTGGCTTGACGGCGTTGGTCATGCTTGCGTACTTCAGCCTGATTAAAGACGACATTGTTGCCAGCGTTCATGTGCTGAGCATGGCTCTGGGGCTGATACAAGTGCTTCCAGCACCAGCAATTTTTCGCCTACTACGAAAGCACGAACATCTAGAAATTGCTCTTTACTCAGCCTATTTGCTGTTCTGCCTGTACACCCTTTCAAGGCCAGCTATCGTCCACGCGCTTGGCTATGCTGAACTCAATAATTATGTGCACTCCCAATACTGGATTGTGACAACCATGAGTTCCATGGCCTTCAGCTTGTTTTTCACTTTCTTTTTATTAGGCTGCGCCGTGAAGGGTGCCGTGAACAAGTTGAGCAATGAGCGAGACCATGATCCCCTGACAGGGTTACTAAATCGGCGCTCATTTCATGAGGCTGCAGAGTTTTTGATCAGAGACCGACGTTTGCAGCCGATTTCTTTGCTTGTTGGGGACATAGATCATTTCAAAAGTATCAATGACAGCTGGGGACATGAGTGCGGCGACAGGGTTTTACAAAATGTCTCGCTGGCGATGATGAACAACGTACGGCATAAAGATTTAGTGGCGCGTTTCGGAGGAGAAGAGTTTGTACTCTTGCTTGTGAACTCAGATATAGAGCGCGCAAAACAAGTCGCAGATCGCATTCGTGAACAGGTAAGTGCAACCGCCAATGGATTGCCTGCCGGGAGGCTTTTAACAATCAGCTTTGGAGTTACTATTTTAAAATTAGAAGGAAACTTGCAGGAATCACTCGGCCAAGGTGACAAACTTTTGTACAAAGCCAAAAATTCTGGCCGAAATTGTGTATGTATTGACCCTGATATTGGATTGCTTGCCGTTGTATAGCAAAACCAAGCGCCCTGAAATAGAGGGCTTTAAAGAATTTTTCTAGATATTTTTTCTTTTATTTTTAATATTTCAGAAAATATTTCAATCTTAGATCGGCTAAAGACTTCAAAATATAAAACCCGCTATGAGCGGGTTCTGTTATTACATTCCAAACTGGTAAGTAAATCGTTTACCAGGAAGAGAAGCAAGCTTTAGCTGGGTTGCTTTTGCTTGTTGTCCTGCTCTTTATTTGGGGTCTGCCCTGGCTGCGGCTTGTTTGGGGCTGATTGCTCAGCCTGGCCGGGTTTTTGGCTAGGGTTGTTTTGGCCTGGTTGGTTTGATTGTGTCATTGCAAAATCTCCTGAAGATTTAGTGGAAGACCAAATCGGCTTCCACTTATGCACAATGAGGCTTAATGCATACCAGCGTTGTACGAATACGTAAGTAACAGCCTTGAACGGAAAGTGGACAAAAAACTCCGCTGCTAGATCGGCATAAGCCTAAAGACCTTTTTTACAAAAAATAGTCTTGCGTCAATGCATGAAATTTTAATTTGGTGTTTGTTATTTTTTGCAACTATTTTTAAGATCTGCTTTTTTTGATCTATTGTCAGTCAATCGGTACGCGAAATCGTTGCATCGATGAAAGGCTGACTTATGAAATATAAAACCCACAAAGATAGGCTAACGCAAGCACGAATAAATAAGCTCAAGTCTGAAGGTTCACAAATACTGTTGTCCATGATGATAGACAAATCACCAGAGCATGCGAGACTTTGTTTGATTGATGCAAAACTGAACCGACTCTCTGGCACTTTTTCTTTCCGTGCTCGCTAACAGCATCGTTAGCAGGTTGATTTTTTAACGCTAAAGCCCGCAATATGCGGGCTTTTTATTTGTCCTGAAAAGTAAAGGTGTTGTTACCTGACGTTCATATGGCTTGATAGACCGCGCTCTAAACCGGATCAAAGAGTTAAAACAAATATCCAAAAGCCAATCAAGCTTTGGGAATTTTCCTAAGGAGCAGCCATGACAACCGACCACAATCCGAACTTTAGCGAAAGAAAAACAGACCCTGATATTGAGGAACAGGCATTGCCTGGTCATGGGGTTCCGTCGCAGGACCCAGATCCGAATGCTCAACTTGGTATGTCACCCAGTGAAACACGTCGAGAGAAGTCTTCCACGTTTGTCATCGGCGGCGCTCTGGTCGGCCTGGCTGCAGGATCGGTGATTGGTGATTGGTGATTGGTGCTGCAGTGTCAGGCCCGATGGGTGTCCTTGTGGGTGCAACACTAGGCTCAATTGCTGGCGCACTCGGCGGCAGCGCAGCAGGCTTGAGCAATGCATCAGAAGCTTTTGATCTAGAAGGCGCAGTGGATACCTCAATCAAAAAGAAATGATTCAAACTACCGCCTAACTGCTCTGCGCTGCACGTGCAAAGCGGTTCATCTCGGTAGTTTCTTGTTTTTCCCTGTGATTTATGAAGTTCAATTCACCGGCCAAGCTGCCCTGCAGACTCTTGCATCAAGGGCGTGGCTATCAGCTCTTGCTGCCAGCTCTGTGTATCGCTGGCTGCACTGTCCGAGTAGCTGGTTGGCGGTTGCGGCGTACTCTGTGACGGCAGCGGCGGAAGCTGAAGGGGATGTTGTTGCGCTTGCAGACAGTGCCTGCTGGCAATGTGAAGGTTTGCTGCTCACACATGGGTCACCTCTTGGGTGATGGCAGGGTGGAAATCAGGCCAATAAACGTACCAGTCGCTTGGGCGGCAGTCAGCTCTTGTGACGACGCCTCGCGTCTCCCGTTCAATACGGAGGCAGTACTTAACGGGGATCGGTCGATTTCCGGCAATCCAGTCCGACAAATCCGGTGTGTGCGCGCCAATCTTTCTAGCAAACGCAGCTTTGCCGCCGCGCTCTTGCTGATTGAGGTATTCCGATAGCTTCATGCAAATATTGTTAGCCTAGAGCTAAACAATGTCAATAGCCTGAGGCTCATTGCCAATATTAGCCAGCCGCTAAATACTCAAGCTATGCAACCGATAGATGTAACGCGACGTGAAAAATTGGGACTGCTTATCAAAGAAGCAGGCAGTCAAGCTGCGCTTTCCGAAATAGTAGGCAAAGCTCCTGCTCAAATAAGTCAATGGCTAAACGCGTCTGTGAACTCAAAAACGGGCAAGCCTCGCGTGATGAGCAATGCGATTGCCCGCGAAATTGAACTAAAAACTGGGAAGCCCAGTGGCTGGATGGATGTCCCAGCCAATAAGGAGGAGTTAAAGACTCCCGGTGGCTCTAATACGGAATTCGTCATGCCATCTGGTGTACGCCGCGTTCCAGTGATCTCTTACGTCCAGGCTGGTATGTGGACCGAAATTGTTAACAGCTTTCAACCTGGCGATGCAAATGAATGGCTAGTCACTACTGATACGCATTCACCAAACACTTTTGTTTTGGTCATCCGTGGCAACTCAATGGAGCCGGACTTTAAAGATGGTGATCTGGTTGTGATCGATCCTTCTGTTCGTCCGCGCCCTGGCTCATTTGTAGTGGCAAAGAATGGTCGTGAAGAAACTACCTTTAAGAAATACCGACCTCGATCAGTAGACGTATTAGGCAACGATATTTTTGAACTTGTCCCGCTGAATGAAGACTACCCATCGATGCGATCCAGCGAGCAAGCAATTGAAATCATAGGAACTATGGTTGAGCATCGGCGGTTTTACCGTTGATTGGCATCATGAACGAGCATCTTCGCAAGGTCCGAAGAAAGTAATTTGCACTAGCTGCGAAATCCAAAGTACAGATATGTATTGATTGCTGTTCGCTGAAGCTGAATCCTTGCATCTTTGCCTCTTCGTACCTGAGAGGCATCTATGCCGCAAATCCCAAGGTCAAAGCATATTCTTCTTGACTCAAGATTCAGCACAGCAAGCCAAATCTAGTCAGACTCTAAGACTACGCTCAGCTGCAGCGCCCCCATCTAAAAGCAACAGATTACCTTCTGGACACCATGAATCACACTGCCGCACTTCAGGGCGAAGCCCTCTACGCGCTGCTCGAACAAGCCCGTGACCTGCTCAACGACTACGATGAAGACCGCCAAGCTGCCATCCGTCCACACGAGCGCATCGCCGCAGTGGTCGAACTGCTGCACCAACAACCTTTGGCTCCCGCCACTGCCGACGAACTTGAGCAGCTGCACGACTTTTGGTTAAAACTAGAGCAGCCTGTAACTGCGAACGCTACTCTTCAACAGCACCGCGAGCGCGTGCTGGCAGCAGAGGGAAGCGCTAGAGAGGAAGCTGCAATCCGGCTTAACCTTAGCGACATTCAAAGTCGCATGAGTTTTGACCCCACCTCCGCCCGTACATTGCTCCAACCAACCGCACAAGCGATTGACGCATGCTTTCGTGAAAGCGACGACGACAGATATTGGCAAAGTTGGAACTGGTTCGCCCATCAGTTGCAAGCGTGGGATGCCGCTGCCGACGCACTCCAGCTGCAACGCCAGCAAGAACGCTTTAACCCAGAACTGGCCGAAGATGCAGCGTACCTTGATTCCATATTGCTGGTGCGCACCGCGGAGTTAAAGCATAAAGCGGGCCATAACCGCGAGGTGCTAGCTCTAGTCCAAAGTGCCATTAACACCTTGCGCGACGCCCCTGCAGACCAGCAAGTGGACTTTGACCGCTGGGTGACGCTGGCAGAGCATGTTCTACCTTTGGCGCCGCAAAGCCTGCCAGCTTTGCTGATGAGCTGCAAGCATAAGTTAGCGCAGCTGGAGAGCCCATCCCCCTCTCAGGCAGTGAAAGCCCACCGCCAAGTCAAAATCACCCGCCTGCAAGCGCAGGCCTGTGCACAGGCTGGACAACTGGAAGCTGCGCTGCAGCTGGCGCCCAAAGGACGCGTTAGCCTGGTCGATGACAACTCGGATTCCTTCAGCGCCATGTATTTGGACTGGCTAGTGAAGGCCGGTCGCATGCACGAGGCCGCCGATCTGGCACTAGAGAGCGTGCTTCACTCACGTTCGGTTTCAGCGGTCGCCGCTTTTAATTTGGCCAAAGAGCAGCTCCCCAACGACGACGCCCATGCCACCACTTGGGCGCTGGTACTGGCCATCAGCCAAATCGATGAAGACATGCGCCGCATCCTTGCTCAACAAGGGAGAGCACCACACCCAGCTAACTTCTATCTGGACATGGTGCGTGCAGCACAGCCTCAACATCCCGCGCTAGCAGTGATCGAAGGAATGCACCTAGCTAAGCAACGTCAGCTGGTGCAGGCTCTGCCATTGTTGGAAATCGGCATTGGCCAGCACCCTGAGATGGCAGACAGTAACAAGCTACCTGCGCTCTGGGCGGCTCGTTTTGCAGCACTACCACTGGAAGATGCGCTGGCGCGGCCCTTTCCCGAAGCTTATGGCGCTCACTGGTGTTACGCAGCCGGCGTCGTGCTTGACGATGCCGACGACCTGGCCCCACTAATGGGCGGCAAGAAAAAAGTGCCCGCACAAGAAGTCCGTGAGCCGCTGGTCGTTCGCTATTACGAAGAAGGTCTGCGCCGTTACGAGCATTTCTGGGCCACAGGAGAGGGCCGATACGACGATGCCAACTTGCATGTGTACTCGATGCTGTGCAACAACCTAGCCATCAAATACCGCTTTATGGGGCGCTTCGACGAGGCGGCCGAGTTGCACCACAAAGGCCTGGGCAGCAGCCCGTTTGCAGAGCACTACAACAGCTTGATATGGTGTTCGATTGGCATGGAAAACTACGAACAGACCGTGACAGACGCCGAGCGTTTGTGGCACTACGCACAAGATCATGGCTACAGCCGTCATGAACCCACGCGCTATTTGCCCAGTGTTGCGTTTGCGCTCTACAGACTCGACCGCGACGATGAAATCAGTATCTGGATGGAGCGCTTAGACGAATGGTTCAGCGACCTGGATACAGATCTTAAGCGCAACGTTCGTCGTAACTACTTGTCAGCACTGATGTCTTTATTGGACTTCTTTTCCAGCACACGCCCAGAGCTGGTGCTGCCACGCCTGCGCGAGCACCAAGAAGAAGTGATGGCCCTCAAGGACTGCTACACACTGCGCCGTTTGGCCTGTGCCATGGAGGCCTATCCCGAGCTGCTGGAAGAGTGCGTAGCACTGCACAAGCAAGCCCACAGCTATCACGTCCCTGAGGATGGCGAGAATGAGCAGCAGACGGTGCTCTCAGACATAGAACGTGTCAAGCGTAAACTTTTAGAGCGCGACACACAGTCAAGCGCAGTCAAGTCTGACTTCAAACCATGGTGGAGGTTCTGGTGAAAAAAACCGCCCTCACGTCCACACTGCGCAATGCCTACCATGCGCGCGATGTCGTCAATGCACCTGCCATCAAACAGCACATCCAGCTTCGCAGTGCAGAGCGCGGCGATGCTGCCGATGTTGCCGCATGGCTGGGCAACCATTTCTACCGCTATGTTGTGGGCAATTTGCAGGCGGACGAACCTGCATTAAGGCGTATTACCAATACCCAGCAGCTGCAGGAGCTGGCGGGGCTTCAAGCGCCTGCATCGTGGGCGTTGGAGCGACTGGCCAACGATGCCCTGTCTGAGATTTGGTGGATTCAACCGGACAGCTCGACGGTGCTCGCGATCGAAACGCGGTTGGTGGAGTTCCTCTCCACCCGCAAAGGGACTTCACTGGAAGGCAAGCTACAGCGCATTAACTGCCCACAGGCGCTAGCACGCTGGACGTTGGAGCATCTGGCTTTTGAGAAAAAGCAAAACAGCGGTTGGGTGGAGCACAGCAAGTCAGCTGTACAAGGGCTGCTGCGTGGCCAGCATGGAACGTTTGTAGAATTCGACAGCAAGAGTCCACACCTGCGCCAGGAAATGGCGTATGAAAGTCAAATGATGGGACACTGCGTAGGCCAGTTCGCCAACCGCAAGTTTTTCAGCGGCGGCTATGGCGAGCACTACGCCACAGGTCTTGAATCCGGCCGCATGCGGCTCTTCAGCTACCGCACTGGCTTAGCCCAGCCGCGCATAACCGTCAACGCCTATGTGAAAGCAGACGGCTCGCTGCAGATCGAGCAGATCAAGGGCAAGCAGAATCGCCCTCCTATTGCGCGCTATGCCGCCGATGTCGTTTCATTGCTCAACTACCTGCCACTCAACGACGAGGTGCCTGAAGACGCCTTGGTGATGGGCATTGTTCGCCGCCCTCCCGAAGTGCTTCAAACGAACCCCGAGCTTGCAACGTGGTGCACAGTACAAGATCTTCGTACCGACAGCGAGCAGATGTGGCTAATGCAACAGCACCCTCGTCTACTGCCCCAGATGAACCTGCAATCTTCGTTGATGCAATGGATGGTGGCCGCCCGCAAAGATGCTTTCAGCCACGAAGCCTTGGATCGCATGTCCCTATCTCCCGCCCTGCAGCAAACCTTGCTGCTAGCCAAACAACGTTCGGCCCGCGCATGACCGGTTGGATGATTTTCTTTCTGATCATCGCCTTGATCTACTGGATGCTTCACAGCGGCTTCAAACGCCTCAAAGAAGCCAAGCAACGAGGCGACATTATTAGCTACCAGGCAGGCAGCGCTGAGTACAACTGGGCTTTAGCACTGGCTCACCCCATGGCATATCACGCGATGGAAGGAGGTTTTGCCAGCGACCTAGATGGTGCCACCGAGTCTCTGACCAAACATTTGCGCCCTATGATCTTGCACCACATAGGCCTGCGCATCGACCTCAGCGACGAGGAGGTTCGACAGCAATTGCCTGTTGCACTGCTTCAGCGCTGGTTCATGCTCGACTTACAGCGCCTGCAACGCAATGACAATCCCCGTGCAGCAATGGCTTTTGCTTGTGCACGCGTGACCTTTTTTGTGCGAAGTGCCAAATTGCTTGGCTGGCTCGATGATGCCACACAATGGCAAGTGTTAATACTCAATGCCCAGCGTGCCCAGCAATGCTTTGACAGCTGGCTTGCATTCGGCCAGGCCTACGCTAAAGGCCGTGCGCAATGGACCGCAACCGGACGCAGCGACGTGCTGGGCAAAGACTTCACCCCTGAAGAAGTGGAGAAATGGATCACGCAGGAACAGCACCCATGGCATGCGATGCGCTGGGATATGGCACTGAAAAACGATGAGCCGAATAAGTCCTAAGCAGTCATTGCCTAAACGATCGCAATCCACGCAAAATTGACTTTGCATCAGCAACTTTAAGGCCAGTTGAATAGAGGTTGGCACACTCAACAGAGTGTGAAAGCGATGGATTTCGCCATTTCCATTCATTCCTTACCTCGTAGCTAACCCAAGCTACAAGCAGCACCATCGACCACAAGGCAATAATTTGAAAAGTGCGTGATGTGCTACTGATCTCACTTTCCATAGGCCCTTGCAAATACCAATAGCCCGCCACAGCGGGCTATTGGTATTTGCATGGTGAGTAGTTTAGCGATCATTTTGGAGCGACAACAAAAAATATTAGCCTTAGGCTATTGACATGAATATTAGCCCAAGGCTAAAGTAACTCATCGCATCATCGACCGCGAAACACCCCAGGCCCAGCGATACGTGGCCGAAGCCGACAGGAAGCAAAAGCGGGGTTAGCTCTCAGGAGCGCAGCAATAGGTGCACAAAAGCGATGGGTGCCAAGTGATCGAGCCAGCACCCCAGGTCTTTAAACCTGCTGCTGCCGATGTTGCTCCCCAGCCTGTTTGGGGTTCGTCCGGCTCCATAGCGTCACCCGGCAAGGCGGGTGCTCCGCGCAGTGTCCCGCTGTATCCAGTCGCCAAAGTGCGTACACGGTCAAAGGGTGAGGCATATCGGGTTGCCAAGAACAGCAAAGCCCGTCGCGCAAGCGATGACAGGTCGGAAAGCTACGACCGCAAACCAGAGCCCTGTGACAGAGGGCTGCGGTTTGAAATATCTCAAGTTCAAAGCAGCTCACCGCTCAAGTAACAGCGTGTTTCTTCCTAATCGCAGGTCAACGAAATGTCCAGGCATTCGTTAGAAAAATAAGCAAGCACTACAGCACTCCAAGAAAGGATACCCAAATGACTTTCCTAGAAGCAGCTTTTCAGTTCAAGGCTGCGCAGCAAGAAGCCATTCCCTTGCCTGCACCTCGCTCACCAGAAGAGGTGCGAAATCTTCTGGCCCAGAGTCAACCGCAGAGCGAATGCAGTGTTGAAGCCCTCTAATTGCTTTTAAAAACCGCCCACTGAGGTGGTTTTTTAGCGTCTTATGTAGTTAACAGGCGCTCGGCGAAATCTTTACGTTGAGCATCTCTAGGGCTCATTTTCATCCAACTCCTGTACTTACTCGAAAGTCTCAATAAAGAGTAAGCACCAACCCTTCTCGCTCGGTGTTATTGCAAGGCCAACCAAAATGCATGCTGCACCGCAGCATTGTTTGGACGTAAGAGAGGTTGGCATGCCGCAAAAATTACAGTGCTTTCTGTATCACAGTGAACTTGATCCCGAGGCTTTGGTAATTTGCGTACCGGACATACTCAAGGAGGCGCGCCGCTTCAACAAAGCGCACCAGATCACCGGCCTGCTGATGTTTGATGGTCACCGCTTTGCCCAGTACATCGAAGGGCCACCCGACATGGTCGAGCTGCTCATCGACAAACTGTACAACGACCCTCGGCACGCCAACTTCACCCAGCAGTACAACGCACTGCGCACCTGTGACCGCCTTTTCCCCAGCTGGTCCATGGCTTATGTGCTCTTGGAAGGTGATAACCCATTGAGAGCTATCACATCCCTGCGTGGCGACCTAGCCATGAAAAAGCTGGAAAAAATGATGCCTGACCTTAACTTCGATTGAAGCTACGTCATGGTGCGTTTGTGCACCCTGTAATCGCTCATAGAAGTTGATGGATTAGAAGATAGTGATCTCGCACCTATAGTGAGTGTTCTTCTTTCAAACCACACGAGATGTATTCATGCATTGATACTGCAATTTTTAAGAGAGGTTGCGATGCATCAAGGACTTCAGGGCTATCTATATCACAGCGAACTAGCGCCAGATTATTTGGTCAATTGCGTTTCTGACATTGTCAAGGAAGCGCGCGATTTCAACGAAGTACACAAAATCACTGGTCTGTTGATGTTTGATGGTCATCGCTTCGCACAGTACATCGAAGGCGCGCCAGAGAACATTGATCTTCTCGTGAGCAAAATCATCAAGGATCCGCGCCACACCAACTTCACCCAGCAGTACAACGGCTTGCGCACAAACGGTCACCTTTTCAGCACATGGTCTATGGCATATATCCACCTGGACAGCCCTGACCCATTGACACTCATCACGTCCTTGCGTGGTGACTTAGCCATGCGAAAGCTGGAAGAAATGCTCCCAGCGCTTGGTTACGGCTAACTAGCCTGCATCGAAGCTTAGCGACAGCATTCGAACAACGTGCCTGCAACAAGGCACTTTTTTACGCCCACCCATAACCCGCCCTGCGCACGCTCGGCGGGTTTTTTCATTTATGGAGCCCGCTATGTCTCGCTACACCGCCTTAATCAGTAAAGCGCGAAGGCGCACCCACCCTGCTTTCAGTGCCCCAGCCGAAACACTGGAGCAGCGCGAGACAAAGCGGCGCATCAAAGCTGAGGACGAAGGAAGCCTTTACCTGCCATCCAAGGCCTGGCTGCTTGAGCAGGCCGCGCGCCAAGCCGATTCCCCAACACCCCAAGCGCACCAAGTCAGCGCTGATGCAATGTAAGGAGAGCACGATGCGATTCATCTTCAAAGTAAACGGTCGCGCCAGTGAGAACACTTTTGCCAGCAGAGACGCTGCTTATGCCGCTGGCCTGCTTTGCGCTGGTGGCGTTATTGCCGGGGTCATCACTGCTGCTGCAGGAAATTCAGCATGACCCCGCACCCCCAGCTGCAGCGCATGCCGCGCTCTAAACCCCGCATCAAGCCCACCACCAAGTGGGCTTTGTTGCTTCTGGTCGCCCTGCTTTCCTCAATCGCCTGGAGTGTTCTGTGCGCCTGATGCTCCACGCCTTCCTGTGGCTCTTCGTTTCGTCCATTGCAGCAACTGCTGCAGCAGTGGTCACTCATATCTAAGTCAATGCCTGAAAGGGCAACCCATGCAAGACAAGTTCATGACGCTGGCCGAGCTCAATGAGCTACTGGGTACATGCAGTGTTAATGCTGCGCAGCTGGAGGCGCTGTGCTTCTTTGCCCACGACAAGCGCGTGCTCAAAGCTGAAATGTTCGATGAAGCCACTTGGCGCAAGTACCGCAATGCCAAGCTTTATCTGAAAAGCAGCCTGCCAGACATTCGCGCTGCCATTGGGGCGTCGATGCGCGATAGCTGCTGTGAGCTGCGCTTACTTGGCCGTGAAATCACCAACGCAGAGCAAGAGCTGGTGGTTGGTTTTGGGCTTTCGATCTACGTACGTCCCGGCCACACATCAGTCAGCCTTATCTATCCCAACAACAGCGCCCGGGTGCCGTTTACGACGCGACCACTGCACGGTGCAGTCCGTAGTGCGTTGCAGTGCGCACGTGCAGAAGAGGCAACGGCTGCGCGCGCAGCTTCAAGCTAGCTGCTGCAGCTGGCGGTCAGCAGCTATGACTTGCTTTGATTGACGCTCATTCGGGTTTACACAGAATTGAGTGGCACACGCGTGCCATCAAGGGCAACCATCGCATTGCCCTCTGGAGATACCGCTACAAGAACGCCCAAGAATTCCTTTTCGTACCCATTCTTGAGGTTCAACGGGTAGTTCATGGTTTCGTTCACCAAGCGGCGGTCTGCCAGCAGCCCATCAAAGGTGCTCTGTGTCAGCTCAAACCGCTGGGGGTATGCGTTGTTGTTTGCTTTCCAGTGCTCGCGCAGAGCACCAATCATTGAGTCGTAGATGTTTTCCATGAATCAAGTCTACGACTTGCCGGATACGCATGAGCACAGCGCCCTATGGGTGCTGTCCTGATTTCTCTGCATGCTAAGGCTGCAATCGACCAAAACTAGACTTTCCCGCAAGCGTAGCGAGTGACTGCAGCCCCCCAAGATACGGACTTTCGTCTCGTCGATGCGTCAACCGACAGTGTTTTTGTAAAACACCCCGTCCTTCATCACGACGGCAAGGTTTTTTTCGGGATCTGCTAACAGCTGTATGTTTGCCAGCGGGTCGCCATTGACCAACAGTATGTCCGCATAGGCACCTTCTTCAATCACACCAAGTTTGCCTGGATACGGACTACGTGGCCCAGACATGGCGAGCACCTCGGCGTTGACGGCTGTGGCAGTCTTCAGTATTTCGAGCGAGCTGTACCAGCGAGTCATCTTTGCGAGTTGTGCCCCTTGGCGCTTGGCCAATTTTGCATCGAACAATGTGTCCGTACCCCAAGCTGTTTTCAACTTGTATTTCTTGGCCAGTGCGTATGCGTTGTCGGTTCCCTGGGTCATCTGCAGCTGCTTGGTGCGGTTGAGCGAACCCGCTGGGAACGGGATAGCATCCTCGTCATCTAGAAATGGCTGCATGCTAAGCCAGATGCCCTTGTCGGCCATGATGCGTGCCGTGGCCTCATCCATAAGTTGCCCATGCTCAATGCAACGCACACCGCCCCGAATGGCTGTTTGAATCGCGCGTGCGGTATATGCATGGACAGTGACATAGGTTCCCCAGTTTTCTGCAGCGTCCACCGCAGCACGAAACTCGGCTTCGGTGTATTGGGACACGTCAAGAGGGTCGTAGTTAGAAGCCACGCCCCCCCAGCCGCCAGCTTGAGTTGGCTAGCCCCCTGCATGAGTTGCTCTCGCGCTCTCTTCAATACTTCAGCAGAGCCATCTGCGATAGCGCCGCCACCAATGGCATCCCCGCGGCTCAGCGGAGCACCTGGAGAAGAGGGCAATTCATAGAGCTGGCGATAGTCGCCATGGCCGGAGGTCTGGGAAATCATGGCTCCAGAGGGCCAGATACGTGGGCCTGCAACCAGTCCGGTGTCGATTGCGCGCTTCAGACTGAAGCTCGGGCCGGCCATGTCGCGTACGCTCGTGAATCCTCGCAGCAGCACATCCGTAGCTTCTTTTGTGGCAGCCAGATTGATGAAGGCCACATCGGCGGTCATCAGCTGGCTCATGGGCAGCGAGGCCATCATGATGTGATAGTGGGCGTCAATGAGCCCCGGCATTAACGTACGGCCACCGCCATCGATGACCTTGGCGCCCGTTAGCTGCTCACTACCAAGCGCACCGACGGCTTTTATCTTGTTGCCTTCCACCACCACGTTCAGACCACTGCGTAGCGAATTCGATTTGCCATCGAATACTTTAACGTTGGTGAAAACGACCGGCCCCGCTGAAGACTCGGAGGTAGTTGCATATACCGCTTTGGGCCATAGGGCAGCCTTCCAATCTCTTCCTCTGTCAGCACTCGCTTGTCCGTGCCCTTGTGCACACCATCGCGCAGTTGCCCCTTGCTTTGCAGCCGGCCCTTCAGGATCTGGCGCCACCAGTTGGGCACGTCTTCACGCAGTTTTCCGCTGTCGTAGGCATGCTCCCAGGCCGCCCCCAGCTCTTGCTTGACGCTCCCAGCCATAACTGGGCGGTCAGCTAGGCCCTGTATGAGCTCAAAAGCTACGCTGCGGCTTACGCCAGTTGGTTCGAGGTTTTCCAGAGGAGCAACGGCGCGCCGTAGTCTTGAGGCCAAGGCCTTGGCGTTCGCCGGGATGCGATGGTGCACCACGTACCCAGTGATGTAGTCCTCCACCAAGCGGCCCACCGTGTAGACGCCCTCTTTTGCCTCAATGGCTTTGGCCTTTTTCTCGTTGCGCCCTGCCTTGCGCTCAAGCGATGGATCGCCGCCAGAATCGCGCTGCTTCTTGAGCCCCTCCCATGCCACTACTGCTGAAGGGAACGCAACAGCAGGCCACTCACCAATTTTTATTTGGCGCATGCGACCATCAACTGGTGACTTGTATCGATAAATCCAACTCTTACTAGTGTTGCTGGCTACTAACCTTAGGCCCAAGCAGCCATCGATCACAATGTAGGCATCAGCCTCAAGAGCTTTGGCCGCTCTTGCGTCAAAATGCATCTATATCTCCTGCGAAAAGCGTAGTTTTGAAAGCTACGCCAAAAGCTACGCCAAATGCTGGAGTCTAATGGGTGCGCCCTGACCATGCGATGGCGTAGATTTCAGCGTAGGTTTTCCACATCAAGCACATGTCCACTATTTAAAACAACAACTTATTAAATACAAACAGTGACTTACGAAAAAAACTCGATTCAAAACATTGTCATTTTGGACGACTACCAAGACGCGGTGCGCAAGCTGCAATGCGCCACACGCCTCGACGGCTTTAACGCCAAAGTGTTCACAAATACGGTCAAAGGTGTTGGCCAATTGGCAGTCCGGCTGCGTGATGCTGATGTGATTGTGCTCATTCGCGAGCGCACCCCTATCAATCGCCAGCTGATTGAAAAGCTCCCCAAACTCAAACTCATTGCACAAGTTGGTAAAGCTGGCCCGCATATTGATGTGCAAGCCTGCACCGAGCACGGTGTTGCTATTGCTGAAGGCGTCGGTTCACCGATAGCACCTGCCGAGCTCACATGGGCGCTCATCATGGCTGCCATGCGCAGATTGCCGCAATACATCTCCAACCTCAAGCATGGTGCTTGGCAACAATCCGGTTTTAGAGCGGCCTCCATGCCGCCTAATTTTGCAATTGGCAGTGCACTACGTGGCCGCACTTTGGGCATTTGGGGCTACGGACGCATCGGCCAGATTGTGGCTGGCTATGGCAAAGCTTTTGGCATGAATGTCATGGTTTGGGGCAGTGCATCATCATGTGCATTGGCGCAGCAACATGGTTATCACGCATGTAGCAGTAAAGAAGAATTTTTCGCGAACAGCGACGTTCTTTCCCTGCACCTGCGTCTGAATGCACAAACAACGCACATCGTGCAACGCACTGATTTGGCCTGGATGAAGCCCACTGCCTTGCTGGTTAACACCTCTCGCGCAGAACTTATCGAGCCTGATGCACTGGCTGCAGGGCTGCAGCAGGGCAGACCCGGTCTAGCTGCCATTGATGTGTTTGAAAGCGAACCTATTTTGCAAGGCCATGCATTATTGCGAATGGAAAACTGCATATGCACACCCCATATTGGCTATGTGGAGCAAGACAGCTATGAGCTTTACTTTGGTGCAGCGTTTGAAAATATTCTGAACTTTGCACAAGGCCAGCCCAGCAACATTCTGAACCCTGAAGCCTTGCACGCATAAAGCGGGCAACGGCCTAGCGCTCAATCTGCCCGAGATTTTTGCAGGTGCGCCAGCTCTTGAGCGATGGCTTCGTGCACCGACACACTGACCAATTGCTCTACATCTTGCCGAATGGCTTGATACAAGGTCTGCGTGTGCATTTGCACCAAGTCAGCCAGGGCGTAGCGTAAACGCTCTTCAAGCGTGCCATCAAGCCGCTCCATGACTTTGACCTGCATAGCCTGCGCCATCAGTGACCAATCTTGCGCAGCAACCGGCGCTTGTACCGGCGGTGACATTGGCAGTGATACTGCTGCCACCTCTGCCAGCGGTTCTGCGCAGTTCTCATCTAAAGGAGGCTCTGGTGTAACGGTACTGAGCGTTTCTGGCACTTGAGCCTGAGTAGCTGGCGCGGATTGCTCCAACACTACGTCGGTGAGCGTTGGAACAAAGCGCGGAGGTTGGCGTGCATCTAAAGCAGACATCGCTCAAGCCTCCTTCAGAACCAAGTCAAAGCGCTCAATGGCATGGCCTGCCTCTTGATAAGCTCGCCAGCGTACACGTGCCTGAGCGCGGTCTTGCTCGTCAAAACTGGAAACTACCTCGACTACTTTGCTGAATGCTTCAAAGCCCTGAGGCATCTCGGCCCCCAGATTAAGCAGCACCTCTTGGTGCGTACTGGCTGTTGCAGATTCAACGAGCACCACGGGTGCCAAGGTGAAAAATTCAGCATCCTCGCCTTGCACAGCGTGCGCCAGGAACTCATGCCCCGCGAACTTCCATAAACGCGTAGACAACTGGCGCAGCCGCTCCATGGGAGCCACCACAGTGACGCGTGCATCATGTCGCATGGCTTTGCGAATGAAGCGGCACGCATATTCCAGTTTGTCTGGCGCATTAAAGTGAAAAGACACTTGGGGCATGGGTGTTTCTGTCATCAAACTTTGGAAGCCTTGCCAGAAGACTTGGCTTGCGTGCCAGCCAGCACCGCTGCTGGCTTGCTAGCTGGCTTGCTTGCACGCTTGACCGCTGCTACTTCCTTCTTGGCTTTGGTTGCCGGTTGCGTCGAATCGAGCAAATATTGAATCAACAAAGGCACTGGGCGGCCCGTTGCACCCTTTGCCGCACCTTCTTTCCAAGCGGTGCCCGCAATATCCAAGTGCGCCCAGGGCATGCTGCCCACGAAACGCTGCAAGAATTTTGCTGCTGTAATTGATCCGCCCGCACGGCCTGCAACGTTGCCCATGTCTGCAAAATTACTTTTCAGCCCTTCTGCATAGTCGTCATCCAAAGGCATGCGCCAGCAAAGATCTTGGCTTTTCTCGCCAGCTTGCTGCAGTGCGTCGCCTAAAGCGTCTTGGTTGGCATACAAGCCAGAGCGCACGCCACCTAAGGCGATGACGCATGCACCGGTCAGTGTGGCAATGTCAACGACTGCCGAAGGCTTAAAACGCTCGGCATACGTCAAAGCGTCGCACAAGACTAAACGTCCCTCAGCATCCGTGTTCAGAATTTCGATGGTGAGCCCATTCATGCTGGTCACCACATCACCAGGTTTGATCGCAGCACCATCGGGCATGTTTTCGCATGCGGGGATCAAGCCCACGACATTGATAGCAGGCTTGAGTTGTGCCAATGCACGAAACACGCCCAAAACGCTGGCGGCTCCACACATGTCAAACTTCATCTCATCCATTGCGGCTGCTGGCTTGAGCGAAATTCCGCCGGTATCAAACGTAATGCCCTTGCCCACCAGCACCACTGGGGCCTGCGATTTTGCGGCACCGCTGTAAGTCAGCTCAATAAACTGCAGAGGCTCTCTAGAGCCTTGCGCAACAGCCAAAAATGCGCCCATTCCCAACTTGGCCACTTCCTTGGGACCATGCACCTTGCATTGGATAGATGGGTGCTTGGCCAGTTCCTTGGCAGCCTTGGACAGCAATGTGGGCGTTGCATGGTTAGCAGGCCGGTTTCCCCATTCTTTGGCCAATGCCTGGCCCAGTGCAACCGCAACGGCCTGCTCAAAGCTGCTGGTGGCTGAGCGTTTGTCCAGAACGCCAATGCTGATATTGGTAAGTTCTGCAACTTTGCTCTGCGATTTGGTCAGCGTATAAGCGTAGGTGGTATCTGCAGCAGATTGCACCGCAGTGCGCACGGCTTCGTTCACATCATCGAGCGCACTCAGGCACACAATGGCGTGCTTGACACCTTCTGCCTTAAAAACAGAGGCTGCACTCGACAATGCGCTGCGCACATCGCGTACAGTTCCTTTACCCACACCCAGCAACAAAACACGGCGTGCCTGCACGCCCTGAGTTTGGTACAAATGCAGCTGCTTGGAGGTCGCTGCAGACCAGTCGCCATGACTGACAGCGCTTTGCACCAAGGCAGACAAGGGGTCTTGTTGAGGCTTGAATGACTCAGGCACCAACAATAAAAGAAGATCGCACTTTGCTGCAGCAGCGCTGGACAGGTTCAAAGTCTTCAGTTCAAAGTTCATAATCGGCGTTTTCCTTTTCTGCCAATGTTATTCGATTCATCCATACGCAAGGAGCTGGGCCGCAGCTTCGGTGCCACGCTGGTGGTACTTATCACCGTGGTTATGACCATGATGCTGATCCGCACCCTGGGTCAAGCCACCAAAGGCACTGTCAGCCCCTCCGATGTGATGCTCGTTATGGGTTTTACTGTCCTGGGGCAGATGTCCACCATTTTGACGCTCAGCCTCTTTGTCGCTGTCGTCGGCACTCTCTCGCGCATGTACCGCGACAGCGAAATGGCCATTTGGTTCGCCAGCGGCCAAGGCCTTGCCAGTCACCTTAGACCCATTTTGCGATTCGCATGGCCCATCGTGGCCACCATTGCAGTGCTGGGTTTGCTGGTTTGGCCATGGAGCAATCAACAGATTCAAGAATTGCGCAGTCAATTTGAACAGCGCAGCGATATTGACCGAATTGCTCCGGGCGAGTTTCAAGAGTCCTCCGACGGCACACGCGTGATCTTCATCGATAAAGACAGTATTTCTGATGAATCCGCCAGCAATATTTTCTTGGTCGAGCAACGCCAAGGCCGTGAATATGTGACATCGTCCAAAACGGCTCAACTGCAAACAATTGAAGACCAGCGCAACGTCGTTCTGACTGAAGGCCAACGCGTTGAAACAGACCAGGCCACAGGCCAGATCAAGCTGACTCATTTCGACAAATACACTCTGCTTTTAGAACCTGCCCGTGCGGCGCAAACCAACCTGACGGCGCGGGCCCTGTCCACGTCTGCGCTGCTGCAAGCACCAACCCCAGTCAATCTGGCTGAAGCGGGCTGGCGGGCGGGCCTGCCATTGGCAGCGCTCAATTTGCTGGTGCTCGCTTTGGGAATCACTATCGTCAATCCCCGTGCAGGTCAAAGCACCAGCTTGGTGGTTGCGCTTTTGGCTTTTGTCGTTTACTACAATTTAATGAGCATGGGACAAAGCTGGGTAGCCTCCGGGCGCATTTCTCTGCCCACCTATCTTCTGGGTATGCATGGCGGTATTTTTGCCATTGCAGCCATAGGGCTCACCATCCGCCACAACCGCTGGCACTTCAAAGACCTCTGGCAGCGCCGCCGTGAGGTGACCGCATGAGAACACTGCGCAAGCTTATTTACCGCGACACCGTCAGTGCGATTGGCTTTGTCGTTCTGGCCTTTCTTGCCATGTTCTTTTTCTTCGATTTACTCGATGAAATGAGTGATGTAGGCCGCCAATTTGGTGATGTCACCTACAACATTTGGCACGCTTTGCTCTCTGTCAGCCTGGGGCTGCCCAACCACCTTTATGAGTTGCTGCCTATTGCCGTCCTGATTGGCAGCATCTTTGTGATGGCGCGGTTTGCCCAAAGCTCTGAGTTCACCATCATGCGCACCAGTGGCCTGGGTCCATGGCTTGCGTTGCGCACCATGCTCACCTTGGGTGCCTGTTTTGTCATCCTCACTGTGGCTGTGGGCGACTACATCGCGCCCGCAGCTGAGCGCATAGCGCTGACAGCCAAAGCCAAGTACTTGGGCAAAACCTCAACCGTAGGCTCTACCGGCGCTTGGCTTAAGGAAAAAAACAAGGGCAATACCTTGGCCGTGAATGTCCGCGCTGTTCGAGCTGACGGTGCACTGACAAAGGTGCGCATCTTCGAATTTGATACACAAGGGCGCATGGTGCTGCAAATTCATGCAGACAGCGGCCAGGTGCTGGAGGATGCGGACATCTGGGTGCTCAACAATGCCCAGTTGACACGCTTTCAGTACACCGACAACGCTGGCACAGAAGCAGCACAGCTCACGCGCGAGAACCGCAGCACGCTGCAGTGGCCCAGCAGCATCAGCAGCGAAATGCTGGTGGCCGCAGTGCATAAACCTGACCGTATGCCCACGGTGGAGCTGTTTCAATTCATTCAGCATTTGAAGGCCAACGATCAGTCGGCCCAAAAGTACGAAATCGAGTTTTGGCGCAAGGTCTTCTACCCCCTGAGCTGTCTGGTTATGGTGGTCTTGGCGCTGCCATTTGCCTATCTGCACTTCCGCTCCGGTGGCATTGCAGGCTACGTGTTTGGCGGCGTGATGGCCGGCATCAGCTTCTTCTTGCTGAACAACGTCTTTGGCTATGCGGGCAACCTGCAAAACTGGTCTCCAATGCTCACAGCAGCTGCACCGGGGTTGATCTACTCCATACTCTCACTGGGTGCTTTTGCATGGCTGGTAATTCGCCGCTAAACACGATGCCGCCATTGCGCGGCGTCATTTTTTTTGCCCACGGCTCACGCGACCCACTGTGGAGCGCGCCAATTGAGGCTGCTGCGCAAGCCTTGAAGGCCCAGCACCCTCAAGCGTTGTGCACTTGCGCTTATTTAGAACTGACTGAGCCAGATTTGCCAACTGCGTGTCAAATTCTTGTGACGCAGGCCTGCACCCAGATTACGGTAGTGCCCATGTTCCTGGGCACAGGCCGCCATGCACGCAACGACCTGCCCAAACTGGTGGCGCAACTTGCACACACTTACCCGCAAGTTCAGTTTCACATTGCTACCCCGGTGGGCGAAGACCCCCGGGTGACGGCACTTCTGGCCAGCATTGCAGCCGAGCATCTTGCATAAAACAACACATCTTTAGATATTTCATTCATAATGATGAAAGTATCCTTGCTGTCATCCTCTTATGAACCTGCATCAATTCCGTTTCGTCCAAGAAGCTTCCCGCCGCAATCTGAACCTCACAGAAGCGGCCAAAGCCCTGCACACCTCGCAGCCCGGCGTCTCCAAAGCCATCATTGAGCTGGAGGAGGAATTGGGAGTTGATATCTTTGCCCGCCACGGCAAACGCCTCAAACGCATTACCGAGCCTGGGCAGCACGTGCTCAAGAGTATTGAAGTGATCATGCGCGAGGTGGGCAATCTCAAGCGCATTGGCGAGCAGTTCAGTGCGCAAGACAGCGGCACATTGAGCATTGCCACCACCCACACGCAAGCACGCTATGTGCTGCCACAGGCCGTGGCCAAGCTGCGCAGCAGTTATCCCAAAGTCAATATCAGCCTGCACCAGGCCACCCCCCATGAAGTGGCGCGCATGGTGCTGGACGAAGTGGCAGAAGTCGGCATGGCCACCGAGTCGCTGGCCGACTACCCTGAACTGGTCACCCTGCCCTGCTACGAATGGCAGCACGTGCTGGTAGTGCCCAGCGGGCACCCCTTGTCCACCAAGGAACGCATTGGGCTGGATGATCTGGCTGGCGAGCCCCTGATCACCTACCACCCCTCATTCACGGGCCGCGGAAAACTGGATGCCGCTTTTGCAACCCGCAAAATTGAGCCACGCATCGTGCTGGAGGCCATTGACTCCGATGTGATCAAAACCTATGTGCGTCTGGGCCTGGGCATTGGCATTGTGGCTGAGATGGCCATGCGCGATGACCACGGGCAAGACCTGGTGTCTCGCCCTGTGGGCCACCTGTTTGGCCAGAGCGTGGCGCGTGTTGCCTTCAAACGTGGTGCTTATCTGCGCAATTTTGTTTACAAATTTGCCGAAACATTGAGTGACCGCCTCTCACGCGATCTCATCTTGCGGGCCATGAGCGGCCACGTGAACGACTACGAGCTGTAACCACTTTTTGATCCGGGTGCCGCAAGGGCACCCTTTTTTTGCCCTGCCAGGGCGCGTTTCCTGCCATGACTGTTGTGACTCCAACATTTCCCAGCAAGTTGCCCAATGTGGGCACCACTATCTTCTCCGTCATGTCTGCACTGGCCAACCAGCACCAGGCCGTCAATCTGGGCCAAGGTTTTCCAGATTTTGGCTGCGACCCCAAGCTGGTGGATGCCGTCACGGCAGCCATGCAGGCGGGCCACAACCAGTACCCGCCCATGCCGGGCATGCCACAGCTGCGCGAAGCCGTGGCCAACAAGATTGAAGCCCTGCACGGCCGCCGCTACGACGCCAACACCGAGATCACCATCACGGCAGGAGCCACGCAGGCCATCTTGACTGTCATTTTGGCCACCGTACATGCCGGTGATGAAGTCATCGTGCTTGACCCCTGCTACGACAGCTACGCACCCAATATTGAACTGGCAGGTGGCACGTGCGTGCGCGTGCCCCTGACGCCCGGCACGTTCCGCCCTGACTTTGCCAAGATTGCTGCGGCCATCACGCCGCAAACGCGCTTGCTCATCGTCAACACCCCGCACAACCCCAGCGCCACCATCTGGAGCGCCGATGAAATGCGCCAGCTAGAGACCTTGCTGGCCCCTACCAATGTGCTGCTGATCAGCGATGAGGTGTACGAGCACATGGTGTTTGATGGCGCGCAGCACGAAAGCGCAGCACGCTTTGCCGGCTTGGCCGCGCGCGCCTTCATCGTTTCCAGTTTTGGCAAGACCTACCACGTCACCGGCTGGAAAGTAGGCACCGTCGCAGCCCCTGCCGCATTGATGGCTGAATTTCGCAAAGTGCACCAGTTCAATGTATTCACGGTCAATACACCTATGCAGGTCGGACTGGCCACCTACATGGCTGACCCCGCGCCCTATCTGGATCTTTCAGCCTTCTACCAGCGCAAGCGCGATTTGTTTGCACTGGGCCTGCGCGACACTCGCTTTAAGCTTTTGCCCACCACCGGCACCTATTTCCAGTGCGTGGACATCTCTGCGGTCACCGAGCTCAATGAATCCGATTTTTGCCAGTGGCTGGTCAAAGAAGTGGGCGTGGCGGCGATTCCGCTGTCAGCGTTCTATGGCAATGGCTTTGATCAGAAAGTGATTCGTTTTTGCTTTGCCAAGAAAGATGAAACCCTGCAGGCCGCACTGGAGCGACTGCGCAAGCTGTAATCAGCGCATCTGAATCTTCAAATATATAAAAAGGGAGCTGCTAGCGCGCTCCCTTTCTTGTTTTTAAAGTGTTTTATATCTAAGGCTATTGCTGGGAAAGCGCTTGCAGCTATCAAATCAAAAACAACCGCCTGAACAACGCTTTAGCGGCCCGGCCACATCAACAGCTGCGCTGCAACCAGATAGATCGCTACACGCGCCATGTCTGCAGCGTTTGGGTTGCACCAGCATTGGCCACCCAAAGGGCCTCGCACACACGCTCGACGCTTAATGCAGGCCTTGTCATAGTCACCATTGGCCCAATATCTAAAACTCCACGGGTGACATATATTCTTAGGGGATTGAATTATCACTTTAATAATATTAATTATGAATATTCAATTTTCTCACTGAAGCACCATATGTATGGTTTTCCACGTTAGATCATTAACTTTCTCAATAACTCAAAACCCTTGATATTCCAAAAAATCAAGCCCCCCCGAAAGAAATGAATGCGTGTGCAGATACAGGGTATCTGCGTGATTTTCTATTGCGTGCAGCTTTAGCTGCCTGACAAGCTGGGTGGCAAGCCCCAGTTTGCGATATTCAGGGTCAACATATAAGCGCGTGATCTCAACAGGTTTTTTTTCGGGCAACGAGAAATGTTTAAACCGGTGGTCATAGGCCCGATACCAGGCTGTCGCAACAGTAACGCCAGTGCGATTGCAAGCTAGTCACATGGCGCCTGCTGGCATTATGTAGTTCTCGTCAAAATTCTTTAAGTCTGACAATAGGTATCACCTGCTAGTGGCTAACACCATTCAGCAAATCTTTGATTTGCGCTGGAGACGAGGCGCCAAGCCACAGGCAGTACATGCGTACGGTATGGTCAAGCAATGACTTATCCAGGGTGTGGTGTTAGCAGGCCTTAATTCAATAGTCCATTATATGAATTACTCCATCGGCAAAACTACCAGCTTTCCTGAATGAATTAACACTTCAGGTCCACGGCTGTGTCAATCATGTGATTTGCTCTATAGAAATCAACAGCTCATGGAAAGATGTGGTGGTTTCAACAATCAGCAGTCACTGATAAATTTCAAAAAACCTTATGCAATAAAAATGCAGGGCATCCAGATAATCCACAGCAATTCAGCTCGTACCGAATATGGATTTCTGCACGGCGCAGCTTGTTTCAAAATCTTTGACAATCACTAGAAACTTTCAATTAAAAATCTCTTCGAGATTAAATTAAATATTTTGTATCCAAGAATATTCTTGCGTGCTTACAAGAATATTCTTATTGAGTTTTTTGTGAATATATTTCATCATCCGCGACTCCTGTCGATCATAGATTTATTTCGAAGTTACTAATCCAGAAAACAAGCTAGTTCTGCGGATTACGCTCTAAGAATGGTTTTGATCGACAGATTAACTTTGGTGTCTTCAATTATTCGAAAGAGCGATATGTCATCTAAATTGCGCACTATATTGATTTGTATAGCGGGCGCCGGTCTTTGTGCCCAAGCTTATGCTGACACGAGCACCGGTGTGGTCAACATTACTGGCAAGGTCACTGATACAAGCTGTGTGCTCGATTCCTCTGCCAAAAGTGTCAGAGTGGAGCTGCCTTCCGTCAACAAGGATTTGCTCGCTGACGCGGGGAGCAGTACCGGTCGTGGCAGTGTTGCCTTTAAGGTGACCGGTTGCCCCGAGGGGCTGAAAGTTTCCGCTGCTTTCGTCCCAAACAGCAACGTCGATGCCAATGGCAACCTGAAAAATACCGCTGGCAATCCGGCTAGCAACGTACAGGTGCAACTGCTCGATAAAGACTATAGCCCTATCAACATTCATACCGACAACGCCAGCAGCCAGTTGTCTCGTGCGGTCACTGTAAGCGGCTCGACGCCCGTCACCCTGCAGTACTACGTGCAGTACTACTCGCATGCAGGCGAAGCTGGCAACGGTGATGTAGCAGCCATGGCGAACTACCAACTGACCTACGAGTAATCCGGTTATTTGCTCGGGGCGCAAGTCCCGGGTAATCAAGAGAAACAAGTAATGTCAGCTTATTGGTTCCGCAACGTATTCAGCAGCGTACTGCTTTGCCTGTCCACCCTATCCGTCGCCCACGCCGGCGTATCGATCGATGGAACGCGAATTGTCTACCCCGCCAAGGAACGCGAAGTCAGCATCAAACTCACCAACAAGGGATCCGCCCCCGTTTTGATGCAGATTTGGGTTGATCGTGGTGATGCCCAAACAAAACCTCAGGATGCAGACGCGCCCTTCCTGGCAACGCCACCCATCTTCAGGCTCGACCCGCTGAAAGGTCAGAGCGTGCGCTTGGCATTTACCGGCGAAAACCTGCCGCAGGATCGCGAGAGCCTGTTCTGGTTCAATGCGCTGGAGATCCCGCCGCTGCCGCAGGACTCCGCAGGCAACATGATGCAGATCGCTGTGCGGTCACGCCTGAAACTGTTCTATCGCCCCAGTGGCCTGTCGGGTGATCTGCACAAGGCTATCGAGCAGGTGGTCTGGCGGGTACAGCGTCAAGGCGATGGCGATGGCTATGTACTGCGTGGCGAAAATTCCAGCCCTTATCACCTGTCGTTCAGTGCGTTGTCACTGGATCAGGGTGGTCGTACCACGGATACCGGCGGCGGCATGATCGTGCCGTTCAGCAGCCAAGACTTCCCACTGCCGGGCTACAGCGCTGGGATCGAGGGGGGCAAGGTGCGTTTCCGCTGGATGAGTGACTTCGGTGCCGCCCCCGAGCAGACCGTCAGCTTGCACTGACCCCCAAGGAGTTGGGGGTGCGTCTGCTCATTTGTATATTTCGGTGTTTGCGTATGTTCATGAAGGCTCATTTGTCCCTTCGTGACGTATTGCGCGCCGCTACCGTTAGTGTTGCTTTGACTGGGGGTGTCAGTCAGGTACCCGCGAGGAAGGTGGTTTACAAATGAGGCGCTACTGGAGCAGCGCCTGTACG
>ENA-OBLH01000097-OBLH01000097.1-metagenomes-genome-assembly--contig:-NODE-97-length-30141-cov-6.24244_pt1 | contig 30141 bp, 28 predicted proteins | sample MGYA00153382_OBLH01 | MGnify analysis MGYA00153382
CCTGTTGACCATCGCGCCATTGGTCGCCGAAGCGATCAAGCGCATTGCCGACGAGAGTTCGGTGTCGAGCCTGTTCGACTAAACGATGCGCCGCCTGATCGAACTCAACCACGTCATCGAAGACGGCATGGTCACCTACAAAGGGCTGCCCGCGCCGATTATCTGCGACTTCCTGTCGCGCCCCGATTCTCGCGCCAATTACGAAGCGGGGACTGAATTCCAGATCGGCAGCATCACGATGTGTTCGAATACGGGCACCTATCTCGACACGCCGTTCCATCGTTTTCCCGACGGCGACGATCTGGCCGCGATGCCGCTCGACAAAGTCTCGGCACTTCCGGGCTGTGTGGTCCGGATCGCCGCATCGCAAATCGCTGTCGACGTCGATGATTTTGCAGCGGTGGATGTCCCGGGCCACGCCGTGCTCGTCCACACCGGTTGGGACCGCCACTGGCGTACCGACGCCTATTTCGAAGATCATCCCTATTTGACCGAAGCGGCGGCAGAATATCTGCGCGATGCCGGAGCCGCGCTTGTGGGGATCGATTCGCACAATATCGATGACACATCACGGCGGACGCGTCCGGTGCATACCGTCTTGCTTGGCGCGGGCATTCCGATCGTCGAGCACATGACCGGTCTCGCGAAGTTGCCGGACACGGATTTTGTGTTTCATGCCGCGCCACCGCGCGTGAAAGGCATGGGCACGTTCCCCGTCCGCGCTCACGCCATCATCGACGGATAGCAGGTAGCCGATGCGCCCCGCCGCGATCCCGCTGCGTGTTCTGCACCGTTCGTCGGCGATCGTGGCAATCGCGTTTCTCGTCCTGCACCTCGCCAATCATCTGGCGGGCCTGTCGGGACAAGCGACGCATATTGCGGCGATGTCGAAGTTGCGGGCGGTCTATCGCAACGACGCTGTCGAGCCGGTCGTCCTGTTCGCCTTCGCATGGCAGATCGTGACTGGTATCATTCTGGTCATTCGCGGCTGGCGCAACCGGCGGGGTGTTATTGCCTGGGTGCAGGCGGTCAGCGGCCTGTATCTTGCGGCCTTCCTCGCCGTCCATGTCGGTGCCGTGCTCGCGGGACGGAGCGGCGGGCTCGACACCAATTTCAACTTTGCTGCTGCCGGAATGCACGCGGGGGCCGGTGCCTTTTTCGTCCCCTATTATTTCGCTGCCGTGCTGGCCGTGGGAACGCATGTCGGCTGCGCGGTCTATTGGTGGCGGGGCGGCACGACGCCCATGCCGGTCATCGTCGGCGCGGCGGTCGGTACGATCCTCGGCGGCGCATTCGTCATGATGCTCACAGGAAGTTTCTATGCCGTCGATATCCCTGACGCCTATCTGAAGATGTGGTCGCGATGAAACCTGCCGACATCGCCCTCGCCGAACGTCTCGCCGATGCGGCGGGGGCCGCAATCCGTCCATTTTTCCGTGCGAAGTTCGACGTCGAGACCAAGGCCGACGCCAGCCCTGTCACCGAGGCCGACCGCGCGGCGGAGGCGGCGATGCGGCGGATCATCGAGGCGGAATATCCGCGCGACGGCATTATTGGCGAGGAATACGGGGTCAAGGACAGCGCGACCGGGCGGAGCTGGGTGCTCGACCCCATCGACGGCACCGTCAGCTTCATGGCGGGGCGACCGATTTTCGGGACTTTGGTGGCGCTGGTCGAGGAGGGCTGGCCGGTAATCGGCGTGATCGACCAGCCGGTTGCGCGCGAACGCTGGGTCGGGGTTGTCGGACGACCGACCCTGTTCAACGGACAGCCCGCCGCCACCCGCCGCTGTGCCGCGATGGCCGGGGCAATGCTCGCGACCAGCAGCCCGCATTACTTCACCGACGACGATGCGGTGCGCTTCCTTGCGGTGGCATCCAAAGCGTCGCGCCGCGTCGTCTATGGCGGGGACTGCTATAATTACGGGCTGGTGGCGAGCGGCCATCTCGACATCGTCGTGGAGTCCGGCCTGAAGCTCCACGACTTTGCCGCGCTTGTCCCTGTCGTCGAGGGTGCAGGCGGCACGATGTGCGACTGGGCTGGCGATCCGCTAAACGCAGAGAGTGCGGGGGATGTCATCGCGCTCGGCGATCCTGCGCGGCTGGAGGATGTGATCGAGGCGCTCGCCGTCTGACGACTTGCTTTTGCGCCCGCTTTTGCCCATAGGCCGCCGCTTCAAAGCACGACCCGCTACGAATCGCCTGGCTGAAAGGGCTGCCAAGGCGACTTCAGGGACGTCATTCGAAAGGACGAAAATGCCCAAACTGAAGACCAAGAGCGGTGTGAAGAAGCGCTTCACGCTCACCGCGACCGGCAAGCTGAAGCACGGCGTCGCTGGCAAGCGCCACCGCCTGATCAGCCATAATGCCAAATACATCCGCCAGAACCGCGGGACCAAGCTGTTGTCGAAGGCCGATACGGCCACCGTCAAGGCTTGGGCACCGTACGGCTTGTCATAAGGGAGCCCGGTAGATGGCACGCGTCAAACGCGGCGTAACAACGCACGCAAAGCACAAAAGAACTCTGGAACTTGCCAAGGGCTATTACGGCCGCCGCAAGAACACGATCCGTATCGCCAAGCAGGCAGTCGAAAAGGCGGGGCAGTACGCCTATCGCGACCGCAAGGTGAAGAAGCGCAATTTCCGTGCGCTCTGGATCCAGCGCATCAACGCCGCTGTCCGGATGGAGGGGCTGACCTATGGCCAATTCATGCACGGGCTGAAGCTGGCGGGCGTCGAACTCGACCGGAAGGTCCTGGCCGATCTGGCGATGCACGAGGGTGCCTCGTTTAGCACCATCATCGCGCAGGCGAAGGACGCGTTGCCGAAAGCGGCATAACGCACCCTTCGTAACGGAAGCGCATGAGGGCGTGAGCGGGTTGCCGCTCGCGCCCTTTTGCTTATGGGGCTGGGGCCATGACCGAACACGAAATCACCGCACAGATTGCCGCTGCTGCCGACCTCCACGCGTTGGAGGCCGTCCGGATTGCGCTGCTGGGCAAGAGCGGATCGATCAGCGCGCTGCTGAAGACCATGGGGGGCATGACGCCCGAGCAACGGCAGGCCGAGGGGCCACGCATCAACGGGCTGCGGGTTGCCGCGACCGACGCGATTGCGGCGCGCAAGGCGGGGCTCGAAGGTGCGGCACTCGACGCACGTCTTGCCACCGAACGGCTCGACATGACGCTGCCTGCCCCCGCGACGCCGCGTGGGTCGGTGCATCCGGTTAGCCAAGTGATGGACGAGCTCGCGGAGATCTTCGCCGACATGGGCTTTGCGGTGGCAACCGGTCCTGAGATCGAGGACGATTGGCGCAATTTCACTGCGCTCAACATTCCCGAAACGCATCCCGCGCGCGCGATGCACGACACGTTCTACATGGGCGACAATCACCGCGCCGAAGACGGCGGGCGCATGTTGCTCCGCACGCACACCAGCCCGGTGCAAATCCGCACCATGACGTCACAAAAACCCCCGATCCGCATCATTGCGCCTGGGCGGGTCTACCGGTCGGACAGCGACGCGACGCATACGCCGATGTTCCACCAGATCGAGGGGCTGGTCGTCGACAAGGGCATTCACCTCGGCCATCTCAAATGGACGCTCGAGACGTTCCTGAAGGCATTTTTCGAACGCGACGACATCGTCCTGCGCCTGCGCCCGAGCTATTTCCCGTTCACCGAACCCTCGGTCGAGGTCGATGTCGGGTTCAGCATCGAGAAGGGCAAGCGCGTGCTGGGGGGAACCGGCGGCTGGATGGAGTTGCTCGGCAGCGGCATGGTGCATCCGCGCGTGCTGACTGCGTGCGGTATCGACCCCGACGAATATAGCGGCTTCGCGTTCGGGGTCGGCGTCGACCGGCTGGCAATGCTCAAATACGGGATGGACGATCTGCGTGCGTTCTTCGACGGCGATAACCGCTGGCTCAAACACTACGGCTTTGGTGCACTCGACGTGCCCACGCTAAGCGGGGGAGTGGGAGCATGAAGTTCACGCTCGGTTGGCTCAAAGAGCATCTCGAAACCGAAGCGACCGTCGATCAGGTCGCCGACACGCTCAACGCGATCGGTCTTGAGGTCGAGGGGATCGAGAACCCGGCAGAGAAACTTTCGGCATTCCGCATCGCCAAAGTGCTGACCGCTGCGCCGCATCCGCAGGCCGACAAGCTGCAGGTGCTGTCGGTCGATGCCGGTGACGGTCCGTTGCAGGTCGTGTGTGGCGCGCCCAATGCGCGTGCTGGCCTTGTCGGTGTGTTCGGCGCGCCGGGCGCGGTCGTGCCGTCGAACGGCATGGTCCTGAAAGTTGCAGCGATCCGGGGTGTCGAATCCAACGGCATGATGTGTTCGGTGCGCGAGCTGGAAATCGGCGACGAGCATGATGGGATTATCGAGCTACCCGCCGATGCGCCGATCGGCGCGTCGTTCGCGGGCTATGCGGGCATCGACGATCCGGTGTTCGACGTCGCGGTGACGCCTAACCGGCAGGACTGCATGGGTGTCCGCGGCATCGCGCGCGATCTGGCGGCGGCGGGGTTGGGGACGCTCAAGCCGCTTGCCGTGCCCGAAATTAAGGGCAGCGGGCCGAGCAAAATCGAAATTCGCACCGATGACCCCGAAGGCTGTCCGGCCTTCTATGGCCGCACGATCAGCGGCGTCACCAACGGCACCGCGCCCGACTGGATGGCGCGCCGTTTGAAGGCAGTCGGACAACGCTCGATCTCGACGCTGGTCGATATCACCAACTACGTCATGCTCGACCTCGGGCGGCCGAGCCACGCTTATGATATGGCGAAACTCACCGGCCCTGTCGTGGCGCGGCGCGCCACCGACGGTGAAACGGTGACGGTGCTCAATGGCAAGAGCTTCACCCTCTCGCCCGAAATGACCGTCATTGCCGACGCCAATGAAGTCCACGACATCGCAGGCATCATGGGCGGCGAGCATTCGGGGATTGCCGACGATACGACAGATGTGCTGCTCGAAGTCGCCTATTTCACGCCCGAACGCATCGCCAGGACCGGCCAGACGCTGAGCCTGACCAGCGACGCGCGGACACGGTTCGAACGCGGTGTCGATCCGGCGTTCCTCGACGATGCGGTGGCGATCCTTACGGGGCTGATCGTCGAACATTGCGGGGGGACGCCATCGGAGATGGTGCGGGCAGGGTCGCCGCCGCTCGACGCGCGGGTCTTATCGTATGATCCGATGCTGTGCGCGCGGCTCGGCGGGATCGATGTTCCATCCGGAAATCAGAAGCTAATCCTACAGGATCTGGGATTCTCCATAAGTCGTCACCCCCGCGAAGGCGGGGGCCCAACTCCCGAGGCAGTTGTCGGGAACGGAGTTCAGGAGTTGGGTTCCCGCCTTCGCGGGAATGACGAAAGTTGGACCGTCACCATCCCCAGTTGGCGGCGTGACGTCGATGGTCCTGCCGATCTGGTCGAGGAAGTCGTCCGGATCGTCGGCCTCGACAATATCGTCTCGACGCCCCTGCCCCGCGCCGACGGTGTGGCGCGACCGACGGCAACGGCGGACCAAAAGCTCGAACGCCGGATGCGGCGCACGGCTGCGAGCCTCGGCTTGAACGAGGCGATCACCTGGTCATTCATTTCGGAAAATGAAGCAGCGGCAGTCGGCGGCGGCCACTGGGTTCTGGCAAACCCGATCAGCGAAGAGCTGAAGGTCATGCGGCCCTCGTTGCTCCCGGGGCTGCTCTCGGCGGCGCGGCGCAATCTCGACCGGGGTGCCGACAGCGTCCGCCTGTTCGAAATCGGTCGTCGCTATCTGGCTGATGGCGAACACGCCACGCTCGTCCTTGTCATGGCAGGAGAGCGGGCACCGCGTGATTGGCAGAGCGGCAAGACAAAGCCGTTCGATGCCTATGACGCAAAGGCGTTGTGCATCGAATTGCTTAGGGCGGCAGGCGCACCCGTCGATAATTTGCAGGTGATGGGAGAGGCGGGGAGTTTCTATCATCCCGGCCAATCGGCAACCCTGCGACTCGGCCCTAAAACGGTTCTGGCCAGCTTCGGGGTAATTCACCCGACGACCGCCAAGGCGTTCGGCATCGACGGGCCGGTCGTCGCGGCGGGAATTCACCTCGATGCCATACCTGCAAAGCGCAGCGGCGGATTCATGCGCGCGGCCTACACCCCACCCGCGTTACAAGTCGTGCGCCGCGACTTTGCCTTCCTCGTGCCCCTCGAGCTAACGAGCGACGCACTGGTCCGTGCGGTCAAGGGTGCCGACAAAGCGGTCATCACCGATGCGCGACTGTTCGACATGTTCACTGGCACCGGCGTGCCCGAAGGGCAGAAATCGCTCGCGGTCGAAGTGACGCTGCAGCCGGCGGAGAAGAGTTTCACCGAAGACGGGCTGACCGCCATTGCGGCCAAGATCGTCGGTGCTGCGGTCAAGCTGGGGGCAGTCCTGCGTGGATGAATCGACAAGAAGGGCGCTTGAACGCGCGGCAGCGACGGCGATTGCCTATCGCTCGGACACGTCGGACGCGGCGCACACGCCAGTGGCGGACTATCGCACTATTCGCGACCGTTTTGCCGTGCCGTTGCCCGAAACCGGCGCAGACGTGGATGCGGTTATTGCCGAACTGATCGAGGGGGCAACGCCCGGCATTCGTGCACAAACGGGACCACGATTTTTCGGCTGGGTGATCGGCAATTCGCATCCGGCGGGGGTAGCTGCGGATTGGCTGGCTTCGGCCTGGGGCCAGAATGCCGCGAATTTAACGGCGGCTCCGGCGGCGTCGGCGGTCGAGGAAGTGGCTGCGGGATGGGTGCTCGATCTGCTCGAGTTGCCGCGCGAGGCTTCGGTCGGCCTTGTTACCGGCGCGACGGTCGCCAATTTCGTTTGCCTCGCTGCGGCGCGCAGCGAAGTGCTGCGTCAGGTCGGCTGGGACGTCGAGGCAGACGGGCTGTTCGGCGCGCCGCCCGTCACGGTGCTGATCGGGGCGGATGCCCACGCTACGGTGTTTTCGGGGCTGAAATATCTGGGACTTGGGTCGCAGCGCGTCAAAACCATCGCTTGTGACGCGCTGGGGCAGATTTTGCCGGAGGCGTTTGCCGCTGCCATCGCCGAAATCGACGGTCCCGCCATTGCTGTCCTGCAAGCCGGACAAATCAACACCGGCGGCTGCGACCCGTTTGGCCAGATCATCCCGATGGCACAGGCCAAGGGCATCTGGGTCCATGTCGACGGTGCATTCGGGTTGTGGGCGCAGGCTGCCCCTGCCCGCCGTCATCTGACTGCCGGAGTCGAGCTGGCCGATTCATGGGCGACCGACGGGCATAAGTGGCTGCAAACCCCCTATGACTGCGGCTTCGCCATCGTCCGCGATGCCGAGGCACACCGCCGGGCGATGGCGATTTCGGCGAGCTATCTGCCGCCCGCCGAGGGATCCGACCGCGATCCGTCGGCTTACGTTCCCGAATTGTCGCGCCGCGCGCGCGGCTTTGCGACTTGGGCGATGATCAAGGCGCTGGGCCGCGACGGCATCGCCGAGATGGTCGAGTGCAATTGTGCGGTTGCGGCACATATGGCCGCACGACTCGCTGAGGTACCGGGCATCGCGAGCGTCGTGCCGGTGACGCTCAACCAGTTCATGGTCCGCTTTGGCGACGACGATGCGCTGACCTTGGCCACAGTCGATCAGATCCAGCGCGATGCCGTGGCGTTCTTCGGCGCGGCGCAATGGCGCGGGCAATGGGTGATGCGCGCGTCGGTCTCGTCGATCGCGACGACCTTCGCCGAGGCCAACACCAGTGTCGCCGCCGTCGCCGATGCATGGGCCAAGGTACAGGCGCGGTGATCGAGATTGCTTCGACGCAGCTTGCCGCGCGCATCGACCCGTTCGGGGCCGAGCTACAATCGCTGACCGACGCGCAGGGCCGCGAGCATATGTCATCCGGCGACCCGGCGTTCTGGTCGGGCCGTGCACCGTTGCTGTTTCCCATCGTCGGGCGACTGAATGGCGACACACTACGGGTCGATGGGCAAACCTATACGCTCGAGAAGCACGGTTTTGCGCGACGGTCGCGTTTCGATGTCATGGCTCATGACGCCAGTTCGGCGCAGTTCCGCCTGACCGACAGCCCCGCGACCCACGCGATGTATCCGTTCGCGTTCGAACTCGACGCGCTATTCGCGCTGACAGAAACGACGCTGGCGATGACGGTCACGATCCGGAATCCCAGCGACATACCGATACCCGCGAGCTTCGGCTATCACCCCGCGTTTGTATGGCCCTTACCGGGAGCCGATCGTGCCGCGCACGAGATCCTGTTCGAGCGCGACGAACCCGCCCCCCTGCGCCGCGTCACGCCTGATGGGCTGGTCGGTCCCGACCCGAAGCCAACCCCCGTGACTGGCAACCGCTTCGCGCTAACCGACGATCTATTCGCCGACGACGCGCTGGTGTGGACCGACCTAAACAGCCGCCGCCTAAGCTATGGCATTCCCGACGGCCCGCGCCTCGACATCGCGTTCCCTGACACGCCGCACCTCGGCATCTGGACCAAGCGCGGTGCCGCATTCATGTGCATCGAACCTTGGGCCGGACATGCCGACCCGGAGGGCTATACCGGCGACTTCCGCGACAAGCCGGGGATGATCGAAATCGCCCCCGGCGCGGCGCGGTCTTTCCGCATGGATGTTACCGTCAGAACTTGAACCCGACCGTCGCGAACACCTGACGCGGGTTGCCATAGTACGCGGTCAGAACGCCTTCACTGCCCAAGGTCGAGTTGATGCCAGGCGTGCCGTTGGCGAGGATGAAATTGCCCGTATCGGGGTTCTGGCGCAGGAAATTATAGCCTGCCACGATGTAGCGCTTATTGGTCAGGTTGCGCCCGTGGATGCCGATCGACCAGCGATCGTTCTCCGACGAATAGACAAGGCTTGCGTCGATCAGCGTGTAACGCGGCTGATCGAGGCCCGGGGTGCGAAGCTCGAACTGTTGCGAATCGCCGCGATACGAAAGCGTTGTCGAAGCGTTGAGCGACCCGCCACCGATCGGCACATTGTACGACAGGGTTTCCGAAATCGTCAGGTCGGGCGTGTTCTGGATCGACCGGCGGCTGGCCACATCGATGCCGCGCGCGTCGATGAACTGCGTATACTTGGCATCGATATAGCCGACCGCGACCTGCAGGCCGAGCTTCGCCCCGTCGATGAACGCGTCGCGCGCGACCAGATTGCCTTCGAACTCGAGGCCGCGAAAGCGTGCCTTACCCGCATTGGTCGTGATGCCGATGAAGGTCTGGATCCCGCCGACGGTCGCGCCGACCGATCCCGGTACTTGGACATCGGTATAGTCGGCGTGGAAGGCGGACACCGCAAAGGTGAAGGCGCGGTCGAACAGCGCGCCCTTCCAGCCGATTTCATAGCTGTCGACCTTTTCGGGCCGGAACGACAGGAACCGGTAGATATCGGCCTGGTCGCCGCCCGCGCCGGTGATGCCATTGCCATTGAAGTCGGGAGCGGCTGTGCCGACGCCGCGCGGATCGAACCCGCCGCCTTTGAACCCCTTCGAATAGCTGGCGTAGATATTGTGGTTCGGCGTGGGCTTGAAGCTGATCGAGGCGCGCGGCGTGAATTGCTTGAAATCGGCCGAGCCGTTGAAATCGGTCTGGCGAACAATGGGGGCACTGGTCCCGCCGAAAAACGGCGAGCTGCCCAGATAGACGTTGCGTTGAACCTGCGATGTGCGCTTGTCCCAAGTGTAGCGCCCGCCCGCCGAGATGCTGAGCTGGTCGGTCACGTCATAGGTGAAGTCGCCGAAGATCGCCGCCGTGTCAGTCGCGACATTGCCGAAGGTCAGCGCAGTGACCGTATTGGGCAGACGCACGTCGAACACGGTGCGCGATTTGGCGTTGAGGTAATAGGCACCGATCAGGCCGTTGAAACGGCCCGCGTCGATGAGCAATTGGAGCTCCTGCGACGTTTGCCTGTTGTTGTAGAAAGCAGGTACATCGACATCGACGGCGGGCAGCGCGTCGAAATCGATGGGCGTCGCCGAATCATCCTGACGATAAGCCGTGATGCTGCGGACGGTCAGCCAATCGGTCGGCTTGCCTTCGAGGAATAGCGAAATCCCGTACGCCTCCACGTCCTGCGTCGGCGAGACCAGCGCGCCGCGGCTGTCGTAAACATTCGGCAACACCGGCGCGCCCGTCGCGAGCGACGTAATCAGCCGGTGCCCGCCGCGCGTGTTGCTCTTGTCGCGGGTATAGTCCGCACCGAGCCGCGCGAAGATGCCGTTGCCGTGAACCTCGGCGGTCAGACGGCCCGCCAGCACGTTTTTGTTATAGTTCGACAGGCCCGTAGTGAGATTGCGGCCGAACCCGTCACGGGTAAGTCGCGCCACTGCGCCGCCGAAGCGCAGCGTGCCATCGCCGACCGGAACGCTCGCCGAAATCACGCCATCGGCCTGATTATAACTGCCATAGGCCGCGCGCAGCGACAGCGCCGCCCGGTTCGGCAGCTTCTTGGTTACATATTTGACGGCGCCGCCGATGGTGTTGCGCCCGTAGAGCGTCCCCTGCGGTCCGCGCAGCACTTCGATGCGCTCGACGTCGTAGATATCGAGGACTGCACCCTGCGGGCGGTTGAGATAGACGTCGTCGAGATAGAGGCCGACGCCCGGCTCGAACCCGGCGACAGGATCCTGCTGGCCGACGCCACGGATGAACGCGCTGAGCGTCGAATTGGTGCCGCGCGACACTTCGAGCGTCACGTTGGGGGCGGAGGCGGCGATGTCGGTGATGTCGATCGCACCCTGACGTTCGAGCTGCGCGCCCGAAATCGCGGTGATCGCAATCGGCACGTCGATCAGGCTTTCCTCGCGGCGGCGCGCGGTGACGACGATATCGCCGTCTGCGCTGGCGGGAGCGGATTGCTGGGCAAAGGCCGGTGCGGCGACGCCAAGCAGGGCAACACCCGAAAAAAGTGCAATGCGGAACCGGTTTGCCATTTTAAGCTCTCCCCATAGGCTGACGCAGGACATCTTGCGCTCGTTCGCAACGGGGAATAGTGAAAGTTGAACCATGTTTCAACTATGGAATAAAATAGTCATGGGTCGGGGGACGGATTGATGGGTGAGCGTGGCGCAGTTGCAACAGGGGGGGCAACAATCGGGGCAGCGGCTGAAAGCGACAAGACGCCGCGCACCGAGCGCGGGCGGCGGACGTTGCGCGCGATCCTCGACGCCGCTGCGGTTGAATTCGGCACGCGCGGGTTTCACGAAACGTCGATTGTCGGGATCACCAGCCGCGCGGGTGTCGCGCTCGGCAGTTTCTATACCTATTTCAGCTCGAAGGATGAGCTGTTCCGCGCGCTCGTTCGCGACATGAGCACGCAAGTCGGCATTGTCGGCGCGGCGGCCAGCAAGGGCGCGACGAGCGTGCTCGACGGCGAGCGCGCGGTGCTGGCGTCGTTCATCGGCTTTGCCCGCGAACACCGCGAACTCTATCGCATCATCGACGAATCCGAATTCGTCGATCCCGCCAGCTACCGCGCGCATTACGAGGGGGCGGCGTCGCGCATCGGCGCGCGCCTTCGGCAAGGCGCGGCGAAAGGCGAGTTGCGCGACGGCATCGGCGAAGTCGAGGCTTGGGCGATGATGGGCATGAACGTGTTTTTAGGGCTGCGCTATGGCGTCATGGACGACAATGCCGACCTCGACGCGGTGGCAGGCGCGGCGAACGCGCTGCTACGTCAGGGGCTGGCGCGCCAAATGCCTGGATAGCAGGAACACCGCGTGTTCTGCGAAGATGTTCGCCGCCGCATTCGAGATCGCCTTGTCGTCGCGCAGGAACCATTGCGCCTCGATCCGAACCCCCCGTTCGCCGAGGAACCCGCGAAAATCGTCGATGGTGACGTGGTGGATATTGGGCGTATCGTACCAGCGCGACGGGAGTTGTTTGGTGACCGGCATCCGCCCGCCGAACATCAGCGCCAGCCGGATGCGCCACTGGGCGAAATTGGGGAAGGACACGAAAGCGCGCTCGCCGATGCGGAGCAACTGGTCGATGACGAGATCGGGCCGCCGTGTCGTCTGCAACGTCTGGCTGAGGATCGCATAATCGAAACTGGCGTCGGGATAATCGGCAAGGTCGGTATCGGCATCGCCCTGAATCACCGACAACCCGCGTTCGAGCGCCGCCGTGACGTCGGCCCCGTCGATCTCGATCCCGCGCGCATCGCAGCCCTTGGTCCGCAGTTCGGCCATCAGCGCCCCGTCACCGCAGCCGATGTCGAGCACGCGGGCGCCGGCCCGCACATTATTTGCGATGATCGCTAGGTCAGGACGCAGTGTCATCAGCAGTCCGCGCACAAAAAGCCCGACACCACGCGGTCCAATGCGGGGACGTCGAGGAAAAAGGCGTCATGGCCGTAGGGGCTGGACAGTTCGACGAAACTGACCGGTGCCCCCGCCGCGTTCAGCGCGTGCGCGATCGCCTTCGATTCCGCCGTGGGGTAGAGCCAGTCGGTGTCGAAGCTGACGATGGCAAAGCGCGTCTTGCTGTCCTTGAACGCGTTCGCCAGCCGCCCGCCGAACTCCTCGGCCAAGTCGAAATAGTCGATGGCGCGGGTGATGTAGAGGTAGGAATTGGCGTCGAAGCGGTCGGTGAAACTGATCCCCTGATGCCGCAGATAGCTTTCGACCTGAAAATCGGCATCGAAACCGAATGTCTTGGCGTCACGTTCCTGCAAGCGCCGCCCGAATTTTTCGGTCAGGCCGGTTTCGGACAGATAGGTAATGTGCGCCGCCATGCGCGCCACCGCGAGCCCTGCCGAGGGCGAGACGCCATCGGCGTAATAATCGCCGCCGCGCCAATTGGGGTCGGCCATGATCGCCTGTCGGCCGACCTCGTGAAAGGCGATGTTCTGCGCGCTGTGCTTGGCGGTCGAGGCGATGATCAGCGCTGCCGCGACCCGCTCGGGGAAATGCGCCGCCCAGCTCAGCGCCTGCATCCCGCCCATCGACCCGCCGACGACGGCATGAAGCCGCGCGATGCCGAGGTAATCCATCAGCAGGTTCTGGCTGCGAGCCATGTCGCTGACGGTGATGACGGGGAAGCGCATCGCATAGGGGGTGCCGTCGGGTGCGACGGTCTGTGGCCCCGACGATCCCATGCACCCGCCGATGGCGTTGGCGGCGATGATGCAGAAGCGGTCGGTATCGAGCGGCTTGCCGGGGCCGACCATCCGCGCCCACCAGCCGGGCTTCCCAGTGATCGGGTGGGTGCTGGCGACGTGCTGGTCGCCGGTCAGCGCATGGCAGACGAGGATGGCATTCGAGGTATCGGCATTCAATTCGCCATATGTTTCGTAGCCCAGTTCGACAGGCGCAAGCGTCCCGCCGCCGTCGAGCACGAGCGGCCCGGGCAATGTCACGCGACGGTTGAGGCCGAAACGGTCGTCCATATGGGCGCGGCTAAGGGGCGCGACTGGACAGCGCAAGCCTCGTCCGGCTAGCGCGCCCGGATGCTGCCCTTCGAACGTGTCTCCATCATCGGCCTCGGCCTGATCGGCTCCTCCATCGCGCGCGCGGTGCGTGAAGCGATGCCGACGGTGCGCCTGACCGGCCATGATGCGAGTGTCGAAGTCCGCGAGACGGTGCGCGCGCTGAACCTGTGCGACGATGTGGCCGACGCGGCGGGGGCTGCGGTGACCGATGCGGACCTTGTCATCCTGTGCGTCCCGGTCGGCGCGATGAGCGATGTCGCGGCGTCGCTGGCCGCCGATATGCCTGCGGATGCGATCATCAGCGATGTCGGCTCCTCGAAGGCAGGCGTCGCCGAGGCACTGGCCAAGGCGCTACCGAACAACGTAATTGTACCCGCGCACCCCGTTGCGGGCACCGAGCGCAGCGGTCCCGAGGCGGGGTTTGCCGCGCTGTTCCACCAGCGCTGGTGCATCCTGACCCCCGCCCCCGGTACGTCCGAGGCCGCCGTGGCGCGGGTGTCGACATTCTGGGAGCGGCTCGGCTCGAACGTCGAGATCATGGACCCGGCGCACCACGACCTCGTGCTCGCGATCACCAGCCATTTGCCGCATCTGATCGCTTACACAATCGTCGGCACGGCCTCTGACTTGGAGAGCGTCACCCAGTCCGAAGTCATCAAATATTCGGCGGGTGGCTTCCGCGATTTCACCCGCATTGCCGCCTCCGACCCCGTCATGTGGCGCGATGTGTTCCTGACCAACAAGGACGCGGTGCTCGAAATGCTCCAGCGCTTCAGTGAAGACCTGACCGCGCTGCAGCGCGCTATCCGCTGGGGCGACGGCGACACACTGTTCGAGCTGTTCACGCGCACCCGCGCAGTGCGGCGCTCGATCATCGAGCAAGGTCAGGACGACGCACGTCCCGATTTCGGGCGTGGGGATCATTGAACCCAAGGGATGCTAAGGCTCCCCACCACGACTTCGTGGAGGGGCTGGGGGTTGCTCTTCACTTCTCGACCTTGCCCCCAATCGAACGGAGAACCCCACCCCCAGCCCCTCCCGGAAGTCCGGGAGGGGAGCTAAGAGGCTACCCGTTCAGCGCGTTGATCCCGGCATGGATGCGCGCTTCGATCTCGTCGCGCGGCAGGCCGGTCGGGATGGTTTCGCCGACGCGCAACGTCACGACCCCGGCATGTTTCACGAACCTCTGCCGCGGCCATAATCGCCCGCTGTCGAGCGCCACCGGCACCACGGGCAAACCCAGCGACTTGTAGAGTCCGGCAATGCCGGGACGCAGCGGGGCCATTTCGCCATGCGGGATACGGGTTCCTTCCGGGAAGATAATGATCGGCCGGCCCTCGGCAACGGCCTCTCGCGCCGCTTTCAGCATCCGGCGAAGCGCGGTGGCACCGGTTTCGCGCGCGACCGGGATGACGCCGTGCGCCAATGCCGCCGCTCCCCACAGCGGAATTCGGATCAACTCGGCCTTGAAGACGACAGCGGGCTTTTCAAATAGCCGCAGCACTTCGGTGGTCTCGAGCATCGATTCATGCTTGATCGCCACGATCGCGCCGGTTTGTGGGAGAGTTCCCTCGACGACGACGCGGATACCGAGCAGCCAGCGCATGCAGAAATAATGGAATTGTGCCCAACCGCGCGGCGCATAGTAAATCACCGGGCGTCCGAACGGGATGCTGGCGAACGAGGCAATCGTGTACACCACGCTGCCGAGGTAGAAGACGATTGTGTAAACGATGGAGCGCAGCAGCCCTACCATCCGGCAAACACCGCGACCCGCCGCAATAGATATTTGTTATACTCGCGCATCAGGACGCTGAAATCGGCTTCGCTGTCGACCGCATCGTCAATAATGCGGATATCGCTGCCCACCACCTGATCGAGCTCGAACCGCGCGCGCGGCATGTGCCAGTCAGTGGTAACCAGGCGCACGCTTTTGGCCTTGCGCGCGCGCAGCCAGGCGACGGTTTCCTCGGCATTAGAACGCGTGTCGCTCGCCTCGCGCCCCAGATCGACGCAGCAAGCGAACAGGCCCGGGTCGAGCTTGTTTTCAGCGGCGATTTCGCGCCCGCGTGTCGTTTCGGCGACACCGCTGATAAACATGCGTCTGGCGCTGCCGCGCTGAAGAACCTCGGCACCGCGTACTGTTCGCCCGACCCCGCCGGTCGGCACGACAATGGCATCGGTTTTGATTTTCACATCGGCGGCCTGCGGCAGGAACACGACGAACGCGACAAATCCGAGCATCCAGCCCAGCAAGCCCAATGCAGCGATACGGACAAGGAACCGGATCACAATATGCGCGCCAGCGACCGCAGCACGGTGATCCGCGCCGCTGCGATAGCAAGGCCGACCCCGGCGAGCGGCAACAACGCAATCAACACCCAGTCGAGCCAGCCAAGCGTCCCGCCCCCGACGAGCGCCGATTCGACGGCATCGATCCGCCAGCCGACAACAATCAGGGCCAGCACGGCGACGACAAAACCCAGCGCCGCCCCCGATACGGCGTCCTGCGCCACGCGGCGTTCGAACAGGCGCGAAATCTGGCGGTCGGTCGCCCCCATCAGGTGCATGACATCGATTGTCGCCCTGTGCTGGTCGAGCGCCGCGCGCGCACCAAGGATGACGGCTGCGGCGGTTGCTGCCGCCGTCAGCACGACCAGAGCGACGGCGAGCCACCGCAAGGTGTCGAGCAATCCGCCAATTGGCCCCAGCCAGTCCGAATGCCGGTCGACCCGTGCGCCGGGTGCAAGCATCCTGATGCTGCGCTCGATCTCGGCAACAGCGACGGGCGAAGTATCGGTCAGGCTGGCATCGATCAATGCCGGGACCGGAATTTCGCTGTCGAGGCCGTCCTTGCCCAGCCACGGCGTCAACAGCGCGCGCACTTCGGCATCGCCGATCTCGGTGACTTCAGTGACATTCGACTGGCGGCGCAGCTCGGCAGCGATGGCGACACGCTGGCGGGCGCGCACATCGGGATTGGCTTCGACCAGCTGCACCGTGACACGGCCCGCAATCGCGCCCTGCAACGCGCCCGTCGCATGGCCGATGGCGAGTGCGGCTGCGGCCGACAGCACGGCAAGGAACATCATGATCGCAATGACCCAGGGCATCGGCCCGGCAAAGCGCCCTTCGGGCAGCACGCGGCGCGGAACGCCATCGGTATGAACCGGCGGGGTGCTCATATGTTCATATCCGCAGATTGCGGCGGGTAGCGCAGATCGCCGGTCGGGTCGGACAGCCGCCCTTTGTCGAGCCGCATCATCCGCGCCGAGGGGATACGGCCGATCAGATGCAGGTCGTGCGTGGCAACGACAATCGTCGTGCCGAGCCGGTTGAGCCCGTCGAACAGGTGCAACAGTCGCAGCGCCATATCGGGATCGACATTGCCGGTCGGCTCGTCCGCAACAAGCACATCGGGCCGCGCGATGACGGCGCGGGCAATCGCCACGCGCTGCTGCTCTCCGCCCGACAGCGTCGCGGGGCGTGCCGATGCCCGGTCCGACAGCCCGACCCAAGCCAGCATTTCCTCGACCGGGGCGGCAATCTCGCGCTCGTCGGTCCCTGCCAGCCGCAGCGGCAGTGCAACATTGTCGAACACGGACAAATGCGGCACCAGCCGGAAATCCTGAAACACCACGCCGATCCGCCGCCGCAGTTTCGGCAGCCGGTCGCGCGGCATTGTCACCAGATCTTCGCCGAACAGCCGGATCGCGCCCCGGCTGGGGCGCTGGGCAAGATAGAGCAACCGCAGCAGCGACGTCTTGCCTGCACCCGAAGGACCGGTCAGGAAATAAAAACTGCCGCTCGCCAGCGAAAACGACACGTCCGACAGCGTTTCTGCACCTGTGCCGTAGCGCAGGCCGACATTGTCGAACTGGACGATATTGGCCATGTGCGCCCGCTTACTAATCTTTTGCTCCCCGCGCCAATCGCACGGGGGAAGGGCGCTGGGCAAGGGTATGCACACAGCGGCTTACGATAGGCGTCGCTTTGGCAGGTCGTATTGGACGGTGTGATCAGTCGGTGAGTTATGTGACTATCGGTGAGTGAAGTATGAAAACTCTGTGCGGACCTTCAGGAGGCGTACCGCGAAACTGAAGCGCGTTCAGATATCGATGACGTTGATGGCCTTCCAGTAGCATCAGCCGTTCGTCAGCAAGCTCGACGGCATCGTGGGGATGCTCGTCGCTTCTGGTGAGCCATCCCGACGGAGTCGAGAGTGCTACTATGGGAAACTCCCAAGTCCCTTGATCCAAGTCTCGTGCGGTGGCTGTCTTTCCAAAGCTACCTGCCCCCTGAAATTGTTTGTAGTCGAATTCGGGGTCCAGCCGTGTCGAAATTTCACGTCGAATTCTAACGAGAAGCTCCTCTCCCGCCATCGAGACTAAGTCCCATGTGATCGACTCCAATGGCAAAAACGCAAAATCTGTATGGTGCCAATGTCGATAGACCCATTGCTCTGCCAACTGCGGATGGAGATGCCCTATCTCTGCGACGTTTCGATCCCACCAAGCCGCAAACGGCTCCTTTTCAAACGTGCCGTCGCCGATAGGCGTTAGACGAGGAGGCCAAACTCTCGGTCCAACTGTTCTCAAATCCAACATCGACGGCTCTCCTGACCTAAGGTGGCAATGCGCTGAGCATATATGTAGCCATCTCACAGAAATCGCTTTTTCGTGGGTTCAAGAAGCGCAGCGGCGAAGTTCGAGCGTCTCCCATGGTCAGGTGAACAAACCTCCCTTGCCAGCATGGCGGCAAGGGTGCTTTACCGTCCGACACTTATGAGCTGCGTACCCCGGTGATCCTCTCCTGCCCCGCCTGCCGCATGCGCTATGTCGTGCCTGACACTGCTGTCGGGCCGACCGGGCGGCAGGTTCGCTGCGCCTCGTGCCGTCACAGCTGGTTTCAGGATCCGCCCGCGTTGCCACCGCTCGATCTGGTCGAGCGAGCCACGGTTGCCGCGCCGGTGTCCGTGTCTGTGTCACCGCCCCGCGTGGCGCCACCCCCGGTCGCACCCCCGGTCGAAAGCAGCCGTCCTGCGTTGGCCCCGACACCCGACCCTGACCGGATTGGCCCGGCCCCTACCGAACCCGATCCGCAATATGACGCCTATGCCCATGAACCGCCGTTCCGCGCGCGGCGCAATCCGGCGAAAATGTGGACAATCTACGCTGTCGCCTTGGCCGTCGCGCTTGCTGGTCTCGGGGGCGCGATCGCGTGGTATGGCCCGGCACGGGTCATGGCGCTGTTCGGTTTCGGCGGTGGCGAGTTCGATGTCCCGCTGCTCATCATGGCAAAAGCCGATGCACCACGCACCCAAGCCAGCGGTGCGGTCGTCCTCCCTGTCTCGGGCCGCGTCGTCAACCCGACCGACAGCGACCAGCCCCTCTATGACATCCTCGTCGAGATGCGCGATGTGCAAGGTCGGGTGGTCTATACTTGGACAATTCCGCGTCCTGCGCGAACCGTGGGGCCACGCAAATCGGTGGCGTTCGATTCGGCGACGGTCAATCCGCCGAAGAACGCCGTGAAACTCAAGTTCGTTTTCATCGGTGCGGCTGCCCGATAGCCCCGCGGTCAGGGGGGCATTGCTCCTGCCGCATCGCTTTGCTAGGTGCGCGCTCCTACCCGCTCCTGCCCTTACCGGCAGGGGAGCTTGACTGTGCGGTCGTGGCGGAACTGGTAGACGCGCAACGTTGAGGTCGTTGTGGCCGAAAGGCCGTGGAAGTTCGAGTCTTCTCGACCGCACCAGTCCGGGCGCGCTAGAAATTAGCGCAGCTAATTTCAGCGCCTGCGCCCGGACCGGACGGCCTTGCTCAAGCAAGGACCGACGACGTGGCTTTGCCACGGCGGTCTCATCCAAAGAAGAACAAGCCAAGCTCCGGATCAAGTCCGGAGCGACGAAGCTCTGGGAAATCTACTTCCCCGCTGCCCGCACCACTGCCGGCTCCGCCGCCACCGCCCCCAAATGCACCGACGGCATTTTCGCCCCGACCTCGGCAACCCCCGCCAGAACCGGCGACAGCTTGACTGCATCTGCCGCGAGCTGCGCGATCCTGACAGTGTAGCGCCCATAGGCGACGCGTTCGAACAGGAAGAATCCGTCGAAATCGCTACGCGTCCGCGCCACCACGCGTTGCTCGGCTTCGAGCAATTCGAGATCGACCCCCTCGATCGACCGGCCACCGGCGCGCACCAGCGTGCCATCGATATCGCCTGCCCCCACCAAGGGCAGTTCAATGACAGCAACCACACCCGGACGCGGTGTGATGACCATACCGGGCAGCGACGGCTGGACCATCGGATCAGGCAGCGACCCCGAATCGATACCGATCAGCACCGGCTGAAACGGCTCCAGCCCGTCAACGAGTGTCTCGCCACGAACATCGGTCGGCGTGTCGACCGGTATCCGCCCCGCCGTCACCGCGACGTCCTTTTCCCAGGGCTCGCCGACGTCATGACGGGCATTGGCGTTGAGATCGCGGTAGACGCGCACCAGCGCCGTCCCGCGTGACGCGAGCTTTTCGGACGTCATTCTGACCCCGCCCCGCGCACGCGGATCGGGGCCGAGACTGAAGGCAATGTTAAGCCCCGCCGCGACCGACCCGTCGGTTGCGGCTTCTGCGGTGGCGGTCAGCGCCAACCGGTCGAAGCGGCGGACATAGCCCAGCCCGACGCGCCCGCGTTCGAGACCGCGATCATATCCGATTTCCGCACGCCACGACGCTGCGCGGTCGTCGAAGCTGTCGCGCGACCCGCCCGCTGCCCATTCGCCAACGATAGTGGCGCTATCGAAGCGGGTTTCGGGCGACAAGCGGAAGCGCGCCTCGCCACGCAACCTGACGCGACCGATGCGGGCATTGGCAAGCAGACCTGCCTCCATGACGCCGGGCGGATCGGGACCGACCTTCACCTTGTCGTCACGCCAGCGCAATTCGCCGGTCAGCGACACACGCCCGACATTGGCCGAGATGCGCGACGTAAGGTCGAAAGTATCGGTCCCTGTCGAGCGGGTTGTCAGCCGCGCGGTCAGGCTGACGGGAATCGTCGAGCGACCGCTGCCGAACATCTGGTCGAAAGTGATCGAGTGCAGTCCGGTCACACCCGCCTGGATCCGGTCGGAGCGAAAGCCGTTCGCCCAGATCGTCTCGAGCGTATAGCGCGTCTGCTTGATTTCGCCGATTGCTTGCGCGCGCAATGCGTAGCGTCCGCTACGTTCCACTGATGCCGAAGCCTCGATCAGGGCCGATCCCAGCGCGCGCCGCACCGACCCCTCGATATAGTTCTGCCGTCCGAGTCCGTCGATGATAAGGCTATGAGCAAAGGCGGCAACCGACGTCCTGGCGTCGATCCCGCGCTCAAGCCCGAAGGTACCGCGCCAGCCGCCACGCCCGAAGCTGGGCCCGCGGCCCAGATCGATCAGGTCACGCCCGTCCTCGACAATACCCGCCCAATAGAAAGTCTTGCGCGGCGGGATCGAATCGAACCCGACCGGCACGCTTTTCACTTCGCGCCGTATCTGTCCCTGCGGGCCGTAGAGCACGACTTCGAAGCGGTTCTGGCCATATTGGAGCGCGGCATCGAGGAATTCATACCGCCCGTCGGCGCGGTCCTGTGCGAAGGCGATGAGTTGGCCGTTGCGGTAGAGTTCGGCGTCCCAACCACGCGGCAATTCGCCGCGCAAATCGATGCGGTCGAAGCGATCCGAGCGTTCGACGGGCCGGTTGGTGACCATAAAACCGCGTCCGGCGCTGGATACGGCCACCAGCGGCGTCGAAAAGCCTTGGACATCGCCTGCGGCAACTGTGGTGGCCCTGAGCGGACCCAGCAGCCCCCCTTTGGGATCGGTACGATAAGCCTGCACCCGCAAGGTCGAGGGCAGACCGCTGCGGTCGGATGACAGCCGTGCGTTATAAGCGACAGGGCCGACTTCGCCAGCCGCGTAAAGTTCGTATTGGGCGTCGAATCGGCTGCCGCTGGCCCGGTCGCGTAAGCCGCCGATGCTGGCGACAACATCGATGGAAGGCGACTTTATCCCTTTGAAGCTGATCCGCGATTGCGGCAGGCTGGCAAGGTCGAAGCTGGCATCGGGCCGCGCAGTTGCTGCACGGGCGCGGCGCTCGGCAGCGGCTTCGGGTGGTAGTTTGCGGTCGGACTTGACCACGAGCAGCGCGTTGTTGGTATCGGCGAGAAAAGTCGCTCCGAACCAGCGCGACAGCGCGACCGTCGAGACGCACCAGCCCTCCGGCGTGTCCCGAATGTCGTCCGGCGCAACTTCGCGCTTATTGTTCATGATATGTTCTGCACCACTCACCCGGTCGACCATGACCGTGCGGCGCTCCTCGAACGCCCAGCCGGTAGCGCGGCGCAACTTTTTGTCGAGGCGGACAGGAATATCGAGCGCGATCAGCACATCGGCAAGATCGACGCAGGTGCCGGTTGGCGTCGAATAGCCGCGTACGCCATCGCCGACCCGGTAAGGGCCGGTGCGGACGTCGAACAACAGGGCATCGTCGGGATTGGGCATCCATGTAGCGGGTGCAGGGGCAGCCTGCGCGGGACCGGCGTGCGCCAGCGACGCCATGGCGGCAATCGCCGCCAGCCCGGTTCGCAGGGTCCGCAACATATCGGTCGCCGCTCTGGCCCGGCTGCTTTAGCGCAGCACGCCTTGGGCTTCGGCGATCAGACCGCCGGTGTCGTTGTCTTCGAGATACTGAACCTTAACCGGCCCCGTCATCCTTGCCACAATCTCGGGCGGCAGCGAGAGCGAGACGGTGCGCGCCGAGAGTTCGGCATAGACCGCAATGCCGCGCACTTCGTACACCGGCTTGGCCTCGCCCCCTTTGGTCACGCGCACGCGGCCATAAACCGACCGGTCGCCGCTCCGCGATAGGTCGAACGCCAGCGAGCTCTGCCCCTCGTCGTCGCGGGTCAGCCGCACGTTCGATATCGCCGCAGAAGCCTTGAGCGCACCTTTGCGGACAATCACCGGGATCGTGACGCCGTAGATCGGGGTCAGCGCAATCGACACGCCTTCGCGCGGTCCTTCAACCACAGGCTGGGCATCAGGCACAGCGCGAAACAGCATGTGGGCGCGGTATTCGCCATCGGGCAGCTCGGTCCCGATGCGTGCGCCGACGCGGATGACCTGCGGCTGGTTGGGCGGCAGGGTAACACGGCGGGGCGCATAGCTGACCATCGCCAGCGTCGCCTTTTCCTTTTCCGATTCGGTGCCGGTGACGACTTCTTCGAGCCGTCCGTCCGGCGTCATCCGCCGCAGTTCGAGCGAAATCCGGTAGGTCGCCGGGGCATTGCCGACGTTGTTGAGAATAACCTCGGTCCCGCGCCCGCCCTCAAGCAGGACGCGCGTCGGCGCGACCAGCAGATCGCCCGCCGCGATTGCCGGTTGCGACAGGGCGACAGCGGCAAGCACAACGAAAGGCGTTCGGGCAAGAATCATCGGGACAGGTCCGCAAATTATGGAGAACTGCCCAAGGTCTAGTCCGGAACGGGTTAAAATAGCGGTAACCGTGACGCGGACACGAAAAAGCCCGCCGCCCAAAGGGCGACGGGCCTGATTCATGCCCGAAGGCCGGTGTGCTTACTGATAGTTGACGGTCGCGGTGAACGTGCCGGTATAGACACCGTCCGCCTGGTTCGCGCCCACCGCCAGCGTGCCGCCGACGTTGAAGCTGTTGGTCGCTGCCAAGGTCAGCGTTGCGGCCGAGGACACCAGCGTCGAGGTCATCGTGTTAGCACCCGAGGTCAGCGTAACGGTCGCGGGCACCGAAACCGTGGCGACCTGGCCGATGGTGCCAACCACGGCGAAGCCCGCCGCAGTCGCTGTTCCCGTGCAGGTCAGCCCGACGCCGCAGGTGCGCGCACCGGCCGGCGTCACGATGACGGTCGACGCGGCAGCGCCGGTCACGATCGTTGCATAGTCGAGATCGGCCGTGCGCGTGACGGTGATCTGCTGGAGAATGTTGGCACGCGCGGTGGCCGTTGCCGTCGCGGCGCTGGCAGCCGATGCACTGAAGCCGAGCGCGACAACGCTGGCGAGCGCGAGTGCCTTGATGGTCTTGGTCATAATATTCTGGTCCCCGTAAAGGTTGTTGCAATCGAAGTGGCGCGGAGCCCCACGCCCCGATCACACGCCGTTGGTTATGGGGACCGTCCGTTCAGGAACGCTTTCGGCGCTTGGTAAACGGCGCATAAAGACTTGCCCCGCAACGGCGGCGTCTTCCGGCTAACAGCTTATTGATAATCCGCGACAATCGGGATGCGGCCGCGAAACTCGCCCGCCGCACGCCCCGACACGACCAGCCGCCCGCCGAATGAAAAGCGCAATTCGCCGGCCGCATCGAGTACCGGATCGGCAGGCAGGTCGGTGCGGAGATCGACGGCCTCGGCGCTGCTGCCGTCGGCGGCGAGGAGCCGTACGGTCGACGGCAGGCTGACCCGGACCCGCGCGAAGGGTGCACCCGTCAGACGGACGCTGCCCTTGATCGCCATGCCGCCGAGGTCGGCAAGCCCCGCCACCCGGCGCGTACCGGTGCGTTCGTCGATGGCAATACTGCCGCCGCCGCCGGTTCCCGCCGCACGGCTGAAATCGAGCGCGGTTTCGATCTCGATATTGAGCGGACGCATTTCGCCGGTGGTCGCCGGGGTCGATTCGGACGTGCACAGGCGGCACTGCGCCGCCAGCGGCGATGCCAGCGCCAGCAACGGCAGAACGAGGAGCGCACGCGAATCCATCGTCGCTGCATAATCGCACGCCTTTCAATGATCGGTTAACTACACCATATTGGCCCGTGAACGCAGGTCGCGCGTTCCGCTATCCATGAGACAGCCGCTGCCGGTCCTGCCCCGCCTTACCGCCATCGCCTGTGCGACGCCCGGTCATGATATCCACACAGCTTTCATCGGCTGGGCACGGACGCGAATCGCCGACCCGCGCGAAGCTGCCGTGTTCGACCGCATGGCAGGGCGATCGGGAATCGGGCATCGTTGGTCGGTGCTGCCTAAAGGCGATAACGGCGGGTCTCCAGTCGGGGTGGACGGATTTTACGCCAATGGACTGATGCCGCCGACCTCGGCTCGGATGGCGCTTTATGGCGAACATGCGCCCGCACTGGCACTGGCAGCGATTGCCAAGCTCGGGCCGCTGGGCAGCATCACCCATATCGTTGTCGCAAGCTGCACCGGATTTACCGCGCCCGGCCTCGATCAGGTGATCGCCGCGCGGCTCGGCCTCGACGCCTCGGTCGAGCGCGTCCTGATCGGCTTTATGGGCTGTTATGCCGCCGTGACGGCGCTGAAGACGGCGCGCCATATCGTGCGGTCAGAGCCTGACGCACGCGTGCTGGTCGTCACTGTCGAGCTGTCCACGCTTCATTTGCAACCCGCGACCGCGCTCGAACCCCTGCTGGCGATGCTCCAGTTCGGCGACGGCGCGGCGGCCGCAATTGTCGAAAGCGGGGGCGCTGGGTTTGCGCTCGAATCGCCCTTTGCCGCCACTCTGCCCGACAGTGCGGGCCTGATCGAATGGCATGTCGGCGACACCGGCTTTGCCATGCATTTGTCGGGCGAAGTGCCCGGACGGATTGCCGAGGCACTCGCGGTGCCCGAAACGCGTGCGGCACTGACCGGCGGCGTCGATGCGACAGCCATCGATGGCTGGGCGGTCCATGCCGGGGGCCGATCGATCCTCGATGCGGTCGAAACCGGGCTGGCACTCGATAAGACGGTATTGGCTGAATCACGCAGCGTCCTCGCCGACAACGGCAATATGTCGTCATCGACCCTGATGTTCGTGCTGGCGGCGCTGTTTGCCCGCAAGCCCGAACGCGGCGTTGCGCTTGCGTTCGGACCCGGCCTTGCCGCCGAAGGGCTGCGTTTCGGCTGGACCAACTGATGCTCGAAAACCGTGCCATCGCCGAAGAGTTAATGGACGCCGACGACCTCGACGCGGGAACCTATGCCGCCGTCGTCCACGATCTGGCGCGGGTGAACACCCTGACCTTGGCCCGGCGACCGACGCTGAACTTTCTCGACGAAATCAGCCGTCGCGGCGAAGCAAAAACGCTCCGTATTCTCGACGTCGGTTTCGGCGACGGCGATATGCTGCGTGCCATCGCGCGCTGGGCCGCCGAGCGAGGACAGCGGGTCGAGCTGGTCGGGATCGATCTCAACCCGCGCAGCGCGCTCGCCGCCCGCGAGACGACACCTGCCACATTGCAGATCGATTACCGTACCGGGGATTATGCCGATTTAGCAGGACAGAACTGGGACGTCGTGCTGTCCAGCTTGGTCGCACATCATATGACACATGCCCAGCTTGTGGATTTCCTTCGCTTCATGGATAGCGAATCGGCGCTTGGCTGGTTCGTCAACGATCTCCACCGCCACGGGTTTGCCTATCTCGGCTTTCCGCTGCTCGCGACCCTGATGCGCTGGCACCGTATTGTCCGTCATGACGGACAATTATCGATTGCGCGCAGTTACCGTCCCGATGAATGGGTTCCGCTCCTGGCCGAGGCGGATATCGAAGGCGCTTTCGTCAGCCGCATGTTCCCGTTCCGCCTGTGCGTCACCAAGACCCGCCGATGAAAAATCCGCTGATCCTAGGGGCCGGACCCGCCGGATGCGCGGCGGCAATTGCGCTGGCACGGAGCGGCGCAAAGCCGCTGATCGTCGAGCGCACCCGCGAAACCGGCGATGCATTGTGCGGCGGGTTCGTGAGCTGGCAGACTTTGGCGCAACTCGAACGGCTCGGCGTCGGCGGACTCGAAGCACATCCGATTGCCGAGGTTCGCGTATTCCACCGCGAGCAGCGCGCGACTGCCCGCCTGCCCGATCTCGCCATAGGGGTGTCGCGGCACCGGCTCGACACGGTGATGCAGGGGCTCGCCCAAAGAGCGGGAGCGACGCTGGAACGCGGGATCGCCGCGCGAAGCTACGCCGACGGCATCCTCAAAACCGATAGCAGAGATTTCGTGCCCGAGGCATTGTTTCTCGCAACCGGCAAACACGATGTGCGCGGGTTCGGACGCCCCAAGCCGACTGGCGATGCGCCAATGGGCCTGCGAATTCGCCTCGCACCGCATCCCGCCCTTCGAAAGCTACTCGTGCACGCTATTGAGCTGCATTTGTTCGAGGGCGGCTATGCCGGGCTGCTGCTCCAAGAGGACGACAGCGCGAATCTGTGCATGGCGCTCCGTAAATCGCGATTCACCGAGGCGGCGGGCGATGCGGCGACCTTGCTACGCCAGCTCGGCGGCGCGCACCCGCAGCTCGGCGAGCGGCTTGCCTTCCTGACGGGCGCGCCCGCTGCCGATGCGATTGCCGCCGTGCCCTATGGCTGGCGGACCGATACGACCGAAGCCGGACTCTTCCGCCTCGGCGATCAAGCTGCGGTTATTCCTTCGCTGGCAGGCGAAGGCATGGGCATCGCGATTGCCAGCGGTGCCGCCGCCGCTGCCGCATATCTTGAAGGCGGTCCCGCCGCCGCCCCGCAGTTCCAGCGCAACTTTGCCGCACGCACCCGCCGCCCCGTCGCGGTCGCGTCGATGCTCTGGCATCAGGGCGAACGACCGGCGATGGCACGGATGGCGGTGCCGCTGCTGGGTGCATTTCCCGCACTCGCCGGATTTGCCGCACGGATGACGCGGATCGGGGATTGAACACGCGGAGTCCGGTTGCCATTTATCGATCATGGAAAAAATCAACCTCCCCGACGCCGAATGGCGCGAGCGTCTGTCCCCTGAACAATATAGCGTCCTGCGTCAGGGCGGCACCGAGCGTGCCTTTGCGGGCATCTACAACGACAACAAGTCGCCCGGCGACTATCATTGCGCGGGTTGCGGCGCGTTGCTGTTCAAAAGCGACGCCAAATTCGATTCGGGCTCGGGCTGGCCCAGCTTCATCAAGCCCGCCGAAAGCGACGCCGTCGTCGAACACCGCGATGTGAGCCACGGCATGGTCCGCACCGAAGTCCGCTGCGCCACCTGCGACGGACACCTCGGTCATGTCTTTCCCGACGGACCTGCGGAGACCGGCCTGCGTTATTGCATGAACAGCGTCGCACTCGATTTCGAAGCGCAATAGCGGTGCTTGTGACCAGGCGGATTAGCGCGTAACTCCCCGCCCCAGATGGCTGCGCGCAAATCCGTTCCGTCTCCACGCGTCGGCTGGTGGAAGGGCTGGCCCGGCCGCATCCTGCGGATCGGGCTGATTTCCATGATCGTCGGCATCGTTGCCGTCTTGATCGCGGTCGCCACCGCTTATTCGACCTTGCCGAGCTATTCCGAGCTCAAATCTTCGCCCAATGGCCAGATGATCCGTGTCCATGCCGCCGACGGCACGGTGCTCGTTTCGCTCGGGCCGAGCTACGGCCAGTGGCTCGACTACGGGCAACTGCCGCAGACGATGAAAACGGCGATGGTCGCGGTCGAGGACCGCCGGTTCCGCCAGCATCCCGGCGTCGATCCACTCGGCATTGCGCGGTCCTTCTATGTCCGCGCGACCAAGGGGCGATTTACCCAGGGGGGATCGACGATCACCCAGCAGCTCGCGCGCAACGTGTTCCTGACCAACGACAAGACGTGGACCCGCAAGTTGCGCGAAATGGTGCTGGCGCTGGCGATCGAACGCAAATTCTCGAAGGACCAGATCCTCGAACTCTACCTCAACCGCGTCTATTTCGGCGGCGGTGCCTATGGTGTGGACGCGGCGAGCCGGAAATTTTTCGGCCATCCCGCCGACCGGTTGTCGCTGGGCGAAGCAGCGGTCATCGCGGGACTGGTCAAGGCACCATCGAACTACTCGCCGACCGCCGACGAGCAAGCCGCCGTCGGACGCGCGGGCGTTGTGCTTGGCGTGATGCGCGAGCAGGGTCTGGTCACCGACGCGCAGGTTGCCGCTGCTGCGCCGGGCAAGCTCAAATTCGCACCCGAAGCGCAACAGAACAGTGTGCGCTACTTCACCGACTGGGCGTTACCGCAGCTCGATACGCTGATCGACGAAAGCGGCGAACCGATCGATGTGTGGACGACACTCGATCTGTCGATGCAGCGCGCCGCCGATGCGTCGATCGGCGCGAATACCCCCGAAGGCGCACAGGGCGCGCTGGTCTCGCTCGACCGCGACGGCGCGGTACGCGCGATGGTCGGCGGCAAAGACTATGTCAGCTCGCTTTATAACCGCGCGACCCAAGCAGTTCGCCAGCCGGGATCGGCGTTCAAGCTGTTCGTCTACCTCGCCGCACTCGAAGCCGGCCACACCGCCGCCGACACCGTTGTCGACAAGGAAGTCGATATCAACGGCTGGAAACCACGCAATTCGTCGCGCAGATTCTCGGGCGAGATCACGCTCCGCACGGCGTTTGCCTATTCGGTCAATACAGTGGCAGCACAATTGGGAGCAGAGGTCGGCACCTCGACAATAGCCGATATGGCGCGACGCTTCGGCGTCACCACGCCGATCAACACGCATCCGTCGATGGTGCTCGGCACATCCGACGTACGGCTGATCGACATGACCCGCGCCTACGCGAGCGTGGGTGGCAATGGCATGGCGGTTTCGCCCTATGGCATCACCAAAGTCACGACAGCAGGCGGCGAAGTGCTCTACGAACACCGCGCCGAGAGCAACCATGTGCTGGTTGCGCCGCAAGTCGCCGCGCAGATGATCGACCTGCTCCAGACCGCCGTGAACACTGGCAGCGGCAAGGCCGCGCAGATCGGGCGGCCGGTCGCGGGGAAGACCGGCACGACGAGTTCGAACAAGGACGGCTGGTTCCTCGGCTTCTCAAGCGGCCTGACCACCGGCGTCTGGATGGGCCGCGACGACAATAAGCCCGTCGGCGGATTGCAGGGTGGACGCAATCCGGCGCGCGCCTTTGCCCAGTTCATGACCGTCGCCGTCGCCAAGCGCCCGATCGAAAAATTCCAGACCGAGGTGACCTTGCCCGAATGGCAGCTCGAGCCTGACGAAGAGGCCTATTTCGGCAATGCCGAGGACGAACTGCCCCCCGGCGATGGGTTGGAAGGCGCCGACCGCGACCCGATGGACCAGTCGGGCGAGGAGCGCATCGAAAGCCCCGACACCAACCCGGCACCGCGCATGGACCAGAAGTGGATCGATGAGGCGCTGGGCCGCGATACCAAACCCCCGGTCCGCGAACCTCAGCCGTCGCGCCCGAACCAGTGAAGCGCGGTCCCGTGCGTGCGCAGCCAGCGCCGCGCAGCCGACGGATGGCCGCCGTTTAGTTTCGCCACAACATCATGAAACGCACGGCTGTGATTCATGTGCACGCGGTGCGCGACTTCGTGCGCGACCGTCGCGCGACGGACCTCGTCGGGGGCAAGGATCAACCGCCAGCTATAGCGGATATCGCCCGATAACGCGCAACTGCCCCAGCGGCCTTTCGGATCGCCGACACCCACCTTGCTGACGGTGATGTCATGGGCGTTGGCGAGGTCGCGGGTGTCTTTGTTGAGCACATCGAGCGCATAACTCCGCAGGAAACGCAGCACGCGCCCCGATAGCTGATCGCACGGACCCCCGACTTGGAGAACGCTGTGCTCCTGCGAAAGCAGGAGCCTTGACGACGCGAGATCGGTTCCGGTCGGCAGCGATCCGCGCGATGCGACGGT
>ENA-OBLH01000098-OBLH01000098.1-metagenomes-genome-assembly--contig:-NODE-98-length-30036-cov-5.30149_pt1 | contig 30036 bp, 24 predicted proteins | sample MGYA00153382_OBLH01 | MGnify analysis MGYA00153382
CGTGGCGTCGGCGTCCTCGCCGCATCCACACACGACCCATTCACATATTCCGGCGAGTCAAGTGCGAGCCACTCAATTACCTTCGCCATCTCGTCCGGCTCGGCGAATCGCCCAGCGAACACGATGCGATTGAACTCGTCAATGCGCGACTGCGGCAACTGATCGAACATGCTGGTTTTTGTTGGCCCCGGCGCGACGGCGTTGACCATGATTCCTTGCGGGCCGTAGAGCTTGGCGAGGCTTTTGGTCATATTCAAAATTGCGCCTTTGCTCGCGCCGTACCAAACGTCGGGATGCCCGCCGAAGCCCGCGACGGAGGCCAGGTTGATCACGCGGCCTTTGATCGCATCAGCGCCGCCACCAGCAATCATCTTCGGCACTAAGCAACGAACCAGCTCTGCCGGTGCTTCAATGTTTGTCGCGATTACATCGCGCCGATCCTTCGGCGTGTAGCTCTCGAAAGGTTGCGCGGTCAACATCGCCGCGTTGTTAACGAGCACATCAATAGGCGGCAATAACGCGCACATCATGCTTATGTCATCTACGTTGCGCAAATCGAACACGATGCGATCACAACGCCCGCGTGCCGGCGATTCATCGAGATCAAATCCCGAGAAATTTCGCCCCAGCGCGATGACGTGATGTCCGCGTGCGAGCAAGCGTTTGGCCGTCGCGTGGCCTATGCCGCGCGTCGCCCCAGTGACGAGAATGGTTTTCATTGCGCTAGTCTAGCTGTGGGCTTCTTACAATCTCTATATGTTTCCTGTACTTGATCTCACCGGCAGCGCGTTTATCCGCGGCAAGATAATGGGCCAATTGGCGCGAAGCCAGATCACCGGTTCGGTGCGTTGCTACGCCTCGTTGTTCGCCGCTTGCGGTATCGGATGGGTGGAGGCGCAGCGCCGTGCGGCTGAGTTTCATGACATCGTTGCGGGCTGCGGCGGCGGCATCATGGAGGAGATTGAGGGCATCGCGCTGGGCAGCGGCTTCAGCGTCAACGAGATCCTCGCGCTCAATTGCCGCACCGAAATTTTGCCGCCCTCGTTTCTTGGCATGGAGACGGTCAATAGCGACGACGCGCGCCGCAAAAATGCAGCGCTCGGCTTGTTTGACATTGGCGAATGCACGAGCCTGGCGGTCACCGGCAAACGCTGCGCCGACGGTCACACTCGCGTCGCGCAGAACTGGGACTGGATAGGCTATCAACGACAAAACGTGTTGGCGTTGCGCGTGCGTCGCGACGATCCGTGGCCGTCTTACTTGACGCTCACCGAGGCCGGAATTCTCGCGAAAATCGGCGTGAACGAAGCGGGCGTCGGCGTCGGGCTCAACATTCTGCGCGCCACCAATGACCGCCAGCATGTTGGCATTCCAGTTCATATCTTTCAACGCATGGCGCTCGATTGCGCCGATGTGAAGACGGTCGTGAATCTTGCACAGTCACTCGCCTTTGCGGCCTCTTCCAATGCGATTCTGGGTGATGCCACAGGTCACGTATGTTCGCTGGAATACAGCCCAAGTGGTGCCGCGCCGGTGTACGCAGATCACGGCGTGGTCGCGCACACCAATCATTTTTGTGACGCCGCGCTCAGCAAATTTCAGGCACCGCTGACGCAAATGCTCACCACCGAGCCGCGCCTTGAATGCGCCAATCACCACATCAGCGGCTGGCCCGACTACATTGAAGACGCGCATTTGCAGGCGCTGTTGCGCGACGAGTCGGGTATCGGCGTTGCTCCTGCGGACGCAAAGTACGGCGCGATTTGTCGCTCGCCCGACCCGAGTTTGCCGGTTGAGTTGCAGGTAGAAAGCGTGTTCGGCGTCATCATCGACTGTATTGCACGTGACATGTGGGTTGCGCCAGACGTGCCATCAACGGTAGAGTTCGAGCGAATCGCGCTCTGATCGTCGCCCCTGCAAAGGCAGGGGGCCAGTGCCTTTTGTCTGCGCCGCGTTCCCGGTTGACGGGAACCTAAGGCAAACGCAAGTCGCTGGGTTCCTGCCCGGCGGAAAGCTGGTTTATCCTGAGCTTGTCGAAGGGCAGGAACGACGAAAATGGGTGTAGTTGTCCGTCGCCGATCTACGAGATCACATCCATGCCCTCACGCTATTACACGCTCATTGCCGCCGTTGTCGCGTTTTTCGCCAGCGTCGCGCTTGAATTCACGGTCATGTCGTACTACATCACTTGGCCGCTGATAGCGATCACCGGGTTCCTCGCGCTGGTCGGTCTGATCGACATCACGCAGACCAGGCAAGCGATCCGGCGCAACTACCCGATCCTCGCGCACTTTCGTTTTTTCTTTGAATACATCCGCCCCGAGATGCGGCAGTATTTCATCGAAAGCGATCATGAAGCAGCACCCTTTTCACGCGCTGCGAGATCGCTCGTTTATCAGCGCGCCAAACGTGATTCCGATAAGCGTCCGTTCGGCACCCAACTGGATGTGTATGCGCCCGGTTATGAGTGGATGAACCATTCGATTTCACCGACTAAGGTTGAGTCTGCGGACTTTCGCTTGAACATTGGCGGCGATTCGGCAAAGGCGTATTCCGCATCCATCTTCAATATTTCTGCGATGAGTTTTGGCGCGCTGTCGGCCAATGCCATACGCGCATTGAATCAAGGCGCGAAGGCCGGAAATTTCGCCCACGACACCGGTGAGGGCTCGATTTCGCGCTACCACCGCGAACACGGTGGCGACCTAATCTGGGAGCTCGGCAGCGGCTACTTTGGCTGCCGCACTGCCGACGGAAAATTTGACCCGGTGCGCTTCGCAGAACAAGCGCAAGACCCGCAAGTCAAGATGGTGGAATTAAAACTTTCGCAAGGCGCAAAGCCCGGTCACGGCGGGTTATTGCCCGGCCCCAAAGTGACGCCAGAAATCGCTGAAGCGCGCGGCGTTGCGGTCGGCGTCGATTGCGTGTCACCCGCCAAACACAGCGTGTTTTCCACGCCCATCGAAATGCTCGAATTCATCGCCAAAATGCGCGAACTTTCCGGCGGAAAACCAGCAGGTATGAAGCTCGCCATCGGCCATCCGTGGGAGTTTTTTGCGCTCGCTAAAGCGATGGTCAAGACCGGCATCACGCCGGACTTTATCGTCGTTGACGGCTCCGAAGGTGGCACCGGCGCGGCACCTGTTGAGTTCACCGATCACGTCGGTGTGCCGATGCGCGAAGCGCTATTGCTGGTTCACAATACGCTCGTCGGCATTGGCATGCGCGACCGCATCAAGGTTGGCGCGAGCGGCAAAATCGTGACCGCTTTCGACATCGCCACCGCGATGGCGATGGGCGCGGACTGGTGCAATTCGGCGCGCGGATTCATGTTCGCCTTGGGTTGCATTCAGGCACAGCACTGCCACACCGGCACCTGCCCAACGGGCGTAACGACGCAAGACGCATTGCGGCAGCGTGCGTTGGTGGTGCCGACCAAGGCGGATCGGGTGAAAGAGTTCCACAAAAGCACGTTGCATGCGTTGTCCGAATTGATCGAGGCGGCCGGCCTCACGCACCCGAACCGACTGCGTCCAGAACACATCATTCGCCGCATTAGCTCGACCGAAGTCACCTCGCTCGCCACGCTATACAAGTTCCTGAAATCGGGAGAGCTGCTCAGCGATTCATCCAGCCACAAAGTGTTCGCTTACTACTGGCAGCGCTCGCGGGCGGAGACGTTTGCACTGGTGTCGTAGCGGGTTTTTCTTACATAAGCTTTTGGCTGAAAGCCTTATTTTACGGGGGGCCAGAGGCATAAAACCGCATTAGTCGAGTATTGGTCAATTAAGCGCTAAGCCCCAATGCTGACGCCGTTTGGTGATAAAGCTGATGCTGCGCGGTTACTTTTTGGCCGTCTTTTTCACCGCGGGCTTCGCCGTTTCTTTGGTCACTTGCGCCTTCGCAGGTTTGATCAGCGAATCGAGATTTTTCTCTACCGCGTCGGCAATTGTGCTTTTGAATGCACCCGCCAAAAAGCCGAGCTTGATGTCGATGTGTAATTCCTGGGCCGTGATGGTGAGTGCGCCGTTGACACCGCTTCGTGTGAAATTCATCACCTCGCCCGCCCACGTTGATTTGAGCTGATAGTCCTTTTCGAGTTTGACGGCGACTTTGTCGGCCATCTTGCGTGCCTCCACCGTGGTGGTGTGGTGTGCGCGTTTGATCGAAATATGGGCCACGTAATTACTCCTCAAGAATGTTTTGCGCTATTGTCGCTGCATGAATCCTCGTCTGCAACTTGCACTTACTTTGGTTCGCCAGACTGGCGTTGAGATTGCACGAGCGTTTCAGCAGCGAAGCCACGTTCTGCACGAGAAATCAGCGAACGACTTCGCCACAGAAACGGATCGCAGGATTGAGGCGCAGATTGCCGAGGCCATCGCCGCTGCGTTCCCCGGCGACGTGTTGCTGGGTGAAGAGGGTGGCGAACGCCTCCTCGGCGCAGGCCCACCGACGAATGTGCGCTGGATCGTTGATCCGCTGGATGGCACGTACAACTTCGTCCACGGCTTTCCGTATATCGCGACGTCGATTGCCATCGAGGCGGGCGGCGTGGTGCAGTGCGGCGTCATCGGCAACCCGTTGACCGGCGAAATTTTCAGTGCAGGGCGTGGATTCGGTGCCTGGAGACATCCGGCCAGCGATGCCGCGCCTACGCCGATGTCGGTGTCCACCTGCCCGTCGCTCAACCGCGCACTGGTTGGCACCGTGTTGCCAAGCGGCACGAGCCCGTCGTTTGCCACCGTGTTGCCCGCGTGGACGGCGATTGCGAGCGCGTCCGGCAGCGTGCGTCGCACCGGGGCGGCGGCGCTCGATCTGGCGCATGTTGCAGCGGGCGCGATGGACGGATTTTTTGTGATGAGCTTGGCCGAGTGGGATGCGGCGGCGGGTGCGTTGCTGGTGACTGAGGCGGGCGGGCGGGTGTGCGACTTCGACGGTGGTGACCAGTTTTTGCGCACCAATCAGGTCATCGCGGGCAACGCTAACGTGGTGGCCGCGATGATTCCGCTGCTTAAAGCGCATGCAAAAACGGAAAAGTAAAGTAAAACCGAATCACAAGCGGTCGTCGTACATGCAGCACAGATGCGGCAAGTGCAGTACGCGGAAAAGTTTCTTATTCGGGGGCGCAGTCGGATGAAGTTTTTGTGTTCTGGATCGTCATCGATCCGCATTGGCGCGTGTGCGCTTGCGATGTTCGCGATATTCGTCGCTGGTTGCGCGCAAGTGGTCAGAGCGCCCGATGGGTCGACAACCGCGCAGCCCACGGGCAACATTTTCGCGCCCGTTAACGACCCGAAAGACCCAGCGTGGCAGTTGGTCAACATTCGATTTAAAACGCCTACTGTTTACAGCGCTGCCGTGGTCGACACGGTGCCCTGCATTCGTGCGCAGGCCGATGGCGCATGGTCGCTGGTGGTAGCCAACATCCCGCCAGCGCAAAAGAACGCCAAAGAGCTGTCATGGCGCTGGAATGTGCCCGCGCTGATCCCGGAGGCGGACAACATGGCGATCGGCAAGGACGACGCGCCGGCGCGCGTGGTGATCGCTTTTAAGGGCGACCGCAGCAAGCTGGACGCTGCCGAGCGCGCAACCATGAGTCTGGCCAAAGTGTTGAGCGGTGCCGAATTGCCATTCGCCGCGATTCAATATATTTGGGAAGGCAAAGCCGCGAAGGAAACCATCGCCGTCAACGGCAACACCAGCCGTATCAAAAAGCTGGTGGTCAAGACCGGGCCCGAGGGTTTGAACTTTTGGCAGTCGTTCACTCGCGATGTGCGCGCCGATTTTCGCCGCGCATTTCCGGGCGAGGAGCCGGGCGAAATTGAGAGCGTGGGTTTCATGACCGACACCGACACACTGGGCGGTAAAGCAGAGGCGTGTTACGCCGATTTGATATTGCGCTGATTGACTTAATTGCGCTTGAACGTCGCCAGCGCCGTTGCCGCCAGCACAAAGAGGCTGCCGAAAATACGATTGAGTAATCGCATTTGCGCCTCAGTTTTGAAGCACGCGAGCACCTTCGCGGCGAACCCGGTGTAGATCGCCATGATCACAAAATCGGTGAAGGCGAAGGTCGCCGCAATCACCAAATATTGCGGCAGTAGCGGCGCGGTGGTGTCGATAAATTGCGGCATCACGGCCATCATGAACACGATGCCTTTCGGGTTGCTCGCGTTGACTGCCCAGCCTTTGACGATAAGCGAGCGCGCGCTGATTTGCGCCGAGTCGTCGCCCGTTGCAACCAATGGCATGGGCGGCGCGCGCCACTGTTCGATGCCCAGATAAACGAGATACGCTACGCCGAGCCACTTCAGCGCGGTGAACGCATGCGTTGACGTGCTGAGAATCGCGCCGAGCCCGATCGCCACAATCGCAAGCGCCGTCCAGATGCCCGCGATCAAGCCAAACGTGCCGACGAAGCCGCGCCGGAAGCCGTGATTCAAACCGCAACTCATCGCGTAAATCGCGCCACTTCCCGGTGAGATCGAAATGATCCACGACGCGACAAAAAAGGTGAGCCAGGTTTCCAGTGTCATGATGATGTGTGATTAGTCGAGTTTGGCGCCTGAAAGTTTGACCAATTCTGCCCACTTGATTTGGTCGGCAGCGAGTTGCTTGGCAAACGCCTCCACGGTACCGCCGGCGGGCAAGTAGCCCTGTTCAAAAAGTTTTGCGCGCGTTGCCGGATCGTTCATGGCTTTGTTAGCCTCTGCGTTGATGCGCTCCACCACAGCGCGCGGTGTGCCAGCAGGCGCGACCCAGCCTTGCCAGCCGGTCACCTGAAATTTCGGAAATCCCGCTTCCGTGGTGGTCACGGTGTCGGGCAGCGCAGGATGCCGCGCTTCGGTCGTCACCGCCAGCGCCTTCAGTTTGCCCGCCTTGATTTGCGATAACCCCACACTGATCGCGTCGCACATCACATCAATCGGCCCGCCAAGCAGGTCCTTAACCGCGTCTGCGCTGCCTTTGTATGGCACATGAACAATCTTCAGGTCATAGCTCGAATTCAGCAGCTCTAGCGCCAGATGCGGCACGCCGCCATTGCCTCCCGAACCGAAGTTCAGCTTGCCCGGATTAGCCCGCGCGAAGTCGACCAGATCCTTCATCGAATTGAACGGCGAATCAGCGCGAACCATGAGCGCCAACGGCAGATTCACCAGTTGAATCACCGGCGTCAATTCCTTCATCGGGGCAAAGCTCATCTTGCCGTAAAGCGCCGGGTTGATGCTCATCAGCGCGATGTTGGTGTGCAACAACGTGTAGCCGTCGGGCGCGCTTTTTGCCGCCAGATCACCCGCGATATTGCTGCCCGCGCCGGGTCGGTTGTCAACAATGATCGGCTGGCCCCACTGCTCGCCGACGCGCTGTCCCACGATGCGCGCCAACACGTCGAGCCCACCGCCCGCCGGAAATCCGACCAGCAGCTTTACCGGTTTAGCCGGGTAGGTTTGCGCGCTCGCCAAAGCCGCAACTAATAGAGCCATACACGTGGCCAGAAAGTGTTTCATCGTCTCGCTCCTTGTGTGTCGGCACCTGAATCGGTGCTCGAAGCTTAGATGCTAGCGGTAGCCGCCAACGTAAAACTATCCGCGAAGAAGTCGTCCTCTGACAGTGCGCGCTGTTGCGCGAATTCGTTGCGAGCAGAGTCAATCACAATCGGCGCGCCGCAGGCATACACCTGATACGAGGACAGATCGGCAAAGTCCTGCATCACGGCACGGTGAACGAAGCCCGTGCGACCTGCCCAGACGTCCTCCGGCAGCGCATCGCTGATTACGGGGACGTATGTGAATTGCTCGGGATGTTTGTCTGCCCAGGCCTGCGCGAGATGGTTCAGATACAAGTCTTTCGGGCGACGACCGCCCCAATACAGCGTGACCTTCCGCGTGTTGCCGGTGTACAACATGTGCTCAATGATCGCTTTGATCGGCGCGAAACCGGTGCCGCTGGCCACCATGATGATCGGCTTTTCTGATTCATCACGCAGGAAAAAACTGCCATGCGGGCCTTCGATACGCAGAATGTCGCGCACCTTCATCGCGGGCTCGGTCACACCGAAAACACGGTCTGTGAAAAGGCCACCCGGCGTGTGTCGAATGTGCAGTTCAATCATCGCATCGTCATGCGGCGCATTGGCCATCGAGAAGCTGCGGCGCTTGCCGTCTTTCAGCAAAAATTCGATGTATTGCCCTGCTTGAAATTGCAGCCGCTCGGTAGCGGGCAGCTTGAAACGCATGATCGTCACGTCGTCCACCACGCGATCAAGATGCTCGATTCGGCAGGGCAAAGTCTTGATCACGACATCACCCGTTTTGCGCACGTCGCGCGCTTCAATCGTCACATCACTAACCGGACGCGCCACGCAAAACAGCGTTTTTCCTTGCAGGCGCTCAAGCTCCGGTAGTGTCGTTGCCTGATAGTTTCCGAGCACGACCTCGCCGTCAATGATGCGGCCTTTGCATGAGCCGCACGCACCGTTTTTGCAGCCATATGGAATTAAGAGGCCCGCCCGCAGCGCTGCTGTCAAAATAGGCTCTTCTGTGCCGCACTCAAAGACGTGATTGCCGGGAACGAGGGTGACTTGAGGCATGGTGTAAGGCGCGCAATGCGTGAGTGAAGCGTGAAAAAAACGTGACGGAAATGCGATGAAGCGAAAGCTGAAAATACTGATTGTCGGTGCAGGCGACGTGGCACGTCGATTGACTGCCCCGGACTCGCCAGTGGGTTTGAGTCAACGTGCGCAGTGGTTTGGCCTTGCTCGCAGTGCGGCTACTGCTGATGATCTGCGTACTGCCGGAATTTTACCGATCATGGGCGACCTTGATCGACGCGCGAGTCTGAAACGCGCAGGCGCGATGGCGCGTTCGGCGAATGCCGTGCTGCATCTAGCGCCGCCACCGGGCGACGGGCTTGATGACCCGCGCATGAAGCGATGGCTTGCAGTTGCATCAATAGCGGCGTCAAAGACGTCTGCGAGCCCTGCAAAAAAATCGAAACTGCGTCCGCGAAAATTGCGCAATGTGTACGTGAGTACCACTGGTGTCTACGGCGATTGCGCAGGCGAGCGAATCAACGAAACACGCCGCACGCAACCTGCAAACGCGCGGGCTAAACGTCGCGTGGCGGCTGAGGTACGGTTGCGTCGTTCGCATCATCACCGTTTCACGATTTTGCGCGCACCAGGAATTTACGCAGCAGAACGCTTGCCGGTGGAACGTTTGCGCGCGGGCACTGCGGCGCTCACGGCCGAAGAGGACGTGTTCACCAATCACATTCATGCCGACGATCTGGCCCGCGCGGTGTGGCTCGCTGTGTTTCGTGGTCGGCCCAATCGAGCGCTCAATGTCGTCGACGATGGCGAGCTGAAAATGGGTGAATATTTCGATCAGGTCGCCGACGCTACGGGCCTGCCGCGACCACCACGTATGCCACGCGTCCAGCTGGCGCGCATGGTGTCGCCGATGTTGTATTCGTTCATGAGTGAATCACGGCGCATCGAAAATATACGCATGAAACGTGAGCTGCGGTTGCGCTTGCGTTATCCAACGACAGCGCAATTTTTGCGCACAATTAAGCCGGTTAGCGCATTGCAGCGCACGCTGATATGAGGCACCTTTCGTCGTTCCTGCGAAGGCAGGAACCTAGTGACTTTGTGTGCCCGTCCGTGCTCGGTCGGCAGGCGAAAGACACTGGGCCCCTGCCTACGCAGGGGCGACGAGCGAAGTATTTGCGGGTTAAATCTCGTCTATGAACTTCAAAGCAATCGTCGCCAAACTCGACGCCTATGAACGCCTGATCCGGCTCGACAAACCGGTCGGCTATATGCTGCTAATGTGGCCGACGTTGTGGGGCTTGTGGATGGCGGGCTACGGCGTGCCGGACATCCGCTTCATCATCATTTTCGCGATGGGCACGGTGCTGATGCGATCAGCCGGTTGCGCGATCAACGACTGGGCGGATCGCGACTTTGATGGCGCGGTGAAGCGCACCGCGATGCGCCCCGTCGCGTCAGGCGAAATCAGCGGCAACGAGGCGCTATGGGTGGGCCTCGCGTGCGCGCTCGCCGCCGCCGTGTTGCTGTTACCGCTCAACTGGTCGGCGCGCTTTTGGGCGGCTCCGGCGATTGCGATTGCGGCGGTTTATCCGTTCACCAAGCGCTTTATTTCGATCCCGCAGGCGATCCTCGGCATCGCATTCAGCATGGGCATTCCGATGGCGTTTGCAGCGGTGCGCGGGGAGGTGCCGATGGTTGCCTTCGCGTTGATGCTGGCGAACTTTTTCTGGGTGCTTGCGTTCGATACCGAGTACGCGATGGTGGATCGCGACGACGATATTCGCATCGGCATCAAAACCTCTGCTCTGTTCTTCGGACGCTTCGATGTGATCGCCGTGGCAGCGTGTTACGCGCTGTTCTTGGGCCTGATGGCGGGCATTGGCGCGTGGCAAAAGCTCGGCGTTTTGTACTACGCTGGACTGGTGCTTGCTAGCGTGCTCGCGGTGCATCACATCACGCTGATTCGCGGGCGAGATCGCATGAAATGTTTCGCCGCATTTCGCGGCAACAATCTGCTCGGGATGTGCGTGTTTGCCGGACTGGCTGCGGATTATCTGGTGCGTCTGAAAGCGTGGCCGCAGTGGAATTAAGTTATCAGCTTTATCGTGAAAGCTCTTTTTACAAAGGGCCTAGCGCTAATAACCGTCAATAGTCGATAAATGCCGTTTTGGCGGCTTACGCCCAAGTGAAACGGGGTTTTCAGCAAAAAGCTATATCGTAATCTCCAGATTATCGAGCAGCCGTGGCGTGCCCAATCGTGCCGCACCCAAGATCACCAGTTCGCTATCATCATCGTGCGGCATTTGCAGGTCGTTGCGTCGGCGCACCGTCACGTAATCAGGTCGCCAGCCGTGACGCTCAAGTTCGGTTTTTGCTTCGGCTTCGATGGTTGCGTAAGCGTGCGTTCCCGTGCGCACTGCGTCGACGACTTCGTTTAATACGCGCAGCAGTCGCGGCGCTTCGGCGCGCTCCGCTTCAGTCAAATATTGATTGCGTGACGACAGCGCGAGGCCATCCGCCGCACGCACCGTCTCCGCGAGAATAATTTCCACCGGCAATGCCAGTTGTCGCGCCATGGTTTGCAACACTAAGCACTGCTGATAATCTTTTTTGCCGAACACGGCCGCGCGCGGTTGCACCATGTTGAAGAGCTTCAACACCACTGTCGCCACGCCGCGAAAATGCCCCGGCCGCACCGCACCTTCGAGAATGTCCTCAATGCCCGACGGTTGCACGGTGTACGTCTGCGGCTCGGGATACAGTTCGGCTTCATCGGGCGCAAACACCACGTCGCAGCCAATGCTTTCAAGCTTTTTGCAGTCATCCGCCAGCGTACGCGGATAGCGGTCGAAGTCTTCTTTCGGGCCGAATTGCAGGCGGTTGACGAAGATGCTGACCACCGTACAAGCCCCGCGTGGACTGGCTTCCTCGACCAGTCGCAAGTGGCCTTCATGCAGATTGCCCATCGTCGGCACGAAGACATTATTCGGCACGCGCTCAAGATATTTGCGCAGTTCGGCCACGGTGTGGATCAGTTCCATTGCGGGTTCTCTCTATTAGTATTCCACTTGCAATTCGATTCGAGACTAGGCACCGCTTTTGCCAGATTCGCGCAGACAGTGCGTGAGCACGGCAAGGAGGAGCAACGACGTATCGGATTGAATTGCATGTGGAATTATGCGATGGAGTGGATCGTATGCACCAACTCATCGGGACGCGCTACGATGTGTTTGGCACCCGCGTTGGCCAACTCCTCGCGCGAACCAAAGCCCCACAACACGCCCAGCGAATGCGCGCCGACATGAAGCGCAGCCTCCACGTCTTTGTCGCGATCGCCAATCATCACTGCGTTTTCCGGCGCCGCTTTGTAGTGCGCGATGAGGTGCTCCAACAAGTCCGTCTTGCGATCAAATTTGCCGTCGAGTTCCGGCCCGTGAATGCCGTCAAAGTAGCGCACCAGATCGAAATGTTCGATGATACGCTCGGCAAAAATGCGCGGTTTGCTGGTGCACAACGCAATCGTGAAGCCCTGCAAATGCAGCGTACGAATCGCCTGCGCCATGCCGTCGTACACGCTGTTTTCAAGCCAACCCGTATGCTCATAGCGCTCGCGATAGAGATGCAGCGCTACTTCTGTGTCAATACCTGGAAATACGCGCGGCAACGACTCACGAAACGGTGGCCCAACAAACGGCAACACTTCGTCATCGGTCAACTGCCGCAACCCAAGTCGCTCCAATGCGAAATTGAGGCAACGCGAGATGCCCTGAAAGTTGTTCGACACCGTGCCGTCGAGATCAAAAAAAAGCGTTGTGACCGGCACGTAAAATCCCTTTTCTGGAATCTAGAGTTCTTTATGTCTCCGAAGTTTATCGAAGCTCGCGTGGTGGGTCGTACCGACCACACGCCGACACTGTTTTCGTTGCAGTTTGACGGGCAGCTTGACGCCTTCACCGCAGGACAATTCTGTAGGGTCGGCCTGCGATTGACAGATGCAGAGGGCAGCGAGGACATTGTCATGCGCGCGTACTCGCTGGTGAACTCGCCTGGCGAGCGACCGTACGAGATTATTCTGAGCAAAGTGGAGGCGGCGGCCGGCGGCGTTCTGTCACCGTACCTGCATGAGCTTAAGGTCGGGGAGGTGCTGTTTGCGTCACCACGCACCAACGGTTTTTTCACCATGCCGGAAGTGCCGGATGCGAAGGTGCTGTGGGGCCTGTCCACCGGCACCGCGATTGGGCCATACTTGTCGTTTATGAAGACCGATGCGCCGTGGCAGAAATTCGAACGCATCGTATTCGTGCATGCGGTACGAACGGCCACGGAACTGACGTATCGCGATCAGATTGACGCCATCGCTCGGCAGTACGGCGAGCGTTTTCAGTACATCCCGTTCGTGTCGCGCGAGGTGTTTCCCGGTGCGATTCACGGACGTATTCCAGCAGCGATCACCGACGGCAGCTTAGAAACACGCGCAGGCATCGAACTCGCCGCCGACACTGCGCACTGCATGCTTTGCGGTAACCCCGACATGGTCAAGGACACGATGGAGGTGCTGCAAGCACGCGGATTGCGCAAGCACCGTCCGAAACATACGGGGCACATTACTGTTGAGGCTTACTGGTGAGCAGTGTCCGCTAACGTGGCTCAGGCGATGTTCGATCCCCTCCCCCAGCGGGGGAGGGAATCTGCAACATCCGCCGATTTGGCTCCTTCGCCCAGCGGGGGAAGGTTGGGATAGGGGCAGGTTCGGTCCCAACGTTGCTTGGATGGCCGCGCGATTTCCCCTCCCCCAGCCCTCCCCGCTGGCGGAGGGGACAGAACCAGACTCACCTGCCAAACCCTAATCCGACTCGCCCAAAAATCCGCCGCTCTGATGCGCCCACAGCCGCGCGTACAGGCCGTCTTTTGCCAGCAGCGACTTGTGATCGCCTTCTTCGACGATGCGGCCTTCGTCGAGCACGATCAGGCGATCCATCGCGGCAATGGTGGACAGACGATGCGCAATCGCGACTACGGTCTTGCCTTCCATGAGTCGATACAAACTCTGTTGAATTGCGGCTTCGACTTCTGAATCTAGCGCGCTGGTCGCCTCATCCAGCAGCAATATTGGCGCGTCCTTCAACATCACGCGCGCAATCGCGATGCGCTGGCGCTGACCGCCCGAGAGCTTGACGCCGCGTTCGCCAACATGGGCGTCGTACGCGGCGCGGCCTTTCGGGTCGGTCAGTCGGGTGATGAACTCGTGCGCTTCGGCGCGCGTCGCGGCATGCAGCATGTCGGAGTCCGCCGCGTCGGGGCGACCATACAAAATATTGTCGCGCACCGAACGGTGCAAGAGCGAGGTGTCCTGCGTCACCATGCCGATGTTGCTGCGCAGACTGTCTTGCGTGACCTTTGCGATGTCGGCACCATCGATCAGGATACGTCCGCTTTCCAGATCATGAAAGCGCAACAGCAAGTTCACGATGGTTGATTTTCCCGCGCCGGAGCGACCTACAAGACCAATTTTTTCGCCGGGGCGAATGGTGAGCGTCAGCGCTTCGATGACGGGTTTTGACGCTGTCTTACCGCTAGCGTCCGCTGCTCGCGCTCGCCCGTAAGCGAACGTTACATTTTCAAAGCGAACTTCGCCATGCGGCACCTGTAAAACCGTTGCGTCCGACGCATCATTGACCGTGTGCGGCTCTGAAAGTGTGGCGATGCCGTCGCGCACGGTGCCAATGTGTTCGAACAAACCGGCCAACTCCCACATCACCCAGTTCGACAAGCCGTTCAAACGTAGCGCCATCGCCGTGGCAGCGGCCACCGCGCCGACGCCTGCCGCGCCGTCCGCCCATAGCCACAGCGTGACGCCGACAGTGGACAGCACGAGCAGGATCAACAGCGAGTGATGCACGATGTCGAACGCGGTGATGAAGCGCCATTGCTGGTACACGGTAGCCATGAATTCCTGCATCGCGCTTTTTGCGAACGACGCTTCACGCTGCGTGTGTGAAAACAGTTTCACCGTTGAAATATTGGTGTACGCATCGGTGATGCGACCTGTCATCATCGAGCGCGCATCCGCCTGCGCTTGTGCCACACGGCCAATCTTCGGCACGAAGTACCAGCAGGCGCAGGCATAGCCCACGACCCACACCAAAAACGGCACCGTGATGCGCCAGTCGAAACCACCGACGCTGATCACCATCGTCACAAAGTAGATGATCACGAACACCATCACGTCGGTCAAAATCATCCACACGTCGCGCACCGCGAGTGCGGTTTGCATCACCTTGGCCGCGATCCGTCCAGCAAATTCATTGCTATAAAAGCTCATGCTCTGCGCCAGCATCAGGCGATGAAAATTCCAGCGCAAGCGCATCGGAAAATTGCCCATGATGGTTTGGTGTTTAACGAACGCAAACATGGTGACCATCACCGGGCTGGCGATCAGCAACCCGACCAACAGCATTAACCCGCCGCGTTGCTCGTCCCAGAGCCGCGATGGTTCGGTCTTTGCCAGCCAATCGACGACTCGGCCCAGCATCGCGTAAAGCAGCGCCTCAATCAGGCCGATGATGCCTGCGGCAAACGTCATCACAAGAATGTACGGGCGCACACCGCGCGTGCATTCCCAGAGAAACGCGCGCAGCGATTTGGGCGGTGCAACCGGTGTCTCGTCGGGATACGGATCGACGAGCCGTTCAAAGAACTGATACATATTTCTCATCCAGTTTCGTTATAAGGTGCGCTCTGCGCACCAGCAAATTCGGTGTGTACGTCATGGTGCGCAGAGCGCAACCTACAGTTGGTGATGCAGCGCAGTTGAGGGCAAACTACGCGTGCCCATCATCACCGTGCTGCGCCATGCGAATAGCGTCAGCACTAGCGCGCCCAGGCCCGCGCACGCAAGCGACGCGCGCAGCCCGACGTGTTCGCCAATGTAGCCGCCGATCAGCGCGCCGGGGCCAGCACCGATCAGGATCAACCAGCGCATAGTGCTGGTCATACGACCAAGCAACGGTTCGGGTGTGACCGCTTGCCGCAACGACAAAAAGTTGACGAACATCAGCGTTGCACCGCCAGAAAAGCAGGTCAACATGAAGCCAAACAGCACCACGCCGAACGCGTTAACCGGCGCAACCGACAGCGCGAGCCAGCCCACCGCGCTCACCGCAATGCCCGCGACAATCGTAGGCCCAGGGCCAAATTTGTCAGACACGCGTTTGCCGTAGACGCTCGCCAAGATCGTACCGACGCCCATGCCGACATAGCAAAATCCAATCGCCTGCGCAGTCATGCCCAGCTCGCGCGTCGCCACTAAAATCTGCACCACGCTTGCCATGTGATGCAGCAGTTGCCACACGCCGACAAACAGCGCCAGCGTCCACAACATTTTCGTGCGCGCCACGAAGTTGAGGCCCTCGCGCAACTGCGTCATGAAGTTGGCGCGGCCGCGATCAGCGAGTTTTTCTTCGACGCGAATTCCACGCAACAGCAACACCGATCCCGCGATCAAGATCGCATCAAACGCAATGGCAATCGGCGCGCCAAGAATTTTGATCAACGCGCCCGCAATGCCCGGCCCGGCGATCTCGGAGCCCGATACCGCCAGCGCGTTTTTACTGTGCGCCTCCACCAGACGATCACGCGAAACAATCTGCGTCAGCACGATCTGCGCTGCCGTTCCACCGAACACATGCACGCATCCGAGCACCACGCCGACAACGTAGAGCCACGTCATCGACAACACGCCTGTCCATGCCGCTATCGGCACCGTGACCAATGCCAGCGCGAACGCGGATTCGCCGATCACGTAGACCGGCAATTTGCGCACACGATCCAGCCACACGCCCGCAGGCAACGAGAGCAACACGAACGGTGCCAGTTCAAACGCCATCAAAAAACCCATTTGCGTGGGCGATGCGTTGAGCACCGTCGCCGCTGTCAACGGCAACGCGAGCAGGGTGATTTGCGCGCCAAAATGCGTGATGACTACCGAGGCAAAAATGCGCCGATAGTTTTTATCGCGCAGCAGGTCGTCTGCGGGGAGCGCTGGCAGTTTGAGCATGGATCGCAATCGCGAATGTAGCCAGTTAATAAGAGTCAAAAAAGCCTGCATGGCAAACCTCAACAAAATCAAAGGCCGGAGGGGCAAACGCGATGTGGATCATCACGGCGCACGCCCATCGCGGCGCAAAAAAATAGATACGGCCTCATGCTGAAAATCAGCATGACGACGAACACGAACGGAGGTTGAAACTAGAGGCGCTTGCGCCTCGTGGGAATCGCGAAGTTGCCTTCGAACGCTAACGTTTCAACGCGGGTGTTTTGGGTAGTCCCAAGATGGAAGCCCAGCCAACGCAGCAACCGGATTAACCATCGTGACGCCGTACAGGCCATTCATGGCGCTGAGGGAGAGGATGAGTGCGGTCTGCATTGGGGCGTCCTTTCTGGTGCGGGAGGAAATCGGTCTACGGCCAACTTATGGTCAGGGCGCGACAAGATTTCTGCACGAGATTGATGCTACAACGAGAGTCGGGCTATGAACACCCCGGCGCGACACAAACAGAACGTTCTGCCTGCAGGCGTGGCAGCGGCGCTACAGGGTTACAGCTTTTTGCGGAAAAGCTTATTGCAAATGGGTATGGGCCGATATTTACTCACAAATCGACTTTTGGCAAAAATAAGCGCTGTGCCCAAAACAATTGGGCGTTTCAGCTAAGAGTTGTTGCAGACTTTGAGCTCAATCCGTGAAACCGCTCCCACAACGCCACACCGACGACAGTCGAGTTACTGGTCAGCGGGCGGTTTGCGACCAGAAATCACGACGACATTAGCGCTCGCGAACAGGCCGGATTTGGCCGCCGCCGGCGCGATACTTTGTTGCCAGCATCCGTCGGCTTCTGTGATCGCGCGGAAAGCGGGATGCACGTCAATCTGGATGTCGAGCATGCCGCGTTGCGCGAACAGATGGCGCAGGCAATGCCCAGCACAGGTGTTGTTCCTCGCCAGTGTCGCGTCGAAATGGGGGTGTCGGGATTCAATGTCTGGCTCGTCGCTGTCAATGTTGAGTGTGGCCCAATCACCGCTGATCACCACTAAACGACCACCGGGTTGGGTGACACGTACCAGTTCGTCAAACGCGTGTTCGGGGTCGAGCATGCACTGGAAGATGCGGTCGCTGCGGCTAGCGTTGAAATAGTTGTCCTGCCACGGCAGCGCGGTGGCGTTGGCGTGGTGAAAGGTGACCCACTTGGCGACGTCTTCGGCGCGCGCTTGTTGCCACGCTTGCGCGATCATCGCGGCATCGTAGTCCACACCGTGCACGATGCCACTCGCGCCGACGACATGCGCCATGGCGAGCGTGTCGACACCGGTACCGCAGCCAACGTCGAGCACGCGTTGACCCGCTCGCAGATGCATGCGCTCCAAGCTTTGTTGCTTGACATGCAGCATGAGTTCGCTGAGAGCGTCAGGGGTATCGGACATACTGAGCCCGCCCCGACGGGAACGTCGGGGCGGGGGCTTCACAATGGCGCTATTGCGCAGCGTCCGTGGCGGAGGCCACGCAGAACACCGGGCCGTCGGCTGAGTAACCCGCTGCGATCATCTGGTTGTAGCGCACGGTGCTCACGGTGTAGCGATGGTTGCCATCGTTCTGCGCGCTGCGATTATTGAACGAGCGATACACCTTGGTGGGAGCCGAGGCGGGGCAATTACCTGCGGTGTCCGGTGTGGCGACTGCGAAGTCAATGCCTTCGTTTTTCGCGGAGGTGTTACCCGCAAACGCTGTGGTAACCAGCGCACAATCTGCGGGCGTGCCGTAGAAATGCGTGTTGGCTAACGGTGGCGAGAAGTAGAAGCGGCAGATCGGCTGCGTACCGGCCGGTGGGGTTAAACCCGGCTCAGCAATGAAGCTCATGCCGGTCTTGGTGTAGACCGCCGGGAATTGCGCGAGCGTTGACTTCTCACCTTCACGACCGGTGAGGAAGTATTTTTTCAGCGACGGTACGAAATACTCGGTGACCATGGTCGGCGCAACCGTCAATAGCGTGTCGGCAGCTCGGGCGAATGCGCCACCCAAGGGCTCTGGTGCAGCATTGACGCCTTGTTTCGTGGTGCCTGCGGTGGAGAACACGGCACCGCTCGGGCCTTCTTTCACGCTGACTTCGACATCATATTGACCGGCTTGTAACAAGCCGCCCAGCGATGCGCTGTAGATACCGTCGCCCGGTTTTCTGTCGCCACCTTTGCCGTCATCGGTGAGTACCTTGGTGAGTTTCACCGAGCCGTCCGCGCCGTAAAACGTTGCAGTTGCAGCAGCACCCTGCACCGAGCGACTGGTCGCAACCAGCACCGTGAGGATCGGGTTTGGCGTCCCGTCGTTGATCACCTCGATCTCAGCGCGCAACGCACTGTCAGCGCTGATTTGTTGCTCAATGGCGGAGCTCACCGCAGCCGAGGCAACCACCGTGCTCGTCCATACGCCGTTGCGCCCGACGTAGCGCTTGTCAACGTCGAAATACGCGGCGGATGCCGCAGCATCGAACTCATATTTGACAAGGCCGCCCGCACCGAACGATTGATTGACCAGCGGGTTGGTGGGCACAAAGCGCGTGCCGTCGGGTGCTGTCAGTTCATAGCGCAGCTTGCTGTTGTCGGCCTCCTCTGCCCAGAACGCGGCGAACGCCATCTGACCATCGGTTTTTTCCAGGATCGGCGTTTTCACTTCAAACGTCGCGTTCGCGGCGAGGCTGTTGACGTGCTTTGCGACCAGCTCAATCTCGGCATCGCCATGTGACATGTGCTGTGCTTTGGCCGCGCCTGCGGTCAGGGCACCAGCGCGGTTGGCGTCGTTGAAATAGCCACCAGTGGAATGGGCTAACTGGGCAAGCGACAGGTTGGGGCCGGTCACTTTGGCGCGCATTGCGCTCTTCGCGAGATCCTGCGCTGCAACGGCGCGTTTGGCGCTTGAGCCGGGCTGCACGCCGTCGAAGGTCAGGATGTTGGCGTTGATCGCGACACGAAGCGCGCGCGCGCGATCCCGGAAGGTGGTGGCAACCGCGTTCTGAGTATTACCGAATACGTTGATTGCTACCGCATCACCGGGCGTGTAGGTGCCTGCGGCGTAGTAACCGGTGACGTCGGCCAGCACCGCATCGAGCGGGGTATTGATGTCTCCAGCGGCGGCATCCACGGTAATCGCCTCGATCGCCGCGATGGCTGCGTCGCGCTTGGCCTCGGTGTCGAGGACAGTGGTGGGGACGATGGTCGAGCCCGGAAATGCGGTGACTGCGATGGCGGTGCTTGTTCCGACGGTGAGCTTCCTGATTGAGGCGATCACTGCGTTCTTGACGCCCACCATTTGCTCTGCGCTCAACTGACGCGCAATGACGTAATAGTCAACGTTAGACGGGTTCGGCACGAACACCACTTTGAACGCTGCGTCCCAGCCGGTCACCGGGCGGGTGAGGGCTGAGGCGTTGGCGGGCAAAAACCCGGCGAACACCGGGAAGCTCATGCGTCCGTCGCTCTTCGTAGCGGCAGAATCGGTACTCGAATCGCGAGACAGCGTCTCCCAAGCCGATCCACCGTGTGCGCGTTTGTGTGCCGTTTGCGTCGCCTCAGTAATGTCGCCGGGTGTCGAGAATGAGCTGAACACCGCCTGATTGTGCATCACGGAATCAAGCGGCGTGTCCACCTGCGACGGCGCACCCGGATCAGCCGGATCAATCGGCTTGCCCGCTTCGCGATATTCGTCATACACGCCGTAGACGTAGTGACCGTTCTCATGCGCGATGGTTTGGCCCAAGCCCTTCGCCGTCTCGACGTTGTCTTGCGCGTCGACCAGATAGTTGGTGGACATCTGCCCGCGTTTTTCCCACCCTGAGACGTGGGCGTTCGAGCGGCCTTTGGTGAGGGCCACGATTTTGGTGTCGACGTTGTTGCCGAAACGGTTGTTGCGATAAACGAACACAGTGCCCACGCGATGCCGTCCTTCGGTCATGGTGAACAGCGTTTGCGCCATCGAAGCAAAGGTCGCCGTCAAGTAGGCGCGGTCAAGCGCGACGCCAGCGCCGACGGTGACCGAAGGCGACGCGTCAAAGTCGAAGTCGGTGTTAGCCGTCATGTCGATCGTTTGCAACACGGCGGAATCGGTCTTCAGAAACGAGTTCTGATGAATCGCGGCAAGCGACACCATTGGCTGTAGCGCGATGCTGGTGCCCAGCACGGCGGCCAGCACGCTTTTGAAACGGGACGGATTATTCACAAAATGCTCCTTGGGCGGTTTGAGACGGGAGTGCGGCAAAAACTGAACGCGGCGGACAAACGGCAAATAGATGTACGGATGCACGGCGATGTAAGAACTATCTCTGTAACGTCGACCAAAGTCATTGGTTCTCGCCTTAAACGTTCTTAATCTTGCACACCTGTCGTAAACTCAGACAGCTCCTACCCGGCACCGCTGCATGTCCCCCTCCGCACAAAATACGGTTCGCGACTTCACCTTTGGGCGCTGTGTCATTCAGGCTTCGGCTCGGCAATTACTCGTTGATGGTCAACCCGCCCGGTTGGGCGCGCGAGCGTTTGATGTTTTGATGGCACTGGTTCAGCGGCGCGACGGCGTCATCAGTAAAAACGAATTGCTCGACGTTGTGTGGCCCGGTTTGATCGTCGAGGAAAACAATCTTCAGGTACAGGTTTCCGCACTGCGGAAATTGCTTGGCCCGCAGACCATCGTCACCATTCCTGGACGCGGCTATCGCTTTGTCGCGCCGACGCTGGATGCGGGGGAGATGTTGCCGCAAGCCGTCGGCATCGTCGCGCCTGCACCGCCCGCGTTGATCGGCAATCTACCTGCGCAATTGCCGCCCCTTTTTGGTCGCGATGCGGAGTTGGTAACGCTTGCCGGAATGTTGCAGGCCGATCATTCGCATCGATTGATCACCATCACCGGCGCAGGCGGCATGGGCAAAACCCGGCTCGCGCAGGCGGCAGCGGTTGCTGCCAATCAGGACAAACTGAGCTATCCCGATGGCGTGTGGTGGGTGGAGTTAGCCCCCGTCAGCGACCAACAACTGGTACTCGGTAGCTTAGCCCGCACACTCGGCATCACGCTTGACGCAGACGCCAGCGCGGAAGACCTAGCGGCGCGCATTGCCGACCGCAAGATGCTTGTTGTGCTCGATAACTGTGAGCACTTGATTGAACACGCCGCCGCCGTTGCTCTCACATTGTTGCGGGTCGTACCACAACTAACGCTGCTTGCCACCAGCCAGGAGTCGCTGAAGCTCACCGGTGAGCAGGTGCTGCGGCTCGGCACGTTGAGCTTGCCGGTTGATGAGCAGCCGAATGCAAAGCTCTGTACCGAAGCGGGCGATCAGGGGTACGGCGCGCTCGCGATGTTCGCGGCGCGTGCGCGCGAAGCGACCCCGCAGTTTGTCTTGAACGATGACAACCGCGCCGCAGTCGTCGAAATTTGCCGTCGGCTCGACGGCATTCCGCTGGCAATCGAGTTTGCTGCCGCGCGCTTACCGTTGCTCGGCGTTGCAGGCTTGCGCCTGCGACTGGATGACCGCTTTCGCTTGCTCACGGGCGGTTCGCGGCTTGCGCCCAAACGTCAGCAGACGCTGCGTGCAGCGTTGGAGTGGAGCCATGCGCTGCTGAGTGCGGAGGAACAACAAGTGTTCCGTCGACTCGGCGTTTTTGCCGGAAGCTTTGGGCTCGATGCGGCGCAGCAGGTGAGTGCGGGTGACGACTTTGATCCGTGGGCAGCGCTTGATTGTCTTGGCGCGTTGGTCGACAAATCGCTGGTCATCAACGAGTCCGGTGCCACGCCGCGCTATCGCCTGCTTGAGAGTGCGCGCGCCTTTGCGCTGGAGCATCTGAGCGCGGCTGAAGAATTTGCTGCCACTGCGCGCCGTCAGGCTGATGCGGTGCTCAAGCAATTTGATGCTGCGTACGCGGTACGGTGGACGAGCGACAGCATGGCGTTGTTGAGCTCTGCGCTGCCCGATCTCGATAACCTACGCGCGGCGCTCAAATGGGCCGCCGGGGAAGTGGGCGACCCCGTGCAACTGGTGGCGCTGGTGGGTTCGTCGGGCTGGCTGTGGCGTTCTGCCAATCTGACCTCCGAGGGCCGACATTGGTTTGATGTTGCACATAACCGGATCAGCCCCGATATGCCGCCCGCTATCGAGGCGCGGCTATTGCTGGGTTACGCGACGCTTGCGCATCAAGCCGCAGCACACAAGGAAATACCGGCGTTGCAACGGGCTGCGTCGTTGTATCGCGTCATTGATGATCGACGCGGCCTGTACGAAACACTGGTGACGCTTGCTCAAAAGCAGGTGTGGCTACGCGATTTCGATGGCAGCGTGCAGAGCATCAGGGACGCCGACGCGATCTTCGATCCAGCATGGCCACCGACCATGCGCGAAGGGGAATTGGCGGCACGCACGTATCTGTGCGAGGTCACGGGCCGCCCTGCCGCGGGTCAGCCGTTCATGGACGAACTGGTTGCACTAATGCGCGTCAGCGGCGACGCACGCAAGCTTGATTTTGCGCTGATGCAACTAGCCGAAAATCTGTTCATTCAAGGCAAGTCAGCAGAGGCCATTGCGGTACGTCGCGAGATCGTTGCGCGCATTGGCGGGCGTCGCGTTGATTACGCTGGCACTAACCTCGGTAATTTGTGTGCGGCGCTGGTGTTTAACGATCAGCTAGACGAGGCGCTGCACACCGCGCGCGAGGCCATCGCGCCGCTGCAGCACGACGGCTCGCTGGGCACCTACGCCGATCACTTCGCGCTGCTCGCATTTAATCTGGGGCGGCACGCGGCGGCGGCGCGCCTGCTCGGACGGGCGAACGCAAATTTTGCGGCGTCGGGCTTTGAGCGCGAGGCGAGCGAGCTGCGTGCGGCCCGGATGACGACGGAGGGACTGCGTTCGGTGTTGGCTCCCGATGAGCTGGAACGATTGTTGATCGAGGGTGCTGCGATGACCGATGAGGCGGCTATTCGCGTTGCGCTGGGCGCTGATCGACGAGCCGGCGAGCGTACGTGAGCGACTTCGCGTTCGGCCCCTGCGTCGTTCACGCTTTAGCGCGACAACTGCTGATTGACGGCAAGCCTGCCAAACTCGGCGCGCGCGCGTTCGATGTTTTGGTCGCGCTGATTGAGCGTCGTGATCGCACTGTCACCAAAAACGAATTGCTCGACATCGTGTGGCCCGGTTTGGTGGTGGAGGAAAACAACCTTCAGGTACACATCTGGACGTTGCGAAAACTGCTCGGCCCACAGGCGATTTCGACCATTCCGGGGCGCGGTTATCGCTTCACGGCGTTGCTGGCAACAGCTGCTGATCCCGCGAAGGTGACTTCGTTGCCGACCAGCGCACCCGTCCGTGAATTTACTGAAGTTGCAGTCACGTTATTTGGTCGCGAGTGCGACTTGATCGCCTTGTCGCAATCGGTGATGGCGCATCGATTGGTCACCATCATCGGCTCCAGCGGCATCGGCAAGACCTCGCTGGCGAAGGTCGTGGCAAGCGGCCTCAAGTCCACGTTCGCCGACGGTACGTGGCTCGTTGATCTGGCGGCGTTGGACGACGGCGAGCAATTGGCATCGGTCATCGCGCGCACGCTGAGCGTCACGCTCGGCGCCGGTACGAGTGCCGATGCGTTAGCGCTTGCACTGCAACAGCAGCACCTGCTGATCGTGCTCGACAACTGCGAGCACTTGCTGCTGCCCGTCGCAACACTCGCCGCCCAACTGCTCGCCGCTGCGCCAAAGTTGCATCTGCTCGCCACGAGTCAGGAGCAGCTGAAACTACCAGACGAACATTTGTATCGCGTCGGCGCGCTGACCTTGCCCGCCGAGGCGACGCTTGATAAAGCGCGACACACTGGGGCGGTGCGTTTGTTTGAAGAGCGTGCGCGTCAGGCCGACATGCGCTTTGCATTAACCGATAGCAACATCGAGGCCGTCGTTGATATTTGCACGCAGCTTGACGGTGTTGCGCTGACTATCGAACTCGCTGCGGCGCGAGTGGCGTTGCTCGGCGTTCATGGCGTGCGCGATCGGTTGGGCCAGCGTCTGAGCTTGCTCAGCAGCACCTCGCGTGCGCTATCCGAGCGGCATCGCACGTTGCGCGCGGCGTTGCAATGGAGCCATGCGCTGCTGTCTGTCGAGCAAAAAATTGTGTTCGGTCGTCTCGGTGTGATGGCGGGCCAATTCAGTCTTGAGGCGGCGCAACAGGTGGCCTCTGATGACTTGATTGACGATTGGGCGGTGCTCGATCATCTCGGCGCGCTGGTCGAAAAATCACTCGTTGCCGCAGAGTCAGATTCGCGCGGCGAAATGAGCTATCGCATGCTCGAAACCATGCGCCACTTTGCGCTGGAACGCATCACAGAATCTGGCGAAGAAGCGGCCACGCGCGAACGCCATCTCGCCTTCTTTCTTGCTCTGGCGGAACGCGCAGAAGCGCCGCTGTCCGGCCCGCAACAAGGCATCTGGCTTGATCGACTCACGATTGATCGCGATAACCTGTTCGCCGCATTGGCCTGGTGTGAGCACGCTACCAACGGCGCGCAGCGCGGCTTGCGGATCACCACGGCGTTAGAGCGATTCTGGCTTAGCCGCGGAATGATGGCGCAGGGGCATCTCGCTTGCGTCGCCGCGCTCGCGTTACCCGGCGCTGAGCAGCATGAAAAACTGTGCTGCCAAGCGTTGCTGCTTTCTGGTCATATGCTGAGCTATCGCGGGCTTGATGCGGAGGCACTAGCACAGTATCAAAAGAGCGTCGCGCTCGGCCGCAGCGGGGGCTTCGACGCGCTGCTTGCGCGGGCGCTGTCACGAACCGGCTACGCCTATCTGAGTACGCACGATTTGCAGGCAGCGCGTACCTATCTTGAAGAAGCGTATGCGTTGGGCACACGCGTCACGGCCGAATGCGCGCGGGTCAATATCGCGGCCAATTCGCTTGCGGAGCTGGAGCGACTTGAGGGAAACATTGATGCCGCGCTAGCTTTGTATGAAGGCGAATTGCGCACCGTGCGTGAGCTGGGCGACCGCCTGAGCACGATGATAGGCCTCAACAATTTGTCGATGATCGCCGTGGTGAAGCATGATCATTCGCGGGCGCGCACAATGTTGCTGGAATCGCTCGCCATCAGTGACGAGCTGGGCTCACGACGCGGGCGATTGGTGGTGATGGAAGTGTGCGCAGGTCTCGCGGCATCGCTAAAACAGTGGCCGCTTACGCCAAGATTTGACGGCGCGGCAGACATTCACACGGTACAAATGGGCCGCCGCCGCGACCTGCCGGATGTGGCGTTTTTAGCGCCGTTGGTAGATCAGGCGAAGAGCGCGTTAGGGCAGGTGGAATACGACGCTGCGCTCGCAGCGGGCCGCGCGTTGAGCTACGACGATGCGGTGGCCGAGATGAGGAAATGGCTGCGAAGTGCGGGTTGAAATTTAGCAATTTGTGTCAAGTGAAAATGGCATCAACTCTAAGCTGAAAGCCCTGTTTCACTTGGGCTTAGCGCTTATTTTTGCGTAAAGTCGGTTTCTGCATAAATAGCGTCCTATGCCCAAGTGAAACGGGCATTTCATCGAAAAGCTGATAACGAATTGTAAGGTGAGCAACGAGTTTCCCACGCGCCCCTCACCGCCTCGCCTAACGCAAAAAAACTCAACCCCGAATCTTCAACCTCATCCGCAACCCCACTGGCACCATGGTGAACGCCAGATGCTCGCGCGCTTCCAATCCATCAGGCGTGGCCACATTTTCAATATCGAAATTGCCCAGCAACACAGCCATCGCCATCTTCATTTCGAGCAACGCCAGATAGCGCCCTGGACAGATGCGCGGGCCCGCGCCGAATGGCATTGAAACGCGTTTGGCGGAGTTGGCATTCGGCGTAGACGAATCGGCTGCGGCACTCAACCAGCGCTCTGGATCAAACGCAGCCGCGCGCGGCAAATGGCGGTCACTCACGCTGTCACGCCGCATCACGCTGGTCACGATGATGCCTGCGGGTATGCGCACATCGCCAATCGTCACTTCGCGCAAAGTCTCCAGCGGCAGAATCGGCGCAACCGGCTTCAGCCGCATCGTTTCGTGCGCGCACGCCTCCACATAATCAAGCTTTGCAATCTCCTCGAACGTAGGGCTATTCACGTCGCGCACGACCCAACGCACCTCGCCCGCCGCACGCGCCAACGCACGCGGATTTCGCCACAACAAATGAATCATCCAGGCGATGGTGTTGGCCGTTGTATCCTCACCCGCGAGCAGCATGGTGAGCACATTGCCCGCGACCTGTTTGTCATCAATGTCGCTATCGGGCACGTCAGCCGAAGCGATCATGGCCTCCAGCAAATTACGCGGATTTTCATGCAGCGATGGGTCAGCCTGCATACGCTCGCGAGCCTGCGCGACGAATCCGGTCACTGCCAGATTCACCTCGACAATGCTGCGCTCAAGCTCGCGGTTGGCGGCTGATGGCACATAGCGCCACGTCGGCAGCGGCGACAAAATGCGTTTGAACAACGCCGGAAAAATTTTGTCCAGATGCTGCTGGATCACGTTGCCTTCGGACTCCAGCGTGTTGACCTCCGCCCCGAACGCCAGCCCCGCGATGGTGTCCACCGTGTAGCGCATCAAATCGGGCTGCAACTCAACGCTCGCGTTCGCTCGTGCCGCCGTCTTCCAACGCCCGACCAAGCGCTGCGCCACCGTTTGCAACGCCGGAAAATAGCGCTTCACATGGGCCGGATCAAACCCCGCCATCACCATGCGTCGCTGCCGCTGCCACGTCTCGCCGTTCGCGCCAAACACGCCTGTCGGCAATTTCATTTCTCGCCAAATTTCCTCAAAACGCGATGTGCGTCGAAAGCCATCAGGCCGGTCGCGCAGGATCAAAGCGACCATCTGATGATCGCCCACCACCATCATCTTTCGCTTGCCAATCTGCAACTTGAAGAGCGGCCCAAATTCATCACACCATGCCTCAAGCTGCTGATGAAAGCGCGTTGATTCAATCTGCAACGCGTTGCCCAACACCGGAATACCGCGCGGGCCGGGCAGCGCGTCAAACTCACGCAGCGCGGGTTGCGTGTTTAGCGCGGGTAACGATTGTGCAATCGGTGCGTCGAGAGTGTCGGTCTGCATGGATGCCTCGTGTTTCATCAGCGTGTTGATCGAGCGTTGCGTCTGAATGGATCGCGAGGAGCAATCAGCGTCAGACCACGACACAATTGTCCACGCTCGGGCGCGACGTGTCCTTAAGCGATCTTAATCGTGGGTAACGATTTACCCACGCGACGGATTCACACCGCCCACAACTGCTCCTCCAGAGACTGCGTTTTCTCGGTGACAACATCGCCTGTATGCAACGTAGTCTTGTGCTCAATCAACATCAAATGACACTCCGCATCGGCCACCGGGTTATGCCCCACACCCTTGGGCACCACAAACATTTCACCCTCGCCCAACCCCACCGATCCGCCCTCCATCTCGATGCGCAGATGTCCCTTCAAAATCAGGAAAAACTCATCCTAATTGTCATGACTATGCCAAGCCAAAGAGCCATGGCTCGCCATTTGTAGAAGCTGGCATCACTGAAACCGTGCTTTCGACACAAGTCCTTCACTGGCATACCCGCCTCAAACTGGCGCAGGAATCCGATGAATTGCCCTTCCGTGTACTTGCTCTTCCTCATGTCCGTCATTCTCCAAAATTGAAGGATTCTTCGGAAATATCACTGGTATGTTGTGTAGGGAGCAGGTCAAAATCTCAAGCAGCAGCCAGTAACGCTTGCATATTGGCCGCTGCTGGCCCCGCTGCTTTGCCGTAACGTTTCAGTAGCGACATTTTCTCGATGTCGTCGGGTGCGACGTTTCGGGCGAGCGCGGAAAAACCGTCTAGCCGGGATTGCATGATCCAACCCATCAGCGCTTTGTCCTTCGACCAGCGCTGTTGGTTGGCCATATTCACCGCCAGCATGCGCAGCCAATCGGTCGGTTCATCGGGTAGCGGAACGACCGTGCAGAGGCTGTTCTTCCCGGCGTCATCCGCATAATGTGCCTCGACATGCGCGATGAGTGCGGCGCTGAACGTGGGTTGCACGGTGCGCACGAATTGCGGGGTGATGGTGTTGCCGTTAAATACCGGCACGATGCGCTGACGCGCAATGGCGCTGGCCGAGCAGTCCACATACAGCCGCTCTGGATCGGTGGCGACGGTGCCGCGATCAAGCACCATTTGGTTGAGTTCAATGCGTTGCAAACGTCCTAAACGCACGATGTTTTTGATGCGTTGAAGTTCCACCATCTCTGACTCAGACATGATGGCTGAGTGAAACATGGTGGGCGACACGGTCTCATCAAGCCGCAGCAATTCTTTGCTGGCACTGAGTCGCACGAACAAGTCGTCGATGGAAGTCGCGGCAGCCACTGCCTCAATTTGCTGCGCAAACGCACCGTAAGACTGGGTGAAAAATTCTTCACTGGGCTGCACCTTGGCGCGGTTGTGATACCACGCATCACGCGGCATGATCCAGATGATTGCGTCCGGTGAAACGTTGTTTTCAAGCAACCACAAACAGGCATCAATGCCCGTCTTTCCCGAGCCTACCACCACATAGCCCGACGGCGGCTGCTTCACGCGCGGCAGCTCGTTTAATGGCACGCAAGTGATGCCCGGTGCGATGGCGTATTTAGGTGGTTGGGTGGACGGCACTTTGGTTTGCAAATAGGTCGTATCGACGACCTTTTTGCGCACGGTGACGGCGCGCTCAGCACCCGACGTGAGCGACTTGAAGGTGTGGTTGCCCACGTAGTCGCACATCGGAAAGTAGCGCACGCGACCCGAGGCCAACATCGGTTGCATCACTTGTTCGTAGTAACTCACCAACTCCGCGCTACTCGCCCGTTCGTACATGCCCACATTGATGCCCGAACCGTCCTTTGAATCGCTGCCGAGTTTGCGCGAATTCACGCCGTAGTAGGCCGACGGTTGATGCAGTCGCACGAACGGATACGCGTCGTTCCAGTGGCCGCCGGGGCCGTGATGGCGGTCTACGATCACCATGCTGGCATTGGTTTCGTGAAACAGGGTGTCAGCGAACGCCATACCGACGGCACCGCTGCCGATGATGAGGTAATCGGTTTCTAGAAGTTGGGTGTTCATCTTGAATGGGTTGCTTTGATGGCCAGGTTTTGCATTTGCGCAATTGTGCATGCGCGCGATGCGCTGCGTCCTTAAGTGATCTTAATTTTTTGTAATGGTTGGCGTTTGGTTCCCTCTCCCGCAGCGCCCCGCGTCAGGCATGTCGCGTGCGCCTTCGGGGCGGAGGGTGAGGGGCGTATTGTTAGAGCGCCGACCGCGTGCGACGACGAAAACGTAACCGCGAAGCGCAAACACGTGACGCTGCTATGCAATCGCCCTCACCCCACCCCTCTCCCGCGCTGCGGGAGAGGGGGC